>WNFI01220380.1_pt1 | contig 43547 bp, 35 predicted proteins | sample 5400471 | NCBI WGS metagenome assembly WNFI01 (sample SAMN13153348, study PRJNA577476) | soil metagenome | isolation source: 100 cm saprolite on Douglas fir-dominated hillslope | place: USA:California | collected 2013-09-17 | reverse complement strand
CCTTCGCGCCAGATGTCAGAGCGGATCTGTCCATGCATGTCGCGGTGCTTTCGTAAGAACTCATGCCGCCGGTGTAGCAGCCGTTCTGTTGTCCGTGTCATATCTTTACCTCTTCTAATAGTAGGTTCGCGAAATACCTCGAACTGGGGAGGGCGGTTCCAGCCGGAACAACCAAGTGCACTTCTGCCTGGGTCGCCTCCTCAGGTACCTGACCCTTCCCTGTCACATGATCGAAGTCGTGTGGCTGGATCTCCAGAATAGTTGACGGCCCAGCCGAGGTGCCGTCGGCCTTCAGCCAACGCAGTTCGATGGTGGGTTTTGTTGAGACTGCGGTTGCCGCGTGCTCCGGCCCTGGAACTCCAAAGCAAACTGCTGCTTAGCCTTTAGTGTAGCGCTCTGCACCAACTCGACCGTGCTGGCGCCACCGTTCCGTATTTCGACTCCACCCTCAGCTGGAGACAGCAATACACCTGGTGCCGCCTGCGGTGTCAGGCACCAGCCGGCAGTCACGGAACCCATAGAGAGCGACGGCATTCCGTCGTTTTTGGGGTTCCAGGTTGCGCTCCATCCGTGGATTTCCAGATTCCTCCATCGTTGGTGGCGATGTAGATGATCTGGTCGGTGGTGCCCTGCGGGTCGATGGCGATGTCCACAACTTCTCCCGAAGCCGGGCCGGTTCCCTGGAAGATCCGGAATTGTCTTGGTGGGTCGCTGCTTAATTTCCATCAGACTCCCTCCGCTTCGAGCAGTTTGTTAGCCTGATCGATGAAGGTCTGCGCCAGGTCAAGACCCATACCGGGTCCTTCCAAAATGGCAGCGATTTTTTCTTTATCAGAGTTCGCGAGCTGCTGCAAGGTGGTGATACCCGCGGCCTCGAGCTGAGCAGCGCGCGCATGTCCAATGCCGGTTACCCGAGTAAGTTCTCCAACCGTGAGGTGTCCAGTCTGACCGCTGGCAGTGGCTTGCAAGCCCTCGACGATCAAGACTAGCTGATTGGTAGTCACCGGAACCGCGGGGTGAGTATAAGTAAAAGTGGGTGGAATATTCGTCAATCCCGGCGTGAGCTGACCTCCGGGCCGGGTGAGCGTTGTTCCGCATTGTGCGCATGCTCCAGTCGTGCTTGGTCTGCCGCCCGGGGTACTGGTGGGTTTTGGGTTTTTCATGGGGCGCTGGGTTCCACAGCAGCAACAGAAGCAACTGTTTTGCGAAGCCTGAGCAGCTTGAGGAGGTGGCGTGGGAGGGCACAATCCACCCGGCGGAATGGGCACCGGAGTTGGTGCCGCGGGTTCATAAGCAACGTTCATCGCTGAAACGGTGAGATTCCCGGGAGATTGCGCCACGAAAGAGATTGATACGGTGGCGGGCTGGAAGAGCTGCAGCGAAATTGCCGTGATGTTCAGAGCCACGCCGGCTGGGATCAGGAGATGGATCTCCGCCGACGCGGCCGTACCGGGAACGGTTCCGCTCGCGGCGGAGTAGTCGAAGGCTCCAGGCGCGATATCCAGACCTGGAGACGGCGGTATGGGCGTATTGGAGGCATCGAACCAGCGGAGCTCCAGCCGTGCGTTTTGCGTTGTGGCTGAAGCGTTGGCATCGACTGGCTGTGTCGCCGTTGCGTGCAGTTCCAGCGAGAACTGATTGCCGGACTGGACTGTCAGTTTTTGAAACAGGTCGGCCGTTGGATTACCGCCATTTGTAATCTGCACCGAAGTGCCTGTGTCGACGAAAGTCAAGGCGGCGCTCTGGGCGGCCTGTACGGTCCAGCCGTCAGGCTTGCCCGCTGTCAGTGTGTTCAAGTCGGCATTGGTGAGCGCTCCGGAGGCGCCAACGAGTGACGCCTGGCCCACCACAGCCACATTCCCTGCAGGAACCTGAAAACGAAGCTCGGCCTGAGTGGCTCCTGCGGGCGCAGTGACCCGCACACGTTGAGAGGCGGTTGCCGTTCGAGCTCCGGCGTGAATAGGAATGGGATCGCTGGCTGGAAGCGCCGTGCAATCCGATGCGCTCCACAATACTTCGGCTATGGCGCCGTCGTTAGCGGCGAGCGATAAGAAGCTCAGCTCATACGGACAGCCTCCATGGGCGGGTACAACCTGCGATACGCCGGTGTCGGAGGCAGGCGACGGTGGTTTTATGCCGCCACCTGGAGGTGGAATTAAGCCGCCGAGCACCATCACCGGACCCGCGCCCGGAACACACTGTAAACCGACTGTTCCCGAAGTGACAGCCCAGTCAGCCGGTTGCCGGAAGCCAATTGGGATGAATTGGATATTTCCACCCTTTCCACCCCCCGTGATGTAGATGCGATCGCCTTGGGGCGTAACAGCAATACCTTGGCTCGCGGACCCGATTGCGGTGGTGATGGGATTCGGTGACGCAGTTCCTCTGGTCAGACTGACGACGTCCACTTTCTTATCCGACCGCGGAATGAACGCGCGTGCGCCATCCGGCGAGAGGGCGATGCCAGCAGGTGTGCCTGTCAACTTGAGGAGCGGCGCGGGAGGAGTCCCGCCCGAAAGATCGACCACGTAGATATCTCCCGTTTTCAAAGCGACAATGGCACCGCTGCCGTCTAGGGTGAGCGTGAACCCGACGGCAGCACCCGCCAAGGGGATCGCGGTCGACGTCGACAGTGAGAGGTTCACCAACGATGGCTTGGCGGTGGCCTTGTCGAGCAGCGCATAGAGCGCCTGACCGTCCGCGGTAGGAATTAAAGCGTCAATCGCTGTCGTTCCAGGCGGCAGGGGGAGCTTTCTCAATGTCGGAGCGGGCTTTTGTCCCAAAGCCGCCTGTACCAACAAGCCGGTGTCGATCACGTCGACTTCCTGTGGTGGAAGGGCTCCGGTGATATAGGGCGGCTGAATGACGACATACAACTGGCTGCCGTCCGGCGCCAGCGCCATGTGTTGCACCGAGATCCCCTGCGCCAGCTGGACAGGGCTACCGAGCGCTTTCTTCGCGCTGAGATCGAGGACCACGATGGAGGAGCTTTGTGCTGTTGTAGCGAAGGCGCGCGTGCCGGAGGGATGAATCGCGAAGCTTCCGGGCTGGCCATTTCCTATGGGGATCGTATCGGCCGGCCTGTCGCACAGCACGTCGATTGCTTGTAAGGAGGACTCTTCCGCCAAAACTGTTTCGACATACGCGATGGACCCATCCGGCGCGACTATCACCTGGTCGCCTGGGCTCGGTGAGGCTGGCACGCCAGCTATGAGCCCTGCCGCAGTTGTGGCAGAGGTTGGCAGGTTTTGAGCGCTTCCGATAGCATCGCCGGTGATTGTCCACTGCGCGAAATTACCGTTCGCAAGCTGCTCGCCTTGCGGGCAACCTCCGGAGGCCACGGGTTTCGAGTTCGCTAAGAACATCTGGACACCCTGGGCCAGCTCGGCGTCAATGGTTAGATCCACGCGCTGCAACGGCGCGAAGCGATCGAGATTGACCCGGACGGCCTGGTCTCCTTTACCCGCTTGTAGTGCAATCGGGACCTGGAAGTTTGTGGGTTTGTCGCGCAGCCGGAGAAGGCCGGCCAACCGTTTTGAGCTGCCCTCATCAAGAACATCGCGCCAGGAGAGCCCGTCGCTGTTGCGCTGCATCGCGGGATTTCCGGCGACAGCCGCAGTGGCGTTCCAGAGCGCCGCGCCGTCGAGGCTTTGCAACACGATCCAATACCGCTTCTGTTGCTTGGTCGCAGGATTCACGGCGTGAAGCTGTAGCTTCGCCGGCAACGGGATGCTTGCCCAGACGGGTTGGCCGGATGCGGGACGCTGCACGCTCAACTTGGCCGGTCCCGTGAGCAGCGACGTATCGGCTGGCTTGCCATCCAGGTCGGTTCGAATGTCGAGGCGAAGACTTATGGTGGGGTCCGTCACGCTCAGGAACAGGTCGACCGCGGTGACGCTCAAATCCGAAGAAAACGAAATCGCCTGAGCCAGCGAAATATTTGGACCCAAGGCCCCGCTCGAAATTGGTGTCACGTCGCCAGTGGGGCCGAAAACCACACGGGTTTCATCGAAGCCGCCTTTGACCCGAGCAGTCGTTCCGTCCGATGCGATATTCGAGTTGGATGGAATCGCTACTTGCAAAACATTGGATTCGGGTTTTGCCGTGCCGCCGTAGTCGAACGATTGCACCACGTCTTTCAGTCCCGCGGGAATAGCGCTTTGCTGGTAAACGAAGTCGATTTCGAGGGCAACCTGGAAGCGCGCCGACGTGTCGGAGTGAAGCACGAAAGGGATGGCATAGTAACCGTTCACCACTTTGAATCGTGGAAGGGCCGTTTGTAGCGTTGCCGCGAAATCGGCCGTCGTTTCGGGACGGCTCATCTCGCCCGGATGCGACCAGAACGCGGAAGAGCCACCCAACTTCAGGCTCACATTGGTGGGAGCGCTGCGAATTTTCAGGCGCGTGATCTTGGGCGCTGCGTTCTGAGTCAGCTTCATCCTTGTGGCGGTCAAGGGGGGCAACGGAGCGGGAGATGTTTTCACCAGGAATGGATTGTTGCCAGGTGCGGGAGCGCGGAAAGCGCCAGCGTCGTTGATCTCGACGTAAATTCCGGCGCCCACATCCACCTGAAGAGCCGCACCAATCGCGGCGTCGAAGCCGGTCCCTTCTACTGTGGCGAGGGTGCGCCGGGCATGGAAATCGACCTCCGCCCAACTCGGAGTCCCGGTAACCTGGGTCTGGGTTGCGCCCAGGTCTCCCGAGTTTCCGCTGAAATTGATCGTCTCGGCGAAAGGATCCGTTCCCGCGCTCGGATCGACCGGCGTGATGGTCGCCGTCGCTTTTTTAATGCTCGCGTTCGCAGGGATGCTCTGCAGCAACAAGGTGCGATCACCCTGGAAGCGCGAAGCCGAGCCGTCGTAGAAGGGATTCTGAACCATGGGTCAAACCTTCAGCAGCACCATCACCTTCACTTCTTTGAAGTTGATAGTGTTGTAGGGCGGGAAACCCGCCGGCGGAGTGACTGTGGTGGAATAAAACGGATCCTGAGGCAGTCTGAGCCCGAGGGTATTGAAGTCGAAATGCTCCACCAGGATGTTTTCCGACAGCTCGATGGGTGATGGGTCAGCCACGAGGAACGGCGGCAGTGTACTCGTTGGGTAAAACACCGTTCTCGTGGGCATCCATTTCACGTAAATGTTGGCCAGGTCGCCGCGGTCCCGCACGGTCTTGACGCTGGCATTCTCGACGCAGCAGCAGCGGTCAAACCACGGGGAGTGGCAATACTGGTCCGGATCGAATTCGTCGTTGGGTGACTGGAAAAGAGCGTTCCAGAAGTCGGTTACCAGTTCCGAAAGACTTGTCTGATCCGTGTATTGCACCTTGTAGCGATCGAGCATCTCGGTAAACGGCACCCGAAAGGGATGAAACTTTTCGGAAGGTTCGATCTCGATGTTGATCGCCGGCGGCCCCGCCAGCCGAATGCGTCTTTCACTGCTGTGATAAATGTAGAAGTTGACCCAAGTTGGTGTTTTCTGGTCGCCGCTGGCGCATACTGCCGGAAAATACTGCAGGCGACAAATATCCACGAGCGGTGCGGCGCCTAACTTATGCTCGATCACCTTCTCCTCCCCAGTGGTAAGCCGCTTGAAGTACATGCGATAGCCGGTTTGCTCCGGAATCTTCGCTAGCACCTGCTTGACAATCGCGTCCGTCAGATCGGCGGGTGTCTGGCCGCCCAGTTTGTCGGAGTCACCCGCGGAGGCCACTTTGGTAATGCCGCCTACCGCCGTCTGGATCTGGGCAGCGATGTCTTGTTTGATGTCACCCTGCACGGTATTAAAGAGGTCAGAGGTGATTAGATCGCCAGATTTTACGGGGATATAGGGACTGGGTAAATTTGTCATTTCGTTTCTCCTGTGGTTTGGTAGTTTTGTGGGTGCTGCGTTGTAGATTGAACTCCGTCGCGCGTCACTTCCAGCCGCACACCGGCGGCTTTGGCTTGCAGGACTCCGATCGGCGCGGGCTGGAGCAGGTCCGTGATTGCGGCGGGCAGATCGGGTCCTTGCGCAACTTGCCGGGCGTTTTCATAGCGAGCGCCTGTGAAGGCGATTGAAACGTCGTAAATGGCCGGACCGGAAAGGCGACCGGACACTGAAATCTGGTTTCCCCAGCTACCCGGTTCGCGCGCCGCCAGCTCGATGAATCCGGTGAGGCCCTCCTCGGCGAGATACACCTTCGCCGGACTCCGGTCATCGCCGCCGCTGAGGAATTGGGCCTTGCGAAATGGCAACGCGACCGACGTGCGGCCCGTGGGTAGCGCACTCACCACCGCCGCGGTGACCAAATCGGACGGCCGTCCGTTGATCAAGGTGACCAGAAACTTCGGATCGGTGACCGGTTCTGTGACGGCGCCCTCGTACGCCTCGGGGGTGTTCGCGGGTTGACCGAAACGCGCTTGATTGAATCGCCCACCGAAGTTCTCGGGAAGATCGCCCGGAAGATTTAACGTAAAGGCCCCAGCCTGATACGTATTCCAGGACATGTCGATGCGCGCCTTCGCGGGCTGCGGACCAGAGTAGGCAAACAGAGCCCGGTCAAAGCGACTCACATCGAATATGCCTTGGTCCGCGCAGGCGCCTCCAGCGAAGTGGGAATAGTCGAAAATCGCCTGATCGAACCGGCTGTCTTCGCAATCCGTGTAGAGAAACTGACTCCTGCCCCGCGTCAGGGTCAATACGGTGGACTTGTCGTACCCGGTCGCCTTCAACAATTTTGAGGCCTCGCCGAATTTTGCTCCCGCATTGATCAACGTAACGAGGGAGTCGGATTCCGGCCCTTCCCCGACGGTGGCGAACGGATAGGACTCCCCGACGGTCGCTCCTTTTGCGGTGGAACTGACAGTCACACGAAAACTGAGTCCGATTTCATCAATGACAAGGACCGGAATTGAATCGGGATACAGGTTCCCCAGGACGATTACGCTGTGCCCCTGGTACGCATCGAGCGCGTGCTGAGAACGCAATTGCGCGATGATTCGTCCCAGCGAGCCAAGTAACCGCCCGCCGCTCCTGGCATCGATATCGAGCCGTCCGGTCAACCGGACGACCTGCCCGGTGGCGGGCGGCAGAACGGGTGAATCGACGAATATCGATTCGGCCACGGCGATTGTGATGGACGCTGCCGGGTCGACATCGTCGCGCGCCGACAACACGATCACTTGGGACGACAACGGGTTGTTCAACGCCAGCTGAGCAATTCCACCGAGCCCCTTCGTGAGGTACTCGGAAGCGGTAAACGGGATGCGCTTCTCGGTCCCGACCGGTCCCGCGACGATATCGGCGTGAGGCACGTGGCGGTACTGCCCCGTTGTCGAGACAATTTCTCCTCGGATTCCATAGCGGGCATCGCGCCGCAATCGTAGACTCTCACCGGTGCCGAGTATGCCGTTTAAGCGGACTATCCAACCCTGAGTCCGATTCACAACGCCTGGCTTGCTGACACCGATTAGGGATGTGATGGTCACCTCTGAGAAGGTGTCCGCCGCGCCTCGATTCACAACCGTCCAGCCCGTCCCGGTGGATACCAATACGGAGGTGGGAGTGCCGGCGGGAAGCGGCGGATATTCGATCAGCTCGAGGTAACGCAAGGTCGCCATGGAGACGGAACTGGAGTCGCCGGAAGTTGTTGAAGTGAGTTGTACGGCGGAATCCGGCGTGAGCTTCGCCAATCCAGGGAAGGCCTCGTTGATCGCTACTACGATTTCAGCGGGCAGGGTTTTGGCGGGGTTCACACCCGATATCGCGATATCCACCGGCGGGCCGGCATCCACCAACAATCGAAGCAGGTTTCGGAGCGACAGGTCCAGTGGCGCGGCAATGGCAGGTCCGGTGATTACGGCAGGCGTGGCATCCTGCCCGCTCGCCGTCAACGGAGAATCGCCCAGGAGTCCCTGAGAGGCATCCGCCGCGAAGTGAGGCTCCACCTTGACGAATGATGCCGGCCCTGGGTTGCGAGACGTAATGATCAGATGCTTGCCGTCATGAGACGCGGCACCCTTGAGCACCTGATTCAGTGAGCTCGCGATCTCGTCCAGGCTGGCGTGCGCAAGATCGCTCGACCTCTGGGAGCAGTCGATATCTGCGATCGGCACGTCATCCAGTCCGAGACGCACACCGTTTGCGACCTGAAGATTCGCTCCGCCGCTCAGATCCGGCTTGCCAACGATACGAGCTGGAGCGGCGTCGGCACCGTGATAAGCGCGCGGCGCTCCAATTCCAAAGAGCTGCAGCGTGACATCTGTACCCGCCGGCTGATTGAAGGCAACTCTACTTGCGGCGCCGGTGGCGGGTGACGAAATCACAATATGCAGGGCATCGGTGCGCGCAACCGGCCCCTTCAGAGCGCTACTGATGGCGCTCACGATATCGCCGATGGTTTTGTGGTTGGGCGCGTCGCCCGCCAGCGAGACTTCGGTGGCCGGTCCTCCGTCAATCGCAATGTTGATGGCGGCCTTCGGGTCGAGGTCGATCCCCGCGCTGAGATCCACTAGGCCCACAAACACCACTCCCGTCGCGACGCTTCCCCGATAGGTTCCAGGATTGACGCCGAGCAAAGAATCGAGAGCATCGGCGCTGCGCGACGGTTCGATCGCAAGGCGGGACAGGGCTCCCGAAGATGGCGACGTCAGAATCAGATGTTTGCCATCCGTGCTCCCGGGATTGCCCGGTGACGCCTGGTTGATTTTTTGCACGACCTCGGCTGGCAGCGTGGCGCGTGGACGCGCTCCGGCGCAATCAATTTCGACCGGATTACGGCCATCGACTACCAGACGCAGATAGCGATTCACTCGGAGGTCAACGCCATGACTCAGGTCCGCTTTGCCCGTCAGGGTCGCTGACGTCGCTGCCCTGCCCTGCGTCGACACGGAAGCGGCGCCGAAGATTGACTCGGCAGCTTCGCCGGTAATTGCCGCACGAGTGACGAAGCGGCGTGTTTTGGTAGTCAGCGGAGGTTGCACGCTGATGTGGCTGGCTGCGCCGCTCGTTGGCGAAGCAAGCACCAGGTGCGCGCCGTCGGTGGAGGCTACATCCTTCCCCAGTCCTGTGTTGATTGCCGAGACTAGGTCAGCGGGTTTCAGGAGCGCCTGGTTACCTAGTGAGGAGCTGAGATCAATGACCACATCCGGCGACTGGTCGACCGCGACTGAAAGCAGCGGTTGTGTGCGCACGTCTACACCGGCGCTCAGATCTACAATCCCGGCAATTCGGGCGTTCGTGGGAGCGGCGCCTGAGAAAACTCGCGGCGCGATGCCAAATATGGCTTGAACCGCGTCGCCGCCGGGAATCGATTCGAACACGATCGCTGAGGAGGGGCCGGTCTTAGTTGACGTGAGGGTGATATTACGGCCGTTGTGGGTGGCAATGGTGGCTTTGAGAACGAAGTTGATCGCCTGCACGATATCGGCAAGCTGTGTGTTCCTGGGATCCGATCCGGCGCAATGAATGCGTACAGCCGGGGAGCCGTCGATGGCGACGCGGATATCACCGTCAACGCTCAGGTCCACGCCGGCGCTGAGGTCCGCCGTTCCAGTCACACGCGCCGGTGCCGGATCCAGTCCGCCCGCGGCGCTCGGCACAACGCCGAACAGGGCGACACGAGCGTTCTGGCCGCCGGACTCGCCGAACAAAACTTTGCTCGAGGAACCTGTCGACGGCGACGCGATCGTCAAGAAGCGCCCGTCGTGGGTGGCGGTGTCTGGGAATACCAGGTTGATCGTGGCCTTGACCTGATCCAGCGTGAGTGGAGCCGGATTTCCTCCGGTGAGATCGATCTCCCCTGGCTTTCCATCGATCACCAATCTGAGATAGCGGCTATCGCCGAGCGAGACTTCCGCGCTCAAATCGACGTTTCCCGTGATTTGTGCTGACGTTGCGCCCGCGCCGTGATCAGCGCGCGGTGCAAGCCCCAAAATCCAAGGCGCCGCGTCGTTGGCAACATCCAGGATCTCCAGTCGGCTCGCCGGTCCGATAGTGGGTGAGGCCAGCGTGAGAACTTGACCAACCGCTGTCGCAATCGGCTGTCCAACTCGTGTGTTGATCTGGCTCGCGATTTGTGCGGGATCCGTAGCGCCGGGCGTCAGATTGATCGTTGTAGGCGCGAGTACATCAATCTTGACGAGGAGCGCCGTGCCCGTACCTGCGGCTGGGTTGACGTTTCCGCTCACCTGCGCGGCGGAAGAGGAAGTGCCCTGGGCCAAAAAGAGCGGACGGCCGAGCAGTAAGACTGCAGCACTGGGGCCGCCCGGTTCCGAAGTCGTCAATTCCGGAGCTGATCTCTTCCACCAGGTATCCAGCTCGTCATAGGAATCGGCTATCAGAAGGCCCAAGGCTTCAGCCGCGACGCGAAGCACGCCCTGCACCGCAACTGTGCCCTCGATGAAAGTCCGCACATAACGCTTCAGATGATCGCGAAATGCTTCAACGCTTTCGTCCTCGCGGGGCGTAAGCCCGTAGAGGCCGGCGAGCCCATCAAAAGTCCCCTTCGCCAAAGCGAGCAGCTCGACATCCGGCGCCTCAAGCGGCACCGAGGTGGGAATCCGGCCCAGATCGTGAAGCTGAGCCGCGTTCTTGTCAGCCAGATCCACCCAATGCAACGACATCACCGCGGCAAGACTGTTCTCCGCTTTCGTCAATTCACCGCCGAACGCGTCCACCAGCGCGAACAACGCAGGCGGGCGCGGGAACGTCTGAAAGGCGCTCGGCAGATAGCTGAGAATGCGGTCGGTTTTGTTGGGCATCAACTTTCCTGCAATACGATGTCGGCGGGCTGCATGTCGAGACTGATGGAGAAGTGATCTGGCGGCATGATGGTGAATGTGGCCAGCTCGATTTCAGCATCGGTGGCCGGCGCGCCTCCGCGACCCTTGACCAGTTCGCGCGAGGCGGCTGCAGTGAAGTCCGCGGGCTGGGCCGGGGCGCTAAGCGCGTCCTGGATAGCGGCTTGCAGCGCTTCATCGTTCGTAATGTCCACCGCCCGAACCGCGGCGATGATCCGTTTTTCCAACGCCGCCTCCATCGTCGTGCCAACGTTAGCGGAAGTGGTGCGGACATCCACGATCCTCGCGTCCAAAACGTCTGCCACCTTTTTGATGGTTTTCAGCAAGTCGGCGCCGGCGAGGGAAGATCCCGGAGCAGGAGGCACTGGAAGCTGGGCCACCGACTGCTCGATGGCCGCAATGATTTCGTTCTTGATCTTGTTCTTCCCCGGCCCGGTAAGGCCGGGCGTAATTTTTGCGGCAACGCGCGGCTTAACCAGGATGAACTGGCCGAGGACTGTGGTCTGGATACCGGCCGCGCGAACTTCATTGACCGCGCTCTGGATTTCCAGGAAACGCGCAGCCTCGGTCTGTACCACCATGACCACGGCGCCGGGATCCGGCACGCTACCTTGCAGGATGTTGGGATCTGAGATGCTGGTGACTTTGCCGCGGTTGTCGAACACCGCTTGCGCCAGAGCGGCGATGGTCCCTTTCCCAAGCCCCTTCAGAACGGCCTTGGCACGAAGCCGCAAGTCGTCATCCGATTCGTCGTTTGCGGCGCGCGCCGTGGCGTCGATGTTGCTGATGTGATCGATCCCGTCAATGGCTTGACCGAGCGCCGTGATGGCTCCAGGCGGCACGATTCCTTTGTCACCTTTGAACGCGTCATTGGCGCGGACAGGCACATCGATGCGGGCTTGTCCGAGTTGCAGGGTTCGCGGCTCAGTGCTTTGAAACGTGACGCTCCCATCGGTGGTCGCCATTTCAACGCCTTGCGGAATGGTAATGCTTCCCTGGTTCTGCTGCGTCAGATCGCGGAACAAGGTGACTGAGCCCACGGCAAAATCTTTCGTTTTCCGCGTGACGCCTAAAATCGCCACCACAAAATCCAGGGACTTACCGGTTGCAGTATCGATAAACGCGGATTGATACGCGAGGTTGATTTCCTGGTAAACCGTCGCAATTTCGCGCCCGATCGCCTCGGAAAGCGTGCGGGCCACGCTGCCTACATTCGTATCGGTGATCGGAGAGTTGCTGTTCGGACGGTAGTAATCGACGTAGAAGGTAGTCTCATCCTTGGGTTTGATGCCGCTGTCCTGCCAGATGACTGCGTTCTTGACGGAGTCGAACGTGAAGTCGATCTTCGGTTGGAACGAATGGTGCGCGCCCTGATCGTCGGTTCCGGTGATCGAACGAATCCCTTGCGCCGACGCGGATAGCGGATACACATTGGACTTCACGTCGAATACGATGGGCTCGTTCACCACGCCGCCGACCAGCGCGGTGAGAAGATCGTCCACCACCTCCTGGTAAGGCCGGTCGATCAGATTCGCGGTGATGGCGTTCACTGGGTTGGCCCTCCCGCAAGAAAGAAGGGAAACACGAGATTCAGCAGCGTGTCGCTATCGATTACGGCCAGAGAACAGTTGATATCCATGCGCGTCGGGTCGCTCTTGTTTTGCGTCACGATCACAGATTGGATCGACTTGACGCGAGGCTCGGCTCCGAGCGCCTGCAGGACGAAAAGCTTCGCGCGGTTGCGATTGGTGTCGTTGTTGAGCTCGCCGATCAGCGTATATAGTTGCGACCCGTAATCGGGGTGGCCGAGCGGAGTGAGCTCTCCCATGTGCGTGCGAATTCGGAGCAGCAGTGCCTGCTGGAGATTCAGCACACCGGCGAGCGTCTCCAAGTCCGCAAGCCCCGTGGTGTCGCGGACCGTGATGAAGAGATCGCTCCCCGGGTTCCGGTCGTTTTGCCGTTCCAGGTCCCGAAGCAATCTCAGGTCGGCGCCGAAGCGATTTGGATCGATCATAAGCAACGTTCCTCCATTTACGGCGGGCTCTGATCCGTTATGAAAGGAGCAGCCGGCGGACCTAAAATGGTCAAAATTCCCGGCGGGCTCGGTATGTTATCGCCAACGCGGACCAATGCCTGCCCGCTCACGTTGACCCCGATGCTGGCCAGTGGCCCGATCACCAGCGGATAAGGAAATCCCCAGACTGAGTTGATCATCAGGCAAATGGAGCCGGAAGTAGCCAGCGGCATTCCGCCCGCGGTGATGACCGGCGGCAGAACGACTATGATCGTTCCGGTGTCCGGCGGCCCGGATGCGCCCGGGGTGACCATGACCATCGCGCCGATACTGACGGGAGGTCCAGGCATAATGGTTCCTAAGCGGGCGAGAAGGACGTAATCCCGTTCACCGAGACCGTCGCTCCTTTCAACGTTGCCGATACTCCGCCGTCGATAGTCGCCCCGGCTGTTCCCTTTAGCGTCGCCTCAGCGTTCGCTTCGACATCCACGTTCACTTGCGCCTTGATGCTGATGTTTTGCCCTTGCAGAGTGATGTCGCCGTCGGCCTGAAGACTGATGCTGCCGGCGGCCTCGATCGTAAGATCACCGTCCTGATCCATCGTGATTTTGGTGCTGCCCGCCAGAACCGTAACGGTCCCGCCGCTGCCACCGGGCTGGTCGAGCTTCATTTCGGTCTTCCCGGCCACCGCATGGACTGTCCCATCGTTCATCTGGAAGGTGATCTTTGGCGTCATCTCGACAAGAATTTCCCGAGGCGGGCTATTGCTCGATATGTTTCGGATGGCGGCCTTGATCGTGTTGTCGTCCGGCTTGGCAAGGGGCAGACGAAAGATCACTTCATCGGGATTATTCAGCGGCGGCCGGTCGACATCGTTGTACAGGCGGCCGATGATAATGGGCTGATTCACGTCGCCCAAGTCGAACGCGAGCAGAACTAGGTCGTTGACGTTCGGGATTGCGGCTGTCCCGATGTGGCCCGTGGCAACTGAGACTCGCTTGAGCACCAACCCGCTGTTCTTGAGCCGGACGTCGCAGCCGTAGTTGTCCGTGTCGCTGGAGTCCGAGTGAGGGTACACCGCTTCGACGAGTCCCAGTTCCGCTACACGCACTCGTTGCAGCTCTTGCCGGACGATCTGTTGAATGGTGCTAACGATGCTGGACACCAGTGCGACTCCTCATTGCGGAATACCCATGAATCCGACCGCGGTTGTAAAGCCGCGCATCTTGGTAATGCGGTGCGTAACGGCTCGCACCTGGTAAGTGCCGTTCAGTGCGTCGTTGGGAACGCCACTAAGACGGATTGCATCACCCATCGCTACCTTTGGCGCTCCAGCGATCACAACGGTCCCTTTCACCGTCTGCCGCTCGATGGCGCGCAGAGCGGCATTGGCTGCGATCTGAGCTGCCTGCGCCGTGCGTAGCGCCGGCCGCTCCAACAATTCGACTGGTGCGCCAGAGCCTGAACTACCTTTGAAGGTGCCGAAATCCTTCGTGAGCCAGGCCCAACTCTGATCGCCTCTGCTGGCGCCAGGACTCTCGCCAAAGGTGACGACCTCTGCGTCGGGGCCGGGATACTGAAGCACCTCCAGCTTCAAAATCTGTTTCGCGTATTCCAGCACGTGGACCGTCCGGCCGCCAGAGAATTCTTCGAATACGAGCTTGCCGTTGGAATTGATATAGCTGTCGAATCCACACAAGTCACCAAGGTCGCGGATATGATGGCAGACCGCGCGCCGGCCGTCGACGACGTATGCGGGAAACTGGATGCCGTCGCTCGCAGAAGCGAGGTCGACGCTGGCGGCGCTGGCGAGTTCCTGTACGATCGCGCCAGCGGTTTTGTTTTCGTAGGTCTGATCGATGAATGTGCGCAACAGAAGATTGCTGGCGGCTTGAATCAGGATTCGAGTTGTGATCAGCCCGGCATTCACGGCGACCACTTTACCCGTCATTACCTGCGTGAACCCGCCGTTATCGGCGTAGCCCAGCTCGATTGTTGCGTCATCATCTTGCTTCGGCTTCAGGAAGCCCACACTACCCAGCGTCAATTGCACCGCATCGGCTGGGGTATCCAGATCGAGATAAACCGCGAGATCGACCACCGTGCTGGCCTTGGGTTCGTCGGTGGTGTCGACCACCTTACCGCCGATCGTGAGTTTGTAGGCAGGCTTTAGCATGGCGGTCGGTCTCTACGGGGTAAGTCCGAACGGGACGGGCGCGATGCCGAACTGTCCATCGCGGTTGACCGCACGCACTTCGATCACCGGTGGTGGGGGCAGCGGGATATCCGGAACTTGTGTGCGAATCTGTGTCGTCGAAGTGGCGAGCCGGTCCACATTGGTATCGATCCCGCCAATGAACACCTTCACGTCCTCGGGCACGAAGTTTGCGCCAGTGATGACAATGGCCGTGAGGGCGGGACCGGACGTGGGAGTGAAGCTCGAAATACTGGGCGCGGGCGCCAGCAAATAGTCGAACCCCGGGTCCAAGTCGCCCGCTTGGATGTCCGGATTCGTAACCACGACCTTGACCCCTCCCGGCTTATTTGCGGGTTGGACGAAGACGGGAGTCTTGGCTTGGATCTCGGTCGGAGAGATCGGTACGACATTTTCCGCCGGGAGCCCCCCGAAGGTGACTGTTGCCACGGGCAGGAAGTTGGAGCCGTTAATGGTCACCGGAGTGCGGCCGTTGGTGTCGCCCCGATTAGGCGACACCGAGCTGACTACCGGCGCCGGCGCGTAGAGATATCCCCCGGTGAGCTTGGCTGACCCGCCGGGAGTGGTCACCACGACGTCGGCCGGACCGAGCGCTCCAGCGGGGACCTTGGCGGTCAGTGTCCCGTCGTTCGTCACGGTGACCGGCGCCGCGGCGTTGCCGCCGATCGCAACAGTTGTCGTATTGAGCGTGAACTCGCTGCCGGCGATTGTCACGGTGTTCCCCCCAACGGGATTCCCGCCCGCTGGAGTCACGCTCGTGATCGTTGGCGTATCCATGGCCAAGTTGAACCCTTGGAATTCCGCATGAAGTTTGGCCCAATCGGCGGGGTTCCGACGCTTTATGTTGGCGATCATTGCGGTGGTCGTGGGCGTCGTCAACGGCTTCAGGTCCTGCATTGGCCGATAAATCATCGAAAGATACCTGTCCTGTGTGCCTACATCACGGAGATATGCGCCGGCCGTGGTGGCTAGGATATCGCCGCTGGTGGTTTCTGGGACATGTGGATCGATCCCCGGCGGGACTACATGTTTCTGGAAGATTGCCCATAGCGCGTCCGCGAATGCGCCTTCCACGCTCTCCCCTTGACCGGGGGGAGGCGGACCGAGCGGAAATCGCTTTCGGTCCGAATCGTGTATCGTTCCGACTGAATAGGGAGGCGTCCCGCGTTTCGAGAAAATCGCTTCCATCAGTTGCGACCAACCTTCGATCAACGCATGCTCAGGGTTCGCTTTTAGGTCGGGTTGATGACTCAGAAGTAGATTGCCTCCCAGCACGAACAACTCGTAGGAGAGAATTAGATTCCCAAGGTCGGCCTCCTTCCATAAGTTCTGATGAGTGAGCTCGTGCGCCAACTTGTCCTGCAAGAAATGCTGTTTCACGTGCATGTGGACTTGGCCGACAGGAAAGGAAAATGACGTTGCTTTGGCAGGAAGGATGACCACCGGAAGAATGACGGTGTTGAACAGAAGCAGATCCGAGACTCCCTTCCATGCTCCGGGGAGAGCCCGGGGACCTCCAGTCATTTGGAAAAGGAAAACACTCCACTCGCGAAGCACTTTGAGCATGTAGAGCGAGTTGGCACGATCCGGATCCGAGGCCAAAAAGACAGTGGGGCTAGTCTGGGTGTCGATGGACGGGTTTCCGTTTATCGGAATTATCTTTCCGTCAGCGTCTCCAAGAATTGTATTCCACGCGCTCGGATCATTAACCATGGTTCGTGGCAGATTCATGGACGCGTCCGTCATTTCAAAGTGCACGGTAAGAGAGAAGTCATCATCCGGTTTAACGTCGAAGCGCAGCCCGTGGATCTCTCCGTTTACATCGGAGAGGACTGTTGCGGCAGGCAGGCTTCCGGCCGATCCGAATTGGAGATCGACTTCAATTCCTTTGGCGATTGGGTCTTTGGCTGTGGTCTTGCCGTTCAAGAACATTATTCGAGCGTGGAAATCCAGTCCGACGCGAAACACTCGAGGGCTCGACGGCGGCGATCCGATCGGTGCGCCATTGTAATTGGGGACGAACCCCGGGTTGCCGTCCGTGGCCTTCCAGCCCTTGGTGGACCATTCCGGCGGCAGCGTGGTGTGCGCGTGAGCGCGCGAATTGGTGTGAACTAGGAAGAAAATGTCCGGAGTCCCCTGGCCCAAGGTGGCCTGATTGAAGAACACCTGACCCTGCGCGTCCGTCTGACCCGTTGCCAGCGTTACGTTGGACAAGAGCGCTCTGTGCTGCACGATGTCCACATCCACTCCCGCCGGCAGAGGCACGAACACCTTGGTGTTGGTGTCCCACACCTCGAACTTCAGGAAGATGCTGATCGCGGCCGTAACGGTGAAGTCTTCCTGGGCCAGGACCGCAACCGTCCCGCTGCGCGTCGCGGCTATGTGGATGTTGTTCGGCAAGCTGCTGCCGGTGATGCCACGTATTGTCACTGGTCCGGACGCCGTGACCGTGGTGGTGGCGCTGTTGGAACCCTTGAAGATCGCCGATCCGCTTCCCGACGTGGTGGACAATGTCAAAGTAATGGAGTCTCCGGCGATCAGGGGAGACGGATTGATCGTGACTTGCACGTCCACGTCCTGGTTCACTGCCACCGATGTCAGCGGCGAGAGCGTGACCGTCACCACGGGCGGAGGTGGCGGAGTGAGAGAGCATAGCAGCGTCCATTTCGGGTATTCGGAGCAGGAGATCGGCGCGCCAGAGTTGTCGAAGAAGAAAAATTCCACTCTGCGATTCGGTTGAAATTCTCCCTGGATTGGCGGCTGCGCTGTATCGCGCGAAGGGGCGCTGCGGCTGCCGTGCAGTAATTGGCTTTGTCCGCAGCCCAGTTGCGGCGGAGCGGTCGCCTGAATGGGAGGCACTGTGGCCCCACTCAACAACGCGGCAAAGTAACGCCGGACCAGGTCGGCGCGAGGCGTTGGCGGAGGGCCAACCTCTGCCACCATCGCATTCACCTCAGTCGCGCCCCAACCTTCCGCGGAAGAGAGCGTGTCCCATGCCGTGGTGTTTCCCTGAAGCACCGCTTGAACACTCTGGGTACGACGGACCGACAAGGCTTGATTGGTTCCCGCGTCGCCCACCGAATCGGTATGGCCGGTGATCAGCAAGTGATCCAGAGATCCGCCTAGCTTGAGCCTCGTGAGAAGGTCCTGGAACGCAGCCTTGTTGTCGGCGGTAGCTGGGATAAAGGAGCGCGCGGTGGGAAAAAGTACGGGCTTCGGCAATTCACACACGTGCGTGGTTGGCGCGGCCAGCGTGGCAGTGCCCGTGCCTCCGGCCGGGAGCGTGAGAGTCGCCGAAGCTCCTCCGCCGTTGCTCATTGCAGCACCAACCTCACCGTATAGTCGCCCGCGGGCATGTTCTGGAAACGATAGATGCCGTTTTGCTGCTGGTTCTGCGAAGTGGACTGGCCGTCCGAGGACTCGGCCGCCACTACGACGCCGCTGTAATCGTCGCCGCTCTCCGCCAGATTCACCTGGACCTCCAGCGTGCCGGTGTTGGTTGCGACGTTGTTCACCTGCTGCGAGTTCGCGTCAGCCGCTTGCGCTTGATTCTCCGCGTCCACCTGTGGTGCGCCGGGGATCTGCTGCGTCTCCTCACCCGGCGCCTGGGAAGCGATGTACTCGTACAAACTCACTGCATACCCGAAGCGCTCCGGTTTACCAGCGATCTCGCGGACATTCAACTCCTCGATCAGCATCTTGTCGACGGTGGTTGCTGTGGCGATGTCGTCGACAAACGGCACCGGCGTGCCTGATTTGAACTTCTCCCGCAGTGTCTTGAGGTTGTCGCCGGCATCCGTTCCAGCCAGCACTCCAGTCAGCGCGACTCGGACTGCGCGTCGTCCGGCATCTTGCAGGAAATCGCCTTCGAGTGCGGGAATCCCATGCTGCGCCAGAGCTTCCTCTTCCTGGCACTCAATCTCTTGCACGTACTGCAGTGCGAAGCCATCGAGCATTGGTTTGGCAGGCATGTTCGCGTACTCATCCTTAAGGGAGGATTACTTCAGTTTATTCAGATCCGTCATGATGCCGTCGATCAGATTGAGGATGTCCGTCTTGACAGTGTCGAGGGTCGGCAGACCTGTCACGACGTTCGTTACGTCCAAAACGTCCTGAATGGCCGTGGCCTGGTCTGGCAATAGGCTCCTGGCGGTGGTCAACACGGTCGTGATGGCGTCCGTGAACTTGGAAACCTGGTCGATACCTGTGATTCCCGACACGTTCAGGTTTTGAATCTCGGTCTTCATCTTCCCCATCAGGTCAGTCAGTTTCGAGACCAGGTCGCTGATTTGCGGGACGACTGCTTCCAACGCCTTGATGGCGGGTGCGATCGTATCAGTGTTGGCGTCCAGAAAGGTCTTGAAGTCGTTCAGGGCGTTCTTGAGATCTCCATACAGATTTGTTGCAGCCATGTTTGCGTCTCCTTGTGCAGTTTTGCGTTTTAGTGTTTCGGATTATTTGAGTGCGTCTCCGAATTTAGTGAGCCGTGCGAGCAGATCGCTCATTTCTGGAACGAACTTCTCCAAGCCGGTCGCAAAGTTGAGTCCGATGCTAAGCCCCTTCACGATCCCGTCCATCAGATTTTTGGCGTCGTCCAGGATACTTGTGTCGAGTAAGGAAGTATCCGCTGGTTCGACCGGTTTGATAAATTCCAAGAGCTTCAGGACATACGCGAAACGTTGCGGCCTGCCGGCCAGCTCCTCGAATTGAAGTCCTTCGATGAGTACCTGGTCGATGTTCGAATCCTTGACGATGTCGCTCGCGAACGGGGCCGGCTTTGCGGCGCGGAACTTGCCATCCAGCTTTTGCGTGAAGGCGAGCGCGTCCGGGCCGGTGGCGACGCCCCACAGGATCATGCGGGTGGGCCGGCGCCCGAGGTTCTGAAGAATGCTGCCCGCCATTCCTGGCGGCTTGTATTCCGCCAAAGCACGCTGATCGTAGGTGCTTATCTCCTGCACTTGAAGTAGTTCGAGGTCGTCTAGCATGGGTTTCATAAAGTGCGCTCACTAGACGGGAATTCCATGACGGCGCGCTTCCTCGTCCAGGATCTTTTTGATCTGTTCGGCGAGTACGCTCAGATTTTCATCACCGGGCTCGGACTCGGCCTGAACGCGCGCTGTCCCATACTCCGGGGCTCGGCCCTTTATCAACCGAGGCGCGACGATTCTGCTAGGCTCAAAACCGCGCAACGCCGCGACCGGTTCGGTAAGGGGAGCATCCGCGGCAACCACGCCGCCCATGCCGATCGGAGCGCCGGAGTATGGCGTGATGCTGTAGTCCGAACTTTCGAGCGGCGGGTCAGCCCAGGTCGCATTCGCGCGCTGACGCTCGGCGCCGACCGACCCGAGGGCCACGGGTTCGTTTGACTTGCCAGGTGTCTCCGCCGCGTCGCGCAGTCCATCCGCATCACTCGACAGCGGCCACTGGCTCACACTGTCAGTCCGAGTCGTTCCCCTGTGCCTGGTTGCCTTGGGCCGCGCAGCGCTCCCCCCATAGCGGAGGCAACGCGCGAGGAGCGCTTCTGAAGCGCAGCCTGTGATTACGGGTTTCGCGAATTGAGCGGCGATGACACTCGCGTTCGCGGTTTCGGTTGTTCCGGCCGGTCGAGTGAGAACGTCTTCGAACGAGGCGCCGGCAGCAGCCAATGACTCCTTGAATGCGTCGCCGCGACCTCGCGTGGAATCCGACCAGTAATGGGCCGCCTCAGCTTCCGGCGGAAGTGCCGGCACGGTCAGGCGGTTTCGAAAGGACGCGGTCAGTTGCGGACTGGATCCTTTTCCCCCGGTGGATGATGCTGTCGGCGAAGCAGCCTTCCGAGAATGCGCCGTGCGCGGCCGTGTCGCTGTACCGCCCAGCGGCGCTGCGGCCCACTTTTGCAAGTCGCCAATGCTGGCGCGCGACGCCACGCGCTCCGCGGAAACGGCGTCGACGACGCCACCCGACGTGCGCGCCAACCGCGCCGTTATGGAACGCCTTCCTGCAGCCGGCGACCGATTGGCGGGCAACGTCACGCTGTTCAACCTCGTCATGGCATCCGAAGATCCCAGGAGGGTGTCCGCTTCTGTTTGACCCTGCGATGGGGACGCCTCAATCTGACCCATGAGCTGTTCCAGTGTGGTCCCCAGCAACGGCCCCCCTGACAGGCGGAGATCGGACCTCTGGAATCGGCGGAGCCATGAAGCCGCAGCCGGGACCCGGACGACAGACGACACTCGCGACGCCATCTCGCTCCGAAACCAGGTGGGCGCCCGCCCACCGGCGAGAGCACGAACAGAGGACAGCACCGGCAGAGAAATCATTGCAACTCCCCGCGGCGCCCCATCTCCAGGTACAGCAGGATCTGGCCGATGGTCATGCCACTCACATCTTCCGGACTCCAGCCGAATTCCCGTGCGAGGATGAAGCAGGCCTTTGCCAAAGGCGCTTGCACCAATTCGGCCAGTTGATCCTGAGGTGTATTGATCCCGCTGATGGCGTTGATCTGCTCCACCAGAAATCGCGCAAGCCCGGCTGGAAGCTGCGAAACCTGGTCCAGCTTCAAGGCAGGCTCCACCAACGCCTGTTGGATCATGAGCCCCGCCGACAGTTCTTCATCCTGCCGCGACGCTTTGCCGATCCGCTGCAGGTCTTGCACGGTCAGCGGACGCAGTACGACCTGCGCTTCGGAGACGGAGTTGCCGGCCGCCTTCAGGAGTGTAGCGGGGATCGTGACTTCGTGAGTCAGCGCACTGCCGGCCAGCAGTTGTTCAGACGTCAGGTTCACGGCTCGACTCTTATGCGCTCTTGTCTTCCACGGTGATGAAGAGGCCCTTGAACGTGACCGCTTCCATGACGAAGTCGTCCTCAGGCAGTGTGTAGGCCCAGTTCTCGAATTTCGCGCCATGCACCGTAATGGTGCTGGTAGTGGTGGGAACGGCGGGATCCTTCAAGTCCAGCATGATGTTGAACGAGGGCTGGGGATACGGCTCGGCTTTGCGCGCCGGCAGCGCTCCAGTCCCCAACAGCAACTGCAGCAGCGCGCCGTTTATATAGGCCCGCCCGATCTTCCCGCTGATTTCGATGTTGCCGGGACGCAGCGCGGTTGGGTGCCGCGAGCCGATCTCGTGATACGTCTCCAGATCGGTGGTTACCTGCACCTCGACATCACTGGCGCGGCCCACCGGGCTCAGCTTGTAGAGGTCGATCGCGGCCTTGGCGGCCTGGCCTTCTGGTGTACTTTCCACGCTCAGCGTGAGCGTGGCATCGGATCCACGGAAAACATTGGTATTGATAGCCATTTTCGCCTCCTTAACCTAAGAACATGACAACTTTGATGAAATCGATGCTGAAAGTTGGCCGCAACGTGAGGGTCACCTGGGCGATTCCCCGGATCTCCTGGTCGCGAGTGGCGCTCACATCCAGGTCGTAGCTGATCAGCATTTCATCGTCGACCATGCCCGCTAGAAATCCGTTGATGGCTCCCTTGAGCGCTTTGCGCACGCGGTCGTTATTGAGCAGGCCAATGAAAGGCTCGGCTGCCGATCGGATGCCGAACTTTGCGTAATCCACGATGCGGACCGTCGTGACCTGGCGGAAGGCGCCATCATTGGTTGTAATGCCCTTTACAATGCGAACTCCGTTACGCTCCTCGATCACCATCACCCGGTCGAGCACCAATTGTTTGAGTTCCGCGGAATTGAAAAGCGTCTCCAGGTCGGCCACGGGCAGGGTTTTGTTGGTGGGACTGACTTGGGGGTCAAACGAGCTCAGCAGGCCGGCGATTGCGGCAGCTGTGTAGGAACCGGGAAGGACGACGGTGGTATCTGTCGGGCCGCCTGCCTTGGTGGCGGCGATGGCCTTCGCGGCGTCTGTTACCTTGATTCCCGGCGCGACATAGATCATCCGAGGATCGTCGATCGTCAACCCCTCTATCGCGTTGATTTGATCCTGGGAGGTCTTGTTCGCGGCGCGCGCGGGGCTACCCACAATGCCAATTCGCTCGTGCCGGATCTTGTCGGTGGAGGCGTCTTCCACGTGGGCCATCAAGTCAGCGATCATCTCCTTGGAATCCTGCCCTGGTGTCACGATGATGTGCGCGTTCTGTTCCGTGAGGAGAGCGAGACCTCCCTTGAATTCCGTTACGCCTGCCTTTGCTCCCGGGTCTCCTCCTTTTAGATGGGTTGCTGCCATGGCCGCTGGCCGCGTCGTCGGTGCGCTTCCCGGCGTGGCCATCGCAAATGCCGATAGATTGGCCAACTGCGCCACCAGGTCGTTGCCATCCTTGACGATATAAACTTCCTCCGCGGTCCCCCAATCCAGCGTCACTTTCGAGGTTGGGGGAACCGGGGCTGGGGTCACGTCCTCGACTTTCACGGTTATGTTGTTGCCCCAGGTCCCAGGGCTATTGGCGGACACCTTCGCAGAGGTTCCCAAGTCGAGGGTCGCGAACGCCGCTGCTGCGGAGGCGACACGCACCGCGAACACCGTGGACGCTCCGGCGTTATAGGCTTGCTCGAGCCCGCGCACCAACGTGAGCGGGGAGCCCGCGACGTCTGGATTGTCGTACGCATCGTATGCACCATAAATGTCCTTCGCCTCGGCGAAAGAGCCGATCGTCTGCACGCAATTTGCCGGGGCCGGTTGATCCGATATGACGGCGGGACCCCTTGCCGCAGTCCCGACGATGCCTATGTTGCCGACCGTAATCGAGGCCGGGACGATCAACGCCTCGGGGCGCACTTCAATGTAAACACCTGGAAGAATCAATTCAGGCATTCTAGTTCTCCTTTTCTATTGGTTAATTGCCGCCGCCAGCATGGCGCTTAATCGGCGAGCTGTTGTTCTCACTTCCACCGATTCCCGATTAGCGTGTCGCGCGCAGATAGACTACGGCGAGTTTGTCAAAGGCGGAGTGTTGGAAGGCTACTTCAAAACGGTCTGCGACGTTCGGCAGAACGATGCCGGGATCGAATGCCAGCGCCCGCGGGTTGTATTTATCTGGGACGCCGTCTGCATCCAAGTCGCCCATCTCAACAGGACCGCCGGCTGCGCTGAAGGTAGCTAGGAAATCGCTTATTGAAGCAAAGGTGACACGAGCGTGCCGTTCCGCCGGGCTAGGGCCTGCTACCGCAGCCAGGAAGGCCGCCAGTGTAGAGTCGCTCGTCGGCGCGCCAACGGCGCCATCAAAAGTCCTAGTCAAACTGACGGTACCGCTGGGAGCTGTTCCTGAAATAAAGACCAGGGCTGAAAGTCCACTGAGGGTGAAGGGGCCTCGGACGACCAATGCTGGAGTTCCCTGACTGTCCCAGCGTGTCATTTCGTCGGTGATCACCATTGACTGGCCGAACGCGCCGTTGATGCCGACCGGAATCCTCGCAATCAGACTTTGTGCCCCATCGGTATCCTCGTATCGGAATTCATAAAGAACCTTGTACTGACTGGTCTTGCGCCACAAATTTGTGCCCGCGACAAGAATCGCTTCTGCAGAGGTTGTGTTATCTGCCTTTAACCGAAGAAAGCCAACGGCTCGCAATTTATCTTTATCTGCAAGCAATCGCCCGTGCAGATCATTCATCGCTGTGTCCACCGCAATGGGCTCATCGGCCCAGAGTTGAAAGCGCACGGCGGCATCAAGGTGGCCACCCTTCAGTGCAACGCCAGCGAGCGGTCCCCTAGGCTCGTTTCCACGCCAGTTGCCTACGGCAAGGGCACGCTCGCTAACACTTGTGATTGACACGTTTGGCTCCGGCAGATTCACAGACGGCTGTGGCAGACGCTTCTGCATTTCGGCAAGCAGGTCTGCCAGAGGATTTGTGGTGGCCATAATCAGGGTGGTAACGTGGTTGGGGCCGTGGAGAGCTAATTGCGAATATCGAGGACTTGGCACTCGATAAATTTGGCTAGGCTCCGCACAACGGCGTCAGAGCCGTTTATGTTTCAGAAATCTTTCTTAGCAGAGCAGTGTCCGCTATGCCGCCTCTGCCTGAATCCAGCGTCTCTCAATTGACACGCGTGCGTGCAAGAGCGTTTCAAGGAGGATCGTGACCCGTTTTCTATCGTCCAATTCCCGCTCGACTCTGCCCATCATTCCTTCAAACGGACCGCTTTGGATGGACACTCGGGTTCCTGGCGCGAGGCCTTGCGGACGAATTCGAATCAGCCCGTCTGGTTCAGCACGATCCTGAATGTCGCGGACTATTTGTTCCTCAACCGGAATAGGAAACCTTCCTGAACTTACCACGTGCGAAACACCCCGGGAGCACTCAACCGATTCCAACGAGTCTTCCGGACGAAATCTCGCAAAAAAGTAGCCTGGAAACAACGCCTTGATGATAGTTCGTCCGGTGCCGTGCACCAAGCGTTCGGCTTTGAGTCGTGGGAGGAACGACTCGACGCCCAGTGCACTAATGTTCGAGGCGGCAAAATTCTCGCGGCGTGGCTTTGTGTGGAGTGCAAACCAATTGATTTCCCTCCAGAGGTTGCTGGGCTTTACTTTCGGCGCGAAAGAATTCATCGCCGCAGTCCTTTCATTTCGATGAACTGGCCTAGCGCCCGAAGTCTGGCAGTTGCATGCATTCGCTGCGGTTTTGGGAATGAGCAGCGTCCGAATGCGAGGGAGTACGAACCGGGCGTTGAGGTTGAATCAATCACAACGTAATTCTTTAATGTGCTTCATGGCCACAACGACCGATTGCGAAAGCCCGTCGACTTCAACCACGGCAAACGCCTCGCCCTGGCCGCCGCTGTCTGATACGTCGATGAGTTTTCCCCGCAATACATCTTGGCCGTGAAGTTCCATGAGGATTTGCGCGGGCTCAGGCACATAAACGTCATCGATTCGAAATTGGACCCACGGGTTTGGCACATTGTTTGGATCATCCCTAGCTGCTTGCGCCTTCGATCAGGTACCCACTATAAAGCTTTGCGCGTGCCACGATGCGATAGAAGCGCGCTTTGCCTTGGAGCCGAGAGAGAAGAAAACGATTCGTTGATCTCTTTTGTCACCGGTTGCTTCGGGGTTCAGTCGCGCAGCGGAAAGGGCGTTCCGCATTTGTACGGAACCTTCCGGAAAATATTTTCCGCTTAGGATTTCAGGTGGTGCTTGTGCATCTTATTGTATACGCTCCGGGCTGTGATCCCAAGTAGCCGTGCGATCTCTGATTGATTCCCGCGCGTGCGCTTCATCGCAGCTTCCAACGCCTGACGCTCACAGTTTGCCATCGAGCGCCTCAGATCCCAGTCGTTCGCTTCCAGAACACCAACGAGAGATCTCGTGAGGGCTTCGGAATTGAACACATCTGTCATCTGCTTTTCCTGGGCCGTCGGATTTCCCCCTGGCTCCAACAACTGCCGCAATATTTCGATCGACAAATCTCCGAGACTCAATGGCAAATCTGTTGCCTTGCGGACTAGCGCCTGGCGCACCAAATTCTCTAACTGACGCACATTGCCTGGCAATTCGCTCTGTCGTAATGCTTCTAAAAAATCTGCGTCGACTGTTTGCGGGGCGGAGTGTGTAAGCGAGCGATATTTTTGCAGGAAATGTTCCACTAGCGGCGCGAGATCGTCTAGGCGCTCGCGCAGCGGCGGCACCTGGATCGAGAGAACGTTGAGCCGATGAAACAGGTCACCACGGAATTTGTTCTGCCGCATCATCTGGTCCAGATCGCGATTGGTCGCAGCGACTACGCGCGCGCTCACATCTACCTCGCGGTCCTCGCCGACGCCGAGGACCCGATTTTCCTGCAATACGCGGAGCAGCTTGTTCTGGAGAGCAAGATCCAGCTCTGCAATTTCATCAAGAAATAAAACGCCGCCTTCCGCGGAACGAATAAGGCCTTTACGCTCTCGTTCCGCGCCGGTGAAAGCGCCCCGGCGATGGCCGAAAAATTCGCTCTCCACCAGGGTTGTGCTGATTGCCCCGCAATTCACCGGAACGAAAGGTCCCTGGCTCCGCTTCGGGTCCAAACTATGCACGGCGCGGGCCAGAGCTTCCTTACCCGTGCCCGTCTCGCCCGCGATGAGGACTGGTAAATCGCTTAGCGCGCTGATCCGGATGACCGAACGGAAAACGGTCATCATGCCAGCGCTTTCCGCGATCATTCCCAAATCACGCATGATCGCTCTAATGCTTTGCTCGTCGCTCCGTTTCTGCGTTTCGACGCGGACGATCCGCTCGATTATCTCGCGCAGCTCACGCAAGAATTCTGCCTTCGAACTGTCGAATAGCTGAACCGCTCCCGCCAGAAGCGGTAAGCATTTGGTTTTGATCGGCCAGGATCCGGCGCCGTCCTCGAAAGCGATCACCTTGAAGCCTTTCGCCTTCAAATTGCGGATGAGATGCATTCCGGCCCCTCCAGCCATGGCACCCGTACTTGCCACCGCAACAAAGCATTTCGCTGAAAACTCGATGAGCTGCAGATCAGAAGAATCAACAACGACGACCGGCTGTGCGCCGGTGCTGTTGATGACGTTGCTGATTTCTTGCTGTTGATCCCGATGTTCGTCCCACAATATCACACGGCAAGCGGATTCTGGTGCTGCGTCGGCGGGGCGGAATCGATCGCCTTTTGAATCTGGGTCTTTCACCGAAGCATACTCCCATTCTTGGCGAGAACGACGTTCGCGATACCCATCAGACTTACCGGGTCGGATTCGAACAGCTCATTCTCCGCCGGAAACGGCTACTGAAAAGTTCTCTGCATCCGTGGATAATTGTCCTTTGCCTGCCCGAGAACATTCGCCGTAGCACTTGCGTCCCTCCGAATGCCGAAATTCCCCAGGCTCGATTTTATCGCACTAAAAACCATATTTTACATGGTCTCTAGGTATCCATGCAATACGCAATAGTACGTATTTACTTCGAGCTAAATCTGTGTGAGCAGGACTTTGAATGTACTAATCCCGATCTCAATAGACGATTCAACAAACTGTTGTAGATGACCATATTAGCCGGTGGACTGAGTCGGATTGCCGAGGCGTGGGAGGCTGAAACTAACAGAGCAAGTGGGCGAAACCTTCGAGAGCGTTACCCGCGGAGTTAGTAAGGCGCATACACTCAATCGAGGGATACCGCTTGTGCGACACGCTCCGGAAATGATTCGGTCGGGGACAATTCGGTAAACATTCACTTTATATTTCGTATGACTACCGGCGCTTCAAAAACGGCCAAGTTGAAACGATAAAAGTGGCTAAGGGAACGGTTCCTGCTGACGTTCTAAAAATATGCGTAACTCGTTCACTATGAACAAGCTGCCTCGCATGGATTCGAACCATGACAAAGTGATCCAGAGTCACTCTAGTGGCTTAAACACGGTCTATCACAGTTACCGCATTCAACGTTTCCGTCGCAAAATCGCCTCAAGTTCTGTCGCCAGTTTACATCAGTTTGACATCAAATTGGTAAAAAAGCGTATCACCGAAGCGTATCACCTTTTACGTTCCGGGGAGATCGCCGTACTGATGTCGAGAAATGGATAGATAATCGGCGGGACGAGCTCACTAGGGGAAAGCGGGGCATAAGCGTTGCGACGGTGCAGCTTGGTTGAGGCCTCGTCCCGAGGATTCTCAGGAGTGCACCTTGAACGCCATCTAAAATCGTTCTATTTTTATCTTAAATGCGACGGAACCTGGCGGTGGGTGTCTCCGTTGTATCCGTGGTCGAAGCTTAAGAACACCATGGATTACTTTTGCTACATTTCGCGATCCAAGGTCGATCAGCTGTACAGCGCTCTAGCTCCAGGAGAGGCCGATGAATGGACCGAACAGCAAAGCACCGAGCAGAACCTCGACTCAAGTCTGAACGCGAGCTTGAATATTGCGAGTATCGTCTCGTTGTTCAAAGGAGGAGTTAGCTATGGGCGCAAGGGTGTGATCCAACGAGAGCGGAAAGTCAAACTGCAGTACACAGAAAAACTGCGTCGTGTGCTCATAGCCGCTGCGAAGAAGTCGCCCATACCCGCCCTGACGCAGGCGCTGGGGACCGGAAGATTTGGATCCGTCTATTACCACCATCAGGGGAGCTTTACAGTTAGTGAGGCTCTTAGCGTGCCTGTTTCCAATGCCGTGGTGACCATCCAGACAAAGGTCGAAGGAAACACTCTTTCGTTGGACTGCTCATTACGTTTTTTCAGCGAAGGCAATGAGCCGGATGATAGCTTTGCCCTGAATTCTAGTAACTCCCGCTTCTTTGCAGGCAAAATTCCGTTACAGATGGATTCGGTTTTCCTCATCCTGCACCGCCAGCCGGAGGAGATTGTAGGGACGCCCCTCTATCTTAAATTGGCCGACACCGCCGGAATAGCCTTATAAGCGACTGGCAATGGAATACCTGGACTTGACTCTTCACGATCCAGAGGAATACGAAGGTAGGATCGTTGTTTGGCATGGATGCGAGTATGTGGTCGGGGACTATCTGGGAAGCGGGGCGGAGCGAATAACTCACAAGCTCATCAACCGCGCCTCGGGGCTGTGTTTGCACGTGCTCAAAATTTGGCGGCGACCTCATCTTGGCTATGTGCCGAGCGAAGTGCGGGCCAAACTCGCCGCAGGCCGCACGCCAGAATTTGATTTCGCGGAAATAGTACCCGTGTCTATCGAAATCGACCTCCCAGGCGGAAGGGCCGAGATGCAGATCTATGCTGGAGGATCGCATGACGAGGAAACGCCTGCTGACACGCTGACCGGTAGGGGTGACGACCTGCTCAAGAATTCACGCATCCGGGAAGCCGTTCGGTCATACGAGAAGGCGTTGGAAAAAAATCCTAATCATACGCAGGCTCTGATAAACCTTGCGGCGGCGCATGCCCGTATGGATGACTTAGGATCTGCGTATAGCGCCGCCGCCCGGGCGAAAAGCATAGAACCGAATTACCCCTTGTACCGTCGTGCGCTCATTCACTATTTGGCATCTCAAGGGCTCGCCAGACTAGCGCTCGGCGAGTTCCTTTCCGCACAGGAGGACTTTCCGAACGTATTCGATTTTAATGATCTTGGCGCAGAACTTCTTCTTATATGCGGAGACGCGGAAGCGGCTTTGCGATGTGCCGAAGAGTCCCTATTGGACTCGGCCGACAAGAACAGACTGATCGCGAAGATTCGTACGGCAGTCGAAGCAAGATCTAAGGCAATGGTCCTATTAAATGAGGCTGGATCCCTAGTTCAGCATGCGGAACCGCTTCGGGTTGCGACCGTGCTGGAAAGGGCCCACGCAATTGATCAGAATAACCCGTTACTCGCCATCAATCTCGGATTGACGCTGGCGCGGGCAGGTAGATCTCATGAGGCAATCCCATTGCTTCTGTACGCTGCAACCCACGGCCCTGTGCATTGGATGAAGGTGTGTTATGCGAACGCAGCTTTTTGCGCAATGGAGGATGGGGATCTGGGAGTTGGAATGATGCTCCTGGACACGACGATGTCGCAGATCAGTTTGGAATTACAGGGACGGGAGCTAAAGAATCTCATCGCTGATTTGCCCGGAAAAGGGGTTTGGGTGGGTGATCAAGGCATAATCGAAGAACGGCTAGATTCAGCTGCACAGCTGGTCGTTCGGAGTGTTCGGGCCTATGAAAAGAGATCCCCTATACCGGACGGTGCAGCGCATCTCGCCAAGCTGTATGCGAAGGTCGGCAACCTATAGTCGTTGATATGGAAACGATTCGTCGCTTGCAAAAAGCGGATGAGGAATTTGATGAAACAGTCAGCAGAGATGTCCTCTCGATGTCCGACGAGCCTCAGAGTCTCTTTGCGGATCTAGACTGAACCTACCGTTCTTTTATCGAACGTCCGCTAGAAGAGTCCGAGTTCTTTTTGCAGGCGTTCCATTTCTGGCCATCCATGGCGCGGGGCAGTTCGCCCTCGGCTCGGCACCATCCCGTCTTCGAAAGTGTCCAAGCAGCTTGATTTTTCGTGCTGTTTTCGAGGGTCAGATAAATAGGCTAAGTCTTTCATATCGAATCAATTGCACTCGGCAGGGCTCGAACCTTCAACCCTGTGATCCGAAGTCATATACTTTATCCAATCGATCTACGGGTGCTTCGACGTCAGCGCCGACTTGAAGAGCGTCTGGCTTCGGAACAGATCAACGGGGATAGAGAATTTCAAAAGATTGAATCGCCGGCAATAAGGCTCTGAAACAGAGGGGCGGAGCTAACGTTGGATCACTGCCAGGGTCTTTCCATACCTCGGCGTTGGCGATATTAAACTAGCAATGTTTTCCCGCGACCAGCTCGAGCGGGCGCGCGACACTGACCGGGGAGGATTTCGTGCAGATCCCAGCGTGGCAGCCGTTGCGCCACTTCTGCCATATCGGGCCAGTGTGGCGGCAGCAGACCTAATTGATGTATATTAGCGTTCTGCGGAACCGTCATTGCGGCCGACTGGTTAACAGATATTGCGCCCGATCAACCGCTGCGGATAAGGTGCTCGGCACAATGAAAAATGTAGCCAAGCAGAGAGGAAGATAAGATGGCTAAGATCGTCATCCTTGGCGCAGGAGTGATGGGTTCTGCAATGGCCGTTGTAACGGGCGACAGGGGTCATGAGGTCGCCCTGGTTGGCACTCACCTCGACGAGGCAATCATAAGTTCGATCGAAGAGACCAAACTGCATCCGGGACTCGGAGTGATGCTACCCTCGGCAGTAACAGCCTATCGATGGCACTGCTTCGGCCAAGCATTAGAGGGCGGCGCCGATCTTCTGATTTTCGGCATCTCCTCGGCCGGAGTTGGCTGGGCGATCGACCGCATGGTTGAGGCCGAGGCGAGTGTATCGCCCGTAGTGATGATCACTAAGGGCCTCGCGCCAAGAGGAGCGTCCCTCGAGGTATTGCCCAGAGTCGTCGCTAAGGAATTCGAGAAGCGCACGAGGCGGCGGTTATCCGTGATGGCGGTTGGCGGTCCTTGTATAGCGCGCGAGCTCGCAGCGAGGCGCGACACTAGTGTCGTTATAACGGGAGATGAAGGAGACATTCTGAATCGTATAGTCGATTTACTCGAGACGTCCTACTATCACGCGAGCACCTCGAAAGATGTGATTGGCATTGAGGTCTGTGCCGCTTTCAAGAACCTTTATGCGATTGGTGTTGGCTCCGCAAAAGGTAGACTCGAACGCACGGGGAGCACTGAAAACGGAGCCCTGATGCACAATCTTGGCGCGGCTCTCTTCTCTCACGCGATGGCCGAGCTATCGATCTTAGTAAGTTATCTCGGTGGAGACCAAGCGAGCGTGGTCGCACTCGCGGGCGCAGGCGACCTATATGTCACCTGTCAAGCCGGCCGCAATTGCCGCTTGGGGCGGCTGCTCGGGCTCGGCCTAACTTATTCACGGGCCAAGGCGGATCAGATGGCAGCCGATACGATCGAGGGGGCTGAATTGGCCCTCGCAATCGGTCCCAGTCTGGATGCGATGATGATGATAGGGGCTCTTCCCGGAGAGCGGCTGCCGCTGACACGAGCGATTGTCGACGCAATTTGTCGAGACCAACCATTTGATTTCACCATGGCGAAATCTTAGCCGGATATCAGAAACTCCTTGGGCCAAAACAGCCGGCTCTTGGCCATGCGGGCACTCGACACCGGCTCCGAGGACTTCGGAGCCGAGACTTATATAAAAACGCGTAGAGGTACGGTCCGAGGAAGCCGGTGCACACAGCCTTCTGATCCGTAGTTTCACGCTGTGGCAATTTCATTTCTAAAGAAAAAACTTAGCGCTCGTCGTTCTGCCATTCGCTGATCCGCTAGCAGCCAGGGCAGGTTCCAGAAGTTGAGCCGACTTCAGAGCAATGACCCAACAACCTGGGGACAGACCGTCATTCTCGGCCGAACCCGCTCGCTCCTTGTCCCTATTCAACAGGCGCTGGCCTCCTGCGGGGTCAAGGCGGTTATTGCTCAGCGCCGCGATCGCTTCATCTCGCCTCAATTCACTTGGTTGCAGGCGTGTCTTGATCAGTCGCTTTGCCCCACAGATGCCAGGACTTTCAAAGTCCTCGTAGACTCTGCAAATCGTGTAACCGGCCAGGATCTAGATCTGGCGATACTTGCTGCCGAAGCAGTTGCTGCCGGGGTTGCGTACTTCGAACACTGGGGCAAGACCAGCATCGCGCTCGGCAATCCAATAGGAGCAACTCTTGGCGGGTTCGCCGTCCGTCTTGCAGAATCACGCAACAGCTGGCGTCAGATCGTACGCGAGGCTATTTCGATCCTCACGAATTCAGCGACCAGCGCTGAAGGGGTCGTCAGCGACGCTGCTGATGACAAGGCTGCTTGGGAGTCTTGCGTAAAGGAAATCCGGGCTGAAAAAGGAGGTACGTCGAACTCGACGAGCTTATTCAAGGGCTGGCCCTGCGATCTAAGGAACCGCCACGCGATGCAACTACCGTCACTTTGCTCACTGTTCATGCCTCAAAGGGTCTCGAATTCGATACAGTGTATGTCGTCGGACTTGCTGAATCGATCATGCCGTCTTGGCAAAGCATCAGCAAAGGCAACCAGTCGCCAGAAATGGAAGAGGAGCGACGAAACTGCTTCGTCGCCATTACACGTACTCGCAAAACTCTGATCCTGTCACGCGCCGTCAGATACCGTAATTGGTCGAAAGCGCCATCTCGGTTCCTCTCGGAGATGGGTTTTGCTCAATCTCCCGAATCTCGTTGACCAGGCAACATCGCCGAAAATCGAATGTTAAATCATGAAATGGTTTAACTGCGATCAGGAAAGGACAAAGCGGGGCTAGCGTGGGCCGCGACTGACCACGATAGTAACCACGGTATTCACTCACTCAAATGGCAACAGTCTGTGCAGATATCGGTACATCAGTTATCAAAGCTGTCGCGTTTGACCATGATGGGAAGGAAGTTGCCCTTGCTCGCCAGGAAACCGATGTGCTACGCCCGGTACCCGGCTTTTCTGAGCAGGACATGGACTCTGTTTGGAACGCTACCGCTTCAACGATCAGAGAGGTTGTAAGTAAATTAACCGAATCGGTGCAATTAATCTCTCTTACTGCCCAGGGAGACGGTTGTTGGCTCGTGGATAGCGATGGTCGTCCAACCGGGCCAGCTATTCTCTGGAATGATGCACGCGCAGCCCGCATTGTGGATCTCTGGAGAGAGGCAGGAGTTTTAGCGGAAGCGTTTCGCCGAAATGGCTCTCAAGTTTTTTCGGGCTTGCCCAATGCTATTTTCACCTGGCTCAACCAATATGAGCCGGATCGATTGAAGCGTTCAGCTAAGTCGCTCTGCTGCAACGGGTGGATTTTTTATAAATTAACCGGACGGATGGCGATCGATGAGTCCGACGCATCCGTTCCGTTTTTCGACGTCCACCAACGACGTTATTCGCACGAGCTGCTGCAGCTCTACGACTTAGAATGGGCTGAAAGGTTTCTGCCGGAAGTCCTTCCAAACGACAAACGAGTCGGCACATTGCAGTCGAATTCGGCGACCGACTTAGGACTCACCGGCGGACTTCCTGTGGTGATGGCACCGTACGACGTAGTCACGACCGCCATCGGTGTTGGCGTCACCCAGGAGGGACAGGCGTGCAGCATCCTCGGCACTACTCTCTGTACAGAGGTCGGAACGACCACCGTCCAACTCGATGCGACGCCTTCGGGTTTAACTCTTCCTTTCGGTCCTCCGGGATTGTACTTGCGCTCCTTCCCCACTTTGGCCGGAAGCGAGGTGATTCACTGGTACATCAAGGAGTTCGCTCTGCGAGATCCTTCGGAGGTGGGGCTTTTGGCAGCCGATATTGCGCCCGGCGCAAATGGGCTTTGCTTTTTGCCTTATCTCTCTCCTGCGGGCGAACGGGTGCCATTCCTCAATACCGCTGCACGGGGCTCGCTCTTCGGTTTGTCTCTCGAACATAATCGAAGCCACATTGCGCGGGCGATTCTAGAAGGATTGTCGCTGGTTATCCGTGAATGCCTTGAGACTGCACAACAGTCGTATTCGCCACCAACGGTTTGCGGCCTCTGCGGCGGTGGCGCAAACAGCGATGTCTGGTGCCAACTCATCGCGGATGTGACCGGAACGCCGAACTTTCGCACGCTGGATCACGAAGTCGGTGCTAAAGGGGCCTTGATTGTTGGGTTGGTCGCAGTCGGACAGGAACCGAACTTTGGTGAGGCGGCTCGGAAACTTGTTCGGGTCAGGGACGAATTTGAGCCTGACGTAGACCGGCATAGCCGCTACGACGAACTGTTTGAACAATTCATCGCAGTTCGTGAAAACGCTCTCCCCATCTGGAAGCGAATGGCAGATTTGCGCGGTCGAGTAGTGCAGTGACAGGAGGCACTGCAAACGAAAAGATATACCAACAAGACGTCGGCTATGGGTTCTCAACGAATGCCAGAAACGGCGTGGCTAGGTTTAGACCTCGGCACTCAGAGTGTGCGTGCCATGCTTGTTTCGGAAAGAGGAGAGATCATCGGAATCGGCTCAGAGAAGCTGAACAGCGAACGCAGCGGAGGAAAGCATGAACAGATCCCGGACGAGTGGTGGAGAGCAGCGTCAGCCGCCTGCCGTGCAGCTCTTGCCTCTTTGCCTGGCGATTCGATTGTCGCAGGCGTTGCAGTTGACGGCACGTCCGGTACGATCTTGCTGACTGACTCACGCGGCCGTCCGCTGACTGCCGGATTGATGTACGACGACACTAGGGCTGCTGACGAAGCAAAATGTGTCAATGAAGTCGGCGCAACGGTTTGGCAAATGCTTGGCTACAACCGGATGCAAGCTTCCTGGGGTTTGCCAAAATTGCTTTGGTTACTGAAACATCATGGTCCTCTAACCGACGGCACCCGTTTGATGCATCAGAGCGATTTTATTAATGAGCGGCTCGTTGGCGAACCTGTCGCTACAGACACCAGCAATGCGCTTAAGACAGGCGCCGATCTGATCTCCGAGGGCTGGCCGCATCAGGTTTTCGCGGATTTGGGAGTGCCGCCCGAAATTCTGCCGCCAGTCGTTCGCGCGGGAACAGTTCTGGGATTGGTGAGCGCCGCGGCATCGGCCGAAACCTCCCTTCCTCAAGGGACTCCCGTTATTGTCGGCATGACAGATGGGTGTGCAGCTCAGATCGGTGCTGGGGCTTTGGGCGTGGGAAGCTGGAATTCGGTCCTTGGTACCACCCTTGTCCTTAAAGGGGTGTCGGTTAATCTGATCAGGGATCCGGCTGGCGTGGTCTATTGTCATCGCTCGCCAGATGGTAACTGGCTCCCTGGCGGCGCTTCGAGTACCGGTGCCGGAGCGATTTCAAAGCATTTTGCAGGGCGGGACCTGGAGGCTCTTGCAACAAAAGCTGCTGAGCGAGAGCCGGCAAGCGCTACCATTTATCCGCTGGCTGGGCGCGGCGAACGCTTCCCGTTTGTTGTGCCGGAAGCGGAAGGGTTTTCTTTGGGCCAACCAACCGATGAGATCGATCACTACGCCGCTCTGCTGCAGGGAGTTGCCTTGGTTGAGCGGCTCTGTTTTGACTACCTGGACATGCTGGGCGCGCCTGTTACCGGTCCCATTGTGCTGACCGGCGGAGGAGCGAAGAGCAAATACTGGTGCCAATTGCGCGCAGACATTCTGGGTCGGCCGCTGAGCCTGCCCGCAAATGCAGAAGCAGCGCTCGGAATGGCGATTCTTGCTGCGTCTTCCGGTCGCAAAATTGCCGAAGTCGCCGCCAATATGGTGCGAATTCGGGAAGTGATAGAACCCCGTGCCCGGCAAACAAAGATCTTCCTCGAACCATATCTTCGTCTGGTTGATGAATTTGGGCGCCGGGATTGGTTGGCACCGTCTGTTGTCGAACACGCTAACCGGAGGGCGGTCACGTGACCCATATCTTCCTTGTCCGGCACGGGGCGACCATCTGGCATGCGGAAAATCGTTACGCCGGGAGGTCCGATGTCGCTCTCAATAATGAAGGGCTTGCACAGGCGCAACGACTCGGCGAATGGGCATCTGCTGCAAAATTAACCAGTATCTGGTGTTCGCCTTTGAGCCGGGCCATTTCGACCGCTACTCCTGCGGCGAACGCGACAGGTCTCAAACCGCTCACGATCGATCCCCGACTAAGCGAGCTCGACTTTGGAGAAGTTGAGGGTATGACTATAGCTGAAGCAGAAAAGCGTTTTCGCGAAGCGATTCAACGTTTTCGGGCAGACCCGGAACATAATCCGATGCCGGGCGGCGAAGACCCGCTAAATGCAGCGGCACGCGCGATCGAGGTTCTATACAAAATTGCTAACGCCGATCCAAACGGGCGCGTGCTGGTGGTCTCGCACAACACGCTTATTCGCCTCGCGCTCTGCTCTCTATTCGGCATTCCGCTTGCGCGTTACCGGGCAATCTTCCCGGAAGTCATCAACTGTGCGCTAACAGAAATTCGGTTCAGGGACAAAGAGGTTGCCCTTCTTCGTTACAACTCAGACGTCGCACCAATCGTGAACCATCAATCCTCGAAAGAATCCCAATGAGCACCCGCATCCTTGTTGCTGGCGATCACTTCATCCTGCCATCGATTTTCGCCGATGCGATTCGAGCGCAGGTCAAAACCCATGTCGAGTTTGGTGAATATCAATCGCCATGGCCGGGCGTCCCGTTCGGTCCTATAGCCGAAGTGACAGAAGGTTCCGGCTCAGAGGACGATATCATTCAAGCTCTGAAGGGAGCAGCCATCTATGTCGCCAACCACGCTCCGCTTACCAAACGAATGCTCGACGCAAGCCCTGAGCTGAAACTGGCCGTGATCGCCCGCGGTGGCCCAACCAACGCAAACGTGAAAGCGGCGACCGAAAAAGGCGTTCTGGTCTGCAACGCTCCAGGGCGAAACGCGACCGCCACGGCCGAACATACGATAAGCCTGATAATGGCCGTACTACGCCGGATCCCGGAAATGCATGTGTCGCTCGCCCAAGGCATATGGGGCGGAAACTATTATGAATACGATAAGTGCGGACTTGAACTCGAAGGTTCCACCGCAGGGTTGATTGGTTATGGCGCAGTTGGCAGTCTCGTAGCGAGGATGCTTAACGGGTTCAATAGCCGCGTATTGGTTTACGATCCCTACGTCGATCCGAAAAATCTCGAGGGACTCGCTACCATGGTGGAACTCGACGAACTACTGCGCCGTTCGCAGATCGTTTCGTTGCATGCGCGTTTGTCTCCGGAAACCAAGGGAATGATCGGCGCCAAACAACTGGCAGCAATGCCGGCTAATTCGGCTCTGATCAACTGCGCACGCGGCGCATTGGTTGACTACGAAGCGGTTTGCGACGTCTTAGATAACGGCCATCTCTGGGGAGCCGGATTTGACGTATTTCCAGAAGAGCCCATCCCGGCGGGCTCACGTCTTTTGAAGACCCGGCACATCGTAATGACGCCACATATTGCCGGCGCCAGTAAACAGACCGCCGAGAAAGCCGCACGTATTGCGGCAAACGAAATCCGGCGTTATCTGGATGGCGAGCCGTTGGAGCATTGTCTCAACCCGGAAGCCGCGGGAACCTGAATCCATTGCGGAGATTGTAATTCTTTAAGCGCTCGAGGGCGCAACTCAGTTGACCTGTCCTTACTGATGCCCTCTGTGAGGCGAATTCACCCGATGCGACGAGACTCCGCCATGCTGTCGTTTCCCTGTTACGAGGTTAACGCCCGCTTTGATCATGGTATGAGCGGAGGGATCGTTGTAGACGAGTCGGGTGCACTGTGCGGTCTTATCTGCTGCTCTCTCCCTGCCGGCAATCCCGAAGATTATGCTGTGAGCCGCGTAAAGACCTTGTGGCCGATGTTGCGGACACTAATCTCTGCGGACCGGGACGGTCACTATCCTAAAGGCGTGACCTATCCTATGATCGACTTAGCTCTGGATGGCCTGATCGGGGTAAACAGACTTAGCGCTGCTCGATCCGCGATATTTTCCTGGCCGCGTATTACCAAAAGCACACGCTTCGGAGGGTACATATCGAGGATCGTGAGGCAAAAAGCAGTTTTGAAAAGTGTCCAAGAAGTACGTCCTTACCGGAATGGCTTGTCTTTGTCTTCGCCCCAGACTTTTTCTTCTTTCCGGCACTGTGTTGAAGACGGCCGCACCGAAGACCCTCGGAAAACCAGGATTGCTAACAACAAGCAAGCGTCCAGTCTGGATCACCGCTGCGGCAGTTCGACTGGCTCTCGTTTGCATCATGGGATTTTACGCGTCTAGCCGCGCCTCCGCGGCGGATGCCACAGCGGCGTTTACCGAGGCGTTCAAGCGAGCCGAGCACGACATGGACGCGAAACAGTACGACAAAGCGATCGCCGACTACACCGAAGCTATCCGGCTCAAACCTGATTACGCCGACGCCCATTATAATCGCGGAAATGCTTACTATTACCTGCAGCAGTACGACGAAGCGGTCGCTGACTACAGCGAAGTCATCCGGCTTAAACCGGATTACGCCGACGCCTATTATAATCGCGGAGATGCTTACGTTGGCCTGAAGCAGGACGACAAAGCGGTCGCTGACTACAGCGAAGTCATCCGGCTTAAGCCGGATTACGCCGACGCCTATAACAACCGCGGAAATGCTTACTATGACCTAGAACAGTACGACAAAGCCGCGACTGACTACAGCGAAGTTATCCGCCTCAAACCTGATTACGCCGACGCCTATAACAATCGCGGACTTGCTTACTATGGCCTGAAGCAGCACGACAAAGCAATCGCTGACTACACGGAAGCCATCATGCTTAAACCGAATTATGCTGGCGCCTTTTACAGCCGCGGAAATGCTTACTATGACCTGAAGCAGTACGCCAAAGCCGCCGTTGACTACAGCTTAGTCATCCTGCTTAAACCGGATTACGCCCGCGCCTATTACAATCGCGGAAATGCTTACCATGACCTGAAGTGGTACGACGAAGCGATCACTGACTACAGTGAAGTCATCCGGCTTAAACCGGATTACGGCGGCGCCTATTACAGCCGCGGAAATGCTTACTATGACCTAAAGCGGTACGACGAAGCGATCGCCGACTACACCGAGGTCATTCGGCTTAAACCGGATTACGCTGACCCTTACTATAATCGCGGAAATGCTTGCGTTAGCCTAAAGCAGTACGACCAAGCGATCGCTGACTACAGCGAAGTCATCCGGCTTAAACCTGGTTACGCTGACCCTTATTATAATCGCGGAAATGCTTACCTTAGCCTAAAGCAGTACGACCAAGCGACCGCTGACTACAGCGAAGTCATCCGGCTTAAGCCTGATTACGCCGACGCCTATTACAACCGCGGAAATGCTTACGTCGACCTGAAGCGATACGACAAAGCAATCGCTGACTACACGGAAGCCATCCGGCTTAAATCTGATTACGCCGGCGCCTATTACAGCCGCGGAAATGCTTACTATGACCTGAAGCAGTACGACAAAGCCATCACTGACTACAGCGAAGTGATCCGGCTCAAACCTGATTACGGCGGCGCCTATTACAGCCGCGGAAATGCTTACTATGACCTGGAGCAGTACGACGAGGCCACCGCTGACTACAATGAAGCTACTCGGCTTAAACCCGCTTACGCCGACGCCTATAACAATCGCGGGAATGCTTACGTCGACGTGAAGCAGTACGACAAAGCCGTCGCTGACTACAGCGAAGTGATCCGACTTAAACCTGATTACGCTGGCGCCTATAGAAATCGCGGAAGTGCTTACGTTGGTCTGAAGCAGTATGACAAAGCCGCCGCCGACTACAGCGAAGTCATTCGGCTCAAACCTGATTGCGCTGACGCTCATTATAATCGCGGAAATGCTTACATTGGTCTGAAGCAGTACGACAGAGCCGCCGCTGATTACAGCGAAGTCGTCCGGCTTAGACCTGATAACGCCGACGCCTATTACAATCGTGGAAATGCTTGCTATGACCTGAAGCAGTACGACAAAGCCGTCGCTGACTACAGCGAAGTCATCCGGCTTAGACCTGATTACGCCGACGCTTATAGCGTCCGCGGACTTGCTTACTATGACCTGAAGCAGTACGACGAAGTGATCGCTGACTACACGGAAGCCATCCGGCTTAAGCCTGATTACGCCGACGCCTATTACAATCGTGGAAACGCTTACTATGACCTAGAGCAGTACGAAAAAGCTGTCGCTGATTACACCGAAGCCGTCCGACTTAAGCCTGATTACGCCGGCGCCTATAGGAATCGCGGAAATGCTTACTTACTGAACGACCTGAAGCAGTACGACAAGGCGATCGCTGACTACACGGAAGCCATCCGGCTTAAACCTGACTACGCCGACGCCTATTATAATCGCGGGCTTGCTTACTATGGCCTGAAGCAGTACGGCGAAGCGATCGCTGACTATACCCAAGCCATCCGACTTAAACCTGACTACGCCGACGCCTATTATAATCGTGGAAATGTTTACGATGACCTGGAGCAGTACGACAAGGCGATCGCTGACTACACCCAAGTCATCCGGCTTAAACCTGATTACGCTGACGCCTATCACAATCGCGGACTTGCTTACCATGGCCTGAAACAGTACGACGAAGCGATCGCTGACTACACCCAAGCCGCGCGGCTTAAACCTGACTACGCTGACGCCCATTACAATCGCGGGAATGCTTACGATGACCTGGAGCAGTACGACGAGGCCATCGCTGACTACACCGAGGTAATCCGGCTTAAACCTGATTATGCTGGCGCCTATTACAATCGCGGAAATGCTTACGTTGGCCTGAAGCAGTACGACAAAGGAATCGCTGACTACGCGGAAGCCACCCGGCTCAAACCTGACTACGCCGGTGCCTTTAACAATCGCGGAAATGCTTACGTTAGCCTAAAGCAGTACGACGAAGCCATCGCGGACTACAGCGAAGTCATCCAGCTTAAGCCGGATTATGCCGACGCCTATTACAGTCGCGGAAATGCTTACTTACTGAATGACCTGAAGCAGTACGACAAAGCAATCGTTGACTACAGCGAAGTCATCCGGCTTAAGCCGGATTACGCCGGCGCCTATAACAACCGCGGAAATGCTTACTATGACCTGAAGCAGTACGATAAAGCCATCGCGGACTACACTGAAGCCGTCCGGCTTAAGCCGGATTACGCCGACGTCTATTACAATCGTGGAAATGCTTACTACGACCTGAAGCAGTACGACAGAGCCATCGCGGACTACAGCGAAGCCATTCGACTGAAACCTGATTACGCCGGCGCCTACGACAATCGTGCGTTCGTTTACGAAAAACTCGGTCAAACTGAGAAAGCCAAAGAAGACCGGGCCAAGGCCAAACAACTGAAGTAACTAACTGAGGGCGCAGCTGATTATCAGCCATCGCCAGACGATATTCCAACATCGCTTCCCGAGATTTTAAACGCATTGTGGGATGACCGAGCCGCAAGATTGTCCAGGAGAATGGCGAGAAATCTAACGAGCAGTCGCCGCCAGAGCGACCGAAGTGGGGCGCGATATACCGGGCGCCGTTGCCGAGTGATACCGATGGCTGGCAGCAGGTCCACGTAAGCCGGCCGAAAGACAACCCGCGCTCGCGTTTGGGTGTACAGAACAGAGCGGTGGAGTGCTGAGAGCGGACCCGCGAAGGCTCCAAATTCGGAAGACGCTCGACAGCCGCTATGAGCACGCTTGTCTAACGAATCGGCAGTCGATCACTTTGTGGCGTCGCCGCCATCGACCATGATCGTTTCCACCTCACCGGCGCCGGTTCGACGGAAAGCCGCCGCCTGGTTGTATTCTGGCGATGTGAAACAGGCTACGCCTTGCTCGAAGGTCGGGAATTCGATCACCACAAAGCGATGAAACTTGTCAGGTCCTTCCATAATCTGAAAACGTCCGCCCCGGGCGAGCATTTTCCCGCCAAATTTGGCGATGATCGCTGGAACGCGATCGGTGTATTTTTTGTATTCGACGGGATCATTGATGCGTGAACGGGCAACCCAATAGGCTGGCATATCGGCCTCCGAGGTAGACCCCAGCGTCAAATTGCGCCGCTATTCGCGCTTTAGGTTGAGCTGGGTGAACCACAAAAGTGGAGCACTACCGGCTACTGATCAAGGACAAACGCTGCAGCGCGAAAAACAAAACGAAATCGAGGTTCTTTCAAGCGATCAGACTAGTGTAGAAATAGCACAGATGCTTGAACGCTTTCGCCTTGATGGGGAGGTAGCTGTCATCACGGGCGGCGGCAACGGGATCGGGAGAGCGACAGCAGCAGCCCTCGCTTAAGCTGATGCTGCCGTCGCACCGCTTGATCGCGATGAGAAAGCCGTTAAAGAGACAGAAACCAGCCTTCGTGCCGCCGGTGCAGAAGTTGAAGCCTATATTCTCGACGTCACCGACGAGATCGCGCTCGAAACCAGCTTTGCCGGTGTCAATCGGCGATGGGGGCGTCTGGATATTCTCGTCAACAATGCTGGCATTTCGATCCGTCATTCCACGGTGGAATTATCACTTGCTGACTGGAACAATGTTGTCGCGGTCAATATGACGGGAGTTTTTCTTGGCTCTCGTGCAGCGGCGCGCTACATGCTACCGAAGAGAAAAGGAAGCATTGTTAATAC
>WNFI01318071.1_pt2 | contig 43619 bp, 43 predicted proteins | sample 5400471 | NCBI WGS metagenome assembly WNFI01 (sample SAMN13153348, study PRJNA577476) | soil metagenome | isolation source: 100 cm saprolite on Douglas fir-dominated hillslope | place: USA:California | collected 2013-09-17 | reverse complement strand
GGCCTCGGAAATCATGAAAAGACGGGGGCTCTGGTAGATCCAGACCCGGGAGTCCCCGGCAAAATCAGCCGGTAATAATTCTTTATAATCGCTGTTCATGTGTTTGTTATTTTAAGTTCGATGGCGGCAGCTTTCTTCAGCCAAAGCGCTCCGGAGCGATCATCCATTCGCCCTCCGGTTACCCAAAATTAAACAATTGAGGCGGCAATCAGTTCAGCAATGTCCATGACTTTGACCTCCTCTTCCTTTTCTCCATGTTTGACCCCATCCGTAAGCATGGTATTGCAAAAAGGACAGGCGGCCGCAATTATCCCCGCCCCGGTGGCCAGCGCCTCCCCACTTCTCTCAAAATTGACGCGGGTGGCGCCTTTTTCCTCCTCTTTGAACATCTGTGCGCCCCCGGCCCCGCAACATAGCCCTTTGCTGCGGCAACGTTTCATTTCCGTCAATTCGATATCCAGGGCTTCCAGCACCTTACGGGGGGCTTCATAAACATGGTTGGCCCGTCCCAGGTAGCAGCTGTCATGATACGTGATACGTTTACCCTTGAAAGGCCCGTCCTCTTTTAGAACGATCCTGCCTTCATCGATCAGTTGCTGCAGCAGCACCGTATGGTGGATCACCTCGTATTTCCCCCCTAATTCCGGGTATTCGTTCAGAAAAATGTTGAAGCAGTGCGGGCAGGCCGTGACGATCTTTTTGATACCATAGTTATTCAGGACCTGTATATTCTGGTAGGCCATCATCTGGAAGATGAACTCATTACCCGCCCGGCGGGCCGGATCGCCATTGCAGAGCTCCTCCTTTCCCAGGATGGCGTATTTGACCCCTACTTTATTCAGGATGCTGGCAAAAGCCCTGGTGATCTTCTGCGCCCGCTGATCATAACTGCCGGCGCATCCCACCCAGAATAAGAGTTCAGGGGCTTCTCCTTTTGCCGCCAGCTCGGCCATCGTAGGTACCTGCATGAAGTTATTTTTCCGTAAATCTAATAAAATATATGAGCGAAAAGGTATTTTAAAAAGATACCGATTGGAAGTGGTAACTTTAATCGTAAAACCGGTTTATCTATGTCGACGGGTGACAGTATGTTAGTGATAAAGAATTATGACCTCTGGTGTCATTTATCAGAGGAAGAATACAAAGACCTGAAAGTGCAGCACCACGTGATCGAAGTACCCAAAGGCGAATACATTTATTTCGAAGCCTATAATCATAATAAGATCTACTTTGTAAAAGAAGGCACGATCAAGATCGGGTATATCGACGAAGGCGGCAATGAGAAGATCAAGGAGATCATCCAGAAAGGCGAACTATTCGGGCAATTCAGCCTGGAAAGGGATAATCTGCACGGAGAATTTGCCCAGGCTTATAAGAACGATGTGAGCATTTGCGCCTTTACGATCGACGATTTCGAAAAACTGCTGAAGAACCGGCCCGACCTGGCCCTGAAATACAGCAAACAGGTAGGCGCCAAACTCCGGAATATCGAGAACAGGTTACTCAACCTCCTTAATAAAGACGTAAAGACCCGGCTCATCCATTTTCTATGGCAACTCGTCGAACAGAACCTCGGCGAGAACACTGCCGAAGGATTCTGCATCCCTAATTTTCTTACTCATGAAGATATCGCCAGCCTGATCGGCAGCAGCCGGCAGACGGTGACCACGATGATCAATGAACTGGAAATAGAAGGCATCCTGTCTTATAACCGGCAAGAGATCTGTTTCCTGGATGTTAAAAAACTCCAAAAGCGGGTGAGTGTCAATTGACCGACAGCAGGGTGGTGGGAAGGCTTCTATTTTTGAGCCATAAAACTACCAGACATGTACAAAATGATTTTCACGGTAATGGGTGCACTGATCGGCCTGGGGGCCTTCCCTCAACCCCAGTCCCAGGACGGTGTGGCGCTCCGGAAGAAGCAGTTTAATACCCCTGAGGGCATTGGCATCAAAGGCTATGATCCCGTGGCTTATTTCACCGGCAGCAAAGCGATAAAAGGCAGTAAGGACCAGGCCGTCGTATACGAAGGGATCACCTATTATTTCTCCTCAGCGGCCAACCGCGAGGCTTTCAGGAAAGATCCCGCCCGCTATGAACCGCAATACGGCGGATGGTGCGCTTATGCCATGGGCAACGACGGCTCGAAAGTAGAAGTGGATCCCGGCACTTTTAAGATCGTCGGCGGGAAATTATTCCTTTTTTACAACCAGTGGTTTACCAATACCCTCAAGAGTTGGAATAAAGATGAGGTCAACCTGCACCGTCAGGCCGATAACAACTGGAAAAAAATATATCCATGAAAATTCGGAACATCATATGCTGGACCTTCCGTATCCTGGCCGCCCTGATCATGCTGCAAACCCTGTATTTTAAATTTACCGCCCATCCCCAGTCCGTACACCTGTTCACTATCCTGGGCATGGAGCCCTGGGGGCGCATCGGGACGGGCGTACTGGAGCTGATAGCCTCTATCCTGATCCTCTATCCCCGCACTACGGGTTATGGGGCGATTCTGGGACTTGGGTTGATGTCCGGAGCGATATTTTTCCATTTGACCAAACTGGGAATTAAATTTGATGGTGACTACGGATTATTCACTTACGCCGTACTCGCTTTCATTTCCTGTGCCGTCCTGGTCCTTTTTTACAAAAAGGACTTATTGAGACGGGCTGGGTTGGCCAAATCGTAAATACGTTTTAAAAATATGAAGTCTCTTCTTTTGTTTTCGTTGATCCAGTTCTCTATCATAGTCTCAGCCGTAGCCCAGGAATACCAGCCAGCCGAACAGGGTTCCTCCGTAACCTTTAAGGTCAAAAATTTCGGGTTCTCCGTAGATGGCTCTTTTACCGGTTTGCAGGGAAAGATGATCTTTGACCCGAAAGACCCGGCTAAAGCCCTGTTCGACGTGAGTGTGGATGCGGCCTCTGTCAATACGGATAATGAGCAACGGGACAACCACCTGAAGAAAGAAGAGTATTTCGACGTTCAAAACTATCCCCGTATCCGTTTCGTATCTACTGCTGTCACCCCCTCGGGGAAAGACGGAAAGTATACGATTTCCGGAAAGCTGACTATCAAGGCGACGACCCGGGACATCAGCTTTCCTTTTACGGCCAGCCCGCTGGGCAACGATGTTATTTTCAGCGGGCAATTTACCATCAACCGCAAGGATTTCGGGGTAGGGGGATCCAGTACCATCTCCAACAGCCTTACGGTCTCTTTGGCCGTTTTGGCTAAGAAGTAACAAAAAAGTTATATTAGTTTAGATAAGTAAAGGTCTAATCATGCAATTATATCTAGCCGTCCAAAATGTGTTTGGGCAGCTGGCAGGATCGTTATGCCAGCTACAGCCCGGAGAGTATGCCCAGCCCAGCGAGACGTTGTCGGGTCATACGATCGGCCAGCACGTACGCCATATCATCGAACTATTCCAGTCCCTGGAAAACGGGTATGAAGGAGGCCGCGTGAATTATGAAAAGAGGAAAAGGGATAAGGCTATCGAGAACGATATTGAACTGGCCTGCCGCCTCCTGGAACAGATCCTGGCAGCTCTTTCCCGGCCCGACAAGCCCCTGCTGCTGGAAGCCAGCTACGCGGACTCCGAGCCCTCTGGATCTTCCAGCTCATCCGGCTCCTCCGAGTCTTCCCCGGCCTCCGGAGCGTGCCAGCCCATGATCCTCTCCACCAATTACTACCGGGAGATCGCCTATAACCTGGAACATACCATCCATCATATGGCCTTGATCCGCATCGGTATCCGGGACTCGGGCAGCGCGCTGGTCCTGCCGGAAGGATATGGCATCGCATCCTCCACCCTCAAATACCGCCGGGAATGTGCACGGTAACCTATATCCCTGCCCCGGGCGGCTCCTTTATGACTTCCAACCGCGACGAGCAACGAGGGCGCCCTCTGGCGCTGGAGCCAGAATACTATGTGGGACGCACCGGCCGGCTCTTATATCCAAAAGATGCCGGGGCCGGGGGCACCTGGTTTGTCCTGCATGAAAAAGGGACTGTCCTGGTGCTGCTGAATGGCGCCCGGGAACGGCATATCCCCCAACCTCCTTACCGAAAGAGCAGGGGACTGGTCCTGCTGGAACTGGCGGATAGCGACAATTGCCTGGAGGCGTTCAAAACTCTGAATCTGATAGTAATCGAGCCTTTTACGCTTATTTTACTGGAAGCTGGAAACTTGTTCGAATGCCGCTGGGACGGCCTGGACAAAGTTCAGGGGCCCGTCGATGCCGCCATCCCGCATATCTGGTCCTCCGTCACCCTCTATGATCCGGAAACGATCCAAAAGCGCCGGGAATGGTTCGGAAAATGGCTGCCGGACCATCCTGCTCCCGATCAGGATGATATACTGCGGTTTCACCGCTTTACCGGTGACGGAGACCCGAACAATGACCTGCTCATGAACAGAGAGGACAGGGTGCTGACCGTTAGTATCACCTCTCTGCGGGTTTCGGACAAGGATGCCCGAATGACCTACCTGGATATACTCACCGGTAAGACGGCCGACCGGCAATTATCACTCACGAAGGGGGCAGCCCCGGCTTTATCAACCCCCGCAGCGTTATGAACCGATGGCAAAGGCTGGCTTATCGCCCCTTCTTCATAAGATTCTTACATTGGGAATACTGGAGCTTTAATGCCGTCTACATTCCCATTTACTTTATCTGGGTGGGAATCTGCCTGCGTGCCCGGTCCTTCTTTTTTTTCGCAGCGGCCAACCCGACGATCCGAAACGGAGGCTTTCTGAATGAATCCAAAAAAGATATTATTCCCCTGATACCCATGGCCATTCATCCCAGGACCTTTTTCTTTGCTTCACCCGTAGACGGGGAGTCGGCCCTGCAGCAACTGAAAGAACAGGAATTTCGGTTTCCCCTGATCGGGAAGCCCGATGTGGGTGGAAGGGGAAGAGGCGTGAAGGTCCTTCGCTGCGAGTCCGAGATTAAAGAATATGCCGCCCGGGCAACTCTGGATTTTCATATCCAGGAATTCGTGCCTTATAAAAAGGAAGTGGGCATCTTTTACTATCGCTATCCCGGGGAGAAGACAGGCCGGTTATCCGGTATCGTACGGAAAGAATTTCTCCAGGTCAAAGGGGATGGGCATTCCAGCATTGCCAACCTGTTGCAGAAAGACAAAAGAGCCATCCTCCAAAGGAAGAGCCTGGAGAAAATGTATGGTGCCGGCCTGGAGAAAATATTACCCGAAGGCGAAACACTGGAATTAGTGCCCTATGGCAACCACGCCCGGGGAGCAAAATTCCTCGATGACTCCCACCTGATCGATTCAGCGCTGACCCTCGTCATTGACGAGGTCTGCCGGCAGATCCCGGAATTCTATTTCGGCAGGCTGGATATCCGGTACCGGGATTGGGAAGAACTGCGGCAGGGGCGGCATTTCGTGGTTATTGAAGTCAATGGGGCCGGCTCGGAGCCCACCCATATCTATGACCCCGCCCACTCGCTGTTATTCGCCTGGAAAGAGATCGTCCGGCATTGGATCATCCTGGCCCGGATCAGCCGCAGCAATCACCAGCGGGGGGTTCCTTATCTTAGCACGAAAGAAGGAATACAGATGTTCCGGGAAAACAAGGTCTGGTCGGAAAAACTGGAAGCCATGCGGGAATAATACGACAATGTTTAAAATAGTTAACAATATTCCGGGCATTCATCCCAAGGAGCGGATCTTTTGCACCGGTCTCCTCATCAGCTTTCTCGGCACCCTTCCCCTGGGCACCCTGAACGTACTCGCTGCAAGGATGGCCGTGGATGACGGCATTGGGCCGGCGATCTGGTTCTCCCTGGGCGCCCTGATCGTGGAAATGGCATATGTGCGACTGTCCCTCGTAGCCATGGACTGGATCCGCCGCCAGAAAAAATGGATCCGCCTCCTGGAAATGCTAACGGTAATGGTCATCTTGCTTTTGGCTATCGGCAGTTTCCTGGCCGCCGCCCATCCTCACCAGGGCAGGAACATCGTCATCGGCTTCCTTAGCCCCGCGCCCATTCCCCGGCTTTTCGCCGGCATGCTGCTGAGCGCCATTAATCCATTGCAGATCCCCTTTTGGTTTGGCTGGAGCACGGTCTTGTTCAGCAAAAAGATCTTACAGCCCCGCAACGATCACTACAATGTTTATATCGCAGGGATCGGCCTGGGCACTTTTGCCGGGAATGCCGTCTTTATTTTCGGAGGCCGCTTCCTCATAACTTCATTGGATAAGCATCAGTCCCTGGTCAATATCGCGATCGGGATTATATTTATGGTCACAGCCTTGTGGCAGCTCCGGAAAGTCCTCCGGCCAACGCTATAGCCCTTCCACCCACTTATCCCGGTCATCCGGGCTGAACTTCCAGGGGGCGAAATTATTCTCCACATTGCTGAACAGCGTATTCCATTCCTGGGGAGCATTGCTGTCTTCCATGATCAGCGAACGGCGCATCTCGACGATGATCTCCAGCGGGCTGATGCTGACAGGACATTCTTCCACACAGGCATTGCAGGTAGTGCAGGCCCTCAGCTCTTCCACAGAAATATAATTCAGCAGGGACTTGCCATCCTCTTTAAACTGGCCCCCGTTCGAATCGATATTTTGGCTGACTTCCTCCAGCCGGTCGCGGGTGGACATCATGATCTTCCGGGGTGAGAGCAGCTTGCCGGTGAGATTGGCAGGACAGGCTGCGCTGCAGCGGCCGCATTCCGTACAGGAATAAGCATCGAGTAAATTCCTCCAGCTGAGATCGAAGACATCCTTCGCTCCGAATTTGGGCGTGACTGCCACCGCTCCTTCAGGAGGCGCGGGCGGCGCCGTCTCTGGTTGCATGGCATACAATACCTCCTGCTGGATCGCCGGCATATTCCGCAATTTGCCTTCCGGAGCCAGCCTGGCATAATAGGCATTGGGAAAAGCCAGCAGAATATGCAGGTGTTTGGAATAAGGAAGATAATTCAGGAAGGCCAGGATGCCCAGGATATGCAGCCACCAGCAAGTCCTTTCCAGACCGGCCAGCGCAGGCGTGCTCCATCCGCTCAATAAAGGATGCAACCAGCGGGAAAAGGCAAAGTCCCCCGTGAGATGATGGGCATAATGACCATAGCCCCTGGCCTGTAAAAGCGTATCGGCCGCATTCATGGTGAGAAAAAGGGTCATCAGCGCGATCTCTGTCAGTAGGATATAATTGGCGTCACTGCGCGGCCATCCATCCAGGTCATGACTGATGAATCGCCGAAGCTTGAGAATATTCCGGCGGCAGAGGAACAGCACACAGACGGTGAAGACCCCGATAGCCAGAAATTCAAACGCATCGATCAGTAGACTATACAGCGCCCCCAGCGGACCGGCGAACAGCCGATGGGTACCGAGCAGCCCATCCAGGATAATTTCCAGCACCTCCAGGTTGATAATGATAAAGCCCGCATAGATCACAAAATGCATCAGCGCCACCAGGGGGTTGCGGAACATTTTCTTTTGACCGAAGGCCAGCAGCAGCACATTTTTCCACCGCCGCCCGGGCTGGTCACCATAGGCCTCTTCTTTTCCCAAAAGGATGTTCCGGCGGATCTGCCCGGTCTTTTTGCTAAACCACCAGATGGCCAGGCCGGCTGCCAGGATGAACAGGATCTGCTGAAGGAATGCCATAGCAAAATTATTATGGCAACTAAGATAGGGAAATGATAGGGAAATGAGCCGTCTTTTGCGTTTTGCCGTTATTGCTTTAATTTGTGGGCAGGAGCTAAACCATTAACCGGTAAAATGAAGAAATATATCCTCACACAGCAGGTGGCTGAAAAGAAATTGCGACGCATGGCCTACGAGATCCTGGAAAACAATCCGGGGGAACAAAAAATAATCCTCGCAGGGATCAGGGACAACGGAAGCGTGATCGCCGGTTATATCCGGAGCCTCCTGCTGGAGATCGCCGGCCAGCAGTTATCCATAGAGTTGATCTCTATCTCCCTCGATAAACGAAACCCCCGGGAAATCACCCTGAGCCAATCCCTTTCCTTCGACGACCAGGTCATCATCGTGGTAGACGACGTGGCCAGCAGCGGTAAAACCCTGCTCTATGCCATGAAACCCTTCCTCGAATTCCATCCCCGCAAAATAGAATCCCTGGTACTCGTAGGGCGCACCCACAAAGCCTTTCCTGTTCAGCCGGACTATACCGGACTCTCTCTTTCCACTACCCTCCAGGAGCATATTTATGTCGAAGTGGAAGGAGACCGGGTCAAGGGAGCCTGGCTGGAATAAGAGGCCGGTAACCCCCCTGTGCTATCCACATTCGTGGAAAAAAATGTCAGTTAAAAAAGACAGATGGAATCAGGTTTTCAGGCTCAAAAAGGGTAGATTTGCAATCCTCCCAATAAAGTGTTCCGGGCTTCGCCCGGGAGGGGGGAAAAGCTAGTTAAATCGTTGCCAAAAAAGAGTATGGAAGAAAATAGCACGCCACCGGAAACCCAGGATAACAATCGCATCGTCCCCGTAAATATCGAAGAGCAAATGAAGACGGCCTATATCGACTATTCTATGTCGGTGATCGTAGGCCGGGCTCTGCCGGATGTAAGGGATGGATTGAAGCCCGTTCATCGCCGTGTTTTGTTCGGGATGAGTGAATTGGGGAATTACAGTAACAAACCTTACAAGAAATCCGCCCGTATTGTTGGGGAGGTAATGGGTAAATTTCACCCCCATGGGGACAAATCCATTTATGATACGATGGTCCGTATGGCCCAGGAATGGAACATGCGTTACGTATTGATAGACGGCCAGGGAAACTTCGGGAGCCAGGATGGCGATGACCCTGCCGCCATGCGGTATACAGAAGCCCGGTTGCACAAAATGGGGGAGAGCATGCTGGAAGACATCGAAAAAGATACGGTAGACTTCCAATTGAATTTTGATGATTCGCTGAAAGAGCCTACCGTATTACCGACCCGTATTCCCCAATTGCTCCTCAATGGCTCCAGCGGTATAGCCGTTGGGATGGCTACGAACATGATGCCCCATAATCTCTCGGAGATCGTCGATGGCTGTATTGCTTATATCGATAAGCGCGATATCTCGGTAGATGAACTGATGCAATACATCAAAGCGCCGGATTTTCCTACCGGCGGTATTATTTATGGAATGGAAGGCGTCAAGGCCGGCATGCATTTCGGGAGAGGCCGGGTCGTACTGCGCGGTAAGCTGAATATCGATACCAAGCCCAGCGGAAGAGAGACGATCATCATCACCGAAGTGCCCTACCAGGTCAACCGCGATGCCCTCTGCGACCGTATAGGTCAACTGGTGAACGAGAAGATCGTGGAAGGGATTGCCCATATCAACAATGAATCCAATAATAAGGAAGGCACCCGTATCGTCATCGACCTGAAAAGGGATGCCGTGGCGAATGTAGTGATCAACCAACTGTATAAGCATTCCGAGCTTCAGACCTCCTACGGGATCAACAACGTGGCCCTGGTGAAAGGAAGGCCCCGTACGCTGAACATCCGGGATATGATCAGCGAGTTCGTTGAATTCCGTCACGAAGTGGTCATCCGCCGCACCCAGTTCGAGCTGAAAGAGGCGGAAAAGAAAGCGCATATTTTAAAGGGCTTCCTGATCGCCCTGGATCACCTGGATGAGGTGATTTCATTAATCCGCGCCTCTTCCACCCCCGAGATCGCCCGGGAAAGCCTGGTGAGCGCCGGCTGGGGACTGGACGAGATACAGGCCAAAGCCATTTTGGAACTGCGTTTACAACGTCTTACCGGAATGGAAAGGGACAAGATCCGGGAAGAATATGACGAACTGATGAAACTGATCGGCTACCTGAAAGACCTCCTGGCAGATGAAGGCATGCGTTTCGACGTGATCAAAAAAGAATTAAATGAGATTAAAGATAAATTCGGGGATGAACGCAAGACGGAGATCACTTACCTCGACGACGAAGTAAGCATCAAAGACCTCATCCGGGAAGAAGACGTGGTGATCACCATCTCTCACCTGGGATATATCAAACGTACTTCCGCCACCGAATACCGCCAGCAACGCCGCGGAGGCCGGGGTGCCATCGGCGGCAAGACCAGGGACGAAGACTATATAGAACACCTCTTCGTCGCCTCCACCCATCATACGATGATTTTCTTCACGGAGAAAGGCCGGTGTTTCTGGCTAAATGTCTACGAGATCCCGGAAGGCGATAAGACCAGCAAGGGCAGGGCCATTCAAAACCTTATCCAGCTCCCGCAAGACGATAAGGTCCGGGCCATCCTGGATGTAAAAGACCTGAAAGACGAGGCGTTTGTCAATACACATTGTATCGTATTATGCACCAAACAGGGCGTCATTAAAAAGACCTCCCTGGCAGACTTCAGCCGCCCCCGTCAGACCGGCGTAAATGCGATCACCATCGTGGAAGGAGACCGTTTGCTCGAAGCCCGGCTCACCGATGGTAATTCCGAAATCCTGATGGCCGTCCGCAGCGGAAGAGCCATTCGCTTCGAAGAACAAAAAGTACGCCCGACCGGCCGCGGAGCTATCGGCGTAGGCGGGATCGAAGTCGATGATAATACGGATGAAGTGATTGGCATGATCTGTGTCAATAGAGAGGATAAATCCAGAACCGTTCTGGTGGTCAGTGAAAAAGGCTATGGGAAAAGGACGCCGATCGATGAATACCGCATCACCAACAGGGGCGGAAAAGGAGTGAAGACCATGGGCGTAACCGATAAGACCGGGAAACTGGTAGGGATCCTCGACGTCACCGAAATGGAGGACCTGATGATCACCTGTAAGAGCGGCGTCACCATCCGGATGCCCGTAAATGGCATCAGCTCACAGGGCAGAGCTACCCAGGGCGTAAAATTGATCCGGCTGGACGAAAACGATGAGATCGCAGCTATCACCAAACTGGACAAACTGGAAGAGGAAAATGGAGTCCTTTTATCGGAAAATGGAACGGTCTTATTGGAGAACGGCGCTATTTTACCGGCAGCGGAAGGAACGGCAGACGGAGGGGGGGTGCCCGACGCTGAATCCGATGAATCGGCTGATAATGATCATGTTACACCGGAAGCTTAAAATTAAACATTCAATTTTCCTTAAAATAATAATTATGAACGTGAATAAACGACTCTTTCTAACGGGAGTATTAGCCCTCACCGGATTTGGGCTATTCGCACAGAGCGCGGATAAGGCTAAGGACCTTCTGAAATCAAACAAGATCCCGGAAGCCAAAGCAGAAATCGACAAAGTGCTGGCTATTGACAAAAACCAGAAGTCAGGAGACGCCTGGTATTATAAGTTGAAGATCTACAATGCCATCGCCGCCGATAGCAGCTTAAGAGCTAAATACCCCGACGCACGCGACCAGGCTTTCGTTGCATTAAAAAAATACACGGAAGTCGACGATAAGAAACTGCTGCTCCTGCAAATGGACGGCTACAAACCCGTCAATGAGATCTACCAGGGATATTTCCAGGTAGGGGCCAATGAATATAACGCCGCTAAATACAGCGACGCCCTCCAGAGCTTCAGCGGAGCCCTCCAGACCAGCTCGTTTATGAACTCTAAAGGATGGACCAACCTGAAGATCGACACCACTTCTACCTTATATGCCGGTATCTCTGCAGAAAAAGCAGGTAAGAAAGACAGCGCCGCCGTTTATTACGGTAAACTGGCCGAAGCCAAGATCGCCAATATCAATGGTTCCAATATGGTGGAGATCTACAAATGGCTGGTAGATTACTACAACCAGAAGAAAGACGTCGCCAATACCGCTAAGTATATAGCGCTGGCTAAAGAACAATATCCCGACGATCTCTTCTGGCCCAGTACCGAACTGGACAACCTGAGAGAAGCCGGAAATAAGGATTCCCTGTTCGCCAAATACGAAGAGATCACCAGCCATTTCCCCAAGAACCACCTGTTCTTCTTCAACTACGGACTCGAACTCTACCAACACGCTTCCGACACCAGCTCCGGCCACAAGCCGGCTAACGCGGACGAACTGATCAAAAAGGCCCAGATCAACCTGACCAAATGCCTGGAAATACAACCGGATTATCCCCAGGCAGCCCTGGTGCTGGGACAGATCTCTTATAATGCCGGTGTAGACCTGCAGGCGCAGACTAAGAAAATCCCCGGCAAGACCCCGGATGATGTGAAGAAAAGGGCCGATCTGCGCGTAGCAGCCGGAAAGAAATTCGATGAAGCCATCCCTTATTTCGAAAAAGTCGACCAGGACCTGGGTTCCAAAGGGAAGCTGAAAATGGACGAGAAGACCAGCCTGAAAGATGCCTATGATCTGCTCATCACCATCTACGAACAAAAGAACCTGAAAGATAAAGCGGAAGCTTATACGACCAAGTTCAACTCGGTAGATAAAGACCACTAATCACTCAGGTCTCATCACGAAGATCTTACAATAAACCAGAAGCCCCGGAAAACAATTCCCGGGGCTCTTTTTTTTGCCTCGGGGGTTTTGAAAAAAATACCCCGGGCAAAAAAATCTAATGATGGCCCTTCGGGCAGGAGACCCGTGGTCTCCTTTTGTTTGACAGGCCGGCCGCCGCCAAATCTATACGACTGTAATCCCTTTTTTTGCCAGGTGCTCATAGATACCCGTCCGGATCTCTCCGGAAGTCAGCGTCGCCTTGCCAATATCTTTACACCAGAAAAACACCTTCACTTCCATAGATTTGAAACTGATCGTATTCAGGACGATTTCAGGATCCCTGCTCTCCAGCACATTAGGATTGCTGCGTATAATTTCCCGGATGCCTGCCGCATCGATAGCGGACGGGTCGGCAGGTTTATCGATCGTAAAGGACAAACTCGCCCGTACATGGCTGTTGCTTAGCGTCCAGTTGACAATATTATGGGATAGCACATCGCCATTCGGGATGATCACTTCGGCTCCTTCTTCGGTGATCAGGGTGCTGGAACGGATGCTGATGTCCTTGACCCTGCCTTTTTTATCCCCGAGCTCCACGGTATCCCCGATCCGCAGCGGCCTGTCGAAGATCAATATGACACCGGAAACAAAATTGTTCACGATGCTCTGTAACCCCAACCCGATACCGACACCCAGGGCGCCGATGATTACCGTGATCCTGTCTACCGGCAGTCCGGAAGCTGCAATCGCCAACAGGAAACCCAGGATCAATAAAATAAGCCGGGTGATCATCAGCCTGGATCGCTGCCCTTTATCATCGAAGGAGGCATCGTCGCCCACGTCCCCGAAGAAATATGCAATATATTTCTGTAAGAAATTGGCTAACCATATAATACCCAGGAACAGCAATACTCCGCCCAGGGTGAACGAAGTCGTCCCTACCACCCGGGGGGAGGTTAACAGGTCCGTCAGCATATCGTTGATCGTATCGAACAGGTTCAGGTTCGTCGCAAAGACGATCAGCCATAAAAACACCGCCAGGGCCTTGGCGAACCGGCCAATAGAGCGGATAATACCGGCAGATTCAAACTGTTCGGGGTATTTCTTCCGCATCCGGCTGGTCTGGATCTGCAGTAGGAAGGATTCCAGGACCAGTTGCACAAAAACGGTCAGGCTGATCGTTTGTGCCAAAGCATAGACGCCCGTCGACTCGAATATCTGCGAGAGACTGACCCTGCCGAACAAATTACAGGCAATGGCCAGCAGGTTAAAGAACACGTATAAGCCTACGGCAAAAGAAATAATTTTTGATTTGCCGGGCATTTTGAGCTTACCCAAAAAGAACAATACCCCCAGGGCGACCGACAGACTATCTTGTACCAGGGTGACCCATCGCGATAGGAATAGCGGCAGGCCCAGGATCCGGGTGATGGGCTGTAGTAAAAATAAAAGGATAAATACGCACCATGCATAGAATAGCCTGCGGTCAAGGTGTTTGTGAAATATAAGGGCCAGGAGCAGCATCAGCAGGAACTGGGTCGACTCGATATAAATGGCAGGAGCATGCAGGTCGAATAAGGGCGCCAGGCTGAGAACAAAGATCAGCGCGACCACCAGGGGCCTTGGACCGACATAGGTAAAATGAAATGCTTCGATGGCCTGCAGTTTGTTCAGCTTTTTCAGGGTGCGGAAATTGAACCAGACCCAATAGAAAAATACCAGCCCCGTCACCAGCAGCCAGAACCGCTTGCCCCGGGTATTGGCAAAATAATACCGGACCAGTTTCTGCTCGCTCTCTACGGATTTCCTGAACGCATCCGGGGAATAACGCGCGTCGGCGGAGGTGCGGGGGTCCCACAGGTAGCGCCTTTCCTTGCCGAAAGCCTGCGTGCTCATGGCCTTCATCTCATTATCCACCCGGTAGATCAAATCCTCGATCGTGATGGCATTGGCGGAAGCCCGGGCCTTCAGTTCCCCGATCTCCCCGGTATTCGTTTTTACCAGGCTATCCACTAACCTCCATTTATCACGCAGTTGCAGCAGCTGGGGCATAAAAGAAGCCTTTAAGGCCGAGTCCCTGAAAATATGCAGCATCAGCGTGTCCTTTCTCAGGTTGGCGATATCCTTCTGGACATTATCCATGGTGGTATCATAGTCTTCCAGGTATCCGGAATAACCGGTGATACTTTTATCCAATGCATCCAATAAGGTATTGAACATTTGCAGGTTCCGGATATTCAGGGTCCGGTCATTCTGCAGGACCCTCTCTTTTAAAATATCCAGGGTGGAATCTTCATCGTCCAGCTTTTCGCGGATCTCCGGAAGATGTATAAAGGAAGAGGTTATGCCCGGCACTCCGTTCAGCATCTGGAAAACCTTTTCCATGTCTTCCAGGTAGTCGCCCCGGGTCACCGCCGCATTTTCAGTAAAGAGGGTAGAATCGAATTTCCTGCGCTCAGGCTTTTCTCTTTCCAGGAAGAGGCCCGGGCGCTTGCGGGACGGTTTCACCGTATCCCGGGCTCCCGCCGGTTTAAGGCGCCCCGGCTTCACCGTGTCGGCGGTATTACCAGGTTTCCCACCCACAGCCTTGGTCGTGTCCTGGGCGAATAAGGTTGCTGAAAAGCATAACAGAAGAAGAAATAGGAGGTTTTTCATATAAGGAAAATTATCATCGCGCCAAAACTAAGGTTTTTTTTACCTTAGTCCTCCTTCCCCGGGCAAATACATATTAACAGAAACCCCGGAAAATGATTTCCGGGGCGTGACTTCTGGTCCACTTTTGCTGGTATGTTGTCCTGCTTGTTATTTAACAAGAATTTTAAAATTGCTGATCACTCCTTTTTCCAGGTTCCTCAGGGAGAGAACATAGTTTCCACCCTGGATCTGCGATGGCCTGTTCCATAAAATGGTTTCACCGTCCGATACCGGCTGTTCGCGATGGAACACCCTCCTTCCGCTCATATCTATGAGACTGATTGCGTAAGTGCCGCCTGTGCCTGTACCAAAGCTGATGACCAATCTGTCCTCCACCGGGTTAGGCATAATAGTGATACCATTACTGTTTCCACTATTGATCGAAATAATGGGACTATACTTGTACTTGCCGTCAATATCCTCCAACCGGAGACGGTAATAGGCCACGCGACAGGAAATGCTTGCATCCGCATATTGGTAGGAATGACTATTTGTTGCGGCCACTTCGCCGATGGGGGAGTAATCGACCCCGTTACAGCTTTTTTCCACTCCATAAGTGCGAAGGTTCACTTCATCGGCCACTTCCCAGTTCAGTTGCGCTACATTATTGACAAGCAACCCGCTGAAGCTTATCAGCGTGACTGGCAGGGGAGAGTTCAGGCTGGTAGATCCCAGCGTGAACGGGCTCCAGGTGCTGATACCAGTAGCGGTGACACTCCCGGCTGTAACATCGACGCCATTCGCAGTTCCGCTTTCATCAAGCCAGTTGCCGCCGCTTAAATGCGCCACCTTCAAATCCGCAGTGGAGGAGATCTTGCCGGGGGGAACTACCTGGTCATAATAGATCGTTATAAGAGAATTGGCTGTGGTAACAGGGTGCAGATCCCAGTATTCCGCCTTGTTGTAGGCAACCAGTGGGATAAGAGAGGCCCCTCCACTGGTAAAGGGCCCCGGACCGGCATCGCCTTTGAAATACCGGCAATCGATTCCGCTGGCATTACTGCCGGGTGTTATATCTATCTTCCGGTACAGAGAGGCATCGCCTACCGGATAGGTAAACGCTGTGGTGCCCAGACGCCGGACATAGCCATTAACATGACTGGCGCCACTGACCCCGCTGAGGGTTGCAGCGGCGTCGAATATCATGGGTGTTGCCGCCGTAGTCGCTGTTACAATACCATTGGTGAACGTAGTAACTCCAGCCACCTGCAGGCTCTGGTTCAGCGTATACCCGGCGCTATTGGTTAAGAAAAGGGTATTGACGACAAATGGCTGTCCCCCGCCGATGGTTTGCACGGCCGTGCCTGCCAGCCGGGTGATGCCTGTTCCCGGGGCCATGCCTGCCTGGTTGTTAGTGATGTTGCCTGTTATGGTCAGGTCGCCATTGTTGGTCCAGGCACCGGTGGAAGTATTGGTAAAATTACCTGTTATGACCACGGGTTTTGCGCCGGTGAGGGTTACCGGCCCGGTATTGGTGATGGTCACCTGGCCTGTGGTGATGACAGGCAGTATAAATAATACCAGATAGTCGATGATGATAAATATTTTTCGCTTCATAAAAATAGTTTTGGAAGGAGTTTTGATGTACTCGGCCTGTCTGTATTATAATTTGAAAAGGCTTAAAAAGCTGGCGCCTTTGCTAAGGATAATATTATTGGGAACAGCGTTCATACTGCCAGTTGAATACGTGAGAAACTGTACCCTGACCTGGTCCCCTGACTGCAGATTGAGCAGCGCCGTGTTAGTGATCGAGTATTGAGCATTCCCACCCGGGATAGTAGCACCTCTGAGTACATAGTAATCCTGCTGATTAACCTGGGTAAAAGTTGACCCGCCGCTGGGCTGCACCTGCAGCGCTACCCTGAAGAGCCCTGATGTTCCATCAAAAGTGGAGCCTGCACCGGGAGCATTACTCAGCGTTGTTGTTGCTGAGAAATAATATAATCCGGCCTGTGCTATAGTAATGGTGCCGGTAGCCGCGTTATAGATACCGGTCGGATCAGATGTTGAAGTTAATGCTACGTTGGTGAAGGCATTATTTATCCAACCGCCGGTGCCATATACCAGGTTGGTACCTCCTGCGGCGCTGACCAGCGGAGCACCATAACCTGTAGTCGAGGAAGCTGACGATCCTACAACGATCTTTTTCCAGGCAGTGCTGGGGTTATCCCAGTAATAAAACCCGGGAGCATTACCGCTAACAGTGGCCGTCAGGTAGATCATCATGCCATTCTGTGTAGCGCCGGGGTTAGTAGCCGGGAAAGCAGACACCCGGGGCACCAGGAAGCCGTCCGTGCTTGCCGGGGTAGCCGGGGCGGAAGAGGTTACATCCAATAGCCCGGATGGAGTGGCTGTGCCGATACCGAGTTGCCCGATACTATTTTTGCAGATGAGTATTACCAATGCCGTCGTGATGAGAATTGATTTTGTAATGACCTGTTTCATACTGGTTAATTTTTATGTGATTAATACGAGGTAACACAGCGCAGGGAATGGACGATAGATTAGCCTATAGGCAATAGCTACCGTCCCGCCAGTTTAGTACAGGTTGTTACAGGGAAATACGACATCAATTAGAACAAATGATGGCTATGCAATCAGAAATCTCCTGGTGAAGCTTGCGTCAGGAGATCCGGGACCATAAAATGAATGAGAGAAGCGACAGTGTCAAAATTAAGGGGAGATGTAACTATTAGGGCACATCGAAATTACTATATTTTTTGAAATATAGTAATTTAATTTAGAGCTAATTCCAAAGGCTCTTATGGCCCTATATACTACTGTATTACTTGTTTTTACCCGCGATCAACCGGCTTAATTCCGTATCGATAAAATTGCCGGCTTCCTCATGATCGGTGCTAACACTCACCAGTAACCACTTTTCAAGCTCCGCCTGCCTGACAGCCTCCGCCTTTTTCAATAAACTGACCGCCTCGCTGCCCAATACCAGGTGTAAGGGAGGCTCGGGGTTGTCTACCACGTCAACCATCACCTTCGCCGCCTTGGCCGGATCTCCTATGAATTTGAAATCGGGATCTTTAAAAAGTCGTTCCCTTGCCCCCACTGTGGATGCATAATCGTCGATCGGCCGGGCAAACGACATGGAATCCCCCGCCCAATCCGTGCGGAACCCACCCGGCTCCACAATCGTCAGCTTAATGCCCAATGGAGCGATTTCCTTCGACACTGCTTCGGAAAAACCGACCAGCCCGAACTTCGCCGCCTGGTAAATAGACAGACCCGGCGCCCCGATCCTTCCCCCTATTGAACTGATCTGGAGGATATGTCCCGAACGCTGCTTACGAAGCTGGGGCAACACCGCCCGCGTCACATAGATAGGGCCATATAAATTAGTATCGATCTGGCTCGTGACCTGGTCCTTCGTGAAAGCTTCCGCCGCCCCGGTGATGCCAAAACCGGCATTGTTCACCACCACATCGAGCCGGCCGAAGCGCAAGATGCTCCGAGCTACCGCCTCATTGACCTGGTCTTCACTCGTCACATCCATTTTTACCGGGAAGAGCTGATCGGGATATTTTGCCGCCAGTTCCTTCAATTGTTCCGGTTGACGGGCCGTAGCCGCCACCTGATCCCCCTTCGCCAGCACGGCCTCCGTCAAACTCCGGCCAAGCCCCCGGGTGCTTCCTGTAATAAACCAAACTTTTGTCATGGTATTTGTTTTTATTTATACAAAGGTCCGCTTTTTGCGAAAGGCCCGCTTTGTCAGAAAGCTCAGACTCCTTTGTTGAAAAGCTCTCATTCCAGTTACATAGACGACAACATAGACGGCGCGACCCCGAAATTTTTCTTAAAGGCAAAAGAGAAATGGCTCAGGTCCTCGAACCCCACTTCCAGGTATACATCGGACGCCTTCTTACCCTTTTCCCTGATCAGGTAATGCGCTTCCCGGAGCCGTCGCTGCTGCAGCCAGCGATTGGGGGAAGTGTGGAAGATCTTTTCAAAATCCCTTTTGAAAGTAGCCAGGCTTCTGCCCGTCAAATAAGCAAACCGGTCCAGATGAACATTGAATTTATAATGCTCATTCATATAGGCCTCCAGGTCGATCTTCCCCGGCTCACTGAAATCGAACAACGCATCTTTTAACGCCGGATTCGTCTCCAGCAGGATCAGGATCGCTTCTTTGACCTTCAACATCGTCAGCGCCTTATTCATCGTACTCCTGCCATCCAGGTACGGCGATAAAGAATCCACATAATTTTTGAGCAGGGGAGTGGGGGGCAGCAGCACCGCCGCCTCTCCCGTATAAGGCTGGCTCGCCTTCCAGTTGAACTCCTCACTCATACTGCGCAGGGTCTCCTCGTCCAGATAGATGGACAAAGACCGGTACTCTCCCCCGGGAGGCGGATATTTGGTATACTTGGTCAATTGATTTTTCCGGAAGAACCGATAATCCCCTTCTTTAAAATGATAGGTCTTACCGCCGATGTACTGTTCCGAGCTCCCCGAAAGTACATAGCCGAATACATGCCGGGGGATGAACTGCTCCCCCTCACTGCTCTTATGGGCGTAGCAGGAATAGAGGATAGGCGGTTTGCTCGTATCTTCTTCTCGTCTGGGCATAACATCCAAATTTTGACAAAGATCCGTCTTTTAGAAATGCACCACTTTGTTAAAAAGCTCAAAATTGCCAGCCAGCCCACTCCACTCATTCAATCCGTCTCCCCGCCGCCACGCTTGAAATCAGACTTTTTGGTCTATATTTACCCTGTCAAAGACATTCCCATGAGCAAAGCAGAAAGAACCAAACAATTCATCATAGAGCAAGCCGCGCCGATCTTCAACGAGAAAGGCATCGCCGGCACTTCGATAGACGACGTCCTCCACGCCGCCAAAGTAGCCAAGGGCTGCTTATACAATCACTTCGAGAATAAAGAAGCTCTCTCCAATGAAACGGCGGACTTCCTGCTTAAAAAGATTACCGGCAGGATCGGGGCGGTCATGAGCAAAGAGACATCTGCCAAAGCAAAGATCTTTGCCTACCTCGATTTCAGCAAGAACCCCCTGAACACCTTCATCGAAGGAGGATGCCCGATCCTGAACATGGCGGTGGAAGCGGATGACAATAACCCTGCTATCAAACAGAAAGTCCGCGATACGATGGTTGCGGGACAGAAAATGTTTTCGGCTATTTTAAAAGAAGGCATAAAGAATGGCGAATTCACCAACGCCCTGGACCCGGAAGAATTCGCCTTTAAACTCTTCACGGCCATAGAAGGCGCCACCGTGGTCTGCCGCGTGCTGGACAGCGTCAAGCCCATGCTCAGCCTGATCAAAAATCTAAAAAAAGAGCTGGCAGGTTTCGAACCGGAATAATCGACCCCCGGTCCTATCACCCAGGCAGGCGCTCTTCTTTTCGGAATAATCCAATACGGCAAATCGCCGGTAGCTGGTCACCCCTTCGATCTTTCCCAGCGCCGTTCGGAGATAGCCGGCCAGGTACTTTACCTGCGCTTCTATCCTGGCAGGACCGACTTGCAAATAGTAATCGATTGCAGCGCCCGTTCCCAATACCAGGGCATAGGCGAACTCCCAATCTTCAAATCGCCTCAGGCCCGGGCATCAGGCTGGCGCCGGCATTATTAAGATGATTGACGTGAGCACATCCGGCGGTATCCTTTCTGAAAAGACCGATCTCTTCATCGGAGAAAATAGGGTTCATGGTTGTTTGTTTTCAAAGCAGAACGCTTGCTTTATAAAGGTAATCATTTATAAATGGCTTTTTTTGCTTCGAATAAGATGATTTCCCATAGATTATATACCATAACAAAAAAAATCCAGACCAAAGCTTGCATAATCCAAAATGCGGTTCTATGTTTGCATCACAATCAGGAATTGAAACTTCACTAACCCGCATCGTACCCAATCTCCTCGAATTACCCCGTTCACATTATTTGTTTTTCGTTCACAACACTCTCTTTTAGGTATCCTCCTCCTTTTATCCTTTGTAATTTCCTCCGTTTCCAATGACTATGGGCTACTCCAATAGCGCATCCTTTTATTCATCATAGTCTGTTAATTACCTAAATGTAACCCGAAATGAAAACTTTAATCAGCCTTCTTACGCTCATCGCCATTGTATTTGCTTACGGATTCAGCGCAACGCTCTATCTGCAGGGAGCCATGATCCTCTCTTATCTGCTCGTTCTTTCCTCTATCACGGCCCTGACTTTCTGGATTAAATCCCACGATATCCTTCATGTGGGAGTAAGCGAAAAAGCGTAACTCACCCATCCATCACACACAACCAGAAAGAATTACCCTAAGTAACCTCCAAAAATTACAAAAATGAAAAAGATCTTTACCATTTTAATGCTGCCCGTCATCCTTCTTATTTGTTTCTTCAGCGGCCAACTTTATATCAGCGGCGAATATGTTGCTTCTTATACGCTGGTGCTGACCTGGTTCGCTTCCACCATTTACTGGATCAATCAGGTGAGCCTGCAGCTGCAAAAGCAGCGGGCATAACCCGGCGCCCGGGGCCAGGACCATAACCCGGCTCTTCGGCCATTCCCGGTTCAGTCGCTCTTGTGTCCATTTAAACGGTATATTCGGGATTGCTAACAAACTGGCCATCCATGAAATATATGAGAAAAATAACCCCGCTTCTTACCGGTGCGCTGATGATCAATCTGCCTGCCTTCTCTCAGCAATTCCAGGTGAGCTATACCGCGGCCACATATAATCAATCCTTCAGCGGAAAAGTGATTGTATACCTGAACAAGGAAAATAAGAGCCCGAAAGACGGAGCGGTAACCCTGGAAGCCTTCCCCTGCTTTTCGGCGGAAGTCAGAGCGTTGTCACCCGGCGCAGCCGTTGTGATCGACGATCGGGCAAAGGCATTCCCGATAAAATTGTCTGATATCGAACGGGGCGAGTATTACGTGCAGGCGGTTTTCGACCGGGATCTTGGCGGAAGGGCCATCTCCCAGAGCCCCGGGAATATCTATTCCTTGCCGGTAAAAGTGACCCTTACGAAAGATACCAGCCTGAAATTTACCTTGCGCTGCGACCAGGTCATACCCCAGCCGGTCTTTAAAGAGACGGGTTTTGTAAAGGAACTCAGGGCGCCCTCTTCCTTACTCTCCGCTTTTCACAAAAAGCCTATGACGGTGGACGCCGCCGTGCTGCTTCCGGTGGAATACTTTTCGGAACCCCAGCGGAAATTCCCGGTGGTATACCTGGTGTCTGGTTATGGCGGTGATTATCATAATTTTTCGGGCGATACGGTCACCCGAAGCCGGCCGGTGGATACGATTCCCTGTATTACCGTGTACCTGGATGGCAATTGTGCGGGAGGGCATTCCGTATATGCCAACAGTGCGAACAATGGCCCCTGGGGCGATGCCCTGGTGAAGGAATTTATTCCGCTCATGGAGAGTAAATACCGCTGTGATGGCGCCCGTCTGTTAAGAGGGCATAGCAGCGGCGGCTGGACCGTACTGTGGCTTCAGACCCACTATCCCGCCGTTTTTGCCGGATGCTGGTCCAGCTCTCCCGATCCTGTTGACTTCAGGGACTTTCAGAAGATCAACCTGTACCAGGATAAAAATATGTACTACGGCAAAGACAGCACCTTGCGAATGGTAGCCACGATTGCCGGCTTTTTCCCGGTTGCCAGCACCAAACAGGCTTACCGCCAGGAATATGTTGTTTACCGCGGCGAGCAAATGCATTCTTTTGATGAAGTATTCAGTGACAAAGGCCCTGACGGTGACCCATTGCGTATCTGTGATGTAGCCACCGGGGAAATCAATGCGACCTGTTTTGAGCACTGGCGACAGTATGATATTTCATTATACCTGCGCAGCAATTGGCCCTTCCTGCAAAAAGAGCTGGACGGAAAGATCCGCGTGACCGTAGGGGAGGGGGATAACTTTTTGCTCAATGGCGCCGTTCATTTACTGGACGATGAAATGAAAAAATTAAACACCCATTTTGCTTTTGCCTATTATCCCGGCGATCACTTCACAGTAAGCACCCCCGAATACCGGGCAGCAGGCCTTAAATTCCTGGCCGGCAGATATGCGGAATGGAATCTTACCATTAACCACAAGGGCAAATAAACGGATAGTCCTTTATAAGCTTTTCTTGGCATCGGCTAAAAATTTCGCCAGACCAATATCCGTTAACGGATGCTTCAGCAAGCCCAGGATAGGTTCCAGGGGACAGGTACACACATGTGCGCCTAATTCTGCACATTTTATAATGTGATTGGCATTGCGGATGGAAGCAGCCAAAATCTCTGTTTTATATTTCTGAATGGAAAAAATAGCAGCTATTTGCCCGATGAGCTCCGTTCCTTCCCAGCCGCTGTCATCGATACGGCCAATAAAAGGGGAAACATAAACGGCGCCGGCTTTTGCCGCCAATATCGCCTGTCCGGCTGAAAATATAAGAGTACAATTGATCCTGATCCCGTTACCGGTGAGCCATTTAATGGCTTTAACACCGTCTTTTATCATGGGTACTTTTACCACAATGTTAGGATGGATGGCGGCCAGTTTTTTTCCTTCTTCAATAATGCCGTTAAAATCCGTTGCCGTAACCTCCGCGCTGATATCTCCATTCACCATTTCGCAAATCTTTCTATAATGATCTGTGATCGCCTTTTCGCCTTTTATCCCTTCTTTGGCCATAAGGGATGGATTGGTCGTCACCCCATCGAGGATACCCATCTCGTTCACTTCCTTGATCTCGTTAAGATTGGCAGTATCGATAAAAATTTTCATTGGAAGTCGTTACCTTATCGATAAAAGCACAAAAACTGTACCTAGTGGGATTGATTCCCTATTTGCCGAACCAATAGCTGTAGCCTATGATAGCAGTAGCTGCACCTGTATTGTTTTTTCCGTTCTGAGACCCTTTCTGGATATTTAGAAAACCGTAGTTGCCTCCTCCTTCTATGAAAATATTATTTACGCCGAAACGATAGTTCAGGCCTACGTTGCCTTCGATGCCCATATTCGTTGTGTGCAGTTGATCTTTGATATTTTGGCTGTTATCAAAAGAATGGGATCCTCCGGGCAAGGCTTGTTGCCCTGCCGGGTCGGTGTAAAACGGGCTGTTGCCACTGGTTACCTGTTTAGCGGAAAGCAAAAAACCTACAAAGGGGCCTGCATCCACATAAATGCGTAAGGGGGCGTTTTTAAAGTTCCATCCAAATTTTGCCAGCAGGGGTATCATCAGGTAATTCAGTTTGGCTTCGCTGTGGAAATTGGCATAGAGATACGTCGGGGATTGTCCTGGCGGATACATAGCCGCAATCTCGTCGGGCGTGGGAAAAGCCTGTAATCCGTTCTTCTTGCCTCCCTGGGAGGAATATTCGACCATCGGCTGCAAGGAGAAAAGGTCGGAAAACTTAAATTCCGCAAATAAGCCGGCATCAGGGCCGAGTCTTGAGCCATATCCGGTATTCAGAGGATTCTGGTTATTGCCGCCTGCCGTTAAATTGGGGATGCTTATGCCACCCCGGACTCCTAAAGCAAAATGCTGTGCTTCAACCGTATAACAGGAGAAGAAGGCCATGATAAATAATAAGAGAGAATTTGACTTTTGCATAAAATAAACTTAAATAAGTGAAGGAAATTCAAGCCTATATGGATATCGGATGCCTGGTCAGACTATTTTCTTACACAATTTTACGCCAATTTAAATTAGGGATAAAATTTCCACACTCTGTGGAAACCGGGTAAATATTTCCCATGAAAAGAAAAAGGCTCCGGACCTGATTTTACAAAGTTTCTTCCGTTTAATGAGTATCAATTGTCTAGTAAGCTCTCTTAATTAATGATAAAATAATAATGGCAGTTAAAAGACCCAAATTAATGGATGAAACATCAATATAAGTCCTTGCTGCTGCTTTCCCTCCTATTCCTGATGGTAGGCGCGTTATTCTGCATGAACGATATCCTTCTGCCTTCGCTCATCACTCATTTCAAACTGAATTATGCACAGGCGACCCTGATCCAGTTCACGTTTTACCTGACCTATATCCTCTTTCCCATGCCTATCGCCTGGATGATCCACCACTACGGATATAAGGTCAGCCTCCTTGTGGCAGTACTGACCTGCGCCTTAGGCTGCGGGATCTTCTTTCCCGCCCATCTCCTGGACTCCTATGGGCTGGTATTGACGGCCATTTTTATCCTTTCGACGGGAGTTACGATCATCAATGTGGCAGCCAATCCTTTTGCCGCTATGCTGGGTGACCCGGAGGGGGCGCACCGGCGGATCAACTTCGTACAGGTATTTTCCCGGATAGGCTATGCGACTACGCCCCTGGTGGCCACGGCCCTGATCTACAACGGCCACGGTGAGATCCGGTATCATTTCCCGTACCTGCTGCTGGCAATTGCGCTGCTGGCAATCGCCGTACTGATGTTCTTTTCCCATCTTCCCGCTATGACACAGGCAGGGGAGGAGAAATTCAGCATGCGGGGGATCCTGAAGGAAGGTATGTCCCATCGGCATTTGTTCTATGGGGTATTTGCCATGTTTTTTTATATGGGAGCGGAAGCTTGTACGGCAGGTTTTTTTATCCCGTACCTGAAATCAGTAATGGGCTATAGCGACCCTACTTCCGCCAGCTTCCTGACGTTGTATTACGTATTTACCGCCGTCATGGGAATGATTGGGGTATTCATTCTCAAATATGCGAAGGCGCACCGGTTGGTGGGCTTCTTCGGGCTGGGCATGATCTTCCTGTATGGGCTCTGCCTGTTTTTAAAAACGGACTATAACGGATTTTTTCTGGCAGGGCTGGGGCTTTTTCTCTCTATCCTGTTCCCTACGCTGTTCAGTCTTGCCATTGACGATATCGGGGATTTTACAGGTAAGGGTTCGGCCCTGCTGAACTTCGCCATTATAGGCGGATCGGTGTTCCCGCCCATCCAGGGATTGATCGCCGATACGCATGGTGTGCAGGCGTCCTATATCATCCCGATGGTGTGCGTAGGGATGATCACTTTGTACGCTTTCTTTTTCACCCGGGAGCCTTTGGAGAGGCGCCGGCAAAAACTGGCTATGGAATGAAACTATTGATAACGGGATCTAACGGATTTGTGGCAGGCAGCGTATTGGCACAGGCGCCTGCGAATTGGGAATTACATGGGATCGGGCGGTCGGAAGCGCCGGACGCTGAAATCAGCTATCACCGGATCGACCTGCTGGATGCAGCGGGACTCGACCGGCTCGTACGCGTTATACGACCCGATGCCGTGATACATGCGGCTGCCATAGCCAATATCGATCTTTGTGAGAATGAGCAGGAGATCGCCGAAGCCGTGAATACCGGCGTCACCGAAAGGCTGGCCGCGATCTGCGGGGAGATCGGCGCCAAACTGGTGTTTTGCTCCACGGACACGGTCTTCGACGGGAAAAAAGGATATTATACGGAAGGGGATAAGCCGATCCCCGTCAACTACTATGCATCGACCAAGATAAGGGCCGAGCAGATCGTGCTGGCGGCGGATAAAAGGAATGTCGTAGCCAGGCTCGCCCTCGTGATGGGCTTACCGGTGATGGGCAGGGGAAATTCTTTCCTGGCGGACATGCTGGAAAAATTGAAGAAGGGTGAGACGCTACGGTTTGCGGACAATGAGATCCGTACGCCGATAGATGTCGTTACGTTGGGGGCCACGCTCAACGAACTGGCTGCCGGCGAATTCGGGGGCATCGTTCATCTTGCCGGCAATACCCGGGTCAACCGTTACGATATGGCCCGGCGAATAGCGTTGAAGACCGGATTTACGGATGCGGCTATCCTGGCCATCAATTCGAATTCGCTGGCGGGACGGGCTCCCAGGCCGGACGATGCATCCCTGGACAACAGCAGGGCCCGGGCGAACTTAAAAACTCCCATGCTGTCGCTGGAAGAAGGGTTGGAACTGACCTTGAAATTTGGAAAATCATAAAATATAAGCATAAAAATGAGCAGTATTAAGTTTGACCTGGAGATCAAGTTCGGAACAAAGTACGGGAAGGAAGAGGAGGAGGCGGTATTGCGGGTGCTTCGTAACAATGCCCCGACCAGCGGTGATGAATGTATACAATTTGAAAATAGTTATGCCGCTTATTCCGGGGCGAAGTATGCCCGGGTAGTCAGCAACGGCTCTTCGGCATTATTCCTTTCCATGATCGGGATCGGGATCAAACCCGGCGACCGGGTGTTGACCACACCCATTACCTGGATAGCCACGGCGGCCGCGCCGGCCACCCTGGGCGCCGAAGTCGATTTCGTGGATATCGATCCGGAGACTTACAATATCGATCCCACGCAGATCGAAGACAAGCTGACCCCGAATACCAAGGCTGTCATCCCGGTTCATCTCTATGGCCAGCCCTGTGAGATGGACGAGATCATGGCCCTTTCCCGAAAACATCATTTTGCCGTGGTGGAAGACGCGGCGCACGCGATCGGCGCCGAGTATAAAGGGCAGAAAGTCGGCACGTTCGGGGCTACCGGCTGCTTCAGCTTCCATGAGCAAAAAAATATCTCCACGCTCGGGGAAGGGGGCATGGTGCTGACCAACGACGATCAGATTTATGAGCGGGTCTCGCTCTATCGTTCCCAATGCACGCGGGTACATGGCAACAGCACTAAATATTGTAAACTGGACGAGGAGAAATTCCCCGTCGGGAAAAAATTCTGGTGGCAGGACTTCGATGACTGCGGGTATAATTTCCGGATGACCGATATACAGGCTGCGGTGGGCAGCGAACAGTTGAAGAAAGCCGACGCGTTCAACCAACGGCGGATCGACAATGCCGCGTACCTGACCCATGGATTGAAAGATATTCCCGGTCTGTCCTTGCCCGTCGTGCGACCTTATAATAAACATGTATTCCACCTCTACCCGGTGATGATCGATCCGAAGGAATTCGGAATGACGAAAGAGGACCTGATCTACGAACTGCTGCATCGATTCGGCATCAAACTGGGATTCCATTACATCCCGCTGCATGAGTCCACGGCTTTTAAAAATCGCGGATTTAAAAAAGGGCAGTTCCCCAATGCCGAGAAACTGGGGGAGAGGCTGGTGACCCTGCCGATCAATCCGCGGCAGACGGAAGAAGCCCTGGCTTACCTGGTGGATAGCTTTAAGAAAGTAAGGTAAAAATCAAGTCATGCAATTTGAAGGAACAGTACAAGGGCTTATAGCGAACAACCATTTTTTTGCCGGTCATTCTCCTGTATTTATTTCCCGGGCTCCCGGCCGCCTGGACCTGATGGGCGGCAATGACGATTATACCGGCGGACTGGTGTTCGAGTCGACGATCCGGGAGGCTACGTATGCGGCCGCTCAGTTGCGGGAAGACCGTTTCGTTGAATTGAAGAATATCAATGTCAGTCAGGCGGGCTGGCAGGGAGATGTCCTGGTCAGTCTGGATGAATTATATGACGAAGAGAAAGTAAGGCAAATCGTCAACCGTTCGTCTTCCGTTCGCTGGACGGCTTATGTATTAGGCAATTTGCATTACCTGCTCCGGAAGTACCCGGATCGGGTCCGGACCGGGATCTGCCTTTATATGGAATCCTCCATCCCCTTCAACCGGGGGGTGAGCTCTTCGGCGGCGATAGAAGTGGCGGTCATGAAAGCCTGTGCTGCAGCCTATGGTATCGGGCTGGCGGGAGTGGAACTGGCATTGGCCTGTCAATGGGTGGAGAATGTCATTGCCGGTTCGGCCTGTGGTATCATGGACCAGGTAGCGGTAGTGACGGGCCGGGAAGGGTGTATCATGCCGTTGGTATGTCAACCCTGTAATCCCGAGCCCCTGATCCAGCTTCCGGAGAAGCTGAAGATATGGGGCATCGATTCGGGCGTCAGCCACCAGGTGGCGGGCATCGAGTATGAGGCGGCCCGGGCGGCGGCGTTTATGGGCTATAAGATCATCTGCGATCTGCAATGTATTCCCGTGACCCTGGACAACAGGGCGGAAATCCCCCGTTATACGGATCCGGTCTGGAATGGTTACCTGGCCAATATTTCCCGTTCGGAGTTCTATGAGAAATATGAGCAATGCCTGCCGGTGAGGATCCCTCGCCGGCAATATCTCGAAAAATACGGGGAGCACACCGATCCGTTCACCCCTTTAAAAGAGGATGTAAATTATAACGTGCTGGCCAATACGCGGTATGCCGTGGAAGAGAATCAACGGGTACAGTTATTTTCAGAGCTGTCGCGGGGCGCATCCGCGGCTCCTTCTCAACGGGCTTTTGCCCTCATGGGGGACCTGATGTACCAGTCGCATTATGCCTATACCGAGTGCGGGCTGGGCGCCCATGCCACCGATTACCTGGTAAACCTCTGCCGCAGGCAGGGGATCGCCAACGGTATTTACGGCGCGAAGATCACGGGGGGAGGGGCCGGGGGCACGGTAGCCATCCTGGCCGATGCCAATGCCGGGGATACCATCCGGCAGTTGTTCAAAGAGTATTCGGAAGCTCAGTCCAGGGCCTTCAGTTCTTTCCTGAATTGTTCGGAGGACTGGAAATGGATCGTATGGAAGCCGAGGTTGGCCGCAGGGACCAGGTTACGCGCATTGTCATCTACGAAAACGGTTTCTTCCGGACGAATATCATAGCGGTCGATCAGCAGTTGATAAAAACCGGGAGAGGGCTTGCGGATGCCTTCTTCACCGGAGACCAGCCTGCCGTCGAACCAATGCAGAAAATCATAACGCTGCAGGGCGATCGGGAAAGTTTCGGCGCTCCAGTTGGTCAATGCGTATGTTTTTACGGCGGTATTGGATTTGATATGTCTTAATATCTCCAGGGTGCCTTCAATGGGTCCGCCGAGCATTTCTTCCCAGCGATCATAAAAAGCACGTATCGGGGCTTCGTGTTCCGGAAATTTTTGCAGGAGGTGCGCGGTCCCTGCCTGCAAACTTCTGCCGGCGTCCTGCTCTTCGTTCCAGTCCGGCGTGCATACTTCCGTCAGGAAATGACGCCGTTCTTTTTCGTCGGTAAAGATGGTGCGGTAGAGGTAGTCAGGGTTCCAGTCGATCAGTACGCCTCCTAAATCAAATACAAGGGTTGTTATCCGGCTCATGAAGAATATTTGCGGCAAATTTCCGTTTTTTTTCCCAAATACAGAACCTCAAATCACTATTGATCTTAAATTTGAATAAGCAGTCATTAACTACAAAGAAAGCAATGAGTACCATTAACCATTTAGAACAACTCAAATCCTTTATAGGGAAAGAATTTACAAACACCCCTTCCCCTTTTATGAATTGGCTTAGGCCAACCGTGCTTTCAGCGGAAGAAGGTCAGTTAAGTTTTCAATACCGGGTAAGAAAAGAAATGACCAATCCTTTCGGCGCACTTCATGGCGGCGTTAGCGCTGCTATCATTGACGATATTTTAGGGGCAGCTGTGTTTTCGTTGAATGAGGCGCATTTTTACACAACTATTAATAACGTGATCGATTATTTCTCGACGGCAAAAGAAAACGACTTCATTATAGCCGAAACAAAGATCAATAAGAAAGGCAAGCAATTTATCAATGCCCAATGTGAAATCTGGAATGCAGACAAAACCAGGTTGATTGCAAAGGGATATTCCAATTTATTCAAAACAGAAATAAAGAACGGCCAGGAATGAAACCAAAGAGACCCGTTATTCCTGCCGGTTCAATTCAACGTTTAAATTGAGTGTTACCTGGTCGCCAACGATCGGGGCGCCGCCTTCGAAGGTTTCGTTCCACTTCAATCCATATTCTGACCGGCTAAGGCTGCCCGTGATAACAAACCCGGCCTTATCGGCCTGGTAAGTAGTTTCCTTCAACCGCCCGGTATAGGTTACGGCAAACGAGACGGGGCGGGTAATACCACGTATGGTCAGATTGCCTTTCAACAGATACTTGTCCGCTTCTTTTGCGAGGGTTCCGGTAAACGTGATTTCCGGGTATTTTTCGGAGTTCAGGAAACCTTCCGATTGCAAGTGGTGATCTCGCCGTTCATTGTCAGTACAAACGGAAGCCGTCTTTGCGGTAAAGGTTACCGCAGCGCCGTTAAAATCATCCGTTTTGGAAAGTACCCGGGCGTCAAAATCTCTGAAGCGTCCTGCTGTTTGAGCGACCAAATAGTGGCCAACAGTGAAATTAATGCTGGAGTGTTCTTTGTCTATGGTCCAGGTGGTTTGTGCCAGAATAGCACCGGCAAAAAGCATAGCGGTCAGGCATGCAATCAACTTTTTCATTGGTGAATTTGATTTAGTAGCGCAAATCTATTGCTTCAATAAGAGGAGATATGTGCAGAAACGCTCAATTTATCCCTTCTTCATCCGGAAGTGAAGGGGTGGGACGCCATATTCTGTTTTGAAGGCACGGCAGAAGGCACTCGTATTCTCAAAGCCGCACCGCCAGGTGATCTCGTGCACGGGCGTGGAGGTATGCTTCAGTAATCCGGCGGCATGGGTAAGCCTGATCCGGGTAAGGTATTGATGGGGAGTAGTGCGGAAAACAGCCTTGAACTGACGGACCAGCTGGGGAGAGGACAAACAGGCCGTATTGCTGATCCCGGAAAGATCCTGCTTGTCCATAAAGGTGGAATGCAGGAAGTCTTTGGCAATACATAATCGTTTATAGATTTCCTTCCTGGTAGCGGGTTTTATGGCGCTTACCCGATGGGCTCGCTCCGTCTCCTTTTTATGCGTACGGATCAAATGATGCAGCAAAAAAACCAGGTGTTCATCCACCCTGGTACTATCATATCCATATTCATTTAACGAAGCCATCAGGCTTCCCATTTTTTGCGCTAAGCCGGCGTCGGTATCATAAAGCGTCTGGAAGAATTCAAGCGACTGCCTCCCTGCCTCAAAGGGGTTATCCAGCAACGAGTCTTCCCTGGTCAGAGCATCGCGGAATATGGAGGAGGCAAATGCCGCCTGGAAAAAAACCGATTGGATCCTGACTTCACCGGCAGTATCGACCTGGCAGTAATAGTCCTGGCTGTCGTTTAAAATCAGGAATTGCCCCGGCCTTACCGCCAATGGCCGATTGTTTACCTCATACCATTCCTCGCCGCTCAGGATCGTTTTAACAGAGAGACAGCCTACATGGCGCACGCGATAACTCTTGCTGGCCAGCGCATTGAAAACGATATTGTGCCGCTTGAATTGACTAAAATGCGATTCCTCATCAAATTCCGGTTTGCTGTGATCCGGCAGGCTGGTATAATACATACCCCAAAATATATTTATCCCTCTGCAATCCCTGGTCATAGGGGAAGGATTAACAAAAAATTAGGCCGGTACGACCACATTTTTCCGCATATCATAAACTATTTTCCCGATCCGGCAGGAGTAATTATTCATTTATAAGTTGTTTTGCAGTATTCAAAAACTGCTTATAAAAGGATATATACTATATGCGATTTACTCTTTGGATTTTTCTTTGCCTTGGATTTAGTGTTAGCAGTCTTTTCTCCGTTGCCCAGACAGGTTCGCTCAGGGGCACTTTAACGGATACATCGGGAGATCCGGTTGCCTATGTGACGGTCAGGGTGACCGGTATAAAATATACTGCCATCAGCGACCAATTGGGAAATTATAGTTTCAAAAAAATACCGGCAGGCGACTATATACTCTCGGTAAGCCGTATTGGGCTCATTTCCGACAGCCTTCCCGTGCAGGTAAAAGGGAGTGGAATTACGGTCCTTGACCTGCGGTTGTCTTATTCTTCCACCTTGCTGGAAAAAATCGTCATCAATGGCGTTCGAACCATTAGCGGGATGGGAAGGCTCGACGAGACGCACAACGGGGTTGTTTACTCCGGGAAGAAAACGGAGGTCCTGATCCTGGATAGCCTGGATGCCAATACGGCCCAAAATAATCCCCGGCAGGTCCTGGGCCGGATTCCGGGCGCCAATTATTCCGAAACGCAGGGCAGCGGGTTCCCTTCCAATGGGATCAGTTTCAGGGGGCTCAACCCGTCACAGTCCATAGAGACCAATACCCGTCAGAATGGATACAATATTACGGCGGATATATATGGATATTCCGAATCCTATTATCTTCCCCCGCTGGAGGCGGTGGATAGAATTGAAGTCACCCGGGGGGAATCCTCCCTGCAGTTTGGCCCGCAATTCGGGGGGGTGATCAATTATATTGTAAAAGAGGGCAGCCGGAACAAGCCGTTTGAATATAATACGGAGCAAACGGGAGGTAGTTACGGCTTTTTCAACTCGTATCATGCCGTGGGCGGCCAGGTGGGCAAACTGAATTATTTCGGGTTCTTTCAATACCAGGCGACACAGGGAGAACGGCCCAATTCGGATTACCGGCAGGTCAGCGCATTTGGCAAATTATCCTATCAGGCGAATAAGAAATTGAAGCTGGGGCTTGAATATACCCTTTTCCGCAACCGGATCCATATGCCCGGGGGATTCGACGATGCCCAATTCAATCATAACCCGGATACATCCTACCGGGCAAGAAACTGGCTGACCAGCCCCTGGAATGTTGTAGCTGCCAAAGCGGAATATGCGCTTTCTCCCAAAACGACCCTCTATCTCACTTCCTCCTATTTATTCAGTTCCAGAAGTCTTGTATGGAAGAATGAGGAGGGGGGGCCGCAGACGCCGGATAGTATCAGTACGGCCACTCTTCAATATGTAAACCGGGAAGTCCAAAAGGAAAAAATGAATAGCCTGACTACGGAAGTCCGCGCCCTGACCCAGTACAAAATGTTTGGCCTGAATAATACATTGGCCACAGGGGTCCGGGTCTTCACCGGCAAATTCAAGCGGCAGGGGGGCGGTCTGGGTACGACGGGAAGTGATTTCAACCTGGGTGTCCTGGATCCGCATTATGGATATGACCTGGACTACCGGACAACCAATATAGCGCCTTTCGCTGAAAACATCTTCCGTATCACGAATCAACTTTCCATAACTCCGGGGATACGCTATGAATACATCCGTTCAACGGTAAAAGAGTATATCACGGACGGGAACGAGGTGGGCACCGATCTGACAAAAGACAGGAGTATCGGCTTGTTCGGGATCGGGGCTCAATATAAAACCAGCGGGACAACGAATATCTACGGGAATATCTCTCAGGCCTACAGCCCCGCCACCTATGACCAGTTGACTAAATTCGGAAGTACGGCCAGGGTCGATCCCAATTTGAAGGATTCCAAAGGGTACAATGCAGATCTTGGATGGCGGGGAACGGTCGGAAACTATCTCAATTTCGATGTGGATGGTTTTTGGCTGGCCTACAATAACCGGTTCGGAACCGTTCAACTGATCGATGCCAGTGGCAATCCATACCTGTTCCAAACCAATATTGCCAATAGCGTTAGCAAGGGGATTGAAGCCTACGTGGAATTCCGTCCGACGAAGCTCCTGAAGGATAGCCGGGCGGGGAATTTCAGCTTCTTTAATTCATTTGCCTATATCGACGCGAAATATACCACCGGCCCCTATAAGGGCAATGCCGTAGAATATGCCCCGAAGGTCATTAACCGATTGGGGGTAACGTATTCCAAATGTTCCATCTCGACGACGTTCCTGCTCAGCACAACCACCAAAAGTTACGGGGATGCCAGCAATGTGGTCTATAGCACGGACCCCTCTGCCGGAGTAATCCCGTCCTATACGGTCATGGACTGGTCTGCCACCTTGAAGTTAAAGGGCAATTATCACTTCAAAGGGGGAGTCAATAACCTGGCAGATAGAAAATATTTCACCAAACGAACGACAGAATACCCCGGGCCCGGCATCATCCCCGCCATAGGGAGGAGTTTTTATTTATCTTTTGGAGCAAGCTTTTAATTTCCATTTCTTTCAGCTTTGCTCATGGTGCAAAGCTAAGCTACGGACGGTTTGTCACCGCCCGTAGCTTAGTCATAATGAGTTTTTTTTGAAAGCCTGTTTTCAATCTTTTTGACCCCTGTACTTATAGGGTATATTCTTAAATACCCCATTGGTTATGTTCACTTTCGTCCCGGCCGTGTCTATTCCGGTGGAATCGATGGCGTAATAAAGAGTGGTAAAATTGAAAGAGCCGGAGACCTTCTTCTTCACCCCATCACTTGCCGAAAGGATGGTGTACCCTCTTGTCGTAATGCCCGCTGGCCGCCATATTGTGTCCTGCAAGATAGTAGTCGTCTTGATAAAATACCCAAATTGTCCATTACCTGACAAGCTATCCGTAGTATACGTCGCCAGGCTCATGGTACTGTCGTTTGAATTGACAAAAGAAGTATCCGCGCACTGGACAACGATCCTTTTAGTGCCTGAATAACCTGTAATGCTCAATAATTTAAATTTATTGAGATTACCTGCCAGATCCAGGACAGCCGATACCGAATCGGCTTGCCAATTAACCCCATCGATGGTCGCTGTAAAAACGACTGAAGAATCGGACAACACGGCGCTTGTGTTTGCTGCCGTCGATTTAGTACAAGAAGAACTACTGAATAATAATAATGCGGATAGGCCCCCAAGTAGCAATACTTTAATGGTTTTCATTAATTGTTAATTTAATTGGTGATTAATACATATCGATACGCGGTATATTTTATTTGAGTTGCCTGCGGAAGGATTTTTTTAGCAGGGGCGCTGTTCTTCATTCTTTCGGAGTCTATGAAAAGGGGAGGGCAGTAACGGACATGGGTGTACGAACCGATGATTCGGTGGTTTTAATTAATTTAACGAATTTATGTGACAAACAGCGGCAACCCTTTCAGGAGATTCGTCAGGTGGACCTTTTGGGGGTTAAAGAGGACAAAAGGGGCGGCGAATGGAAGAATGAATGACCCGGGAATCCCATTGGAAAGTTCTAATGTGCTGACTCATCCGCACCTATCGGTTCGTCCTGCGGAATGTAATCCCTTCCATCCCTGGCATAATCATAGGGCCAACGATGGACTTCCGGGATCTCACCGACCCAATTGCCATGACCGGGACGTATAGGCGTCGTCCATTCCAGGGTATTGGCCTGCCAGGGATTACGTTCAGTCACCCGCCGGCCTTTGAAGATGGAATAGAAGAAATTAACCACGAATAACAGTTGTACAGCAAAAACCAGGATGGTCACTATGGAGATAAATCTGTTAAGCCCCCCGAATTGATTGAATGAGACCCAATTGCTATAGTCGAGGTACCTTCTTGGCATTCCCGCAAGCCCTTCATAGTGCATGGGCCAGAAGATCAGGTAGGCGCCTATGAACGTCGCCCAAAAATGAATAGTTCCCAATGTATTGTTTAAATAGCGGCCATACATTTTAGGAAACCAATGATAGATTCCGGCGAACATGCCAAAGAAACCCGCTACTCCCATGACGATATGAAAATGTGCGACAATAAAATAGGTATCATGCAATTGAATGTCCAGAGTGGAGTTACCGAGGAATATGCCGGTAAGCCCACCGGAAATAAAGAAGCTTACGAATCCTATCGAAAAAAGCATAGCCGTTGTAAACCGGATATTTCCCCGCCATAGAGTGGTTATCCAGTTGAAGACCTTAATAGCAGAAGGAACGGCGATCAATAATGTTAAAAGAACGAATACCGATCCCAGGAAAGGATTTAATCCCGTTACGAACATATGATGGGCCCATACCATAAAGGCAAGTATGGTTATCGCAAACATCGAGCCGACCATCGCCATATATCCGAAAATGGGTTTCCTGGAATTGACGCTCATGACTTCGGAGACGATACCCATCCCGGGTAATATGACGATATATACTTCAGGATGTCCCAGGAACCAAAATAAATGCTGATAAAGGATGGCGCTCCCTCCTTCGTTGGGCAAAGCTTTTTGAGTGCTGGCAATAAAGATGTCGGATAAGTAAAAGCTGGTGCCCGCATGTCTGTCGAATAATAGCAGGATAAAAGAGCTTAGCAATACGGGGAAGGAAAGAGCGCTTAATATGGCAGTAAACAGGAGGGCCCATACGGTGAGCGGCAACCTGGTCATGGCCATCCCCTTGGTTCGCATATTCAGGATAGTAGAGATATAGTTCAGCGAGCCCAGAAGGGAAGAAATTATAAACAGGACCATACTGACCAACCAAATATCCATGCCTGCTTTTGAGCCATCATTGGCATCTCCTAATGCACTTAAGGGTGGATAAGATACCCAGCCCCCGCTGGCGGGCCCGGTCTGTACGAAAAGGGAAGAGAGCATGACGATGCTGGCGGCCAGGAAGAACCAATAGGACAGCATGTTGATGAAAGGGGAGGCCATATCCCTGGCCCCGATCTGCAGCGGTATCAGCAAGTTGGCGAAGGTGCCGCTTAATCCAGCCGTCAGGACGAAGAAAACCATGACTGTACCATGCATGGTAACGAGGGCATAATAAAATTCAGGCTGGATTTGTCCGCCTTTGCCCCATTTGCCCAGTATATCTTCCAGGAAGGGGAAGGTTTTTTCCGGAAATCCGAGTTGCAAACGGAACAATACTGAAAATAAAGCGCCCATGATAGCCCATGCAATACCAGTGATCAGAAACTGCCTGGCGATCATTTTATGATCCTGGCTAAAAACGTAAGTGTTTAAGAACGTGCTTTTGTGAATATGTTCCTCTTCCGAATGTAAATCCAACTGCCTGGTTACTGACGCGCCTGTTGATACGATTTCAGCATTCATACATGACGTGATTTAATTAGATAGTTGTCATTGCAAATATTATACCCTGCCTTTTAAGATCTTATTCCAGTAAAGCCAGGGTAACACTTTAGCTTTTAACTGGTACATGCTCCATCTTTCTTTGCTTTGATCGAATGGGAATGTTTCCATAGGCTGGTTATCGTAATCGAATTCTGCCAGTATCAATTTGCCATATCCTGTGACCAACGGGCAGGATGCATAGCCCGTATATTGGGCTGGCAAATTTTTATCATCCATAAGAGCCAGCAAATTACTCACAACCACCGGAGCTTGTTTCCGGATCGCGGCTCCTGTTTTGGAGGTAGGCAGGGAGGATGCGTCCCCCAAAGAAAAAATATTCTTATATCTCACATGCTGAAGGGTGGACTTGTCAACATCAACCCATCCTGCGCTGTTGGCAAGCGGGCTGTCTTTTATAAAATCCGGAGCGCTTTGCGGCGGCGTAACATGGATCATGTCAAAATGTACCCATTGTGTTTCGTCCTTGTTTTTTTCTCCGAAACCGGTGAAACGAGCCCTTTTGCCCGGGCCATCGATTTCGTCCAGGCGGACAAAGAAATTGAGTTGAATATGTCCTCTTTCGACCACTTTTTTAAGCGCTTTCTCATATTTTTCAACAGCGAAAAGGCGTGTTCCCCCGCTCCAGTATTGAATATCGATCTTGTCAAGACAACCCTGCTTTCTAAAATAGTCCGCAGCCAGGTACATGATCTTATGAGGCGCCCCGCCACATTTTACAGGTGTATTAGGGTTATGGAATACAGCCTTTCCGGATTTTAAGTTTTTTATACATTCAAAGGTGTAAGGCGCAGTCCTAAAGCTGTAGTTAGAACAGACACCGTTGCTACCCAATGCCTCTGTCAGTCCCTTAACGGCATTCCAGTTAAGTTGTATGCCGGGAGCTACAATTAAATAGTCATAGGATATTGCTTCCAGATTTTCAAGGGTGATCGTGTTTTGATCCGGCTGGAAGGCAGCGGCAGCAAGTTTAATCCATGTTGCTCCTTTTGGCATAACATCCGATTCATTTCGTTTTGTTTTATCAATATCAAAGACGCCTCCTCCAACCAGTGTCCAGGCGGGCTGGTAATAATGATTCGAAGAAGGCTCCACTATTGCAATGTTTAACTTCCTGTTCTTTATTAAAAGTTGGGAAGCAACGGAAATTCCGGCATTCCCTCCCCCCACGATTAAAATTTGAAAATGGCTGGACATAGCAATTTGTTTGTTCAAAAATAGACGGTTTCGGATTCTTATATCGTGACAAAAGTCACGGTACGATTAGAATGTAGGATGAATCCGGATTCTCCGCCCAGGTTATGGATGCACATAGGCCCATCCTTGCTGTTGCCTGATAATCAATTCTCCGGTGCCGCTGGGAACGAACGATATGTAAGAAAGTAACTGGTCTTTGGTCAGATTTTTTTCCCGCATGGTGTTAAGGCATTGGGCCAGCAATACTCCTTCGCTTTGAAGACGTTTAAATTGTTCATCATAGGGTGTGCTTTTCATAAAAGCTGCCACTCCGGCGCCGTGAACAACGAGCTCCACTCGCAACTTTCCTTTTAAGCGTGGATCCTCCAGTGCATTCTGGATATTCCTGATCGTGGTTTTTATGACCTTGTCGTCATCGTTATCCAGCTGGTAAACGACCTTGTATTCACTCTTTTCAGCGGTCGCGCCATGAAAATCATCAGGATTTACGGCAGCCTGGCAAATACCTTTCATGGTGAAAATGATTGTGGACAGAAATAGCGTTACTAAAATCCTTTTCATAATTACTTTTATTTAAGTGTAAAACTTCCATTGTCTTTGATCGCCTTAAATCCTCCCCTGATATCTATCAAATTATCGAAGCCTCTTGCCCGTAGCGTAGAAATAAATAGCATGGACCGGTATCCGCCCGCGCAATGTACATAATACGTCTGATCCTTATCCAACTGCAACATATGCTCATTTATAGAGTCCAAAGGCGTGTTTTCAGCGCCTATAATATGCTCGCTGATAAATTCACTGTTTTTCCGGACATCCAGTATCGCAATGCCCGGACCGCTAATGCCGGCTAGTTCTGCGGCAGATATAGAAGTAATGTGGTCCACTTCTTTATTTGCATTGGACCAGGTCTTGAACCCGCCCTTAAGATAGCCGATCGTATGGTCGTAACCGACCCGGGCCAATCGTGTAATAACTTCCTCTTCCCGCCCCTCATCCGTGATCAGCAATAATGACTGCCTTATATCCGGGATCATGGCCCCTGCCCAAGGCGCGAAATTACCGTCGATGCCGATATTGATGGAATTTGGAATAAAGCCGGTCGCGAAGGTCTGTGCATCACGGGTATCGATGATCAGCGCTCCTGTTTCGCCGGCAGCCCTTTCAAATTCATCGGGAGACAAAGCATGCTGGGCGCGGTGCATGACCTGGTCAATGCTTTCATAACCTACCCTGTTTAGTAGTACATTCATTGGAAAATACGAAGGAGGGGGTAGCAAGCCGGCAGTTACCTCTTTTATAAATTCTTCTTTTGTCATATCAGCCCTTAAGGCATAATTTGTCATTTTTTGATGGCCCAGGGTGTCCGAAGTTTCTTTACTCATATTTTTCCCGCAGGCGCTTCCGGCCCCATGGGCAGGGTAAACAATAATTTCATCAGGCAGGTTCATCAATTTATTTCTGATCGAATCGTATAACATGCCCGCTAACTGTTCCTGGGTAATAGCTTCGGATTTCTGCGCCAGGTCCGGCCGGCCGACATCCCCGATGAACAAGGTATCTCCGGAGAACAAGGCTTTCGGATCTCCTGACTCATCTTTCAATAAGTAGCAGGTACTTTCCATGGTGTGTCCCGGCGTATGGATGGCTGTAATGGTAATCTTTCCAAGGTTAAATACCTCGCCATCCTTTGCTACATGAGCCTTAAACTCCGGATTGGCATTCGGACCGTAGATAATGGGGGCATTGGTCTTTTGCGAAAGGTCCAGGTGCCCGGAAACGAAGTCGGCATGAAAATGGGTCTCCAGCACATATTTGATACGGGCATTGTCGGTTGCTGTTTTTTGAATATACGGTTCCACTTCCCGCAACGGGTCAACAATGGCCACTTCGCCATTGCTCTCAATAAAATAAGCTCCCTGTGCAAGACAGCCGGTATATATTTGTTCTATTTTCATACGCCTGTTTTTAAAAGAATATATTATTTATTTCAGCCACACTTCTTTTATAATGATGTAAATTCCCATGCTTAATACAAACCAGCCGAAACTTTTTTTTAGCTTCTCGCCTGAAATCGTCTTTGCAAGCATTCCACCCGTTATTATTCCCGCTATGGCGATCAGCGTGATCGTGCCGATGAATAGCCAATCAATTTTGAAATGACCGATATCACCCGTGAACCCTATCAGGGAGTTCAGCGCGATGATAAAAAGGGACGTGCCGATCGCCTCTTTCATAGGCAGCCCGACCAGCAGGACCAGGGTGGGTATCAGCAGAAACCCGCCGCCAGCTCCCAGCAGTCCTGTAACTATGCCTACCAATATCCCATAAAACAGCAGTTTAGCCAGCCTGTTACCAGGATTTGCCAGCCTGTCTTCCGGCTTTGGTTCGGTCTGTCCGTTTTTGATCATAGAAAGAGAAGCCGGTAACATCAATACTGCAAAAAGTACCATCGTCAGAAATGACCTGGACACCGTAATGTGTCCAACAGCAATGGTCTGTGGAATAGCAGGGAGCAGCAATTTCCTGGTGAGGAATACCGTCGTTATGGAAGATATGCCGAATAGTAGCCCGGTTTTGATGTTCACCAACCCTTTTCTATGGTTGGTATAAGCACCTACCAGACTTGTAGAACCTACTACGAATAAGGAATACGAGGTAGCCAGGGTGGGATGAATATTAAAAAGATACACCAGGACCGGAACGGTCAGAATGGAACCACCCCCGCCGATCAGACCTAATGAAATGCCTATTAAGGCGGATGCAATATAACCTGCTAGTATCATGATTGTATGTTACCGGCAAAAGTCTTCCTTTATAATCGTAAATTTCGTGACATATGTCACGGCGGACCTTAGAATACAAAAAAGGCTGTCTGGCCAATAGTTGGTTTCCGAACTAAGAAATTTTCAAATTGATCAGTTCGATCTGCTGGCGATTAATTTTAATGCATCCCCGTTCGGCCAGTTTTCTTAGTAGCCTTGAAATTACTTCACGGGATGAATTCAGTTCGGTAGCAATTTGGGTATTGGTTATATGGAGAGTGTTCGATTTAAGCGTTTGCTGTTGTCGTTCCAGGTAAAAAAGCAGTCGTTCATCCATGTTACGGAATGCAATATGGTCCACCGTCAGCAACAGTTCTTCGAACCTTGAACGATAGGTTTCCAAAACGAAATAGTACCAGCTTTTAAAGGTAAGCATCCACGCATCCATATATTCGATCGGAATACTTAATACTTCCGTACTGGTGGCTGCTTTTGCCATGATCTGACTTGCTTCCTGCTTCGTAGCGCAGATCATGGACAGTGCACATGCCTGACCCGGGTGCAGGTAATAAATGAAAAACTCGTTCCCCTCCTGATCTTCCCTGAAAATTTTGATACGACCCTCCAGGACCAAAATGGTAGAACGTATGTTTTGTCCTGTCTTCATCAGCAGATCCCCCTCTTTGAAAGAATGCATCTGCGACTTCCCGGCAATATTTTCCACCAGGCCTTTTTCAAAGGTCGGGAACAAGTGGCTTATTTTATCCTGAGAGACCATAAGAAAATTTCTAGCAAAGTTAACACTTAGATTTTGCTGTTCCGCCGTAAAACGCTCAACAAATATCCGTTGGCGGGCGATTTTACTTTTGAACACATAGTTTTACGGTTTTTAATTAACTGTTCAGGGATAGGGCGTAAGTAGTTCCTGTTTTGCAGTTGAGAGAAGGATACGTATATTTAAGTGCTATGGGATGTCGCACTAAAAATTGAACCGAAATGACAAATCGTAACGTTGAAACTTCGCCACAAACTTATGCAAGGATCGGCGGAGTACTTTATCTGATTATCATACTTGCTGGCGGCATCGATGAGGCATTTATTAGATCCAGACTTATTGTGCCTGGAGATGTCCTGGCCACAGCCCATAAAATTATGGCTTCTCAGGGATTGTTCCGCAGCAGTGTCGCTGGCGACCTGATCATGCAGGTGTGTGATATCCCTTTAATTGTGATCTTTTATGTATTGCTCAAACCAGTAAGCAAATCCCTATCCTTGCTTGCTGCGTTTTTAAATTTGATGCAGACCGCCATTTTGGGCATCAACAAGCTAAATCTTTTAACGACATTGTCTCTTTTGGGAGGCGCAGATTACCTAAAGGCGTTTGAACCTCATCAGCAACAGGCCCTGGCGTATCTTTCTCTCGATTTGCATGAATCCGGCTTTGGCATCGGCCTCATATTTTTCGGTTTTAGTTGCCTTGTTACCGGGTATTTGATGTTTAGATCGGGCTATTTCCCCAGGATTTTGGGCGTTTTGCTGATCATCGCCGGCTTGTGTTATATAACCAATAGCTTTGCGTTGATCCTTTCCCCCACATTCGCAGATATGCTATTCCCCGCCATTCTGATTCCAGCCTTTATTGGGGAATTGTCATTATGCCTATGGCTCCTTGTGAAGGGCGTGAATGTCCCGAAGTGGAACGAGCAGGTAAGCATGGGGCCGGTATAGCCGGGTAGGCAATTTTTCAGGAACAATTTCGGTTGCAAATTTATTGAAACTTTGCCAGAACCACCAAGGCAGCAAGCGCCGCCATTTTTTGATCCCTGGTCCAGGGCGGTCCGAGAGAACGACCGAGGGTGGAAATTTGTTGCCATATACGAGTCGCTGCTTTGCCGAACGTTGCCTGGA
>WNFI01131157.1_pt1 | contig 43637 bp, 36 predicted proteins | sample 5400471 | NCBI WGS metagenome assembly WNFI01 (sample SAMN13153348, study PRJNA577476) | soil metagenome | isolation source: 100 cm saprolite on Douglas fir-dominated hillslope | place: USA:California | collected 2013-09-17 | reverse complement strand
GCGGTATCGCTGTTGCCGATCAACTATGGCCTCTACTCCATGCTGCTCACCCCGGTGTTCGTGCTGATGAGCGAGTCGCTGACGGACGATTGGCACCTCACCCGCACCCGCATCATCAACACCCTGCTCGGAGGGGCGGTCGCGCTCTGCAGCGCCGCGCTGCTCTGGCCGAGCTGGGAGAGTCAGCGCAGGCCGCTCTTGCTGCGCACCCTGCTGGAGACGCTGCGGGCCGACCTGCGCGCGGTCACCGGGCGACGGCCGCAGCCCGAGCTGCTCGCGGCCCGGCGCAGCGTGGGGCTGGCCGTGGCGCAGGTCGAGGCCTCGCTGCAGCGCGCCTTCAGCGAACCGGGCTCGACCGATGCCGAGCTGGAGCCGATACTGGCACTGGTGGCGCTGGCGCGCCGCTTCGCCGGCACCGCCACCGCGCTCGACGAAGCACTGGGCGGCGAGGCGGGCTTTGGCATGTCCGCGGCGGACGCCGCCACCGTCTCCGCGCTCGACGCCGCCCTCGCGGAGATGGCGGAGGCGACGTCCGCCGGGCGCGCGCCCGCCCCGTTTCCGCTGCTCGCCGACCCCGAACTGTTCTCCGAGAACGACACCGGTGTGAGCCCCGGGAGCCTCCTGCACCGGCTCGCCCGCCAGACGGCCCTGCTTCACGGCGCGCTCACCCGCCTCGCCGCGCACGCCGGTGCCGCGAGCGGCGCATCCTCTCCGGCCGCCCGCGCCCAAACGTCGTAGAGTGCGCCGCCATGGAAAGCTCCGGCACCCGCGGCAAGCCGCCCTCCCACCGGCCTCCGCGGCGGACCGGCGCCGGCCGCCCGCCCGAACCGCGCTCGGCGCGGCCGACGGCGCCCGCCGACGGCGGCGAGCCAACGGTGGTGATCTCCGCGCGCGGCGTCGAGCGCCTCGAGGCAGGGCACGTCTGGGTCTACCGCAGCGACGTGGACGCGCCTCCCGCCCTGCGCGGCGGCGAGGTGGTGCGGCTGGTCGATCCGCGCGGCTGGTTCTTGGGCAAGGCTTTCTACGGCAAGCAGAGCCAGATCTCGGTACGCCTCCTGACCCGCGACGAGGAGCCCGTCGACGAGGCCTTCTTCGCGCGCCGCCTCGCGCAGGCGATCGAGCTGCGGGAGGCCATCGCCCCCGACCCTGGACGAAAGCGCGCCGCCCGGCTGGTGCACGGCGAGGCCGACCTCCTGCCCGGCCTGGTGGTGGATCGCTACGCCGACTGCCTGTCGATCCAGACCCTGATCGAAGCCACCGATGCGCGCCGCGACCTGTTCGCGCGACTGCTGCACGAACGGCTCTCACCGCGCGCGATCGTGGAGCGCAACGACGTCAAGGTGCGCGCGCACGAGGGGCTGCCGCTGCGCAAGGGCTTCTTGCGGGGCGCGCTCGACGCGCCGGTCGAGTTCCTCGAAGGCGACGTGCGCCTGCTCGCCGATCTGCTCGAGGGCCAGAAGACGGGCGCGTTCCTCGATCAGGCCGAGAACCATGTCGAGGCCGGCCGCTACGCCCGCGGCCGCGCGCTCGACTGCTTCACCTACGGCGGCGCGTTCGCGCTGCAGCTCGCCCGCAAGGCCTCCGAGGTGATCGCCGTGGACATCAGCGAGAAGGCCGCCGAGGACGGGCGCCAGGCGGCCGCGCGCAACGGGGCTGCCAACGTCGCGTTCAAGGTGGCCAACGCCTTCGACCTGCTCAAGGACGAGGCAGAGGCGGGCGAGCGCTACGACACCATCGTGCTCGACCCCCCGGCATTCGCCAAGGCGAAGACCGCGGTCGAGCCGGCGCTGCGCGGCTACAAGGAGATCAACCTGCGCGCGTTCCATCTGCTGAACGCCGGCGGCGTGCTCATCACCGCAAGCTGCTCCTTCCACATCGACGATGCGGCCTTCGAGCGCACCGTGCTCTCGGCCGCGGCCGACGCGCGGCGCAGCGTGCAGGTGATCGAGCGCCGCGGCGCCAGCCGCGATCACCCCACGCTGCTCGGCGTGCCCGAGACGCGCTACCTGAAATGCCTCATCGTGCGCGTCCTCTGAGCGCTCGGGGCATCTCACGGCACAACCAGGGGAAGACGAGCGGAGGTCCAAGCTGCATGGATCTGCAACTGAAGGGCAAGCGGGCGGTGGTGAGCGGCTCCACGGCGGGCATCGGATTCGCCATCGCCGAAGAGCTTTCGCGCGAGGGCGCCGAGGTGGTGGTGAACGGCCGCACCGAAGCGCGGGTGGAGCAGGCGGTCGCGCGGATCCGCAAGTCCGCGCCGCAGGCGGTGGTGCAGGGAGTGGCGGCGGACCTGGCCACTGCAGAGGGGGCTACGACGCTGGTCGCGCGGGTGCCGGCGGCGGACGTGCTGGTCAACAACCTGGGCATCTTCGAGGCGAGGCCGTTCGGGGAGATCCCCGACGCGGACTGGCTGGGCATCTGGGGAGCCAACGTGATGAGCGGCGTGCGGCTCTCCCGCCATTACTTTCCGCGCATGAAGCAGGGCGGCTGGGGCCGCATCGTCTTCATCACCAGCGAGTCGGCGGTGCAGATCCCCGCGGAGATGATCCACTACGGGGTGACGAAGACGGCGCAGCTCGGGCTCGCGCGCGGCCTCGCCGAGCTGACCAAGGGCACCGCGGTGACCGTCAACTCGGTGCTCGCGGGCCCCACGCGGTCGGAGGGCGTGAGCGTCTTCGTCGAGGGCCTGGCGAAGCAGAAGGGGACCGGCAAGAAGCAGGTGGAGCAGGAGTTCTTCGAGCACATGCGGCCGAGCTCGCTCCTGCAGCGCTTCGCCGAGCCGGCCGAGGTCGCCCACTTGGTGACCTACCTGTGCAGCCCGCTCAGCTCGGCCACCAACGGCGCGGCGCTGCGAGCGGACGGCGGCGTGGTCCGCTCGATCCTGTGACGAATCAGGCGCGGGCGGGCAGGAGCGCCCTCGCCTCGGCCACCGCCCGCTCGACGCCTTCTCGCTGCGCCTGCACCAGCGCGTCGCGGTTGTCGTAGCCGAAGCCGTCGACCGGGATCGGCGCGCCGAACACCACCGCGATCGACCCGGGACGAAACAGCGACCAGCCCTTGGGCCGCAGCACGTCGCGCGCGCCGGCCACCCCGATGGGCACGCAGTCGAGGCCGGTATCGAGCGCAGCCACCGCCGCGCCCTTCTTGAACGGCAAGAGCTCCTCGGTGGTAGAGCGCGTGCCTTCGGCGAAGAAGAAGAGCGCGACGCCTCTGTCCAGCCCGCGTTCGATGCGTGCGCGGATGGCCTTGGCGGCGCCGTGCGAGTCCTTGCGGTCGACGAAGACGTGCCCCATCCGCTGCGCCGCCGACCCGAAGAAGGGGACCCGCAACAGCTCGCGCTTGGCGATGAAGCGCAGCGGCGTCGGGGTCACGGCGAGGATGGCGGGCACGTCCATGTTGCTGGTGTGGTTGGAGACGAAGACATAGCTGCGCTTGGGGTCGAGCGGCGCGAGCTGGCGCGCGGTCACGCGGGCGCCGGCGAGGGCCAGCACCAGCCTGCACCATAGGCGCAGCACCTTCTCGGAGAAGTCGGTCTCTCCGCTGAGCCAGATGAGAGAGGCAAAGAGAACCATGGTGACGAAGATCACCGGCAGGCCAAGGACGGTCCGGAGAAGGCGGACGATGATCAAACGGGATCCCCTTCGCCGCCCGCCCGGGGCGCGGAGGGATACTCCTCGGCGGCGGGAAAGAGCAGCACCTCGGCGATCGAGGCGGCGCCGCAGAGCAGCATCAGGAGCCGGTCGACGCCGACGGCCACTCCGCCGGCACCGGAAATGTGGGGGAGCGCGGCGAGGAAGCGCTCGTCGAGCGGAAAGACGGCGCGCCCCAGCCGCCCGCGCTCGGCCTGCTCGGAGAGCAGCCGCCGGCGCTGCTCGGACGCATCGGTCAACTCGGTGAAGCCGTTGCACAGCTCGAGCGCGCCGGCATACAGCTCGAAGCGCTCGGCCACGCGCGGGTCCTTGTCTTTAAGACGGGAGAGGGCCGCCTGCGAGGCGGGATACTCGGTCAGATACACTGGACGCGAGAGGCCCAGCGCCGGCTCGACGACGTGCACCAGGATCTGCGTGAAGACGTCGTCCCAGCTCGAGCGCGGCGGCGGCAGCACGCCGACGGTGCGCGCGGCCTGCGCCAGGGCCTCGGCGTCGAGCGCCAGCGGATCGAAGCCCGCGTGGCGCAGGAAGGCCTCCCGGCAGCTCAGCCGCTCGTAGGGAGGCGCCAGATCGATGGCCGTCCGCCCCCTGCTGCGAGGGGCGCGCGCGGGCGCGGTCGCGGATCCGTTGAGAGCCCGCGCGCACTCGGCGACCAGCTCCTCCAGGTGCTGCATGATCAGGGCGGCATCGCCGGGCGCGGCGTAGAACTCGAGCAGCGTGAACTCCGGGTTGTGGGCGACAGAGACCTCGCCGTCGCGGAACACGCGCGCAAGCTGGAAGATGCGCGAGAAGCCCGGCCGCGCGAGCAGCCGCTTCATCGCGTACTCGGGACTGGTGATCAGGTGCAAGCGCCTGGCCCCTTCCACGCCACCGGGAGGAACGGGAAGGTCGGGCATGAAACGGGTCTCGAACGGCCGCAGGTGCGGCTCCTGGCCGGCCACCGGGACCGCGATGGGCGTCTCCACCTCGAGATAGCCCCGCCGCTCGAGGCCGTCGCGCAAGGTGCGCAGAAGCAAGGCGCGGGCGCGCGCGATCTCGGGGGAAGCGGCCATGGCGGCGCTCTGTATAGTCCGCCAACGCGCTTTCTGAAAACGCTTGCGGAGAGGGGCCGGTCGATGCGAGTGCATGCGGGTGCCGAATCGCTCGCGCTGCCTCCTGGTCCAGGTCCTCGCGATCGCCGCCATGGCCTGCTCCCACGGAAAGCCCGTTGGAACGAAGGGCTGGGCCGCGCCCGCGGCCGGTGGCCAGCCAAAGCTCTCGCGCCGCGCGGCGACCGCCGCCAGCCGCGAGCTCGCCGAGGAGGCCCGCGCGGTGCTGCGCGGCGAGGGCGACCTGCTCTGGAAGCGCTACACCAAAGGAGAAGGCGCGCTGCCCGCGACCGCCGCCGAGGCGCACCGCGATCTCTTCTCCCCGCAGGCCCTGGCGGCAGTCTCGCAGGCGCGCGACGCGGCCGAGGGCGAGGATCGGCGGGCGTTGGAGCTGCTCCACGCTTGGATCGCTCCACTCTCGATCGCCCGGATGGCTGCGGCCGAGGTGGAGGCGCTCGAGCGCGCGCGGGCCGGGCTCGCGTTCGCCGCCCCCGGCGACCCGACGGCGGCGCGGGGCGAGCGCGACCTCGACCGCCTGCTCACGGACGAGCCCTCGGCGAAGAAGCGGGCGGCCATCGCCGAGGCGGAGGCGAAGGTCGCCGCGACGGTAGCTCCGCTCGTGCTGGCGCGCGACGCTGCCGAGGCGAAGGCGATGGCCGACCTGGGGCTGCCCGCCTTCGGCGGCGTGGTCGAAGAGCAGCTCGGATCGACGCCGGCAGAGCTCGCGGCGCTGGCGGAGCAGACGCTCTCCGCCACCGAACGCGTCGCGGCCCGCGCGGTGGCCGTGACCGCGCAGCAGAACTTGGGGCTCACCGCCGATCGCGTGCGCCGGGCCGACCTGCCGCGAATGCTGCGGACCGCTCCCGCCGACGCTGGGTTCCCGGCCGGCGCCGCTTGGGACTCGGCCCAGGCGGCGCTGCGCGCGCTGGGCGCCGATCCCGCGGGCGCGCGTTCGCCGCGGATCCTGCTCGACGCCGTGCCTTCGCCGGCCAAGGGGCTGCGGCCGCTGGCGCTGCTCGTCGATCCGCCCTCCGACGTGCGGTTGTCGTTCCAGCCTGCGGGTGGCGCCGACCAGCAGCGGGCGCTGCTCCACGAGGCCGCGCGCGCGGTTGGGGGTGCCCTCACCGAGGCGCCGCGCTGGGAGCTGGCGCAGCTCGGCGACGGCTCGGCGGCGGAGGGCGTGGCGCAGCTCTTCGAGCAGCTCGCCGGCGATCCGCTCTGGCTGCGCGCGACGACGACGCTGCGCGGCGAGACGCTGGACGAGCTGGTCCATGCCTCGGCCGCGCGAAGGCTGCTCAGCGCGCGGCGCGCCGCCGCGCTGGTGCTCTTCGAGGTCCGAAGGCGGGAGCAGCCCAACACCGCCGAGAGCACCGCGGCGCTCTACCGCGGTCTGCTGCAGCGAGCGACCCTGGCGCTCTATTCGGACCGCGACGCCGGGCGCTGGCCGCTGGAGACGGACACCTGGCTGCGCGCGGCGGTGACGCTGCGGGCCGCGTTGCTCGCGGCCGCGCTCGAGCAGCAGCTCGGTGCGCTAGCGCCGCCCACGAGTGCGGCGCCAGACAAGAGCGCCACGGCGACGCCGACAGCGAGCTCGACGCCCGCCTTCGATCCGGCGGCCGCCGCGGTCGCGCCGCCCTGGCTGCAGTCGGCCGAGGCGGCCGCGAAGCTCCGGCAGATCTGGAGCGGCGGGCGCTCGCTGCGTGCCGAGGAGGCGGCGAAGCTCGCAGGCGTGGCGCTCGACCCGGCAGCATTGGCGCGGCAGGTCGACCTGGCGCTCTCGTACACGGCTCCGGATCCCAGGCCCGCGGTGCAGAAGCCGGACTACCAGTACATGCAGAGCGACCGCCGGGTGCGGCACCGCAAGCGCCGCCGCCGCAACTGATCGCTTCCACAGCGCTCAGGCGCGCGGCAGCTCCACCTCGAAGACCGCCCCGCCCGGCCCCGAGCTGCGCAAAAGGGCCTTGCCGCCGTGCGACTCGGCCACCGCGCGCACGATGGCAAGGCCCAGGCCGGTGCCTCCGTCGCCGTGTCGGGTGGTGGCAAAACGGGTGAAGAGCCGGCTCTTCATCGCCGGATCGACGCCGGGGCCCTGGTCGGCGATGCTGAGTGTGAAGGCCTGCGGCGAGGGCCCCAGCTCGATGCGCACCCGCGCGCCGGACGGCGAGTGCTGGAGCGCGTTCCCGATCAGGTTCTCGACGGCGCGCCGCAGCCAGGTCGCGTCGCCGCGCACCGGCGCCGACTCGGGCAAGAACAGCTCGAGCCGCACTCCGCGGGCCTGCGCCTGTGCGCTCTGCGCCTCGGCGGCCTCGCGCGCGATGGCGCAGAGGTCGACCCGCCGGCGCGTGTCCTCGATGCCGCGCGCCTCCAGCCGGGCGAGCGAGAGGAGATCGAGCGTCAGCGCCGACAGCTTCTCCGCCGACTCGCGAATCCGGCCGGCGAACTTGCGGGCGGTGCGCGGATCGTCCGCGGCGTCCTCGAGCACCTCGGCCGCGGCCCGCACCGAGGCGATGGGGTTCTTCAGCTCGTGAGAGAGGTCGGCGACGAAGGCCTCCAGCGCGTGCCGCTGCTCCAGCTCGCGGCGCATCGATTCCAGCGCATGGGTCAGGGCGCGCACCTCCCGGCCGCGCGGCTCGGGCAGCACCGCCTGTCGTTCGCCCGCCGCCACGCGCTGGGCGGCGCGGGTGAGCCGCTCGATGGGGATCGCGACCGCGTTGCCGAGAACGATGGCCACCGCGGCCGAGACGAGCGCGAACACCAAAGCCGCGACCGTGACCTTGGGCGCCACCTCGTTGAGGAGCTGGAGCATGCCGAAGCTGCTCTTGCGCACGCGCACCGAGCCCACCCTCTCACCGGCCTGCCGCAGCGGTACGGTGGACTCGACCACGGGGGCGCCGACCCGCGCCTGCGCTGCGCCGGCGGTGAGGAGCACCACGCCGGCCGCGTCGAGCACCTGCACCTCGGTGTCGGTGGCGCCGCTGCTGAAGGCCTCCAGCACCAGCGTCTTCTCCATGCCCCGCGCGGCCTGGCCGAGCGAGGCGCCCGGCGACTCCATCGCGTTCAGCACCAGCGCGGCGACCACCCGCGCCTCGTCCTCGGCCGCCTTGCGGGCGAACACCGCGGCGCGGGACTGGAACCGATCGATCACGATGGCGGCGAACGAGGCCGAGAGCGCGAGCGTGGTGGCCGCCAGCGGCACGAAGATCTGGAGCCGCACCGAGTAGCCGTGCCGGCGCGCATGCAGCAGGCGCTCGGCGGTGGCGGCGAGCCCGAGCAGGAACAGCGCCGCCAGGCCGACCAGGTACAGCTCGCGGGGGATATTCATTCGCGCACCGCCGCCTCACTCGCCGCGCAACCGGTAGCCGATCCCACGCACCGTCTCGATCACCCGCCCGTAGCCGCCCGCCTCCTCCAGCTTGCGCCGCAGCGCCTTGATGTGCACGTCCACCGTGCGATCGCCCACCACTACGTCCGAGCCCCACACCTCGTCGAGCAGCTCGCCGCGCTCGAAGGCGCGGCCGGGCTGGCGCAGGAAGGCGGCTAGCAAGTTGAACTCGGTGCGCGAGAGCTTCAGCTCCCTGCCGCCCACCGACGCCCGCCGGGTGCGCGGATCGACCGACAGCCCGTCCGGTCCGTGCAGCGGCGCCTGCGTCGCCGCCCCGGCGTCGGCCGGACCGTCGCCGTTGCCGTTGCCGCCGCGGAAGCGGCGCAGCACGGCCCGCACGCGGGCGGCCACCTCGCGCGGCGAGAACGGCTTGACCACGTAATCGTCGGCGCCCATCTCCAAGCCCACCACGCGGTCGGTCTCCTCGTCGCGGCTGGTCAGCACGATGACCGGCACGTCGGAGCGGGCGCGCAGCCTGCTGAGGAACTCGAGCCCATTGCCGTCGGGAAGCACCAGATCGAGCAGGATCAGATCAGCCGACGCCGCGGCTGCGTCCGCCTCGCGCAGCGAGCCCGCCTCCGCGATGACGAAGCCGTCGCGGCGCAACGCGAAGGCGAGGCTCTCGCGGATGGCGGGCTCGTCGTCGACCACGAGGATTTCGGGCATCGACTGCACCTCGGTACCGCGGGGCCGCCGCCATGGGAAGCCGGAACAGCTGTCAGGGCGGCGCGCCGGAAGGCTGTGGTGGTGGAGAGGGCGCGGCCGGTGCCGGCCCGCCGGAGGCGCCCTGCGCGGCAGGATTCTGCGGGGGCGGCGCAAGCGGCACTTGCTGCGCTGGCGCGAACGGGGGCCGCGGCGTAAGCGGCGGCTGGGGCGCGGGGCCGGCCGGCTCGGCGGTGGCGAGGACGAACTTCGCGTTGCGGCTCTCCACCACGCGCACGCGCCAAGCGGGTTGCAGCGCCTGGCGCATCCCTGCGAGCCGGGCCTGCTCGACCAGCAGCCACTTGCGCCTTCCGGGGCCGGCCATGAAGGACTGGAGCTGTCCCAGCTCCTTGAGCTGGCGCACCGTGTTGCGCGAGTAGAACGTCTCGCCTCGCCAGTTCATCAGATAGGCACCGATCGGCTCGTCGGGCTGCGACTGGGTATAATAGAGATAGAAGAAATCGCGCTGCGTCCAGTGGGGCGACATGCGCCGCCAGTACGACCAGCCCAGATAGAGCGAGAAGACCAGCGCGAGGCCGAGCACGCTGGCGAGCAGCACCGAGCGATCCGGCGCCGCCTCGTCGCGCTCCAGCGGCGCGCCTTGGAGCCGCGCGCGGACCGCGGCTCCAAGGCGCAGCCGAAGGGCCCGGCTCCAGAGCGCCCGCAGCGCGTGCCAGGCCTGCGCGGCCCGGTCGAACAGCCAGGGCGAGAGCGCCACCGCGGGTGCTGCGAAGAACAGGATCTGGAAGGTCTGGCGCGGATCGACGTCGCGGTCCGGATACGGCCGGTCGTAGTTGTAGACGAACAGATCGGTGAGGTGCTTGGGCGTCAGCGCGACGTCGTGCGCGACCAGCGCGTAGAGCAGCGCTCCGGCGAGGAGCTCGCCTGAGTGCGCGCGCAATCCATCGTCGAGCACCTGGTCGAGCCACAGCCCGCAGAAGAGGAGCAGCGGCGGCAAGATCGGATAGGCGTAGTGGTGGAACTTGGTGACGCTGAACGCGAAGACCGCGAATCCGATCAGCAGCCAGAGCAGCAGGAAGAGGCGCATGCGCTCGCCGCGATCTTTTGGGCGCACGCGGGTGCGGCCCAGCGCGGCGATGGCGCCGGGGAAGGCGACGACGAAGGGGAAGCAGTCGAATCCCACCTGCTCGAGGAAGTAGACGAAGGTGCCGCCCGGCGTGGTGGTGAACACACCGACGGCGAGGCGCTTGAAGTGGTCGTGGATGATGAAGCGCTCGAAGAAGGTCTTGTTGTCCTCGTCGCGCCCATCGAATCCGAACATGGTGCCGTACCAGGGTCCGCAGACGGCGAGCACGATGAGCATGCCCATCCCCAGCCGCAGGCGGCCCAGCCGGAACCATTCGCCGGTCGCGAGGCAATAGCCGAGCACCACCGCGCCAGGGAGCGCGAATCCAAGCAGGCCCTTGGAGAGCGTGGCGAGGCCGACGAAGCAATAGAAGGCGACCAGCCAGCCGTCGCGCCCGCCGCCTGCTGCCGGCTCGCCCGGCGGGATCTCGCGATCGAAGAGCACCAGCGCAAGGCAGCCCATCGCAGCCGAGAGCAGGCCGACGAAGACGGGGTCGGGCACGGCCTGGTGCGCATAGAAGACGGTGAGCGGCGCGCAGAGCATGGCCAGCGTGCCGAGCAGCGCCGCGCGGCGCCCGAGCAGGCGGGCGGCGGCGACGAAGAGGACCAGCGCGCCGAGGACCGTCAGGGCCATGAACGGCAGGCGGACGCACCACTCGGTCCACGGGCCCACGAACCGATCGGGCCCATTGGTGTTGGCGACCAGCATGCCCGCCGCCATCAGCCACAGGTCGAGGGCGGGCTTGGAGAAGAACCAGACCGATTCCCAGAAGGGATGGACGTAGTCGCCGCGCGCGATCATCTCGCGCGCGACTTCGCCGTAGTGCGGCTCCCATGGATCCCAGAAGCCGACCGCGCCGAGCCAGGGCACGTAGAGGACCGCCGCGAGCGCGAGGAGCCCAAGCAGCACGCGCTGTTCGCCGGAGAGGCGCAGGAGCCAGCGCAGCCAGCGCGCCTCGGCGACAAACCGCGGAAGGCGGTCGCCGATCTGCGACGCCTCAGCCTGCGGCTGCTCCCCCGGCCGCGGGGGCGCTGCTGCGTCGCTCCTCCTCGGAGACGATCCGGTCTTCTTCGTCTTCGCTCCTTGCACCACTTGGCCCTCGTTCGTCGGGCTTGGTCCGAGCTCTTCAATACCCTGCTAGAGGGCGCGCCGAGTCGGTAGCACGGCCGGAAAGGAGTCGGCAACCGCCTTTGCGGTCGCCACAGCGCCGCGGACCTTCATTGCGCCCGTGCCGCGCCCTCGCGTTCGCGGGCGGCCGGGCCTTCACCTTCGCGGACCGCCGCGAGCATGCGCCGCGCGAGCCGCAAGCCTGCGTCGCCGCTGCCTGGCGGCATGAACACGATCAGTGCGAGCGGGGCCCCCTGCGACGCTGTGCACAGCGCCGCGATCTGCGCCTGGCCCTCTGCGCCAAGGGCCGCGCCGCGCAACGCGAGCACCGGCGCTCCAGCGGGCGGGTTGCTCAGGGGCTCCGGGGCGGCCACGTCCACGCCGCGGAGCGTACCCACGTCTGCAAGCCGGTAGAGCTCCTTCTCGACCAGCCAGCGCACCAGGGCATCGGCGTGCTGGCACGAGCAGCCGTGCGCGCCGCCGCGGCAGGCCGCGGAGGTTCCGGCGCCGGGCGCCGCGGACCAGACCGTCGCAGAGCTGCGGAAGCCGCCGGAGAGTCCGTTGGTGTAGGACAGCCGCTCCGGCCCGGAGTCGGCGCGGCGCCAGCCCGCCGGGAACCGGGCGGCGGATCCCAGCGGCCCTTCCCGGGCCGATCCGAGCAGCGGCAGGGACGGCGCCGCCACCATCCCCAACGCCAGCGCGCAGGCGAGCGCGCCCAAACAGCCGGCGAGCCTGCGCAGCGCCCCATAGGTCCGGTCGGTGCGCGGCGCGAGGAACAGCCCGAGGAGCGCGCCGGCGGCGAGGCCGCCCGCGTGCCCCCAGTTGTCGACGCCCGAAGACCCCAGTCCTGCAGCGAACAGGGCGAGGAGCCAAGGGAGGAGCCGCAGCCCGAAGTGCGCCCTGAGCGACCCGCGCACGCCGCGCCGCCAGCCGAAAGCCGCCGCGGCAGCCAGCACGCCGAACGCCATTCCGGAGGCGCCGAGCGAGATGGAGTCGGCCAGGATCGCAGATGCCGCCGTGGTCGCGAGCGCGGTCGCGATCAGCAGCGCGAGGTAATCCGAAGGCCGCACGGCGCGCTCGAGCGGTCCGCCCATGTTCCAGATCGCGAACGCGTTGAAGGCGAAATGCAGCAGGTCCTTGTGCAACAAGTTCGCGGTGAACAGGCGCCAGGTCTCTCCCTTGTCGAGGATGAGCGGCGTCGCCTTGGCCCCGAAGGCGAGCAGGCTGGCGACCGACAAGCCGCTGCGCAGCCCACCTGCGGCGGCGAGGACCCACAGGCAGCCGAGCAGGAGCGCGAGCGTCAACCAGGGAACGCCGCGGACGGTCACGGCCGGATCGGCCGACATCTGCACCGTGGTTCCGGAGGGGCCCGGGGCCCTCCAGCCGTCTTCCGTCCAAGCGCTCATCTGGCCTAGAATGAGCACCGGCGCCGCGAGCGGCACGCCCTTGCGCGTCGACGCTCGCGGCGGAGGAGAGGATGAACCTGATCATCGAGGACGAAGAGGGGCGCAAGACCGTCATCCCCTTCGCCCGCGAGGAGATCACCGTCGGCCGCCACGAGGGGAACACCGTCCGTCTCGGCGAGCGGAACGTCTCCCGCCGACATGCGCGACTGTCCAGAGGCGACGGCTCGCTGGTGATCGAGGACCTGGGCAGCAGAAACGGCGTGCGCGTCAACGGCGACCGGATCCGCGGCCCCACCCGGGTTGGGGAAGGCGATCTGATCGAGATCGGCGACTACGGCCTCGCCATCCAGGACAGGCGGTCTTCGGGCAAGGCCGTGCCGGACGCGGCCCTGGCCGGACCGTCCGGGCCGGCGCTCGCCGAGACCGCGATCATCCGCGCCGCCGACGTGCGCAGGGCCGCGCCCGGCGCCGCGGCGCGCAATCTCGCCGCAAGCGAGACGCCGCGGCTGGTCTGTATCGCCGGCCACTCTCGCGGTCTGCAGTACGAGCTCGATCGCTCCAACCTGACGGTGGGGCGCACTGTTGACAACGATCTCCAATTCGAGCACCCCTCGGTGAGCCGCCGCCATTGCCGCTTCGCGCTCGAGGGCGGCGGCTGGAAGATCTACGACGACGACAGCGCCAACGGCGTGCGCGTCAATGGCGAGCGCTACGCCGTCGCCGCCGTGAAGCCCGGCGATACCATCGAGCTGGGCCATCTCCAGTTCCGCTTCTGCGGTCCCGGAGAGCCTTTCGCGGTGCCCCGGCGGACCGGAGACGAAGACAGCTCCGGGCAGGGTGGCGTGGCCGCGACGCTCGTCCCGCCGCGGGCGGATGGAAGAGGCGCCGCGAGCGCGCGGTGGAACCGCGGTCCGCTCGTCGCCGGCATCGGCCTCGCCGCTCTGGCGGCGTTCGCCGCGGTGACGGCGCGCGGCAGGAGCGGCGCAGCGGGGGAGGCCGCGAGCGCAGCAGGGGCTTCTGTCCCCGTCGAGGCCGCCGCGGCTGCGAACGCGACGGCCCCGAACAAGGCGCCGCCGTCCAGCGCGGCCCGTGCGACGGCGGCCGCGGCGCGGGACGACCGCGACCAGGCCGCCCGCGACGCCCTGGCGAGTCGGGCCATCCAGCAGGGCAACGCCAAGGTGCAGGCGCACGAGTACCAGGACGCGATCGCCCGCTTCAACGAGGCGCTGAACCACAAGCCGGGCAAGCCCCTTCTCGCCATGGCCTACCGCGGCCTCGGCATCGCATACGTCTATGCGGGCGACGCCAAACGGGGAGTGCAGTACTTCAAGCTGTACTTGCCGTTCTGCCCGGACGCCGAGCGGCAGCAACTCGACCAGACCATCGCGCGCTACGGCGGATGATGAAGCTCATCATCGAGGACCAGCAGGGCCGCCGAGAAGTGGTTCCGTTCGTCGGCGAGGTGCTGACCATCGGCCGGCTCGACGACAACCAGGTGCGGCTCCGGGAGAAGGACGTCTCCCGCGGAGGATCGCCGCGAGGAGGCGCCAGCGGACGCCGCGCCGCCGCAGGCACCCCCGCCCGCCGCGCTCCGCTCCCCTCCTGGGCCCGCGGCGGCAGCGGACGGCGCGCAGCAGCTCGAGCTGCGCGCGGCGGAGAAGCCGCGGTTGGTCGGCCTCAGCGGCCCCTTGCGCGGCAAGGCGTGGCTGGTGGCGCGCACGCCCGCCTCGCTCGGGCGCGCGCCCGGAAACGACGTTGCCATCGACCACCCCTCGCTCGGCGAAGTGCACTGCAGGCTGGGCCGGGTCAGCGGCGCGTGGAGGGTGCTCGACGCGGGCGGGCAGAACGCACTGAGAGTGAATGGCGCGCCGCCCTCCGGGGCCTCGCTCGTCGGCGGCGAAACCCTGGAGCTCGGCGAGGTGAAGCTCATCTTCCTTGCCGCGGGGCAGCCCTTCACCCTGCCGCCCGAGAGCGGCGAGGCGAGCGGCATGTTGCCGCAGCGGATGGCGCCGATCAAAATCGTTTCCGCCTCGGCGGAAGCGCGGCGCAAGCGGCTTCGCTTCGCCGCCATGGTGACCGCGGCGGCGCTGGCGGCGGCGGCGCTGGGAGCGGCAGGGGCGCGCCTGCTCTCCCGCCGCCAGGCGTCCATCCCGGCGGGGGAGTCGCCTTCGCGCTCGAGCGAAGTGCCGGCGGAGTCCCAGCGCCGCCGCTGAGCGGGATGTCTTCAAATCTCACTGCCAGTAAATTCTTTACACCCCAGCCAGAGGCGGCGTTTCGCCGGTGTCCTACCCCAGCTCCTTTGACGAATGACCTGACCGTGCTATCCGGAGGCCGCGCAGGGGTTTGGTCCCCCGCCCGCACTCCGGAGGGGCAATGGAGATCCGCACGCTGGTGGTCGACGACGATCAGGACTCCTGCGATCTGATCGAGAAGATCCTGAAGAAGGAAGGCTACCGCGTCACCACGCTGACCGACGGCCGCAAGGTCGAGGACGAGCTCCGGCGCAGCACCATCCATCTCGCCATCGTCGATCTAAAAATGCCGGACATCTCCGGCCTCGACGTGCTGCAGATCATCCGCCAGCACGACAGCGACTGCGCGGTGATCATGATGACCGGCTATGCCACGCTCGACTCTGCCGTCTCCGCGCTGCGCGGGGGCGTGGTCGACTACCTGCGCAAGCCGGTGCGCGAGGACGAGCTGCTCGGCGCGGTCCGCCGCGCCCTCGCCGCCAAGGGGCTCTCGCTGCTCCCCGAGGAAGAGCTGCACAGGAACATCGGCACCGCCATCCGCGATCTGCGCAAGAAGCGCGCGCTCACCCTCAAGCAGCTCGCCAAGCGCACGGGCCTCTCCGTCTCGCTGCTCAGCCAGATCGAGCGCGCCGAGTCGAGCGCCAGCGTGACCTCGCTCTACAAGATCGCCCACGCGCTCAAGATCCGCCTGTCCGAGCTGTTCTCCCGCGTGTAACGGCGCGGGTCAGCGCAGGCCCACGGCTCGGACAAGGCCTACTTCCGCAGCACGACCAGGGTCTGGCCCTCGGCAACCGGCTCGGCCTCCTGGCAGCGGATCTCGGCCACGGTGCCGGCCTCTGGCGCCTCGACCGGCATCTCCATCTTCATGCTCTCCAGGATGACCAGCACGTCGCCCGGCTGGACGGCATCGCCGACCTTGCGCTCGATCTTCCAGACGGTGCCGGTGATGTGGGCGGGGACGTCGATCATGTGCGGCGCTCCGGTGTGAAACCTGGTCTACAGGCGTTCGAGGAAGTGCGTGTCCAGGTCGCCTCTGGCGAAGCCTGGCGAGGCGGCGATGCGCTGGTGCAGCGGCAGATTGGTCTTCACGCCCTCGACGTGGAAGCCATCGAGGGCGGTGCGCAGCGCCGACGTGGCCTGCGCGCGATCCTCGCCCCAGGCCACCAGCTTGGCGAGCAGCGAGTCGTAGTGCGGGGTGACCGTGTCCCCTGTGCGGTAGCCGGCGTCGATGCGCACGCCGCCGTGAAGCGCGCCGTCGGCGGGCACCGGCGTGTCGAAGCGGGTGATCCGGCCCGGCGAGGGAAAGAACTTCACCGGGTCCTCGGCGTTGATGCGCGCCTCGATGGCACAGCCGCGCACCCGCACGTCGCCCTGCCCGATGGGCAGCTTCTCGCCGGCGGCGATGCGGATTTGGAGTTGTACCAGGTCGAGGCCGGTGGTGAGCTCGGTCACCGGGTGTTCCACCTGCAGGCGCGCGTTCAGCTCGATGAAGAAGAATTCCTCGCCCACCAAGAGGAACTCGGCGGTGCCCGCGTTGGCGTAGCCGACCGCCCGCGCCGCGCGCAGGCCCGCCTCCAGCAGCCGGTCGCGCAGGCCGTGCCGGGGCTCGGGCAACTCGAAGGCGACGGCCGGCGCCTCCTCGACGACCTTCTGGTGTCGGCGCTGGATGCTGCACTCTCGCGCGCCCACCGCCAAAGTCAGCCTGCCGTCGCCGAGGAGCTGCACCTCGACGTGGCGGGGCGCGGGGAAGTAGCGCTCGAGGTAGACGGCGTCCTTGCCGAAGGAGGCGCGCGCGCGGTCAGCGCACGAGCGCAACGCTTTCAGCAGCTCGGCCTCGTCCTTCGCCACCTGCATACCGATGCCACCCCCGCCGGCCGCGGCCTTGACCAGGAGCGGGTAGCCGACCGAGGCGGCGACCGCTTTCGCGCCGGCCTCATCGAACGAAGCCTGGGAGGCCTCCACGTGACCGGCGGACCCCGGGACCACGGGCACGCCCGCAGCGCGCATCACCGCCCGCGCCTGCGCCTTGTCCTTGAGCGCGCGCATGGCCGCGGGCGGCGGGCCGACGAAGACCAGCCCGGCATCGGCGCAGGCCTGGGCGAAGTCGGCCTGCTCTGAGAGGAAGCCGTACCCGGGATGGATGGCCTGCGCGCCCGTCCGCTTCGCCGCCTCCAGCACGCGGGTGCCGTCGAGATAGCTCTCGCGCGCGGGCGCGGGCCCGAGGCGCACCGCCTCGTCGCACGCCTGCACGTGGAGCGCGCCTGCGTCGGCGTCGGAATGGACCGCGACCGTCTTCACGCCCAGGCTGCGCGCAGCGCGGGCGACCCGGCAGGCGATCTCTCCCCGGTTGGCGATGAGCAGCTTGCGGAACACGGGGGCCTCGCAGGTGAGGGGGCGCGGGAGTCTACTCCAGGAAACGGGGCCTGGGGGCGTTTGACCCTGCTCTTCCTGCGGATCTAGTGTTCGCTGTCGTCGGTCGCTGAAGTGGGTCGGGGGCAACTGCTGCTGGGCGGGAGCGCTGCTGCTCCCCGGAGTGTGGTGGCTGATGGCGAAGCAGACAGCGGAGAGGCGGAAGCCGAAGTCGCGCCTGATGGCGGGCGTCATCGACCTGGCGGAGGTCCGCCTGACGCGCAAGCAGCAGCTCGCCGAGCGCCGCGTCCGCTCCGTCCTCGACGACAACCGCGCGGCCCTGACGCGGCTGTTCGCCTCCGGGCTCATCTTCACGCAGAAGGGCAGCCGCGCCGGGCGCGAGCTTCTGGGAGCCCACCAGGCCCTGCTCAAGGTGGTCGACCTGTTCGCCCGCATGACCGACGGCGAGGCCGACGGCGACCGCCGCCTCGATCTCCAGGGCGACGAGCTTTTCCGCCACCTCGACGCCCAGCTCGCCCGCACCGCCCAGCTCACCGCCCGCACGGGCGAGTTTCTCTCCGGCCGCTACCGCGAATAGCTTCGAAGCGACCGGGGCGCCCGCGCAAGCTGCGCGAGCGCCCCGCAGTGCCACGGCCGTGGCCTTGCTAGAGGCCGCTCAGGCAGCCGTTGAGCCCGCTGCTGTTCGGGTACCCAGTCCCGGCGGTGTAAGCGTTGTTCGACCACTCGCCCTGGATCTTCCATTGCGACCCGTTGACGAACGTGACCAGCGGCGCGCCGAACGTCCACGCGCACTTGTCGCCGTTCTCCTGCCCGTTCCCGTCGTACCAGCCGCCGTTGCGCGGGTCGGTCAACGCCTCGGCGAGCTCGTGGCCGCTCACGTTGGCGAGCGCGGCCAGGCCCTGCGAGTGCAGGCCCGAGCCGTCCTGGGGATCGCAGCCCGGATCGCCGTCGAGGTTCCAGAAGAACGCGAACTGCACCGGGGTGGTGCCGCAGCTGCCGAAAGAGTGCCACGCGCAGAAGCCGGCGTTGCCGCGGGGCACGTCGGTATAGACGGCGTAGTACCCATTGGCGACCGGGTTGGTGATCACCTTGCAAACCTCGGCGAGGATGGCGCTCGTCCTGGTGCCGCCCGATGCCGCCGAGGTATCGACGAAGTGGCCGGCGTAGCTCGTGTTGCCGGAGACCTGGCCGTTGGTGCCGGTGTACTCGGTGCACGTCTTGGCGTAATTCGACCCACCGAAGCCGGTGTACCAGGAGTCGAGCCCGGTCATCTTGTCGCCGCTGTACCCGGCCCAACTCGTGCCCCAGAAGATCGAGGCGGTGACGGCGGTGGCCATGATCTCGCCGTTGTGCCACGTCATCAGCGGCGAGCCGCCGCCGCCCCCAGGCTTCGCCGCGCCGCGGGCGTAATGGATCCCGAGCATGGGCGGCTCGCCGTGGCCTCCGCCGACGGTTTCGAGACCGGCGCTTGCTGCTGGTACGTTCGCGGCGGAAGCAGCCGGAGAGGTGGACTGGGCTCCGCCGCACGCGGCGGCGACGAGGACGAGGAAGAGCGCCTTTTTCATTGGAGGACCTCCAGAGACCTGCGGGTGGTTGGCGCTGCTGTCCAAGGCTGGAACGGCGACCGGATGCGCGGGCAGCGTCGCCAGCAGCATTACCAGAGCGCCTTTGCGGATTTCAATCGATTGGAATCGATTGAACAGGAATCAACACGATTATGCGGAAATGGCCCGCCCGCTGGCCGCTGGGGCCAGCCCGCTGGCCGCTTCTGCGTCCACGACCTTGCGCAACAGCACGCGCAGCGCGATCAGCTCGGCCCGGGAGAGGGGCGCCAGCACCTGGGCGACGCCGCTCGCCACCCGCGGGTTCCACGATTGCAGCGCTCGCCGGCCTCGCGCCGTGGCCTCCACGCGCCGGCAGCGCCGGTCTTTGCGATCGCGGATCCTACGCACCAGCCCTTGGTCCGCCAGGTGGTCGAGCTGACGCGACACCACCGCCGGGTGTTGCGCGGTCAGCGCCGACAGCTCGCGCTGCGTGCGCGGACAGCTCTGCGCGAGGTGCTTGAGCACGATCCACGATGGGATCGAGGCGCCGTGCGCCTCGAGCTCGCGCTGCACGCCGCCGCGCAACAGCTGCCGCACCCGCCCGATGAGCATGCCCATCTCGAGCATCTCCGGAAGCTCGGAGCGGGCGCGGACGGTGGACACGGAACGCCCCACGGGATCCATCCTTTAATCACCTGACCGTTGCGGTTGCAATAGTTGTGCAATAGTTGCCCTTTCGCGTGTTTCCCACTAGCTATCGCACCCGCTTCCGAACCGCGCAGGGGTCAGACCGATGCGAAGGCTCCATCGACGCCGCCTCCTGCTGCTCCTCGTAGCGCTGTCGTGCACCTGCTCCAGAAAGCCCGATGGCCAGGGCGTCCGCCAGAGGCTCGCTCCCCAGGTGACGGTCTCCCAGGTGGAGCGGCGCGACGTCCCGGTCGAGGTGGAGGCACCCGTCGATCTCCGGCCGATCCTCCAGGCCGAGGTGGGCTCGAAGACGCTCGGCTATCTCGACGCGGTCCTGGTCGAGCGCGGGGACCGCGTACGGCGCGGGCAGGTCCTCGCGCTCGTGCGCCCCAGCGATCTCCCCGATCAGCTCGCTGCCGCGCGGGGGGCCCTGGCACAGGCGCAGGCCGCGCTGCAGCTCGCCCGCGCGAACAGCGCGCGCGCGGAGAAGCTCGCGCCCTCGGGCGTGGTCAGCTTGCAGGAGCTTCAGAACGCAGAGGCGGCGCTCGCCTCCGCCACCGCGCTGGAGGCATCCGCCCGCTCCAACCTCAGCGCGCTCGCGGTGCGCCTGGGCGAGATGCGCATCGTCTCGCCGCTCGACGGCGTGGTGGCTGTGCGCAAGCTCGACCCCGGCTCGCTGGTGGGCCCCGCCACCGGCACGATCCTGACGGTGGCGCGCACCGACGTGCTGAGGGTCTTCATCACCGTCAACGAGAGGAACGCGCGCGGCATCGCGGTGGGCAAGCCCGCCCACGTCTCGCTCGACGCGCTCCCGGAGCAGTCGTTCAGCGGCACCGTCCGCCGCTACGTCTTCGCGTTGCAGGGGGACCGGGTGCAGCGGCGACAGATTCAAACCGGCGTGGACGGCGGCGACTGGCTGGAGGTCGTGCGCGGGCTGCAGCCGGGCGACGAGGTGGTCACCGCTGGCGGCGATGGCCTCGACGACGGTCAACAAGTACGTGCGGCGCGCGGCGTGAGCCCCTATACCGGCGAGGCGGCGGCGCGCCCCGGCCCGCCCAAGGACGTCGCGCCGCAGGCAGGGACCGACTCGCAGCCGCCGGCCGGCACCGACGCGCGGCCGAATTCCGCCGGGCCCACACCGGCCCACAACGCAGACAACGGCGCGCCGCAGCGCGGCCGCGACTAGCGGGAGGTCGCCATGTGGCTCACGCGGCTCGCGCTCAGAAACCCGGTCCTCATCCTGATGATGTCGCTGATGGTCTGCGTGCTGGGAGGGGTCTCGCTCGACAGCCTGAGCGTGGACCTCTTCCCCGACATCACCATCCCCATCATCCGCGTCGCCACGTTCTACACGGGCGCGGGGCCGGCAGACATCGAGCAGACGATCACCCTGCCGATCGAGCGCGCCGTCTCCGCCTCCCCGGGCGTCGACCGGGTGGAGTCGTCGAGCAAGCAGGGCGTCTCCGTAGTCAGCGTCTGGTTCAACTTCGGCACCAATCTCGACAACGCCCAGTTCGACGTCAGCCAGCGCATCGCGCAGATCCTCAACACGCTCCCGCCTGGCATCCAGCAGCCGTTCGTTCTCAAGTTCGACATCACCAACATCCCGGTGGTGCAGGTGGCGGTGGGCTCGCGCGAGCTCGACGAGAAGCAGCTCTACGACCTCGCCTACAACACCATCGAGCCACAGATCGAACGCATGCCAGGCGTCGCCTCCGCCTCGGTGGGCGGCGGCAAGGTTCGCGAGATCGAGGTGCAGGTGCAGCGCGATGCCTTGCGCGCGCGTGGACTCGGGATCCTCGACGTGATCAGCGCGGTGCGCAGCTCGAGCCTGCTGCTTCCCTCCGGCGACCTGCGCGCCGGCGACCGCGACTACAACGTCTTCACCAACACCCAGTTGCAGAAGGCGCGCCCGATCAACGAGGTGATCGTGAAAGCCGGTACCAGCGCCGGCGGCGCGGTCTCGCCGCCGGTGCGCATCGGCGATGTTGCGCGCGTCGAGGACGGCACCGCAGATCAGAACGAGATCGTGCGCATCAACGGCCAGCGCGGGGTCTATCTGCGGGTGCTCAAGCAGCCCGGCGCGAACACCATCGCGGTGGTGGACGCCGTGCGCGCGGCGCTGCCGAAGCTCCTCGGCGTGCCGGGCAACGTGCAGCTCGCCATCTCCTTCGATCAGTCGAGCTACATCCGCAGCGCAGTGAAGGCCCTGGAGCACGAGGCGGTGCAGGGCGGCCTCCTCGCGGTGCTGGTCATCCTCGTCTTTCTCGTCTCGCTCCGCGCCACCGCGATCGTGGCGGTGGCCATTCCGCTCTCGATCGTCGCCACCTTCGTGCTGCTCTACTTCACCGGCCAGACCCTCAACGTCTTCACCCTCGGCGGCCTCGCGCTGGGGGTCGGGCGGCTGGTCGACGACTCGATCGTCGAGCTGGAGAACATCCATCGCCACCTGGGGATGGGACAGAGCCGCCGCCAGGCGGTGATCAATGCGGCGCAGGAAGTGGCGATGCCGATCCTCGTCTCCACCATCACCACCATCGTCGTTTTCTTCCCGGTGCTCTTCCTCTTCGGGGTGGCGCGCAACCTCTTCTTGCCGCTGGCGCTCACCATCGCGTTCGCTCTGATCATGAGTTTCTTCGTCTCGCGCACGGTGACGCCCCTGCTCTGCATGTACGTGCTCAAGGCGCGGCCGCACGGCGCGCCCGCGACGGGCCTGGGCGGCGCGATCGAGCGCAGGCTCGATCAGGTCGACCACGGGTACGCCCGCGCGCTGGGCTGGGCGCTGCGGCACCGGGGGGCGGTGATCGCCTCCATCCTCGCCTTCTTCGTCCTCTCGCTCGGAATCAAGTCGCGCATCGGCACCGAGTTCTTCCCCGACACCGACGAGGCGCAGTTCAACATCAGCTACAAGACGCCGATCGGCACCCGGGTCGAGCGCACCGAACAGGTCACGCAGCGCATCGAGGCGGCCATCGAGCGGACGCTGGGCGAGGGAGGCAAGGGGCTCTACACCACCATGATCTCCGACAGCGGCCTGCCCGCCGGCCGCACCGCCCTCTTCACCAGCAACACCGGGCCGCACGCCGGCAACATCAACGTCAACCTCGTCTCCCGCAACCAGCGCGACGTTTCCGACGTCGTGCTGGCGGAGCGCGTGCGCGCGGCCCTGCGCGACGCGCTGCCGGGCACGCAGTCGTATTACTTCGTCGGCGGGATCGTGAAACGCATCCTCAACTTCGGCTCGGCCGCGCCCATCGACATCGAGATCCTCGGCTACGACCTCGATGCGGGGGCGGCCTACGCGCGGACCCTGCAGGGCCGGCTGCGCGGCATGGCCGACGTGGACGGCAAGCCGCTGTTCACCGACCCTCAGATTTCGCGCGAGGAGAACTATCCCCAGCTCGACGTGGTGGTGGACCGGCAGAAGGCGGGCGTGCTCGGGCTCTCGGAGCAGGAGATCGCGCAGACGGTGCTCGCGAGCCTGGTGGGCAGCACGCAGATCCAGCCCATCCAGTTCACCGACCCGAAGACGGGCAACGCGTACTACATCAACGTGCGCCTCGACGACGCGTTCCGCTCCCGCGTGCCCGACCTGAAGGACGTCTATCTGCGCACGCCGCGCGGGCAGCCGATCTCGCTCGACACGGTGGCGACCGTGCAGCGCAGCAGCGGGCCGGTGCTGATCGAGCGCAAGTACCTGCAGCGCATCGTCCACGTCACCGCCAACGTGGCCCCGGACAAAGACCTGGGCGCGGCCAGCGCCGCCGCGCAACAGATGGTGGACGAGGTCAAGCCGCCGCCGGGCTTCACCGCGCGGCTGGGCGGGCAGACCGAAGCGCAGAAGGCCGCCTTCAAAGGGCTGGCGTTCGCGGCGTTGCTGGCGCTGGCGCTCGTCTACATGGTGCTCGCGTCGCAGTTCAGGTCGCTCATCGACCCGCTGGTGATCATGTTCAGCGTGCCGCTCGGCATCACCGGCGTGTTCCTCATGCTCTGGCTCACCGGCACCACGCTGTCGGTGAACAGCTTCATGGGCATCATCATGATGGTCGGGATCGTGGTATCCAACGGCGTCTTGCTGGTCGACTTCGCCAACCAGCTGCGCGAACGCGGCCGCAGCATCCACGACGCGGTGGTCGAGGCGGGGCGCACCCGCTTGCGGCCGATCCTGATGACCACCATCGCCACCATCGTCGGCCTCATCCCCATGGCGTTGGGGCTGGGCGAGGGCAGCGAGACCAACCTGCCGCTCGCGCGCGCGGTGATCGGCGGCCTCACCGTCTCGACTGTCTTCACCCTCTTCCTCGTACCCGCTCTTTACACCCTGCTCGATCGCTTCGCCCGGCGCTCGCCGGCCGAAGAGGACGAGACTTCGAACCCCACGGAACCCGCCCATGCATAGACCTGTTCCCACCGCCTGCGCCGCGTGGCTCGCGGTTTGCACCCTCGTTTCAAGCACCCGCCTCGACGCGCAAGCCCCGGTCCCCGCGATCGAGCGCATCTCCTTCGTCGAGGCGGTCGCGCGCGCCGCCGCGCGCAACCCGTCGGTGGGGGTGGCCATCGAGGAGATCCGCCGCGCCGAAGCCCTGGTGCGCGAAGCGCAGTCGCTGTGGTTCCCGGTGCTCACGGGCAACGCCAGCTACACGCGGCTCGACGGGGATCGCCGCAGCACCGGCATCGTCTTCGTTCGCAAGGACACGGTGGGGGGGAACCTGAACCTCTCCATGCCGGTGTTTGCCCCAGCCCGCTGGCTCGCCAGCTCGCGCGCCGGCGAGCAGGTCGACGTGCAGAAGGCGTCGGCGGAGGACGTGCGCCGCATCGTCGCGCTTGCGGCCGGCCGGGCGTACCTGACCGTGATCGCGGCCCGGCGGTTTTCGCAGGTGAGCGGGCGTGCACGCGACAACGCGCGCGCGCACTTCGATTACGCGCACACGCGGCGCGCCGCCGGAGTGGGCAACCGCATCGACGAGGTGCGCGCCGCGCAGGAGGTCGCCGCCGACGAGTCGCAGCTACGGTCGAACCTCGCCGCGCTGGCGCGGGCGCAGGAAGCGCTGGGCGTGCTGGTTGGCGCCGACGTGCCGGTGGACGCGCAGGACGAAGCGAACCTGGGGGAAAAGCAGCCCCCGGAGCTCGCGCGCGCTCTGGAGGATGCGCGGGACCTTCGGCCCGACGTGCAGGCGCAGCGCAAGCGGCTCGACGCCGCGCAGCACATGGTGCGCGACAGCTGGGCCGACTATGCGCCGTTGGTCACCGCGGTGTTCCAGCCCTTCTACTCGAACCCCGCCAGCGTGACGCAGCCGGAGACCGGCTGGCAGGCGCAGCTCGTCCTCAGCCTGCCGCTGTACGACGGCGGGTTTCGCTACGGCGCGCGGAGAGAGCGCAAGGCGTTGGCGGCGGAGCAGGCGCTCGCCTTGGAGGCGACGGTGCGGCAGGCGGCGTCCGAGGTGCGGGCGGCGTTCACGACGCTGCAGCTCTCCGACGAGGCGTTGGACTCCGCGCGCGAGGCCGCGCAGCTGGCAGCGGAGGGACTCAAGCTGGCAGACCTCGCCTACCGCGCGGGCGCGGTCAACAACCTCGAGGTCATCGACGCCGAACGCCGCGCCCGCGACGCGGACAGCGTGAAGACGGCGGCCGAGGACGCCTCGCGGCAGGCGCGCCTCGATCTCTTCGCCGCCAGCGGCCACTTCCCGTGAGTGGCCGCAGCTAGCGTCGGCGAGCGGCCCGTCAGGGAGGAAACGCCCCTGCCGTGCTCAAACATGCGCGCTGGCCGCGCATGTCCGAGCACGGGCCCGCCCCACCCGCCGGCGGCCCGATCGTCGCCAGAGCCTCCCCGCGCCCCTAGTCGCCGTGACGCAGAAAAGTAGGAATGTCGAGCTCGTCCTCGTCGATCCCGGCGATCTTGCGGACATCGTCCAGGCTGAGATGACGCACCGGCCGTTCACCCGCAACGCGCGGCTGTGCCGGCAGAGGCGTCGCGCGCGCGGGAGACGGCGAGCCGCGCGCCGCCACGCCCGGCGCCGGCGTGCTGCGCTGCAGCTCGGGCGTGCGCGCGGCGGCGGCCCCGGCGTGGCGTGCGGGCAGCGGCTCGCTGCGGACGTCGGCGAGCCCCTGACCTCCGTGCCCCTTGGCGAGCCGGGTTGCGTCGGCGCGATCGATGCGGCGTACCTCGCGCCCGGCGAAGCCCGTGGCGATCACCGTGATCTTCAAATCGTCGCCCATGCCGTCGTCGATGACGCTGCCGAAGATGATGTTCGCGTCCTCGTGGGCCGCTTCCTGGATGAGCGAGCAGGCCTGGTTCACCTCGACCAGCGTCATGTTTCCGCCGCCGGTGATGTTGATGAGGATGCCGGTGGCCCCGTCGATCTGCACGTCCTCGAGCAGCGGGCTCTCCACCGCCATCCGCGCCGCGAGCATGGCGCGGTTCTCGCCCCTGGCGGTGCCGGTGCCCATCAGCGCGACGCCCATGTTGCTCATGATGGTGCGCACGTCGGCGAAGTCGACGTTGATCAGGCCGGGGATGGTGATCAGGTCGGAGATGCCCTGCACCGCGTTGAGCAACACTTCGTCGGCCTTCTTGAAGGTGTCGAGCAGCGTCGTCTTCTCATCAGCCACGGCCAGGAGGCGCTGGTTGGGGATGGTGATGAGGGTGTCGACCGCGTTCTTCAGCTCGTGCAGGCCGCCTTCGGCCTGCTTCTGCCGCCGCTTGCCCTCGAAGACGAACGGCTTGGTCACCACGCCCACGGTGAGCGCGCCCGCCTGCCGAGCGAGGTCGGCGATCACCGGTGCGCCGCCGGTGCCGGTGCCGCCGCCCATGCCGGCGGTGACGAAGACCATGTCCGCGCCCTCCAGGGCGGCGAGGATCTTGTCCTTGTCCTCCAGCGCCGCCTGGCGACCGATCTCCGGGTTGGCGCCCGCGCCGAGTCCCTTGGTGATCTGGGCGCCGATCTGGATCTTCGTGTTTGCCCGGTTGTGCTGCAGCGCCTGGCAGTCGGTGTTGGCAGCGATGAAGTCGACCCCGGTCAGTCCGGCCAGGATCATCGTGTTCAGCGCGTTGCCGCCGCCGCCGCCGACGCCGATCACCTTGATCTTCGCCCCCAGCTCGCCGCCGAGCAGGCCCTGCTTGTCCGCTTTGTCCATTCCAGCCTCCGCTAGAAGACTTTGCCTAGAAGAGCTCCCTGATCCATCCCAGGAACCGCTCGCGCACCGAATTTTCTCCGTTGCCGAGAAACACCTTGTCGTTCTTGCCCGCCCGCGCCCCGTAGTGGAGAAGGCCGACGGCGGTGGCGTGCTGCGGGCTATTCACCACGTCGACCAGCCCGCCCACGCCGCGCGGAAGGCCGCGGCGCACCGGCAGGCCGAGCACCTCCTCGGCCAGCTCGGGCATTCCCTGCAGCAGGGTGGAACCCCCCGTCAGCACCACGCCGGAGGCGAGCAGGTCCTCCTGCCCGGCCTTCTGGATCTCGCGGTGGACGAGCTGGAACAGCTCCTCGACGCGCGGCTCGACGATCTCGCTCAGGATGCGGCGGCTGAGCACGCGCGGCGCGCGGCCGCCCACGCTGGGCACCTCGATGGTCTCGTCCTTGTCGAGCAGCGCGGTCTGGCAGCTCCCGTACTTGATCTTGATCCGCTCCGCCTCCTGCATGGGCGTGCGCAGGCCGACGGCGATGTCGTTGGTGAGGTGGTTGCCGCCGAGCGGGATCACGCTGGTGTGCTGGATGGCGCCGGCGGAGAAGATGGCCACGTCGGTGGTGCCGCCGCCGATGTCCACCAGCGCGACGCCCAGCTCCTTCTCCTCGTCGGCGAGCACCGCCTCGGCCGAAGCGAGCGGCTCGAGCACGATGTCGGCCACGCTCAGCCCGGTGCGGGCGCAGCACTTGATGATGTTCTGCGCGCTGGAGACGGCGGCGGTGACGATGTGCACCTTGGCCTCCAGGCGCACCCCGCTCATCCCCAGCGGCTCGCGGATGCCGTCCTGCTCGTCGATGATGTACTCCTGCGGCAGCACGTGCAGGATCTCGCGGTCCTGCGGGATGTTGATCGCGCGGGCCGCGTCGAGGACCCGGGCGATGTCGCCCTGCCGGACCTCCTTGTCCTTGATCGCGACCACGCCTTGCGAGTTGAAGCCGCGGATGTGGCCTCCGGCGATGCCGGCGTAGACCGAGCTGATCTCGCAGCCCGCCATCAGCTCCGCTTCCTCCACGGCGCGGCGGATCGACGCCACGGTGGCGTCGATGTTGATCACCACCCCCTTGCGCAGGCCGCGCGAGGGCTGCACGCCGATGCCGATGATGTCGATGACGCCGCTCTCGGGCGCCACCTCGCCGACCAGGCAGACGATCTTGGTGGTGCCGATGTCGAGACCGACGACCAGCTCGCTCTTCTTCGGAGGCATCGCGTTTTCCCTCTCCCGTGTGCCCTGCGCCCTACGGGCGCCGATGAACTGCTGATTCCTTGTCGAGCTGGGCGGCGACCCACTCCGGCCGCGCTTCGTTGTCGAGGTCGATCCGCGCCGCCCGCTCGCCGCGGCGGGCCAGCGCGGCGCGCACCTGCGCGAGCCGCCGCAGCCGCTGCGCGAACGCCTGCGTTCCGACGCGGACCTCCTGCACCCTGCCCGCGCCGCCCTGCTCGTCTCGCGCGAAGACGGTCACGCCCGAATCCTCGTCGAGCCGCACCTCGGAGAGCTGGGCCGGCGGCAGCCCCTCGTCCCGCCAGGCGTCGAGGAGCTGCAGCGCGGTGAAGAGCCGGAGCTGCGCCTCGGGCTTGCGGGCGAGAAAGTCCTCGCGGGGCAGCCCGGTGACCAGCGGGAGGTCGACGCCGTCGCCCGGCGCCGCCTTCTTGAACAGCGCGCCGTCCACGTCGAGCAGATAGAGGCTGCCGAGCTGGACCTGCGCCACCGCGGCGTGCTCCTGCACCTCGATCACGATCCGCGACGGCGGCACCCGGTAGAGCCGCGCGCTCTTGATCCAGGGATGGGCCTCGAGGGCGCGGGCGGCGGCGCCAAGGTCCTGGTGGAAGATGTTCTCGCCGCGGACGAGACCGCTGCGGCGGAGCAGATCGTCCTCTCGCGCGTGCACGAGGCCCTGGAACTGGACGGCGCCCAGGGCGAACGCGTTCGAGCGCGTGGCCCACTTCCAGCCTTGCCAGGCGCCCCCGGCGAGCGCCGCCGACACCGCTGCTGCAGCGAGCGTACGCAGCACCGCTCCCAGCGCGGTCCGCAGCGAGGAGTGCCCGCTCTCGCGGTCGCTGCGCCTGGCCGCGGCCGCCTTCTCCGGCACGAACGGCACCGGAACCAAAGGCGGCGCCGCCTCGGGCTTGCGCCGGACGACCTGGGGCCCCGGCACGGCCTCGCCCGGGCTCATGGCGCCACCTCCGGGACCTGTGGCGCGGGCAGCAGCACGGGGAGCTGGTGGTGCTCCTCCAGCTCGGGCGGCAGCGGCGGCGAGAAGGTGCCGACCAGGCGCACCTCCGGCTGCAGCACGATGCCGGTGGCGTTCTCCACCGCCCGCCGCGCCAGCGCGATCAATTCGACCACGTCGTGCGCGGTGGCGTCGCCGGCGTTGACGATGAAGTTTGCGTGGCGGGCCGAGATCTGCGCGCCGCCCCGACGGGTGCCCTTGAGCCCCGCCTCTTCGATCAACCGGCCGGCGAAGTTGTTGGGCGGGTTGACGAACACCGAGCCGGAGTTGGGCTGCGTCAAGGGCTGGGTCATCCGTCGCTTCTCGAGGTCGGCCTTGACCGCGCGCTCCTCCTGCCCTCGCTCGGCATCGGTCCCCCGGCGGATGCGGCAGCGGGCCCGCGTCAGGATCGCACCGCGGGGCAGCTCGCACTGGCGGTAGCCGAGGTGCAGCTCGCCTGCGGAGAGCCAGGACAGTCCGGAGGGGGTCGCGATCTCCCCCGCCTCCAGGTGATCGCTCATCGAGCCCAGCGGTGTGCCGGCGTTCATCGCCGTCCAGCCGCCGACGGTGCCGGGGATGCCACCGCCCCACGAGGCGACGCCGACGCAGCGCTGCTCCTTGGCGAGCGCGAGGAACCGCGCGCCCGGCGCGCCCGCGCCGAGGGTCACCATCACCTGGTCGCCGAGCTCCTCCACCCTCTCGCTGGCGAAGTCGGGCCCCAGGCGCAACACCACACCCTCGACTCCCTTGTCGCCCACCACCGTGTTCGCGCCGCCGCCGAGCGGGTGCCAGGGCACCTCTTCCTGGGCGCAGATGCGGAGCACCGCCACCAGCGCCTCGGCATCGCGCGGCTTGACGAAGAACCGCGCCGGCCCGCCCACGCGCACGCTGGTGCGCGGCGCCAGCGGCAGCCCCGCGATCACCTCGCCTCGCGAGACGCGGCGCAGCTCGTCGAGCAGGGCCTCTGCGACGGCGGCGCTCATGCCGGCCCACCCTTCTTCGCCTTCGGCTTGCGCGCCTCGGGCTCCTGCCGGGAGAGCAAGAGGAGCAGCTCGTCGCCCAGGCCGGTGATGTCGCCGGCGCCGAGCGTGAGCACCAGATCGCCCTCGCGCAGGCGCTCCGCGAGGCGGGGAGCGAGCTGGGCCCGATCCAGGACGAAGCTCGCGTCGTGGTGTCCGCACGCCTGGACCGCCTGGTGCAGCTTCTCGGCGGTGACGCCGGGGATCGGCTCCTCGCCCGCGGCGTAGATGTCGGCGAGCACCAGCACGTCGGCGTCGTTGAAGGCGGTCGCGAACTCGCCGAGCAGGTCGCGGGTGCGCGAGTAGCGGTGCGGCTGGAAGGCGACCACCAGGCGCCGGCTGGGGAACGAGGCGCGCGCGCCGGCAAGGGTGGCGCGGATCTCTGCCGGGTGGTGGCCGTAGTCGTCGACCACCAGGATGCCCCGCTCCTCGCCGCGCACGGTGAAGCGGCGCTGGACGCCCTGGAACGAGGCCAGCGCCTCCTGCGTGCGGGCGAAGGGGATGCCCAGCTCGTGGGCCACCGCGCAGGTGGCGAGCGCGTTGAGCACGTTGTGCGCGCCGACCATCTTGAGCTGCACCTCGCCCAGGCGCTCGCCCCTGTGGATGACCTGGAAGTGCGCGGAGAAGGCCGAGAGCTGCACCGCGTCGGCGCGCCAGTCGGCCTGGGGCGAGAGGCCGTAGGTGACGTGGCGCTTGCCGATGCGCGGGATGAGGTGCTGCACCGCCGGGTGGTCGAGGCAGAGCACCGCGAGGCCGTAGAAGGGGACCCGGTCGGCGAAGTCGACGAACGCCTGCTGCAGCGCCTCGAAGGTGCCGTAGTGGTCGAGGTGCTCGGGATCGATGTTGGTGATCACCGCCACGGTGGGCGAGAGCCGCAGGAAGGAGCCGTCCGACTCGTCCGCTTCCACCACCATCAGCTGGCCCTTGCCCAGCTTGGCGTTGGAGCCGAGCGCGTTGAGCTTGCCGCCCACCACCGCGGTGGGGTCGAGGCCGGCGTGGGCCACCACCGTGGCGATGAGCGAGGTGGTGGTGGTCTTGCCGTGGCTGCCGGCGATGGCGACGCCATCCTTGAGGCGCATCAGCTCGGCCAGCATCTCCGCGCGGGGGATGACCGGGATGCCGCGCGCCCGCGCCTCCTGCGCCTCGGGGTTGCTGGAGCGGCGCACGGCGCTGGAGGTGACCACCACGTCGACGTCCAACGCCACGTTCTCGGCGCGGTGGCCGATGGCGATGGCTCCGCCCAGGCCGGCGAGCCTCCGGGTGATCTCGCTCTCTTTCAGGTCCGAGCCGCTGACGCGGTACCCGAGGTTCAGGAGGAGCTCGGCGATGCCGCTCATCCCGATCCCCCCGATGCCCACGAAGTGGACCTTGACCTGCCGGTTGCGAAACACCGCCGCTCTCCTTCACCGCTCGCCCGCTCGTCTGGGGTCCAGAAGCGCTTCCCCTGATCTCGCGGGAATGTACTCGATTCGATCTAGGATAATCAATAGCTCAGTGTGAATAGATCCTCTTCAGTGTCGTCAACTGGATCGATCGCCTATCCCACCCATGCGCACCAACGCCGGGAGCGAAGGTGCGCCGGGCGCTCGCCAACGCGGCGCTCATCGTCGGTCTCCGCGCGGGAGCACCGGGAGATTGCGGCCTTCCTTGAGGAGACGGGCGCTACAGAGCGAGACGCACACGTCGGCGATCTCGCGCGCCGCTTCGGGCCGGCCGAGCAGGCCCGAGGCGCGCGCCATGCGCGTGAGCCGCGGCCGGTCGGACTCGAGCGCGCGCAGCTCGGCCGCGAGCGCCTCGCCCGTCAGGTCGCGCTCCTGCATCAAGAGCGCGGCTCCGGCTTGCACCAGGCTGCGTGCGTTCACCGTCTGGTGATCGTCGGCCGCAAAGGGAAACGGCACCAGGATCGCGGGTTTCTTGCACACCGTCAGCTCGGCGATGGTGGTCGCGCCGGCGCGGCAGACGAGCAGATCGGCCTCCGCGTACGCGCCCGCCATGTCGTCGATGAAGGGCGTCGCCGAGACCTCGATCCCGGTCGACGACAGCCGCTCATAGCGTGCCCGTACCCCGTCCAGATCCTTGACCCCGGTCTGGTGGAGGATGCGCAGCCGCGGGCCCAACGCCGGCGCGAGGCGCTCGACGGCGTCGGCGACGCGGGTGTTGAGGCCATGGGCACCCTGCGAGCCGCCCGTGACGAGGATGGAGAGCCGCGCCCCGGGCGATTTCGAGTGCAGGTAGTTGTCGAGAAAAGCGCGCCGGATGGGGTTGCCGAGCAGGTGGGTGCGACCGACGGGGAAGAAGGGGCGCGCCTCCTCGAAGGCGATGAAGATCGCGCGGGCAAACCGGCCGAGCAGTCGGTTGGTCATGCCGGGCAGCGCGTTCTGCTCTTGCACCGCGGTGGGGATCCGCAACATCCACGCCGCCATCACCGCCGGACCGCTGGCGTAGCCTCCCACGCCCACCACCACGTCCGGGTCGAACCTGCGCAACACCGCCATCGACTGCAACAGCGCGCGCGGCACGCGGCCCAAGCCCCGAACGAAGCCGAACGCGCCCTGCCCCTTGAGCGGGCCCACCCCGATCAGTTCGAGCGGGAAGCCGGCCTTCGGCACCACCTTCGCCTCCAGCCCGCGCGCGCTGCCCACGAAGAGCACGTCGTTGCGCGGATGGCGGGTCTTCACCTCTTCCGCCAGCGCCAGGCCGGGGAAGAGATGTCCGCCGGTTCCGCCGCCGGCCACCAAGAGCCTCATCGGCGGCCTCCCTCGGCGGCGCGAAGGAAGCCGCCGGGTCCGCCGGAGATGGAGAGAAGCACTCCGCAGGCGAACAGCGACACCACCACCGAGGTCATGCCGTACGAGAGAAACGGCAGCGCCATCCCTTTGGTGGGCAAGAGCGCGAGCGCCATGCCGGCGTTGACCAGCGCCTCCAAGGACAGGAGCAGGGTGAGGCCGAACGCGGCGTAGCAGCCGAACGCGTCCGGCGCCGCGTGCGCCGCCTTCACACCGCGCAGCACCAGCGCGAAGAAGAGGACCAGCACGCAGAGCACCCCGGCGAAGCCCAGCTCCTCGCCGACGATGGAGAGGATGAAGTCGGTGTGCGCCGCAGGCAGGAAGAAGAGCTTCTGGTGGCTCTCGCCGAGCCCCACGCCGAAGGCGCCGCCGGCGCCGAAGCCGAGCAGCGACTCCACCGTCTGGTAGCCGTGCCCGCGCGCGTCCTTCCAGGGATCGAGGAAGGTGAGCACGCGCTGGAGCCGATACGGCGAATGCCAGACGGCGACGCAGGCGACGGGCGCCGCCGCGAGCAAGACGCCGAGCAGCCACGCCACGCGGGCGCCGGCGACGAAGAGCAGCGCGAAGGTGAGGCACGCCATCACCATCGTGGTGCCGAAGTCGGGCTCGAGCAGGAGCAGGAGCGCGAAGAGGCCGAGCATGAACAGGTGCGGAAGCAGGCCGGCGGAGAAGGTGCGCACCCGCTCGCCCTTGCGCGCCAGCGAGCGCGAGAGCCACAGCACCAGCGCCACCTTGGCCAGCTCGGAAGGCTGGAAGGCGAGAGATCCCACGCGCAGCCAGCGCCGGGCCCCGCCGGCGACGACGCCGAGCCCCGGCACCAGCACCAGGACGAGCAGCACCAGCGAGAAGAGGAGCAGCGGCACCGCCAGCTTCTCGATCCGCCGGTAGCCCAGCTTCATCGCCAAAAGGAGCGCCGCGAGGCCGGCCGCGGCGCCCAGCGCCTGGCGCTTGAAGAACCAGAGCCCGTCGCCCAGCCGCGCCGATGCGTAGACGGCCGAGGCGCTGTACACCATCACCACGCCGAACATGGCGAGCACGAGGGCAGCGCCGAGCAGCCAGGGGTCGTAGCGCAGCGCGAGCCTCTGCTCGCCGCGCGCCGCGGCGGCGCCGTTCACGACATCCCCCGCACGAGACCTTTGAAGCGCTCGCCGCGCTCCTCGAAGTTCTTGAACTGGTCGTAGCTCGCGCAGGCCGGCGAGAGCAGCACCGTGTCGCCCCCGCGGGCCATGCGGCGGGCGGCGGCACAGGCGGTGGCGAGATCGCCGCAGGCGGTGACCTCGGCGAGGTCGCCCAGCTCGCGCGCGATGCGCGGCCCGTCCTCGCCGACGGTGAGCAGCGCCTTCACCCGGCCGGGGAAGAGCGGGCGCAAGGGCGCGTACGGCGCTCCCTTGCCTCTGCCGCCCATGAGGAGGATCACGCCCTGCTCGAAGGCGCTCAGCGACTTCTCCACCGAGTCCACGTTGGTGGCCTTGGAGTCGTTGATCCACTCGACGCCGTCGAGCACGCGCACCGGCTCCAGCCGGTGCGGCAAGCCAGGATAGCTGTCGAGGCCGCGCTGGAGGTCTTCGGGCCGCGCGTCCAGGTGCAGCGCGAGCAGGAGGGCGGCGAGCGCGTTCTCCGCGTTACCCCCGCCGCGCCACCCCGGGGCGGGTCTTCATCGCCCGCACGCGCGCGTCGCGCAGGTTGAGCACCGCCGCGTCGCCCGCGCCCTGGTTGGCGAAGATGCGCGCTTTGGCGTCCGCGTAAGCCTCCAGCGAGGGATAGCGGTCGAGGTGATCCGGGGTCACGTTGAGCACGCAGGCAGCAGAGCAGCGCAGCCGCGAGACCGCCTCGAGCTGGAAGCTGGACAGCTCCGCCACCGTCGCGTCCAGCGCGCCGAGGGAGGGATCGACCACCCGGTTGGAGAGCGCGTTCCCGAGGTTCCCCCCGACGAACACCTTGCGGCCCGCCGAGGCGAGCAGGTGGCCCGTCAGGGCGGTGGTGGTGCTCTTGCCGTTGGTGCCGGTGATTCCGAGCACCGGCTCCTCGATGAAGCGCACGGCCAGCTCGGCTTCGCCGATCAGCTCGACTCCATTCCGAAGAGCCGCCGCGATCGGCGGCAGCGCGAGCGTTACGCCGGGGCTCACCACCACCAGGTCTCGTCCCGCGAAGGCCTGCTCGGAGATGCCGCCCGCGAAGAGCTTCTCGAGCGGCGCACCCTCGAGCTGCGCGAGCGAGGCCGAAAGCCCGGCCTCCGGCTTCTCGTCGGTGGCCGCGACGCGCGCTCCCTTGGCGGCGAGCAGCCGGCAGGCGGCCACGCCGCTCTTGCCCAGCCCCACCACCAGCGCTCTGCGACCCGACAGGTTCATCCCCGGCTACCTCACCTTCAGCGAGGCCAGCGCGACCAGCGCCAGCACGATGGAGACGATCCAGAAGCGGACGATGATCTTGGGCTCCGCCCAGCCCTCCAGCTCGAAGTGGTGGTGGATCGGGGCCATGCGGAAGATCCGCCTGCCGGTGCGCTTGAACCAGAAGACCTGCACCATCACCGAGAGCGCCTCGGCGAGGAACACGCCGTGGATGATGGCGCTGTCCACCTCGTTCTTGGTCAACACCGCGAGCATCCCCAGGCCGCCGCCGAGGGCGAGCGAGCCCACGTCGCCCATGAAGATGGTGGCTGGATAGGTGTTGAACCAGAGGAAGCTGATGCCCGCGCCGGCCATCGCGGCGCAGAATACCGCCAGCTCGCTGCCGCCCTCCACGTGCGGGATGAGCAGGTAGTCGGCGATGTTGAACCCCTTGATGACCAGGCCCGCGAGGTAGGCGAGCAGCAGGAAGGTGAGGGCGCTGACGATGGTGGGGCCGATGGCGAGGCCGTCGAGACCGTCGGTGAGGTTCACCGCGTTGCTGGTGCCGACGATCACGAAGAAGGCGAAGAGCAGATAGAGCCAGCCGAGCTGCGGGTTGAAGGACTGCACCTTGACGAAAGGGATGGTGATGCGGGTGTCGAGCAGCAGCCGCGGGTGGAGCACGCCCGCCTTCCAGTCGACGAAGGCGACCAGCATCACCGCCAGGAAGATGACCGCCTGGAAGAAGAGCTTCTTGCGGCCGGCGAGGCCCTTGGAGTTCTTCTTGGTGAACTTGAGCCAGTCGTCGGCGAAACCGATGGCGCCGAACCCCAGGGTGACGACCAGCACCGACCAGACCAGCCGGCTGGTGAGATCGGCGAAGAGGATGGTGCCGAGGAAGAGGGCCCAGAGGATGAGGCCGCCGCCCATCGAGGGAGTCCCCTTCTTCTTCTTGTGGCCTTCCGGCGTGTCCTCGCGGACGTTGGAGGCGCCGTACTGGCGCTCGCGGATGGCCTCGATGTACCGGGGACCGGCGAGCAGGCCGATCACCAGCGAGGTGAGCCCCGCCGCGAGGATGCGGAACGACGGGTAGCGCAGCACGTTGAAGATCGCGATGCGGTCGGCGAAGGGATAGAGGAGGTTGTAGAGCATCAATGCGCTCCGTCGGGAGATGGCGGCGCCCCCGCGAGCGCGTCGCTGATGCGCTCCATCTTCATGCCGCGCGATCCCTTGACCAGCACCACGTCGTCCGGGAGCTGATGCTCGCGGACCAGCTCCGCGGCCCTCGCTGGATCGTCGGTGAAGGCGACGTTGGCCGGGCGGATGCCGCCCTCGATGGCGCCCTCGCCGATGGCGCGCGCGCGGGCGCCGAAGCAGACCAGCAGGGAGAGTCCCGCCCCCGCGGCGAAGCGGCCCACGTCGCGGTGAAGGTCCAGCTCGGTGGGCCCGAGCTCGAGCATATCGCCTAGAACCGCGACGGCGCGGCCCTTGCGGCGAACCAGATGGGTGAGCGTGAGCAGCGCCGCCTTCATGCTGTTCGGGTTGGCGTTGTAGCAGTCGTCGATCAGCAGGCCGCCGCCGGGCAGCTTCACCGGGCGCATGCGGCGGCCGGGCGTGCGCGCGTCGCCGAGGCCCTGGACGATGATCTCCGGTGAGAGTCCCAGCGCGAGCCCCACCGCCGCGGCGGCGCAGGCGTTGTGGCCGTTGTGCGTGCCGATGAGCTGCAGCTCGGCCAGGTGGACCTTGCCGAGCATTTGCATCTCGACCCGCAGCCCGGGGCCGCCGTGGTGCGCGGAGATCAGCCGCGCGTCGGAGCCCACCGAGGCGCCGAAGGTGACCAGGCGCCGATGCGAGAGGCGTGCCTGCGCGAGCACCCGCGGGTCGTCGGCGTTGGCCACGGCGACGCCGTCGGGGCGCATCGCGTGGAACAGCTCGCCCTTCGCATGGGCCACGCCGTCGACCGAGCCGGTCCCTTCGAGATGCACCGGCCCGACGTTGGTGACGAGCGCCACGTCGGGGTCGGCATACGCGGCGAGCCGGGCGATCTCGCCGAGGTGGTTCATGCCGCACTCGATCACCGCGAAGCGGTGCTGCGGACCCAGGCCCAGGAGCGTGAGCGGGACGCCGATCTCGTTGTTGAAGTTTCCCTCGGTGCGCAGCGTGTCGCCGACGCGGCCCAGGGTCGCAGCCACCAGCTCCTTGGTCGAGGTCTTGCCGGCGGAGCCGGTGATGGCGACCACGCGAAGGTCGCGCTGCTGCCCGCGCCACGCCTGGGCGAGGAGCGCAAGCGCGCGCCCGGTGTCCTGCGCCGCGAGCAACGCGGCCCCAGGGGCCAGCTCCGCGGCCACCTTCATGGCGCTGCGCTCCTGCACCAGCACCGCTGCGGCGCCCGCCTCGGCGGCGGCTGCGGCGTAGGCGCTGCCGTCGTGGTTCTCGCCGACCAGCGCAACGAACAGCGCGCCGCGCTCGGGCTTGCGCGTGTCGGTGAAGACGCCCTGCAGCCGGGCAGCCCCGTCGCCGCGCAAGACGCGCGCGCCGGCCGCGAACGCCGCCTGCGCCACGGTGAAGCTCGCGCTCATTTTCCTCCTCCGGCGGCGGGCGGCACCTGCGCGAGCGCGCGGCGCGCCTCGATCCGGTCGTCGAAGGGCCGCTTCTCGCTTCCTACGACCTGGTACGGCTCGTGTCCCTTGCCGGCGATCAGCACCGCGTCTCCGTTTCGCGCGCAGGCGGCGGCGAGCGCGATGGCCGCGCGCCGATCCGGCTCCACGCAGTAGCCGCGCGCGCCCTTTCGCGCCCGGTCCGCCTCCAGCTTGCCGCAGCCCGCCTGCAACAAGCCCGGCTCGATCTGCGCCAGGATCGCGCGCGGATCCTCGCTGCGCGGGTTGTCGCTCGTCGCCACCACCAGGTCCGCGCGCTCGCCCGCGGCACGGCCCATCAGCGGGCGCTTGCCCTTGTCGCGATCCCCGCCGCAGCCGAAGACGCAGATTAGCCGCGCCCCTCCCGCCGCGGCGCGGACCGCCTCGAGCGCGCGCGCCAGCGCGTCATCGCTGTGCGCGTAGTCGACCAGGACCACCCTGCCGGCCTCGTCGGGCACCCGCTCCAGCCTGCCGGGGGCCCCGTGGGCCTCCGCCGCCGCCCGGGCCAGCGCCTCGGGCGGCGTACCCGAAAGCAGGAGCAGGCCCAGCGCCGCGAGCAGGTTCTCGGCGTTGTGCGCTCCGACCAGCGGGCTCGCGACCCGCAGCGGCTGCGCGCCCGCACCGAGCAGCTCGAGGGACAGGCCCGCGAGCGTGTTCGAGAGGATCGTTCCCCGCAGCTCGGCGCCCGCCGCGCCCCGGAGCGAGAAGCCAGTCACCCGCACCCGGCCCTCGCTGCGCAGCTCGCCGGCCAGCGCGGCGATGCGCGGGTCGTCGAGGTTGAGGACCGCCGCCGCGCCGTCGGGCAACAGCTCGCGAAAGAGGCGCGCCTTCTGCGCGAAATACTCCTCGAGGGTGCCGTGGTAGTCGAGGTGGTCGCGGGTGAGGTTGGTGAAGGCGGCGCCGGCGAAGCGACAGCCCGCCACCCGCTCTTGCGCGAGCGCATGGCTCGAGACCTCGATGGCGGCGAGCTCGACCCGCGCCCGCACCATCGCGGCAAGCATCGCCTGCAACTCGTGCGACTCCGGCGTGGTGTGCGTCGCCTCCCGGGTATGGCCCGGCCAGCGCTGCTCGACGGTACCGGCGAGCCCCGCGCGCAGCCCCAGTGTGGAGGCGATCTGCTCGACCAGGTAGGTGGTGGTGGTCTTGCCGTTGGTGCCGGTCACGCCGAGGAGGCGTAGCCGGCCCGAGGGGTCGCCATGGAAGCGCGCCGCGGCAAGCGCGAAGACCTTCCGCGGGGAAGCAGCGACCACGCAGGGCAGCCCGTCTGCCTCGCCGCGGGAGAGCGGGCGCCCGCTGAGCACCGCCGCCGCGCCGCGCTGCGCCGCCTGGGCCGCGAACCGCGTGCCATCCGCGGTGACGCCGGGCAAAGCGGCGAAGAGCGCGCCCGGTTCAACCGCCCGCGAATCGACGGCCAGCGAGCGCACCTCGACCCTCCCTGCCCCCTCGGGCAGGCGCGCGTCCAGGCCGGCGAAGAGCTGCGCCAGATTCACGGAGTCCTCTCTACGACTGATCCTCCGGGTGGCGCTAGCGTGACGCGCACGCGTGCTCCCTGGCGGACGATCGCCCCAGAGCGGGGAAACTGGGCGATCGCCCGCCCGCTCCCCCGCAGCTCGGGCTCCAGGGCGCTCGCCGACAGCGTGCGGATGGCCGAGCGCGCGGGCAGCCCGAGCAGGTCCGGCACCAGCACCTCGTTGGCCCGCAGCGCCCGCGACGGACGAACCACGGTCTGTGCCGCCGCGGGGGCCGAGGCCGGGACCGCCGCGACGGTGGTCGCCGCCAACGCGACCTCATCGCTACGGGAGCGCGCAAGCTGCGCCAGATCCTCGCGGCTGCGCTCCGGCGTCACGCCGAGCTGCCGCAGCGCCTCGGCCGCGATCGCGCCCCAGGCGGGCGCGGCCACCTCGCCGCCGAAGTGCTGCCGGCCCTCCGGCTCGTCCACGGCGACGAGGATGGCAAGTCGCGGCGCCTCTGCCGGCACGAAGCCGAGGAAGCTGGCCAGCCGCTTGTCGCCGTAGCCGCCGCGCACGGGGTCGACCTTCTGCGCGGTCCCCGTCTTGCCCGCAACGCGGAAGTCGGCCAGGGCGGCGCGGGTGCCAGTTCCGCCGGTTCGGGTCACCTCCTCGAGCATCGCAGCCACCTGCGCCGCGGTCCCGGGACGCAGCACGCGGCGAACCTCCTCGCGACCCCGCTGCGCGAGCACCGTCCCGTCGGGCGCCACCACCTTCTGGACCAGCCAGGGGCGCAGGAGCGTGCCTCCGTTGGCGATGGCGGCCATCGCCGCCACCTCCTGCATCCCGGTGGCCGCCATCCCCTGCCCGAACGAGGTGGTGGCGAGCGCGATCGCCGGCATGTTGCGCGGGTCGCGCAGAGCGCCCCGGCCTTCGCCGGGCAGGCCAACGGAAGTCTTCTCCCCGAAGCCGAACGCACGCAGGTAGCCGACGAGCCTTTCCTTCCCCAGCCGCTCGCCGATCTTGGCCGCGCAGATGTTCGACGACCGAGCGAGCACCTCGGTGGGCGTGGCGGCGCCGATGCGGTGCTCGTCATGGAGCGTCCTGCCCAGGTGGCGCCAGGCCCCGTTCTCGCAGAACAGCGTCTCGTCCATCCGCAGGACGCCGGCGTCGAGGGCGGCGGCGACGACGAACGGGTTGAGGACGGAGCCCGGCTCGAGCTGGTCCTGGACGGCCCGGTTGCGCCACACCGCTGGGTCGCGGCCCGGCTTGTTGGCGTCGAAGGCCGGGCTGCCCGCGAGCGCGAGCACCGAGCCGTCGTTCACGTCCATCACGATCGCCCAGCCGGCGGCGGCGTGCGCGCCCGCCACCGCCTTGGTCAGCTCGCGTTCGGCGGCGAGCTGGATGCTGCTGTCGAGCGTGAGCGTCACGGTCGCGCCCGCGAGCTGCGCCGGATCGGGCCCGCCCTGCGCGAGCACGGTGGCCCCATGCGCATCGCGCACCGCGGGCAGCGACGCGGTCTTTCCGCGCAAGAGGCGCTCCAGCTCGCGCTCGAGGCCCTCCTGCCCGGCGCCGTCGCCGACGAAGCCGAGCACGTGGCCGGCCAGCTCGCGCTGGGGGTAGAAGCGCTTGGGCTCCTTGACCAGCTCCACGCCATCGAGGCCGAGCGCTCGCACCCGCTGGGCCGCCACCTCGTCGACGCGTCGCTGGATCCAGACGAAGCGGCGGTCGCTCTCCAGCTTGCGCAGCACCTTGCCGCGCGCGATGCCCAGCGCGCGCGAGAGCGCATCGGCGGCCGCGGCGCGTTCCTGGGCGGTGGGGAAAGAGGCCGGGTCCGCGAAGATAGAATCGACCTCCTGCGTGACCGCGAGCGGCTGGCCGCGCCGGTCGGCGATGAGCCCACGGCGCGGCGCCCACTCGATCTCGCGCCTGGTCTGGTCGCGGGCGAGCCGCGAGAGGCGCGATCGATCGAGGAGCTGCACTTTGGCGGCGCGGCCCGCCACCAGCGCGAAACCGCCGAGCACCAGCGCGACGAGCGCAAGCGCGCGCAGCCGCACGAAGCGGCCCGCCCTGGCTTGCGACTGTCGCGCACTCTGCATGGGCGTCTCGGTCAGGAGGACGGCTCCCGGAAAGACGTCCCGGGTCCCGGGTCTTCCCGGGGCTTTGGCTTCACGGCGCGGCGGCCCGCGGCGCGCCATCGCGCAGCGCCACGGCGGTCGCGACCGGTGCGCGGTGCGGCACGCCGTACTCGCGCGCGGGTGCGAGCACCACCACCCGGTCGGACGAAGGAGGGCCCAGGCCGGCCTTGCGCGCGAGCTCCTCGATGCGGGCGGGCCGCAGGAGCTGGGCCGTCTGCAAGGTCAGCCGGTCGCGCTCGCGCAGCAGCTTCTGCTGCTCGGCGGAGAGACGCGACAGGCGATAGCCCTCCTCGGTGACCCTGGTGCGCACATGAGCGTGGAAGAGCGCGGCGCCGCCGAGCATCGCGCAGGCGCAGGTCGCGGAGGCGAACTGGACGAGGCCGCGGCGATCGACGGCGCGGCGGATGAAGCTGGGGTTCTGCTCGTTTCGGGTCTTCATCGCAACCTCTCGACGGCGCGCAGGCGGGCGCTGCGCGCGCGCGGGTTCGCTCTCACTTCCGTCTCGTCGGCCTGCACCGCTTTGCGGCTGAGCAGGCGCCACTCCGCGCTGCGCCCGCAGGCGCAGACCGGGAGCTGGGGCGGGCAGATGCAGCCGGTCGCGAGCTGCCCGAACGACTGCTTCACCATCCGGTCCTCGAGCGAGTGAAAGCTGATCGCCGCCGCGCGGCCGCCGCGCGCCACCAGGTGGGGCAGCGCGAGCAGGAACGCAGCCAGCGCCCCCAGCTCGTCGTTGACGGCGATGCGCAGCGCCTGGAACGTGCGCGTCGCGGGATGGATGTTCTTCGGCCAGGCCCGCCGGGGGATGGCCTCCGCGACCACCTCGGCGAGCCGCGCGGTGTCGGTCAGCTCGCCCGCCGCGAACGCCGCGCAGACGGCGCGCGCGATGGGGCGGGCGAACTTCTCCTCGCCGAGCTCCCGCAGGATGCGGGTGAGCGCGACCTCGTCCCACTCGGCCAGCCGCTCCGAGAGCGGCTCGCCGCGGGTCGGGTCCATGCGCATGTCGAGGGGGCCTCCCCTGCGGAAGGAAAAGCCCCGCTCCGGATCGTCGAGCTGCGGACTGGAGACGCCCAGGTCGACGAGCGCGCCGTCCACCGCCTCGAGCCCGAGCCGGTCGAGGACGGAGCGCGCATCGCGGAAGTTGGCGTGAGCGGGGGTGAAGCGCTCCTCGAAGGGCGCGAGACGCTTGGAGGCGGCGCTCAGCGCGGCCGGATCCTGATCGAGCCCGATCACCCGAGCTCCCTGCTCGAGGAGCGCCTCGGCGTGCCCGCCGCCGCCGAGGGTCCCGTCCAGGATCACCCTCCCCGGAGCGGGTGCGAGCAGCTCGGCGGTCTCGCGGCGCAGCACGGGGGCATGCGCGAAGCCCGCCTCTGGAATCGCCGCGTCCATCGCCGCTAGGTCCCCTTCCGCCGCAGGCCCGCCAGCGCATGCACCTTGCCACGGGCCTCGCCGACGTGCGCGAGCTCCGCGCCCGACGCCTCCTCGACCGAGCGGCAGAGGATCAGTTCCGCGCCGCCCGAAGCCTTGAGGATGTTCGTCACGTAGGGATTCTTGACCGCGATGCGCAGGTCGCCGCCGCGGGCGACCAGGGCGCGGCGGCGCGAGGTGAGCGCGCTCACGCCTACGTAATCGAGGTGGGTGACCTCGAGCAGGTCGAGCACGATAAGCCCCGCTTCGGCGGCGGCCCGCTCGATGGTGAAGTCGATGGCCCAGAGGGCATCGCGGTCCAGCTCGCCACGCACCGCGACTACCGCGACCGCCTCCTCCCAGCGCTCGGGCGCCTCGTGCGCGGCGGCGGCAGGCTTGAGCGCCAGCACCGCTGTGCGCGGCGCTGGGCGGTGCGCGCGGCCCTCCAGCGGGGCGGCGTTGCGGGTCTTGTCGGACATGCGGTGGTCCTCCGGTTGCGGCAAAGGCTAGAGAAGCTGGTGCAGGCGCTGTGCGAGCTGGGCTTGGACCTCGGGTGCGCGCGCCTTCTCCTGCGACTGCGCCCAGCGCGCGGGCGTCCAGATCTCGATGCGGTCCACCGAGCCGGCCCAGGTCACCTCGCCATCGAGGCCCGCGTGCTGGCGGAGCGTGGGCGGAATGAGGATGCGCCCCAGCTTGTCGACCGGGCACTCCTGCGCGGGCGCGACGAAGGTGCGGATGAGCTGGCGCACCGCGGGATCGAATTGCGAGAGCCCCGCGACCCGCTGAGTGAAGGCGGTCCACTGCGAAGGCGCGTAGGCCTGCAGGCAGGAATCGAAGAGGTCGGTCGTGACGAAAAGTTTCTCGGCGCCCTGGGCTGCGAGAACCTCGCGAAAGCGGGAGGGAAGGCTCGTCCGGCCCTTGGCGTCGATCGCATGCTGGAAGACGCCGGTGAAGGACACGCCGCTGTGCTCCTCTTCGATCCGCTTGATGGGCTGTGGATCCACTTCATGCCACTTCGATCCACCGCGAGGGCACGTTGGGGGGGATCAGGCGGCCTGTCAAGCCTTCGTCTGGCTGCACTGTTGTCCAGCTTCTAGGCGTTGGGTGTCTTGCTCGGGGGCACACCAGCGGCGGGGGGCGCGGAGCAGCTCTGGCGGCGATCGGGCCGCCGGCGGGTGGGGCGGGTCCGTGCTCGGACAAGTCGCGCGGCCG
>WNFI01015372.1_pt1 | contig 43716 bp, 37 predicted proteins | sample 5400471 | NCBI WGS metagenome assembly WNFI01 (sample SAMN13153348, study PRJNA577476) | soil metagenome | isolation source: 100 cm saprolite on Douglas fir-dominated hillslope | place: USA:California | collected 2013-09-17 | reverse complement strand
GTGTACGCGTTCAGCGGAAACAACGGTGCAAACCCGTGCATCGACTGCCAGGGCGGCAACAATGGCAAGATCACCGGCCTCGAAGGCGGAACCGAAATGCGAGCCCTGCAGTTCGCACTGCGGCTCAGCTTCTAGGGTCCGGACATCGGCGTTGTGGCGAGGGAGCCTTTCAAGACTCCCTTGCCACAACGCATCATTGTTTGGGTTACGCAGCTTAGCCAAGCAACTGCAACGGAGCAAAATTCCCATCCACAGCCGACGGCTCTCCAAGTCTTTTTCACCCAATCTTGGCAGGGGCATTGGATATAATTCACGACTAGAGAAACACTTCTCTTCCTGAAAATTACCGTGTCCCACCGCAGGTCCACTTTTGCCGGTTACCTCCTGGCTGCGATGCTCATTTCGAGCTCCGGAGCGTGGGGGCAGACCCTTTCGCCCACTCGCTCAGCCGCGCGACTCGCCTACCAGCGCGGACAGCAGGCGCTCCAGAAGGGCGACTTTACTTCCGCCCGAGCCGATTTCGAAGAGGCGGTTCGGCGCTCGCCCACGAATGCCGAGGCGCAGGCCGCTCTGGGCTGGGTCCTGGCACAGCAGGCAGAGCTGGATACCGCGGTGAATCATCTCAAGGCGGCACTTCGGCTCAGGCCTGATTTTGCGGATGCCCAGGTGAATCTCGCCGGCATTCTCGAGCAACAGGGAAATCTTGTGGAGGCCGAAAAAGAGGCGCGCACGGCGGCGACGGGGGCTCCAGCGAATGCGGAAGCCCACCGTACACTTGGCCGCATTCTCAGCCAGCGAAATTCGCAGGTCGAGGCCGCCTCGGAACTGCGTCGGGCCGTGGATCTCGCTCCCCAGCGGGCCGACCTCCGGGATGATCTCGGTTCGATCCTGGCGCAGCAAAGCCAACTTGCCGATGCGGCGGCTGCGTTCACAGAGGCTCTGCGCCTGCAGCCCAGCCTGGCTTCGGCTCACTTTCATCTCGGAATCGTCCGCTTGCAACAGCATCAACTTGAAGAGGCCGCTGTCGAGTTGAGGAAGGCGATCGAATTCTCTCCGCGCGATGCCACGGCGCACTACTACCTCGCAGAAGCTCTGTCCGCTCAGTCGAAGAATGCGGAAGCTCTGCAGGAGTTGCGGACCACTGCCACTTTGAAGCCCGATTGGTTTGAGGCCCAGATCGCCCTGGGACTTAGCTGCCAGCGGGCGGGCGATGCCGATGGCGCCGTTGCCGCATTCCAACAGGCTGTAAAGCTGAGACCAACCGATCCCGAAGCTTTCAACGATCTTGGCCTGGCTCTCCTTCAAAAAGGCGACGCGGAGGGTTCCGTCGCAAAATTCCGCACTGCCGTGCAGCTCCGTCCGAATGACGGCGCCTTTCGCGGGAATTTAGGGATCGCCTTCTTGCAACGCACGGATTTTGATGCCGCAATTACGGAACTCGACGCCGCGATCCGGCTCGCGCCGGCGGACGCGTCGTTGCACTACAACCTCGGCCTCGCTTACAAGCTCAAAGACCAGCTCGACAAAGCGGTCGTGGAACTGCAAAATGCCATCTCACTGCAGCCTGACCTCGCCGATGCGCACTACACTCTTGGAGTGCTCTTCTGGCAGAGAGGTGAATTTGAAAAGGCGACCGAGCAGCTGCAGCAGGCAATCCAGGCGCAACCGAACTATGCGGAGGCCCATTACACGCTCGGCACGGTTCTCAAACAAGAGGGAAAACTGCCGGAGGCCGCTGCCGCGCTTCGTGAGGCAATTCGCCTACAACCCGATTTTGCTGGTGCTCACACGACCTTGGCCGCGGTGCTGCGCCAGCAGGGCGACTCCGCCGCTGCCGCGGAGGAGGCCCGGGCGGCATCGCGCCTTACGACGGCGAACAATGATCTCCAGGCCGCAACGTTCGCCACAAATTCGGGAAGGCGGCTGCTTTCCGCAGGAGATGTGGAAGGTGCGATTGCGCAGTTTCGTGCGGCCATCAAGATGGCCGACCAGTACGCCCCCGCTCACTACCAGTTGGCGCAAGCTCTGAGACAGCAGGGGAATGCCCAGGAATCCGCGCGGGAACTCGATCGCGCCACTGAGCTCGACTCCCATCTCAGGTAGATCGCAGGAAGATAGAATGGCAGCATTGCTAAGCGACATCGCGGCACCAAGAATTGCGTCTGCCGTATTCGTCAGGACCAAATTGATGCAACGCTCATCGTCCGTTTGCTGCCTGTGGATTGCGCTGCTTCTTTGGACGGCTAGCCTACTGGGCTTGGCGCAGGAGGCTCCGCAGCCCGCCCCCGGCCCACCTTCGCAAGGATCCCACTCTACGCCTCCTGATTTCTCGCAGGCGCGCAAGTTGATGCAGCAAGGAAAGCTCGACGAAGCCATCGCAGAACTGCAAGCACTTGAAGCCAGCGACCCCAACACAAAAGGTCTCGACCTGGAACTCGGAACCGCCTACTACAAAAAGAGCGACTATGTAAAAGCGATCGCATTCTTAAAGAAAGCCACCGTCTCCGATCCCAGCAACGGCGAGGCAGCACAGTTGCTCGGTCTCTCTTACTACCTGAATGGGTATCCGGCGCAGGCAATCCCTCTGCTCGAGAAAGTCCAGGGCTGGTACCCGCGCGCCAACGTTGATGCCTCGTACATCCTCGGCATCTGTTACATCCAAACCAAAGATTATTCGGGCGCGCGTAAGGCATTCGCTAAAATGTTTGACGTCCCGCCGGACTCGGCCGCCAGTTATTTATTTACAGCCCGCATGTTGTTTCGTCAGGAGTTCGATCCCGTCGCCGAGGAATACGCGCAGAAGGCCGCAGCCCTAGACCCCAAACTTCCGCTGGCTCATTTTTTGCTCGGTGAGTTGTATCTCTACAAATCGAGAATCCCGGAAGCGATTGCCGAATTTCAGAAAGAACTCGCCATCAATCCTGGGCACGCCGCCGCTTACTACAAGCTGGCCGACGCCTTCTCGCGTGTGCAAAAATTTGAGGACGCCGAGCGCCTGCTGCAGCGGTCGATCTGGCTCGACGCGACCTCTACCGGTCCCTTCATCCTCATGGGAAAGGTACTCGAGAAGAAGGGCGAATTCGAACTCGCAGTCCGTGCTCTGCAGCGAGCCGCCACCATGGATCCCAACAATCCGACAACCCATCACCTGCTCGGTCAGGCGTACCGGGATATGGGAAGAAAAGAAGAAGCCGAGAACGAGTTGAGGCTAGCCGAGCAACTGCAAACTACGCAGGATTCGCGTCCCTAGCCGACTGCTGAAGAAACCCTGCTCTGAGTGCCGAACGATTCGCTTGGTGCGGGAAAAGCTTTTGGGTGGCGCAGTGCTTTCAAGCGCAGCGATAAGTGACCCCTTCATTTAATATGGTTCAGCCTCCGAGGTGCGGAAGCCATGCCGAGCACGCGACACACCGTCGTCGGTCTGGGCGAGCTGCTTTGGGACCTCCTGCCCGCCGGGAAACAGCTCGGCGGAGCACCCGCCAACTTCGCCTACATCACCTCCCTGTTAGGTGACACTGGAATACCAGCCAGCCGTCTCGGCCAGGACGACCTGGGCGAGGAAGCTATTCGCCGCCTGGGCCAGCTCGGACTAGCCACGGACTTCATTCAACGAGACACTCAACACTCCACCGGAACCGTGAAAGTCGAAGTGGATCGTGCCGGTCAGCCGCGCTTTGAAATCTGCGAAGCCGTGGCCTGGGACTTTCTCAAGTGGACCTCGCATTGGCAAAAGCTGGCCAGCCAAGCCGATGCCGTCTGTTTCGGATCGCTCGCCCAAAGGTCAGCACCAAGCCGTTCGACCATCCGATGTTTTCTTCAAGCAACACGCCCCGGCGCGTTGCGCGTGTTCGACGTCAACCTGAGGCAGAGCTTCTACAGCGCAGAGGTTCTCTCCGCTTCGATGAAACTCGCCACTATCGTTAAGCTAAACCACGAAGAACTGCCCAGGATCATGCAGTTGTTCGAATTGGAGCACCGCACAGAGGAACTCTCGGCCCAACGTCTGGTCGCGCTCTACAACCTGAAGTTGGTCTGCATCACGCGCGGAAACGGGGGCAGCCTGCTGGCGAATGCGGACGCCTGTCACGCTCACCCAGGCTTTCGAGTAAAAGTCGCCGATACCGTGGGTGCCGGCGACGCGTTTACCGCGGCCATGGTTCACGAATATCTTCGCGACGCTTCGCTCCAGCGGATGAACGAAGCTGCGAATCGCATAGGCGCGTGGGTGGCAAGCCAGGTCGGAGCCACACCGGGGCTTAAGCCGGGTGGACTGGAGAGAACGCTCGCAGAAGTGTCTTGAGCACCCTGGCTACGGCTACGGCAACGTCTTACTTTGCGCTCTGTAGCGGCTGGCCTTGCTCCTTCTCCAGCCGTTCCGCCATCTCCTTTGGCAGTCCGTGCAGCAGTTCCAGAAATGCGGCGTTGGTCCAGCCAAAGCCCACAACGTTCATCTGATAGCCCATCTCGACATGCGACTCGGACGATCGTGTGACCACGTTGTATTTCTCCCGGATGTTCCCGTCGCGGCGAAAGTTTTCCGCCACCATCGATAGAAACTCGTAGGAAATCCGGTCGGCATCAGCGTTGTAGCCATAGTTCCGCAGCCCCTCGATGGTGAGCATCTCAATGTTTCCCCACCCGTACGGCAAGTCCCACTGCGCACCCGTGTCCACGGTGCCCATCGGAAGTCCGCCCGGCTGTTCGAATCCCTTCAGGTTCCGCGCCACAGCTTTCGCCTGCTCGGGCGTAGCGAGTCCTGCCCACAAGGGATAGAACATGGATGCATAGCGATAGGAAGACTGCTGCCTAGTCTCGAAGTTGTAATCGAAGAACAGACCCTGCTCCTGGTTCCAGAGGTAACGCGCGATCAACTTCTTACGCTCTTCGGCCCGCTTGTTCCACTTTTCTGCGTCGGCGCTTCGGCCTAGCCAGCGGCTGATCTGCTCCATATCCTTTTCGGTTTTGTACAGCAAACTGTTCAGGCACACCGGAGCGTAATGATGCGTAGCGGCCCCGAAAGGGCCGAAACGAAAGCTCACATCGAATCCTGACTCGCGCATGGAGCGGTCGCCCTTGTAGTAATCCGTACTGAGCTTAAACTCGTGCATTTGATCGCAGTCCGGCCGGGCCATGGTGCGCGCAGCATTACAAACCTGCAGAGTGTAGGGCGCCCCTGCCACAGACTGCGTCACTCCGGGCTTGTTCTCCAGGATGTAGCCGTCCGCCTGGGCGGGATGAAAAAAGAAATACGTAGCGACTTTGCGGTAGAAGCCGGTTTCATCCTGCACAGCCTCCGCCGGAGGCCCCTCACCAAAATCGTAGTAGCGCGAGAGTCCCGTCTGTCCCGCCAGATGCGGCTCATGAGTCCACATCTCGTAATCTTTTTCAAGATCGGCGTATGCCCTCGCGAGCCATGCCGTGTCGCGATTCCCGTCTTTGCCGTCCTTTCCTTGCGCCCGGTAAACGTCGACAAACATGGAACTGAGGAACGGCGGTTGCGAGCGGGTCAGGTAGTATGTGCGGTTGGCGTTGAGCATCGCTCCATAGTGTTCGATTTCAAAAAAGAAATTGTCCACCATGCCTCGCGCCAGTTCGACGCGTCCCGCCCGCAGCAGCCCGCGAATAATGAAGTAGCTGTCCCATCCGTACATTTCGTTGAACCGCCCACCTGGCACCACGTATTTGTTTTCCAGGTAGAGCAATCCGTGAGGCTGAATCTTCCCCGTATCGATCTCGCCCAGATGGTGGATCTCCCTCGGCAAGTGCTCGACGCGGACGTTGCAATCCGTCGCCAATTTTTGCACTGCCGGGGGCTCGGGGAATCCCGCGGGCAAATACAACACCGGGGACACCTTGATTTTCGGGTCAACAATGCTCTGGCACTCCGTCACCGAGCGCGTGAGCGTATCCCACGCTGACGAAATGTAGCCGAGAATGGGTTGCAATCCTTGCGCTTGCGGAGCCACTTTCTGCTCCGCCGACACCGCCTGCCCGAAGGCAAAAGAGGTCGAGAAGAGAAGGACCAACAAGCTACGTAGGACTGGCAGAGGGCGGCGAAGTTTTGTCGAAAATAAGAGATTCATGGTTGGGCAAAACGGGGCGCACCCATGATAAATCAACCATGCCTAAATGCTTCTAAATGAATTTGATGGGGGGATATCGCCGCGCAGGTATTCGATTGCCTAACACCCCAAACGCCACCTTTTTAGTTTATTCTATGGAGTTTGGCTGTTCGCGTTCGAGGGGGGCACGTGATCCGATCCTACCGAGTCCTTGGTGTGTTCGTTTGTGTTCTAGTTTCGCAGTTGACCGGTTCCAGCGTCGCGCAGCAAATTCCCGAAAATACCTACCAGGAGTTGCACTGGCGGATGATTGGTCCGTTTCGCGGCGGCCGCACGCGGGCCGTTGCCGGCGTTCCCACCCAGCCCAATGTTTTCTACGTAGGCCAGGTCAACGGCGGAGTGTGGAAGACCGATGACTATGGCCGCACCTGGACTCCTATCTTCGATCACGAGCCGACGCAATCGATCGGCGCCATCGCGGTAGCTCCCTCAGACCCCAACATCATTTATGTTGCTAGTGGGGAAGGATTGCATCGCCCCGATCTTTCTGTCGGCAATGGAATCTACAAATCCACCGACGCGGGAAAAACCTGGACTCATCTTGGCTCAGGAAAAGAAGGCCTGCGGGACGGGCAGCAGATTCCAGCGCTCGCGATCGATCCACGCGATCCGAATCACCTTTTCGCCGCGGTTCTCGGTCACCCGTACGGGCCCAACAACGAGCGCGGACTATTTCGCTCCACCGACGGCGGTCAAACCTGGCAGAAGGCAATCGCGAAAGACGAGAACACTGGCGCATCCGATGTCGAAATCGATCCTTCGAATCCCGACGTCGTCTACGCCTCCATGTGGGAAGCCCGCGAAGGCCCGTGGGAGGACAACAATCAAGTCAACGGAACCAGCGGTGGACTGTTCAAGTCCACTGACGGTGGCGCCACCTGGCACTCATTAACCAACGGCCTGCCAAAAGATCTTTCGCAAATCTATGTGGCGGTCGCTCCCAGCGAGCCTCGGCGGCTGTACGCAACACTCGGCACCAGCACCGGAAAACTTGCTGTCTATCGGTCTGAAGATGCAGGAGAAAACTGGTCGCAGGCGACCGAAGATCCGCGCCCTTCAGGCCGCATCGGAGGCGGCGATCTGCCGATTCCACGAGTCGATCCCAAGAACCCGGACATCGTCTACAGTGCGAGCACGGTCACGATGCGCTCGAGCGACGGCGGCAAGACCTGGTCAAGCTTTCGCGGCGCACCCGGTGGCGACGACTACCAGAATCTCTGGATCAACCCGACGGATCCGAACGTGATCCTTCTTGTCAGCGACCAGGGCGCTCTCGTGACCGTCAACGGCGGAGCCAGTTGGAGCTCGTGGTACAACCAGCCCACAGCGCAGATCTATCACGTCTCTGTCACCAACGATTTCCCCTACAAGGTTTGCGGAGCCCAGCAGGAGAGCGGTTCCGTCTGCATTTCCAGTCGCGGCAACGATGGTGAAATTACCATCCGCGAATGGCATCCCGTAGGGGCAATTGAATACGGATACGTCGCTCCCGATCCACTTAACCCCGAAATTATCTACGGTGGCGGCAGAAGCGAAGTGTCCAAATATCACTGGACCACAGGCCAGGTGCAAAACGTCACTCCCATCCCGGTTCGCAGCAGCAAGTATCGGGTAGACCGCACCGAGCCCCTGATGTTTTCCCCGGTGGACCCGCATATCCTTTATTACGCCACCAACGTGCTCTTCAAGACCACCGACGGCGGAGGCTCGTGGCAAACAATCAGCACCGATCTCACGCGCGAGAACCCGGGCGTTCCGGCCAGCGTTGGCAACCTTGTCCCCAAGGGTGCCGACAAGCAGCGGGGAGTGATCTATGCGCTCGCGCCCTCTTTCAAGAACGTGAACACACTGTGGGCCGGAACCGACGACGGACTCATCTGGCTGACCCGCGACGACGGCAAGAAGTGGAATGACATCACTCCGAAAGAGCTGACTCCGTGGAGTAAGGTCACCCAGATCTCTGCCTCGCATTTCGATGAAGAAACCGCTTACGCTTCGGTCAGCCGCTTCCGCATCGACGACGTTCACCCATACATCTACCGCACTCACGATGGCGGCAAGACCTGGAAGCTCATCACCGCTGGCATTGGCAATCGCTGCAACTGAATCTCCCGCACACTTCCATGCGCGACCTTTGGATCCATGACAACGACCTCATCGTGGCCACCCACGGCCGCTCGTTCTGGATACTGGATGACATCGCATCGCTGCGCGAGATTACACAATCGCTGGCAAACTCCGAGCCTCATCTTTTCAAGCCCGCGTCGGCTTACCGCGTCCCGCGCAGTACGAACACAGACACTCCACTTCCGCCGGATGAGCCGGCAGCCACGAACCCGCCGGATGGCGCAATCATCGACTATTATCTTCCGCGTGCCGCTTCCGGCCCGGTAACCGTAGAAATCCTGGACGCGCAGGGACAACTCGTGCGGCGCTTCTCCAGCGCAGACCAGCCCCCGGTATCGGAAGCGGAACTGAAGAAACAATTGATTCCTCCGTACTGGGTGCGTCCGTTTCGATCTCTCCCGACCGACCCCGGTATGCACCGCTGGGTCTGGGATCTGCACTACACTGCGCCCGCTTCCATCCGGCACGAATATCCCATCGCCGCAGTTCCCCACGACACACCTCGCTCGCCGCTCGGTCCGTCAGCCGTGCCGGGTCAGTACTCGGTGCGGCTCACCGTGAATGGCAAGGGCCACACCGCGCCGGTAACGCTAAAAATAGATCCTCGCGTAAAGACATCGACAGTTTCCCTGGAGAAAAAATTCCAGGCGGAAACTCGCCTCGCTGCAATCGTAAGCCAAAGCTCCGAAGCTATTCTTCAGGGCGGCTCCATTCGCGGCCAGATGCAGAAATTGAGCGAGCGCTCCAACGCGGCGGCCAAGGACGCCCTGGACACTTTGCAGAAAAAGCTGTCCACCGTTCTGGGTGCTTCGGGCAGTGCCTCCGCACCGCCTTCCGACGAAGTCACTCTGACTCGAGTAAATGGACAAGCGAGTACCCTGTACGCGCAGGTATGGCAGGTCGATTCGGAGCCGACATCTGCTCAGATGGAGGCATTGAAGATCATCGAGCGCGACAACGGCGATGTGATGAAACGCTGGAATGAATTCAAGGCCTCCGATCTGCCCGCACTGAATCGCCAACTGCGAGAGGCAGGGCTTTCGGAGATCAATCTCCAGTCAAACCTGTCCTCCGAAGATCCGCAAACCGACGAAGAATAGCGAGCCATGCAATCGGGCAGCGCTCACGCCGAGGCATCGACGTAGCGGCCCTTCTCTCCAGATCGGCAGTGCAGTGCGCTGTCATTGCAAGAATTTGCAACTTGGCACTATAAGAAGTTGCAGTTTCTTGCATCTCACGAACGTCTTAAAAAATAGTTATGAATTTCGCGTGACAAACGGTGAAAAGCCGTCGCCCCCGAGTTATAATCCCGCGACTTTGGGATTTCGGTCCGGCCTCCGGCAACTCGCTCTGCATCGGTGAGGAGCAAGTCAATCGAGATCCGCCTCCGAAGCCAGGTTTCGCACAATCGAAAAAATGAGAGGTTCAATAATGAAAGTGTTCCGAACTCTCGGAATCGCGCTGCTTGCGTTAACGGCCTGGTCCGGTATCGCCAGCTCCCAGGAACCATTTACCGCAGGAACATGGACGAAGGTCGTCGCAGCCCCTCCGTCTCCGAACGGCGTAGGTCATATCCAGCTGCTCACTGACGGCTCCGTCATTGCGCTCGATTCCGGCTGCTCTGCTACAGGCACCTGGTACCGCCTTACCCCGAACAGCGCCGGTAGTTACGTCGATGGAACCTGGAGCATGATCGGCGGTATGCCCGCGGGCTACAACCCGCTTTACTTCGGTTCGGCTGTTTTGCCCAACGGAAAGTTCATCGTCATGGGCGGTGAATACAACGCTTGTAGCGCGGTCTGGACAACTCTGGGCGCCATTTATAACCCATTCACTAACAAATGGACAGCGATGGCGCCGCCGGCTGGATGGTCCACAATCGGCGATGCTCAAAGCGTGGTATTGAACAGCGGCAAATTCATGCTGGCAAATTGCTGCACCACCGACGAGGCGATCCTCACGCTCTCCTCCACCCCAACCTGGACCGCCACCGGCACTGGCAAGGCCGACATCAACGACGAAGAAGGCTGGACCTTGCTGCCCAGTGGGAAGCTATTGACAGTTGATGCTAACAATGGCGCCGGCGCCACCACCCACAATGCTGTCTACAACTCGAAGACGAATACCTGGTCGACGGGTCCCAGCTTCGGCGGCTCACTCGATATCGCCGATGGGCCGGGCTCGCTCCTGCCCGACGGCAACGTACTTCTTGACGCCAGCCCAGGAGTCTTCAAGCTCGGCACCAAGTTCTTCGAGTGGGATGGCACCGCCCTCAACGCAGTGCCGGGTCCACCCAGGGCCGCTTCCGATAGCTCGTACTACGGCAACATGATCGTGCTGCCTACGGGCCAGATCCTCTTTACTGACTTCTCATTAGATGTCGAGATCTACACGCCTGTGGGAAGCCCTTGCTCGGGTTGCGCTCCTGCCATCACTTCCGTGGCTAGCACTTTGACCCACGCCGTCAAGAACAATGTGATCCAGGGCACACAGTTCAGTGGCAAGTCGCAAGGCGCCGCCTACGGGGACGATAGCCAAAACGCCACCAACTTCCCGCTGGTACGGATCACCGATTCATCCGGCAAAGTGATCTATTGCCGGACTCACAGCTTCAACTCAGGCGTAGCCACGGGAACAAGAATTGTGTCCGCACAGTTTGACATCCCGGCAACGATCACCCTCGGAGCCGCCACTCTGAACGTGGTCACCAACGGAATTGCGTCTGCTGGGGTGAGCGTGACCATTAACTAGCAGCCTGCGACATAACATATGGCGCAGTACTTAACCTCAGGCGCTGTCGTTCTCGGCATATCGACGAGATGACAGCGCCTGAAGCATCAATAAGGGAGAATGGTTTCCCGCGCAGTCGCCTCACAACTCCTCGACCGCTTTTTGTAATTCCCGGGCGATCCGCTCCGGAGCACTTTCCGGATGAAACCTGACAGGCTTGCCAATACGCACACGGATTTTTCCCGGCAGCGCGAACTTCTTGCCCGCTTGCTTCACCTCGAACAATCCGACGATCCGCATAGGCAGCACAGGAATTCCCAAATTGTTGGCCAACAGCCCAATCCCCGCGCGAAATGGATTGATCTTACCGTCCACGGTATGTCGTCCTTCGGGAAAGACCAGCACGCTGTATCCGCGATCCACGGTCTGACCCGCGTAAGCAAAGCTCTGCCGGAAGCCAGCCTCCCGTGGCAGCGGAAACAAGTTCAGCAGCGACACACCCAGCACCCACTGCATCCGATCGTAGATTCTAGCCAGGAATCCCCGGCCCGGCGCCGGCGCACGCAACGCTTCCAAGGCCTCGCCACCAGTGGCCGTTGCGATGCGGTGCCGCAATCGCGCCGGTAAAGCGGTCTGCACGAAGCCCACATCCACGTCGTCAATGTGATTGCAGACCACCAGCAGCGGCCCGCTCCATCCTCGCAAGTTTTCCCTTCCTTCGATCCGCGGCCAGCCTAACAAAAACATGGCCGGCCTCATCAGCAGGTAATGCGCCAGCCATCGAACCCACGTAACCGGCCAGCGCAACACCCAACTCGGATAGTGATACTCGGCTCGCTGCCTTGCCCCGCCGGTCAACATCCTTTCCACGTCGCCCACCGTCCGTGCTCCGCTCAACCGCGTCTCGCTAAGATCCACCTGATATCGATCTTCCAGGGCGCCGAGCAATTCCACGCGGTCCAGCGAACTCAGCCCCAAGTCAGAATCAAGCTTCGCCTCGGCAGTCACCCCAGTGGCACTTCGTCCCGTGATGCGCTCGATCAACTCGGTCACGGGGCTGACCCTCGCAATATCCTTCGCCCCAGCCTGCAGAATTTGTCTTGTCGCGAATTCACCAATCAGGTTTCGCCGCGGTTTTTGCGTGTTCGTGCGCGGGAAATCTTCTTGCGGCCACTGCACCCACATCCCCATGCGCTGGAATTCCGCCAGTGACTGGTTCGCGCGCTCCATCACCTCTTCCGCTCTGTCACCGTCGCGGATAATCAGCACCGCGCAAGGTTCCGCATTTCCCCCACGCTCAATTCCCACCACCACGCAATCTTTCACTCCGGGTTGTCGCCGCAGCGCAGCCTCCAGGTCTTCCGGATAAATATTGAGTCCGCCCGGCGTCACGATCACTTCTTTCTTGCGCCCCTTGAAATAAAGATGCCCGGCTTCGTCCAGCGCGCCAATGTCCCCGGTGCGATACCATCCCTGTTCGTCCGCTACTTCCTGCCGTCCACCTCCACTCCAATACCCCGCCGCCACTCCGCCACCACGGATCAGGATCTCGCCATCTTCCGCCAGCTTCACTTCCCGCCCCGGCAGCACTTTTCCGATCGATCCTTTCCGCAACTTGAAGGGATGGTTCAGGCTGATCAGCGACGTTGTCTCTGTCAGCCCATATCCCTGGATCGCCGCGTAGCCCAGTCGGCCCCAGAATTCTTCGGTCTCACTGTCGAGCGTGGCGCCGCCAGAGATGAACGCCCAGAACTTCCACCCAAACTTCCGGCGAATCGCACGAAAAATCCACCACCGGTGCAGAAACTGCTTGCCTTCCGCCGCGCGGAACCGCCGCCGAAACTCTTCGGCCTTCCCATGCTCTTCCGAATCGAGGTCTTCGAGATCGCGCTCAATCTTCTGCTTGAGCGACTGCAAAATCCGCGGTACGGCTACCAATACCGACACTCGCTCGCGCCGGACCGTGCTCACGATCTCCGACGGGTTCAACTCCTCCTGAAAAATCACAGTCCCGCCCAACAACGGCGGCAGAAACATCACAAGAAATTGCCCGAAGACGTGGCTCAGCGGCAGCAAGTTCAAAAACCGCACAGGATGCACCCAGCGCTCATACTTCAAATACCGCCGCATCTCCCGCTCTACCGGAGCGATGTTGGCCAGCACATTGCCGTGCGTGATCACGACTCCCCTTGGATCGGCAGTCGTGCCCGAAGTAAATACGATTTGCAGGACGTCATCACGTCCGATCGGAACATTCGGCCGTGGGGTCGCGGGATGAGGAGCGAGCGTTTGCGCCAGGTCTTCAAGGATCAACGTGGCGGCGGGACTGATCTCCGCAGAGTCCTTGTGCCGGCGCGAGCACAGCAGCAATTTGCCTTCAACCTGGCGCGAGACCGTGTTTGCGAAATCAGCCGCCGCTCCGTTGTCTATGGGAACAACAATGACGCCGCTAAGCGCGCATCCGAAGAATGCCGCGACCCACTCCGCGGAGTTTTCCCCCCAAAGCATCACGCGGTCGCCCTTGCCGATGCCCCGCGTCTCCAGTTCATGGGCAAAGCGGAAACCAGCCTCCAGGACTTTCTCGTAGGACCACCACTCAATGCGGTAGCCACGCCGCTGCCCATAGGCACGCTCGTCGCCGTGCGCCTGAAAGTTCGCCGAGAAAAAATCCGCTAAGGATTCAGCCATGGAATGATGATGACCAGGAAAGCCATTCCAGCCTGTGCTGTGGCTCTGAGGTAAGTTTAGTAGAAGTTCTCACGCTGCCCAGCGAGTCGAAAGAAGGTTGATGGGACTAGTCCTGCTTTTTCAGATGTGGGCGGCGAAGCTCACCAAGCCCTGCCCGCTTCTACGCGTCCGTGGTCACGGCTGTTCTGCTCGCGCGTGGACCGAATCGCCGCTTCCAGCCTGCACTGATCGTCATCATGCAGCGTAACGAAACGGAACGGCTGCAGGCTCCAGGAGATGGGATGCAACATCTCCGCTGCGCCAAGCACAAGTCCACTGCGGATCAGAAACATCAACTTCGCATCCGAACCAAGATCCAAGGGCAAAGGTTTAGAGAGCCAGAGCAACCCCCCGGTCACAGAGAGGACCTGCAATTTGGCAGGAACGCAACGGCCGCTTTTGAAGCGAAGGACCGCGACGGTCGTTTCCGCCAAATGTAGCCTCGCAGCCCGCCGCGGGGGCTGTGATTGGGGGAGAGACAGCATATGTGATATCGAGAATATGACGCGGGGACACGGAATAGGAGATTACGGAAGGGCTTGCCGGGAGGGCGCAAAACGCCTCCTGGTCTGGAGGCGAATCAACCGTGGAATACCTGTCTTTTGACAATTTTCTGACAACTCCGGATGGAGTCGGTCATACCTTACGTAGGCTTGTCCCATCGCGACAAACGCTTCCAGGAGAATCGACTTGCTGAAGACGAAAACTGCTGACATCCTGCCAAAGTTGCTTTTCGCTGCCGCCTTCCTCTGCTTGTTCTGCTCCCTAACAAGCCCAAGCGTCGGGCAAGCCGATGAAGCTCAGCCGAACTTCGCGGCCGGTGCAGGCAATATCATCGTACACAGCAGGTTTGGCGGCCAAATTTTCGGATTCGATATCGATCAGAACGGTACTGAAGGCGTCCTCAGCGAGGCGCAGACGTTGTCTAACGGAAACGTCTTAGCCGCCGTCGAAACCTTCGATCAAACCACAGGTAAGATTCTGAATGTCGTCGTCAAGACGACCACGCAGGACGATTTTGTCACGCTGGGGGTCGTTGGCAGCTCCATCGGCCTGGTTGAACGCGAACACGTTATCAGCCTTTTTAACGTTCAGCGCACATTTCATCTGCTGAATCCCCTGAGCGCAAACAAGTTTACCGGCCTCTGGACGCCTCCCATCGGAACCAAGCATCTGCTTGAAGAAGTAAGCCGCAACCAGGGGACTTCCGACGTTGCCGTGTTTGCTTCTGGTATCGGCGCCAACCCGATTGTATTCAGCTCAAATGTCGCCGCCAACACCTTCGGGCCGCAAATCACCCTCACCAACCAAAACTTCACCTTCGGAGTTATCCCGGTGCTGGCGCTCGATGCCGCGACGAACCGGGCGGTTCTGGCACAGGACTTCGGCAGCCCCACGAGTGTCCCGGAAATCGGCATCGCCGATCTCACCAAGGGCACGGTAACCACGTTCAGCGGTGTCGGATTCGGGTTTGTCAACGGGATCGCAATCGACTCGGCCGATGGCATCGCATGCACCACAACCGAAATCGACTTCAGCGTCGAATTCTACGACCTGGCAAAGCGAACCGGATTCAGGGTAACGCTCCCCGGCGCCACCAACCAGATATTCAGCGGGGCCGATGTCGAGTTTGATCCCGTTAACCATCTTTTCCTCGTAGCCCAACCGGTCTCCAGCACTGCCGCCGGCGGCAGCAGCATCCAGGTTTTTGACACAAAAGGAAATTTTGTCGAGTCGATCAACGGACTCAATTTCTCGAACGCCTCCAACGTTATTCCCGCACACATCGCGCTAAAACCCAGCAACCGAACCGGTTTTGTGGACGGCCCCACCGCAGGAGTGATCGACATTCAATCATTCAGCTATTAGTAAGCCGTGTGGCGCGGGCGCCCTCGCCCGCGAAATGCATGCAGGTTAGTAGCAGAAGAGAACAATCGCATCTCCGCCGCGCAAATTCATGGGGCCATCGCATAATGTTTCAGTAGGCGCGCCTAAAAAATAGGTAGTGTCATCACTTGGTTACGACAGCTACAATTTTGATCGGGTTACGGAAAATGCGTGCTCCTCAGACCGGCGAAGCCACGACCCCGCGCGGTAAATGGACGATAGACCTGCGTAGTACGGTGCAGTTCGCCGTCGCGTGCGCTCTGGTCATTACTCTGCTGGCTCTATTGCGGCGCGGCCCAGGAGAGGCGGCGGAATGGCCGCTGGTGCAGGGAAATATTCAGGACACAAGGATCGTTGCGGACCACGCAGTTGAGACGAAATGGGGCGGAGAGCTAACTTGGAAGGCAGAATACAAGGTTGATTATTTCGTTGCGAGTCGTGAATATGCAGTATGGGCCGACTCCGGCATCCGTTTCGAAAGCGAAGCCGGTGTTCGGTTGGCCTTGCCACAATCGCGACTCTCGTGTCGGGTGAAGTACAACCCCAAGAGACCCGGGGAATCTGTCGCCAATTGTCGATGAAAACCGAGCGGGGCCCAATAGGGGTAGTAACCTCGCCACTATGCCGGTGACCCTGGCCAGTGCACTTATGAGATCACTGATAACTCACTAGAGATTTCACTCCCTCCCCACCCCCAGAGCATCCGCCACGCGATTGATGTAGTTGAACCACGAAGCGATCAGTGTGATTTGCAGAATCCCGCGGTCATCAAACCCTGCCGCGCGTAGTCCATCGATATCGTCCTTCGAAACCCTGGTCGCATCGCGAGTCAGTTTGACCACGTGATCCAGCATCACCCGCTCCTGAGCTGTGATGGGGGCGGCGGTGTAATCCTTCTCCAGCGCTTCCACCAGTTCCCGGTCCAGCGTCACCCTGCGCAGAAACTCTGCGTGCGACTCGATTCAATACTGGCACCGGTTGGTCACCGAGACCATGGTCGCAATCATCTCGTGCTGCCGCCGCTCCAGCGGAAGTTCGGGGGACATGAGCGCGCCGAAGGTGCTGAATGCGTGATACAGCGCATCGGGAATCAGCGTGTGCGAGCCCACAATGGACGATCCCCCAGACTCGTCCGGGTGCACCGGATCGGCATACTCTCGCGGATAAACCAGTCTCTGCTCGGCAATGGCTCGCCGCAACTTGTCATCAGCTTCAGAAAAAGGAATTGTTTGGATCCAGGTCATAAACTCACTCGCCCTCGGCTCACCAGTCTCCTGGATTGAGCATCCGAAAAGGTACTCTATTCCGCATCACCGCCACATAACACATTAATACTAGAACTGCTCCCATAAATGGTTTGGGCACGGTTTTTGAAAGGGCACGGCTTCGAGCCGTGCCGCTAGAGACCAAAATAATGCGGGCTTTAGCCCCTGAGGGGGCCTTATTCCCCTCCAGGAACGTTTGTGCGACTAGCTCCAGAACTGGTCGCATTAGGTAGGCTGGAAAGACATATCCTCCAGCGAAACTTGGCCCGCTTAGAGAGGTGCCCTTCGTAACCCGTTCGTACACTCCCTTTCGGTAACCCTTGGTAACCATGCGATTCGTGACGCCCGGTCGTACAATTGGCCTTGTCCGGAAGGCCATCGTCAAGATGAGAGATCGGCCTCCCGATATGTTCTTCGAGAACAGTTTCTCGGAATAGATGAGTCGGTAAATAGATGGGTCGGTAACCAAACCAGGGGCTGGAGTTCGCACTACTATGGCGTTCGGTTTCGGGTTCAACAAACAAAAGGTTCTCAGCGCTGCGGAGAAATACGTTCAGCAGGGCAAACTGCCCAATGCCATTGCTGAGTACGAAAAAGTCCTCAAGGCCGATGCCAAAGACCTTACGGTCAGCAATACCGTCGGCGACCTCTACGCCCGCCTCGGTGATACCGACAAAGCCACGGAACAATTCAAAGTCGTCGGCGATGCCTATGCCAGCCAGGGATTCACTGTCAAGGCCATCGCCATGTACAAGAAGATCAGCAAGCTCAAGCCCTCGCTTGAGAGTGTGCTGAAGCTGGCCGAACTCTACACCCAGCAGGGCCTTTTCAATGACGCCCGCGCGCAATACCTGCAGGTCGCGGAAGAATTCCTCAAGGCCGGAGAACTGGAAAATGCCGTTCGCATCTTCCAGAAGATTCTGGAGATGGATCCGGAAAACGTGAACATGCGGGTCCGGCTGGCGGAAGTGTACATCCGTCTCGGGAAGAAGACGGAAGCCTGGCAGATTTTCTCCGCCGCCGCCGAAAGCATGCGCTCCCGCGGCTCACTCGCCGGCGCCGAAGAAGTTCTGCAGCGCATGCTCACACTCGATCCCGGCAACGCCTATGCGCTGCTGCTGCAGGGACGCAACCTGCTCGAATCAGGCGATGCCGAAGGCGCGATCGCTTCGCTGCAGAAAGTTCCGGATCTCGACTCCAATCCCGACGGATTGCGCGCTCTGTTGAAGGCTTTTCTGCAGACCGGACGGCTCTCCGATGCTGGAACCCTCGCCAACAAGCTGCTGACCGTGCACAACGATTTACCGGCGATTTCCAACTTTGCCGACGCCCTGATGCAGGCTGGCCAGTATGACAACGCGCTTCAGGTTTACGGTCAGCACGCCGACCGATTGCTGTCCGAGAACTCAGAAAAAGTTCTTGAGCACCTGCACACCATTATCGGGCACGTACGCGAAAATCCCGCTTCCCTCGAGAAGTTACTGGACCTGTTCCACAAGGCCGGAGAAACCACTCATCTCACCGAAGTGATTGAACTCCTCGCCCATGCCAGCGTTCAGTCTGGCGACCTGACGCGTGCCCGCGATCTGTATCAGAAGCTGGCCACTCTCGAACCCCAGAACAACCTGCACCTGAAGAGTTACCAGCAGGTGGTCAGCCAGCTCGGCGGAACTACTACCGGCTCCAAGCTCATCACAGCCGAGGAAGCGGCCGTCATCGTGGACGAACTGGAGGCGACAGCTCCTTCCATCCACCAGCATTATTCCGACGAGATCTCACTCTCCATTCGCTCGGCACTCACGGATGCTGAGCTCTTTATTTCTTACAACATGCCCGCAAAGGGATTGGGGCCGCTGATCGCCGCACTGCCGCAGGCGCCCCACGATCTGCGTCTGAACCAGCGCCTCGCGGCCTTGCATACTCGCGCCGGACGTTTCGCGGAAGCTGCCCTCTGTTGCCGCACCCTGCAGACTCTTTATTCTGACGCCGGGTATCCCGATGAAGCGACGCGCTACGGCGAACTCGCCGACCGCTACGAGGACCGCTCTTCCACATCCGCGACCGCCTCTGTAACTGAAGAGATCCCTGCCGCACTGGCGGCGCCGGCGGAAGAACCCGCGATCAAAGAAGAAGCTGCAACTGAAAAAGCGACCGCGGCAGAATCTGTATCGGCAGCCGCATGGCCCGCGTTCGCCGGCCAGCCAGTCCACGAAGTTGCGGACGTTGCGAGCGCGCCGGACGCTGAATTCGCCGTTGTTGATGAGGTTACCGCACCTTCGGTTGAAGCGACGGCGCCGGCCGAGATTGACCTTTCCTCGGAATGGGACGACACCATCACGGTTGAAAACGACGTCCCCGCTGCCGAAGCCACCGAAATCGAGATCGCTGACGCCATCGGCGACCATGAAATTCCCGTCGCCGGCGAAACTGGCAAGACCGACGAAATCGTCGATGAGATTCGCTTCTATCTTTCCCACGGCATGCCCGAGCAGGCATGGTCAGCGCTCGCCAAACTGCAGGTTATTACTCAGGATCCGGCGCAGCTCGCCGAGATCCGCGCCGAGATTGAGGCTGCCACTCAAGCCACCGCCACCGAGGAAGCGGCTGCAGCTCCTGAGCATTCGGTTGACGAAATCGCCGTCGACCTTCCCGTAGATGTAGAGGAACCTGCAGCTGCCGAACCTATCGTCGCCGAGCACTCAACGCCCGCGGAAATCTCGGTTGAAGCCGAAGTTCCGGCAGTGCTCAAGTCCAAGGCCGAGGCCGCCGCTGCGGAGCCGGAACCAGCCGTCTTGCAGGAGTTCGTTGCCGACATCGAGTCCTCCCTGGGTGACAGCTTTCTGCCCGGAACGGTCACGCGTGAAGCTGACTCCGCGCAGGCCCCAGTCGCGCATGTCGAATCCGTGGAAGCCGAACTCGCTCCCGTGGCGCACGCAGAACCCGCCCCCTCGGGTGAGCCTCAAGGCCCGGTGCTGGGCGAATTCGTTGCCGATCTCGAAGAATCGTTGGGCGATGATTTCCTGAAGGGAGCTCCGGTCGCGGAGCCCGAGGCAGCCAAGCCAGAGCCGGCTGTGGCCGTTGCCCCAGTCCAAGCCGCACCGCGGGCGCCAGTGGTTGCTCCACAAGCACCCGCGCCTATGGCTGCCAGCGCCGCCGCATCAGCATCGGGACATGCCGCACCTCCTGCCGTTCCGAATCCCCCGGCCGTCTTTCCACCTGCGCACGCCGTGGAAATATCGAAGGAAGTGCGGAAGCCACAGCCAACGGCGCCGTCCGCAACCAAGGCCTCCCCATTCGGAGAGGAAGCCGGCATCGACCTGGCAGAAATGTTTGGCGAATTAAAACAGGATCTCGAGTCCGGCGGCGCCTCCGCTGACGAAGATCCCGAGACCCACTACAACCTTGGCATCGCCTTCCGCGAAATGGGCTTACTCGACGAGGCCATCGGAGAACTGCAAAAGGCATGCCAGTCAGTCGATCGCGGGCATCCATTCCCGCAGATCATGCAGGCCTGCACCTGGCTGGCGCAGTGCTTCTTAGAAAAGGGCGTGCCCGAAGCTGCCGTCCGCTGGTATGACAAAGCCCTGAACGTCCCCGGAATTGACGCGGAGACACGCGTGGCCCTCCATTACGAATTGGCCTCTTCCTACGAGACCGCCGGCGACAAACCTTCTGCCCTCAAGCATTTTATGGACGTGTACGGCAACAACATCGATTATCGCGACGTCTCCGAGCGCATCAAGGCCCTGAAGTCGTAGAATATCCCGATGGGTTCTCCTAATATTTCCCAGGCAGGCGGTACGCGCGACCACCTTTGCCGTGCAGTTTCGCCGCGGAGCCTGGCGTGACGACCAATCCCAACCCACTATCGACTCGTCCTGCGAAGCCGGCGGATCCGCCTGCGGTTCAGTCCCAGGCTGATACGGCGCTGCTTGAGCCGCCGCCGCAGAACGCCGGAAGACACGGCGGCCTCCAACTTTGGCTTCACCGGATCTCTGTCTTCCTCTTTGTCCTGATAAGCGCTGTGGCCGGTGTTCTGCTCATCATCTTGCCCTGGACGCCCGAATGGACCGATAACTACCTGCTGCTCTCCTACCCCAGTCTCCGCACTCTGGTCGCAAATGGCTTTTTCCGCGGCCTGTGCAGCGGTCTCGGACTGCTGGATATCTGGATCGGCTTTTGGGAGGCGCTGCACTACCACGAACACAAGGCAAGCTGAAGTAACTCCTGGCACTCCGGTATACCTGGGCTGCGCACGAGTGCGGTTAGTTCCGTAGCGAGTTCTCACATGATCGAAAAACTCAAGTCAGCACCGCTGGCATATCAGAACGAAAGCTTCCTCAACAGTCCCGATGGACGCGTCCTCCGCATCCTCGCCGAGTACCAGGAACCGTTGGCACGCTTCCGCCGCGAGCAAATTCAGGACACGGTTGTCTTCTTCGGCTCGGCACGCTTCCAGGGGAGCGCCGCTGCCAAGTCAAACTTGACTGAGTTGGAAACGAAGCGCGCAGAAATCTCCGCGGCCCAGCACGAGAAAAACCGGAAACTCGCCCTCGCTGGCGTGGACATGGCCCGCTATTACGAAGACGCGCGCCGTCTAGCCTACATGCTGACCAAGTGGTCCATCCAGATTCCCGCACGCCGCCACCGCTTCGTCGTTACCACGGGTGGCGGTCCCGGCATCATGGAAGCGGCCAACCTCGGAGCCTATGAAGCGGGAGGCAAGAGCATTGGCCTGAATATCAATCTGCCTTTCGAACAAAATCCCAATCCCTACATCACGCCGTCGCTCAACTTCGAGTTCCATTATTTCTTCATGCGAAAATTCTGGTTCGCTTACCTGGCCAAGGCGCTGGTGATCTTTCCCGGCGGCTTCGGTACCATGGACGAACTCTTCGAAATTCTGACTCTGGCGCAAACCGACAAGCTGGCCAAAAAAATTCTGGTCGTGATCTACGGCAGCGAATACTGGAACCGCATCATCAATTTCCAGGCCTTCGTGGATGCAGGCACGGTTTCCCCGGACGATCTCGAGTTGGTCCAGTTCGTAAATTCGCCGGAAGAAGGCTTCGAAGTTTTGCGCGACGGCCTGACCCAATACCACCTGGGCGAACAGCCCAAACAAAAGCAAGGCGAGGTCCTCCCCGAAATCGCCAAGACCAGGCCGTAAGAGCCGGATGCCCTTTAAGTAGCCGCGTTGCCTGTCTGGGTGACAGCTTTTTGGCGGCGCCTTTGGGTGGCGGCGGTTGTGGGTGGCCCCTTTGGGTGGCGCAGCGCTTCAGCGCTGCGATAAGTACCACATTGATTGTGGGCTTTTTAGCCCGCGAGGTACTTGCGAGGATAAGGGCCTGGTTTCATAGTAGCTGAAGTCTAATGCCCCAAAAACGCTGCCTCCTCTACTACATCACCGACCGTCGCGCATTTCCCGGCGACGAATCCCATCAGCGACTACGCCTGCTGGAAAAAATCGCCGAAGCCGCACGCTGCGGTGTTGACTACATCCAGCTCCGCGAAAAAGACCTGCCCACGCGCGAACTGGAGCAACTAGCCCGCGAAGCAGCAAACGTCGTCCGCAGCTCATCCCAACTGAGAACCGCCCTCCTAATCAACTCCCGCACCGACGTGGCCCTGGCCACGCAAGCCGATGGCATCCACCTCCGCTCCGATGACATCCTCCCGTCCGAAGTCAGAGAAATGTGGTCGTGTGGCGCGGGCACTCTTGCCCGCGAAATCTCACCACAAGACCCAATCATCGCAGTCTCCTGTCACTCCCCACAAGAAGTCACCCAAGCCGCCGCGAACGCCGCAAACTTCGCGGTCTTCGCCCCGATCTTCGAAAAGAATGTGTCCGAAAAACCTGTCTTCAATAAAAAGGACACTCCCCAAACCCGGCCAACAGGTCTTTCGCTGCTCGCAGAAGCATGCCGAAGCCAAATCCCCGTACTGGCCCTGGGCGGAATCACTCTCAGTAACGCCCGCTCCTGTCTAGACGCGGGAGCCGCCGGCATCGCCGCCATCCGCCTCTTCCAGGAAAACGACATCGCCCAAGTCACACTGGAACTACGCCATTAAGCAACCCCAACGCTCGGTGATCCGCAGTACCTTCTGTAGTTGAGAGCCAGCGCTGTTAAACTCTGGGATAATTAACCCGAACTCGCGATCATGCCATTCTCTCAATCGCAACTCGCATCCCCGCTTGTAACTGGGCAGGCGCTCGTGCGCATCCCCGAAGGATGGTTCTTCATGGGCTCGGACGCGGGCCAGGACTGCGAACGCCCCACCCATCGCATCTGGATCGACGCCTTCCTTCTCTCCGCCACGCAAGTCACCAATACCGAATATGACCGTTTCCTGCGCGCGACCTCGACCGTGCCGCCGCCGTTCCGGAAAGATCCCAATTTCAACCATCCCCAGCAACCCGTCGCCGGTGTTTCCTGGTACGAAGCCACTCGATACTGCGATTGGCTGAGCGCCCAAACCGGCCGCCACTACCGCCTTCCCACCGAAGCCGAGTGGGAGCGCGCCGCTCGTGGTGGAATCGAGCACAAGAAATTTCCCTGGGGCGACGACCCGCCGCGATCTCTACCGGACTATGCAACACGCTGGCAAACCGGCCCCGAACCGGTCGCGCGCTACGCTCCCAATGCATTCGGTCTGTACAACATCTGCGACAATGTCCACGAGTGGTGCAGTGATTGGTACGATCAGAACTACTACGCCAACTCCCCCGAGCGTAATCCGCGCGGTCCGGAGACAGGCGAGCGCAAAGCCTCCCGCGGCGGATCATGGCGCCACCAAATCAAGGTGGCCCGCTGTTCCGCCCGTTCCAGCATTCCCCCAGAATTCCAGTACGCCGACTATGGCTTCCGCGTGGCCTGTGAGCTCTAGGCGCAGCAGACGAACTGTAGCGCCGGAGTCTCGTCGGCTGTCGAGAGGCGTCCCGCTCTCGCATCTAACCTCGCCACGGTTCCCGCCGGCTACCCGTATAATTCGTCATTTGTCACCTTTGCAGTAAGGAGCAGGACGATTCGCGTCACGCTCAGCACGGAAAATCGCAGGACGATTCGCACGGACGATTCGTATGCCGACTCGCATGACGATTCGCATTACCGATTCGTATCAGGGCATGGCTTCAGCCATGCCATTGACAGCCCCAATTGATTCGCGCCTTCAGGCGCTGAGGTGTAACGTCGCGGCAACTCGCCACTTCGGAGCGACCTGATGTTTCGTAAAGATCTTCTCCACAAAAAGCGCATCCTCATTACCGGCGGAGGCACCGGCCTCGGCAAAGGCATGGCCCAGCGCTTCCTCGAACTGGGCGCAGAAATCTACATCTGCGGCCGCCGCGAAGAAGTGCTTCAGAACACTGCGAAAGAACTCTCTGCCCAAGGCCACATCCATGCACTCCCCTGCGACGTTCGCGACCTCGACGCCGTAGAAGCCATGGTCGACACCATCTGGAAAGACGGCGCGGTGGACATTCTCGTCAACAACGCCGCCGGTAACTTCATTGCCCGCACCGAAGATCTCTCGCCACGCGCCTTCGAGTCCGTCATCAACATCGTGCTCATGGGCACACTGCACGCCACTATGGCCTGCGGTCGTCGCTGGCTCAAGGCAGCACACCACGGCACAGTCCTCAGCATCTCCGCCACCTACGCTCCCGTCGGATCGGCCTACGTCGTGCCTTCCGCCATCGCTAAAGCGGGAGTCGAAGCCCTCACCCGCAGCCTCGCCGTCGAGTGGGGCAATCGCGGCATCCGCATGAACGCCATCGCTCCCGGCCCCATACCGACCCAAGGCGCATTCTCCCGCGTGCTGCCCCGGCCTGAACTAGAAACACTCGCCCTCGAACGCAACCCGCAGCACCGCTTCGGTACGGTGGAGGAACTTGCAAATCTAGCGGCATTTCTGGTGAGCGAGGGCTCGAGTTACATCAACGGCGAGGTCATCCGCATGGACGGAGGCGAACTCCTGCAAGGCGCAGGCGAGTTCAGCAATTTGGGAAGAGTCCTAACAGAAAAAGATTGGGAAGCCCTCAAGCCCCGTAAACCATCTCCGCGACAGGAGAGATAAGAGTCGCGAAGCGACGCCATTCATTAGCCCAGCACGTGAGTGCTGGGTAGGCAGAACACCCGAGCGAGTCCCTGCAGGGACGGCACTCGTTCCTGCATCGATTCCGCCCCCCGACGCCTATGCCTACCGATTGTCCCTGGTCGGAAACACGATCCACTTCAACAGAACGTTCACCAGGCTCAACACGATCGCCCCGATAAACGCCGCCCAGAATCCGCGCACCTGAAATGATCCCGGCATCAGCGCCGAAGCCAACTCCAGCATCAGAGCATTGATCACAAACCAGAACAGCCCCAGGGTCACGAGCGTCAATGGAAAAGTCAAAATCTTCAGCAGCAATCCAATCGTCGCATTGATGAATCCGATCACCAACGCCGCAATTAGCGCCGCGATGGGCCCGTTGACATAAACTCCCGGAACCACGTGGGCCACAATCCATACGGCCAACCCGCTCAAAACCCAGTTCAAAAGCAGCCGCATGTTCGCTCCTTTTTTCGCGTCACGTCTGCCATAACTTCGTCCCGAACAGACTATACCAAGCAATCACCCACGTGTCCCGGGGCACTGCTTATGAAAAAATCCTCCCTGCACACACCGTCTTGCTGCCGCCTACGATACACTACGAAATTCCATCTGTTCCCAGGAGGAATTTCGTATGCCTGAAGCCCCATTGAGCGGTTCCGAATTCAAAAAACAGCTGCGTGCCGGCACGCCCAAGATGGGCCTCTTCCTCAACGCTCACAGCCCCACGGTCGCCGAACAACTCGCTCACAGCGGCTACGACTGGTTGCTGGTCGACACGCAACACGGCCCCATGGGCTACGAAAAACTTTCCGCGATGCTGAGCGGCATCGCCAACGGCGGCGCCAAATCCCTGGTCCGCGTCGGCGGATACGACGACCGCCCCGGCATCCAGCAAGCCCTCGACATGGGCGCCGACGGCGTTCTCGTCCCCTACATCAATACCGCCGAAGAAGCGCGCCAGGCCATCAGTTGCACCAAGTATCCCACGGTTGGCACGCGCTCGGTCTACTTTCCGCAGCGCAGCATGAATAAAGCCGGACTTCTCGGTTACGCCGGCAACTACAACAAAGACGGCATCGTCGCCCTGCAAGTCGAAACCGCGTCCTGCATCGAGAACATCGCCGAGATCGCCGCCGTCCCCGGCGTCGACATTCTTTTCCTCGGACAGAACGATCTCTGCATGTCCATGGGCCTCTACAACAAGTACGAGTTCCCCCACATGTACACCTCGCCCGAACTCGAAGCCGCCACCAAGAAGCTTGTCGAGCACGCGCGCAAAAACAACGTCATCCTGGGCGTCTTCCTTTTCGGCACCGCACGTGTCGGTGAATTCCTGGAAAAAGGCTTCACCTTCATCAGCATCGGCAATGACCTACACCACGTTCTCACCCAAGCCGGCGCCTACGTCGGAGACATGGAAAAGATCGCGAAAGAAAAAGGCAAGTCCTGGACCCGCCGCGCAACAGCGCTGTTCTAGCAAGCCCTGGGTGCCCCACCCTTCTCAAGCGTTTTTTGAGAGAGGGTAGGGTTTTTGACGTTAGTGTGGCGCGGGCACTCCTGCCCGCGAAATGCCGGCAGTACAATCAAATCCATAAATTCTTCCCGGACGTAAACGCATGAGTCTCCTCCTAACCGAAATCGAAACCCGAGTCCTCGGCTCCCTGATTGAAAAAGACATTACCACTCCCGACTACTATCCGCTTTCGCTCAACGCGCTGGTGAACGCCTGCAACCAAAAAAACAATCGCGATCCAGTGATGAGTCTCGACGAGGAATCCGTGCGCACCGCCCTGAGTTCGCTGCAGGAAAAACGCCTGGCTGGCCCCGCCAGCGGAGCCGACAGCCGCGTCACTAAATACGAGCACCGCCTGCAGGAAGTCTTCAACTTCGACCGCCGTGAAGTCGCTGTCCTCTGCGTCCTTCTTCTTCGCGGCCCGCAAACGCCGGGTGAACTGCGCACTCGCACCGAGCGCATGTACCACTTCGAAGCCCTCGAAGACGTAGTTTCTACCCTCGATCGCCTCGCCCAGCGCGAACCTCGGCTAGCCACCATACTTCCACGTCAGCCTGGAACCAAAGAATCCCGTTACACGCATCTCCTGTCCGGCGAGCCGCCAGAAGCTAGTATGGCGCCGACGCTCTCGCCCGCGCATTCGGACTCTCCCAGCACCGACCGCCTCACTCAACTGGAGGAAGAAGTTGCGCGCCTACGCCAGGAACTTTCCGAAGTCCAGCAGCAACTCGCATCCTTTCGCAAGCAATTCGAATAGCCGTAACGTATTCGCATATAGTTCTAGCCCTAAAGCTCCGCGGTAACCTTTCTCGAACTTCCACGTCCATTCCCATAGGAGGATCCCCAGTGTCTACTAGGAAAGCCTTCGGCCTGCTCTATATCGCACTGATCTTGTCATCAATCCACGCCCTCAGCCAGAGTTCCCCTCGCACGACCGCACAATCTGTGCGCGGGCACTTCGCCGCCCTCAATCTGCGATTGCTGACCATGGCCAAGGATTTTCCCGAGGACAAATACAACTTCAAGCTCAGGCCCGAGATGCGCACCTTCGCCGCAGTACTCGTTCATGTCGCCTCGGGGAACGTCTACGCTGCCAAAGCGGGTCGCGGAGAGAATGTGAATTGGGACGAGCTTAATCCCAACGATTACAAAACCAAAGCCGCCGTGGTTGCGCTAATGGAAAAATCCATTGCCGACGCCGACGCCACGCTGAAAGCCGTGCCTGACGATTCCTTATCAAAAGCTGTCGAGCCCTGGCTCGGTGTGATCGAGCACTCCGCCGAGCACTACGGATTGCTCGTCGCCTATTATCGCGCCAACAGCCTAGTACCGCCGGAGTCACGCAAGAAATAGTGCAAACCACAATGGATACCTGGATGTACCAACCCACGCGGTTGATGTAGCCTAGGATGGCGCGCCACCGCACTCAGGAGGACGCATGCACCGCCGACAATTCCTCGTTCGCTCCGCCACCGGCCTGGGAGCCGCGTGGCTCACTTCCAAAAGCATCCTCAACACGCTCGCCTCTCAGCCTCTTGCTTCGAAGTTCAGTGCATCCGATACCGTCTTGCTCGGCAGCACCGGTATCAAGACCAGCCGTCTTGCCATGGGGACAGGTACAGTTGGCTCCGGCCACCACTCGCATCAGACCGCGCTCGGCATCAAAGGACTCTCCGATCTCCTGCTCAACGGCTACGATCACGGCCTGCGTTTCTTCGACGCCGCCGATTCGTACGGAAGCCATCCTCACGTTGCCGAAGCCCTGAAGCACGTGCAGCGCGAGAAAGTCACCGTGCTGACGAAAACCTGGGCGCGCGATCCAGCCACCGCCCGCGCCGATCTCGACCGCTTCCGCCGCGAACTCGGTACCGACTACCTCGACATCTGCCTGATGCACTGCCTCACCGAATCCGATTGGACCGAGCGCTACAAAGGCGTGATGGATGTTTTTTCGGAAGCTAAAGAAAAAGGCACCATTCGCGCCCACGGCTGCTCCTGCCATAGCATCGAAGCCCTGAGCGCCGCCGCCAAGTCGCCGTGGGTCGAGGTCGATCTAGCCCGCATCAATCCCATCGGCGCCTCCATGGACGCCGATCCTACGACCGTAGTTGGGGTATTGAGAGAGATGAAAGCCTCCGGCAAAGCGGTGGTTGGCATGAAGATTCTCGGTCAAGGCGACCTGCGCCATCGCCAGGACGAAGCCATCAAGTACCGGCTGTCCGGCCGGGCGAGGCCCGGCTACTCCATCCGACTAGGAATCCTGTTCAGGTAGAGCACCGTTTGCGATGGCGCAGCTTCAAGGCTGCGCTGGATAGTGGTCCAGTTGGCTCGGGCCTTATTCGACCGCGCGAAACTCTGAAACCACCTCGATACTTCCCACAATATTCGCGTTCAGGTTTACCAGTTCACTCGCGGGAATCCAATATTCTCGGTGCATGGACCCCCCAACCACGTGGATCTCATATTGCTGCAGAAACGCCGTCTGCACATTGAACCGCAGCACGTATCCCGCAAAGCCGGAGCTCTCGTCTTTCGTATTCCAGTCACGTGCAATCTGCGTTGCATATTCCTCGTTGAGCACGGGATAGAAGAAAGGCTGCTCCAGCAACCGCGGCGGAAACTGACTGAATCCGCTCGCACGCACCAACTCGAATTCAGTTTGTCCCACGGGCCGATAGAGAGTCGTTGAGTCGCCGGTCACGCCTCAAGGATAATCGAATGCTCCCTTCGAAGTTCCTTTGACTGGGCTGTGTCCCGCTCGCCACATAGTGTGCGCCTCACCACGATCAACGCGACCTCGCCCCGCCCTAACTGTCGTCAAATCAACGCCTCATTCTCTGGCCCGCCCCATGCACTATCCCTTGCGCTGCATAGCAGCAGGAGGTGACCAACCATGGCACATTTCAATCGTTTCGCTTCAATCCGGAAAATCGCAGAATCCTGCCTCTCCATCGTGTGGGGCAATGACGCGGGCGCGTTTCTCTTCGCCGCGCTGTTGATCGCGTGTTCGTTGACTGTCGGCTGTTCCAGCGACAAGCCGAAACCCGTAAACTACACCAACTCAAATCCTGTGACGCAAACTCCGAGCGCCATCGCGAGTTCGATTGCGCCCGCGCCCGCTCCTCAGACCGAGAGCAAGCCGGCTCCAAAGAAAGTCGCGAAGAAGCGTCCCGCCACCGTGAACTACAGCGACAAGACGTATGGCGTCTCGTTCGAATATCCGCGGAAGTACGCCATCGAAACCGGGGATGCCGCTACCGGCCTGGTCGCCACCACTCCCCTGCCCATGAACTTCGTTCAGCCCGGCGGCGTCGCGCTCGCTGCGGTCGAACTGCCCGAGACCGGTTTCGCCCAGACCGACTTCTCCTACGCATTCTTCAACGTGAGCGTAAACAAAGCGCTTACCGAGGAGCAATGCGCACAGTTTGCCGTACCCCAGACCGCTCCTTCGGCGCCGGCCGATTCAAAGTCGCAGCCCGGACCTGAGGCATCAAAGCTGATGCTCGGAGACATGCCGCTGCTCGGTACCGAAGCCGTCGCAGGCGAGGGAATCACGCAGAGCGATGTCAAATATTTCCACGCCTTCGAGAACAACGCCTGCTATGAATTCGCATTGAACGTCACCACCGTGGCGCGTCCCACCGAAGGTGGAATGAAGCACGTCGATCGCGACAAGGTCTTCAGCCGCCTGGAGAAAATCCTGGCCACCGTGAAGATCAATCCACTAACACCGGCTCCAGTGGCCGCCGAAACCACGGCCGCCAAAAGCGAAACTCCGGTCGCCGCGCCGCCGGCTCCAGCGTCGGAAGTAACCGCCAGTACGCCGGCGGCATCCGCAACGCCGGCGACTCCCGCAACTTCGGAAACGTCCCCACAGTAAGCTATGGGCTATGCTGGGTGCCCCACCCTTCTCGCGTTCTTTGCGAGAGGGTGGGGTTTTTTTCCTTTGCAAAGACTCCCCTTCAAAGTACTTGCGTAACCCCATCCTCTCGATTTGGCTTGGATTCCCCGCGCCTCCGCATAAATACTGGCATCATGCGAAACACGTTTACTTTGGCCTTGCTGCTCTGCGCCGTCGCCGAGCCCTCGTTCGGTCAGGGCAGAGTCTTCGACTGGGTTCGTGCCAACGATGAAACCGTGCAGATGGATCCTGCCGACTACCACACCGGCCGCGTTTACCGGCCCGGTCCAAACGGCGGAAATATCCATGTCGACATCGCAGCAGGAAGAGAGCCGGTCACCATCGCGATGACGTGGGCTGACGAGTGGAACAATGCGCAGCAGCATCCCGAGATGTTTGCCAATCTCAGTTTTCGCTGCGTCCAGGAGCACGTCGTAAGCACGACGTACGAATGCCATCTCCCGACAGATCGCCCCATGGTGCTCACCATACGGGATGAGCGCACTCCTAATCGTGCCGTTCTCTCCGGCATCGGCGCGATCATCGCTCAAGGCGGACACGGCGCCAGGCAGTTCGCTTCTCCCAACGACGTTCGCATTCAGTACTACACTTGGGCCTGCGTTGACCATTGCATTCAGCCGGAACTTCAATGGTTCCGCCTGGTAAAAGAGAAGTACGAGGTCACACCCACCGCCAAGGTTTACAGCTTGCTCACACCTGACCACGACGGCCAGGAACTGAGCGTTGAGATCAAAGCTCCTGTACCAATGACCATCGCAGTCGTGCCCTCGCACCTCGCTGATCAGGTTTACGACAAGACGGAAGCGCTGGGTTCTGCCCTCGATCAAACCTCATGCAAGCAACGTGGAGTGCAGTCCCTGACCTTCGAATGCAAGTTCAATTTGAGCGATGGTCCACAATCAATCATGGTCATACCCGACTCGGCCCCTCCCAACCACAAGAAAGCCGAGATCGAACTCCAAACCGTGAAATGCATCGCCAACTGCAACATCCCAAATCGCTAGCCCGTGTTTGTGTGGGGCGGACACTCATGTCCGCCAAGCCCGCGGCACAAGCCACGCCCTAGCGCTAGGATATTTTTTTACTCAAAATCGCCCTATTCAAATCGTCCTTCATCCGCCGACGGCCCATAGATGGCCGGCACCTGCGCCTCATTGAGACGCAGGTAAACAGTGAGCTGTCCACGGTGATGTGCCAGGTGATTGAATACGGCATCACGCAGCATGACGTGCCGCGGCTGCTCACTCACCACGCGGCCGCCAACTAGAAATTTCCACGGCTTCATCAAGTGCTCGTCCGTCGTGTTCGCCAGCGCTTCGCGCGCCGCGCCCATGGATTCGTCGAACAGCTCCAGCAGTTCACGTCGCGTAGGCTGCGCTCGCGTGTGATACGACGAACCGTCACTCTCGCGAAAATCCAGTTCGTTTTGTTTAATAGTCATCGCCACCCACGACGGCAGCTTCGCCACCAGCGCCGCCAGATAGCCGAGTTGCATTGATTTTTCGTGAGGTTTCCAGTCATTGCGACCTTCAGGCACGCGCTCCAGCGTCCGACGCGTTCCCGCGACCTCTCGTTCCAGTTCCGCTAAAAACAGATCTGTCATTTTCATATCCAAATCCTCCATATCCAGCGGCAGTTGTTTTTCAACCCAGGAACGATAACAAGCATTGCGGACAGCTTCAGTCCTCGATCTATGGCAGAATTGACGCATGTTGCAGACCTGAGCCCGGCTGCTCCGCCTCTTGTCGCTGTTTCAGGCGCGACGCTACTGGTCCGGCACCGACCTCTCCCGTCAACTCGAGGTCACCGCCCGGACTCTACGTCGTGATGTCGACCGCCTGCGCACGCTCGGATATCCCGTGCATTCCACCTCGGGCACTGCTGGTGGCTACCAGCTCGGATCAGGCACAACACTGCCGCCGCTTCTGCTCGATGACGACGAGGCCGTGGCAGTCGCGGTCGGACTGCGAACCGCCGCCGGCGGCGTCACCGGAATCGAAGAAGCATCCGTTCGTGCATTGCTGAAGCTCGAGCAGGTACTACCCTCGCGGCTGCGCCGCCGCGTCACCGCTCTGCATTCCTTTATCGTCCCGCTGGCCAAAACTGGACCAACCGTCGACGTGCGGACCCTCTCGACGATCGCTGGTGCCTGCCGCGATCACGAAGTCCTTCGCTTTCCTTATCGCAGTCGCAGCGAAGTGCCGAGTGTGCGTTCGGTTGAGCCTCATCGGCTGGTGCACACCGGCTACCGCTGGTATCTCGTGGCTTGGGACCTTTCGCGCAAGGATTGGCGAACCTTCCGGGTCGATCGGATGGAACCCAAGCTCTCAACCGGGCTGCGATTCACACCACGCCAACCGCCCGACGGCGATTTCGCCGCCTATGTCTCAAAGTCCGTGTCGTATGCGCCGTACGCGTATCGCGCGCGCGTGACTTTGCACGCCCCGGTCGAGATGGTCGCCGATCGCGTACCGCCTACTGCGGGTGTACTTGAGGCGATCGACCAGCGAACGTGCACTCTCCACACTGGAGCAAACTCGCTCGACACGCTGTCAGTATTCGTGGCCTTGATCGGTGTCGACTTCGAAGTGCGGGAGCCTCCAGAACTAGTCGACCAGATCCGCCGCCTGGCCACCAGGTTCAGCCGCGCAACAGCACAATGAGAGTGTGTGTGGGGCGGAGACTCCTGTCCGCCAAAGGTGTAAATATGCCCGCTGCAAGTTGCGGAAAATCGCGGACCGGCACCAAGGCGCGACTTCAGAGGCTGGGGAAAAACTCCGGTTTGGGTGGCGCAGCGCTTCCAGCGCCGCGATAAGGCACCTACCATGGCCGAGGGGCTTCAGCCCCTGGGGTTGCGGAAAACCTCGGATTCGTATCAGGGCGCGACTTCAGTCGTGCCGTGAATTGCGAAAACGCGTTCGGCTTCAGCCGCTGGGGTCAGAATTTCTGTCCCACATTCCTGTTTTTCGCGGCATGCTAGACGAACGCTACTCTCGCAACTGATGTGAGCAGAGATCCTCCTGCGCAACACCGATCAATACTGCCCATACCGGCCCTTCACCGACTCCAGCAACTTCTGCGAGTCGTACCCAACCCCATCTTTAAAAACAATCTCCACATTTTCGACGTCAGAAATCTTGGTCGACGGATCGCCCTTCACCACCACCAGATCCGCATTCTTCCCCGCAGCAATGGACCCGATCTGATCCTGCCTCCCCAAATATACAGCTCCATTCAAAGTAGCAATCTTGATAGCCTCCACCGGCGAGAACCCAGCCTCCACCAGCAACTCAATCTCGCGCTGATCGCCAAATCCGGGCACTACCCCGCCATTGCCTGTCGGATCGGGCCCCGCAAGCAGCAGCCCTCCGGCAGCAGCGAAGGCATGTTCCAACTCCATATCACGCTTGAAAAGCGCCGCGCCGTCGCGAGTTGACGGCTTGCTGGCCGGACGATTGCGAATATACAGATAAGCCTCTCGCGCCGCCGGCGACATAGCCTCCAGCATCGCCGGCCGCAGCGGCGGCCGCCCGGCAATATCCCCTTCGAATACCGGCAGAGTCGAAGTGATCGCCACGTGATGTTTCACCAGCGTATCGATCAGATCCTTAGCCTCCGAACCAGCCGGATCCATTCGATCCAGCGTGGCATCGCCCATGCTCTCACTGCATTCGTCCGGCTTCTTCCCCGGATCGAGTTGCGTGTTCACAAAAAATCCGTGCTCCAGGTCGTCGATGCCCAGTTCCGCCGCCTCCTTATAAGTCACCGAGCACAAGTGCCCCGTAACCTTGATCCCGCGCTTGTGCGCCTCTTCAACTGCAGCCTTCAGTTCGGCACGCGTGATATTCATATAAGCCTTGAACGAAGTCACTCCACGGTCCGCCCAGTAATCCACGAATTGCCGCGCCTCATCCGCACTACTCAACCAGTGCATCTGCAAAAAATAACTGTGCGATCCCTCCAGATAAGGACCAGTCACATAGATATGCGGGCCCGGCAGCTCGCCTCGATCAATCTCATGCTTCAGATTAAGGTCGGCATAAGTCTCCACGCTCCCGGTAGTGCGCATGGTAGTCACTCCACCCGCCAGATAAAGCCGCGGCGCCGAGAAGGTCATCTGCGGAGCGACAACCGGCGGCTCGCTGCTCCAGTCCGCCCCAAAATTCGGCCGCGCAATATAGAAAAGATGGTTGTGCATGCCCACAATCCCTGGCATTACCGAATACCCGCGCAGATCCATGACAGTCGTTCCTGTAGCCACCGTCACATCCGATCCAGCCTGTACCGCCGCAATCTTTCCGCCTTCGATAACGATATTCTGATCGTCCACGGCAGGCTTGCCCGTCCCGTCGATCACGCGCACATGCTCCAGAATGACCTTCGGCGCGTTCACGCGGACATACTTCTGCACCGTCTTTGAAGGCGTAGCTTGTTGTGCGTGCACTACCATCGAGAGCAAAACAAACAACGAGACGGCTGAAACTTTCATCCGCATAGTTCCTCCGTAAGCCGTAACATTGTACGTGTAGGGCGGACATTCTTGTCCGCCAGCCTTTGTCCGCCAATTCTTGTCCCCAATTCTTGTCCCCAATTCTTGTCCGCGAACCTGTATAGCCAGACTCTCTTCCTGAGGCAAACGACGACTCGCAGCACCGTAAAGAGAACCGTCCCGTTTTGAATCTCTGCCTTTAACTTCATTCTGTACGCTAGCGCACTTTTCCGCCTCCAAGTCGTGTACAATCTGACAAACGTTCAAATCCTTGGCCATCGCAACCGGCAAGCGCAAGGAAAAACGCCAATCTTGGCATCGCTCGTGACGTCCTCGCGCGGTGAAGCACCACTCGTTTCATCAAGGGAGCGGTCATGAGAATTCTGCTCTACAATCCTGACAATGGTGTGACCCGCAACTTTATGCCACACCTCTGGATGTTTCTGCTGCAGGCTCTGACCCCGCCCGGCCATGAGGTGCTGCTGATTGACGGCAACGCTCAGCCCATGGATGAGGCTCAGATCGCACAATACGTCCGCGACCAGAACATCGGACTGGTCGGCATCGGGGCCATGACCAGAATGATTGCTAAGGCGTATCGCATCGCGGACGCGATTCGGGCCACGGGAATCCCGGTCGTCATGGGCGGACCCCACGTCACGGAACTGGCCGACGAAGCCCTCGGACGCGATGGCGGCCCCCGCCACGCCGACGCAGTCGCGCTCGGAGAAGCCGATGAAACCTGGCCCCAGATTGTCAACGACGCTGTAAGCGGCCAGCTCAAAGATCTCTACGCCCCAGTCGACGAGGCTGGCAAAGATCGCAAGCCTTCGCTTAAGCAATACCCGGAAATTCCCTGGCAGTCGATCGATCTCCACCAGTTCAATCTGGTTCCGAAAGCCGCGACCCCGCTGCTCAACCGCGTAGGCGAGGGCTGGGGAACGTTCCGCATCATTCCGGTTGAGTCCGGACGAGGTTGTCCCTACGGCTGCGAGTTCTGCACCGTCACCGGATTCTTCGGCGACTCCATTCGCTTCCGTACTAATGAAAGCGTCGTGAATGAACTGCTGCTGTTAAAGGCGCGCGCCCGCAAAGAGAAGGGCCAGATTGCAGTCTTTTTCATCGACGACAATTTCGCCATCAACGTGAAGCGCACAAAATCCTTGCTGCGCGACATCATCGCCGCGGGCGCCCAGCTCAACTGGGTGGCACAGATCAGCGCCAACCTGCTGCGCGACGAAGAGCTGGTCGACCTGATCGCCGCTTCCGGCGGCAAGTGGGTCTTCATCGGCATGGAGTCCATCGACCCGGCCAATCTGAAAGACGTGAACAAGGGATTCAACAAGCCCGGCGAGTACGCCACCGTGCTCGAGCGCCTGGCGAAACGCAATGTGTACGCCATCACCTCGTTCATCTTCGGCATGGACAACGACACCACTGGCGTAGCCGAGCGCACGCTCGAGCAAGTTCGCACCTGGCCTCCGGGCCTGCCCATCTTCGGCTTGTTGACTCCCCTGCCCGCAACCCCGCTCTACAAGCGCCTGGAGACCGCCGGCCGCCTCACCCGCCCCAAACACTGGCAGGAGTTCATCCCATTCGCCATGGCCCACACCCCGCTCAAGATGACCATCGAAGAAGCCCACGCCGAAGTGAAATACGGATGGTCCCATGCCTACAGCCCGGAAGCATTGGCACAAGCCGTAGACTCGCTGGATGACCAGCCTGTGGGCTATCGTATCAACATCTTCCTTGCACGCCTGTGTTTCCGCGGCATCTATTTCCCCATGATGGGCCGCTTCGCCTGGCTGAAAGTAGTCGCGGAAAACCGCCGCACAATCTTCAAACTAGTAAAAGAAGCCTTCTTCGGCCGCAAAGAGCGCCCAAATGTCGAGGACGCATACAAAGAAGTAACCGTCGAACCCGTGTAGGGCGGACACTCCCTTCGGCTTCGCTCAGGGCAGGCTTTGTCCGCCGCCTTTGACTCTGACTTTGATTTTCGATTCTGATTCTCTGAAACTGCGTTGCGAATCGGCACAGTAAAAAGGCCACGTTCATGTATGAACGTGGCCTTGATTTTATGCCGCCAGCAAAGAGAAGCGGCTAGCGCACAACGTATTAGTGAGTCTCGACTAGGACTGCCGGTTTCGGCGTGGCCGTCGGCGTCTCCGCATGCACCTCACTAACCGACACAAGGGTGGCATTTACAACCTTGTTAGAATCCAGCGGCTTCAGTTTCGAAGACTTCAACTCATAGCCTCCCTGTTCCGCAGACATAAGAACCAGGCGGCCATGTCCTTTCATAAAGCCGGTCGCAATCTCCACCCGGAGAAAGTATTCCTGCCCTGCTTTCACATCCAATTCCATTCCGGACTGCTTATCGTTCGAGCGGAAGTTATGTTTCCCCGGATCGAGTTTCACCGTGAAGTAGCGGCCATTCTCCATGCGCGCCAGTTCGGTTTCGTCACAGTAGACGGAAGGCGCCAGCGCGCCACCCACAAACTGCTTATAGCGATAAACGTAAACCGTGGCCTTGGACGGCTTGGCGTCGGTTGTTTTTTGTGAATCCGCAGTAGGTTCCTGGGCGATCGCGGCTAAGCCCGTGAAGCAGAAGATCAGCAACCCCAGAATTCTAATCGTGCGCATCTAGTCTCCCTGAATCTTTTAAGTGAAATTCGGGCGTGAGGCCACCCACCTTGTCTTGAGATATTCAAGACTGTTCAAAGATACGGAGTGCCGCGTCCGCTCTCAAGTTACCGGAGTACCATCACCGTCCGCCCCAAAGTCAGGGGAAGGAGGGGGCCATCCCGCCCTCCGGCCTGGTTTTCGATCTGGCTGCGCGGCGACGATGGCGGGGATCTCCTTTCTGATTTGATCGCGTAGCTTGTTTTCTGACTTCGTCCATGTTGACGTGGGCGGGGGGACGTTTGGCAGGCAATGGCGCGGCTTGCGTGGGCGGGACGACGGCGTGTCCGGTGGGCGTGATGGCGGATGTGGGGCTCGCATTTTCAGGGGCGGCGAGTGTGCGTTCTTCTTTTGCCTCGCGTTCAGTTTCGCCGGCGCGGGCTGCGGCTTGAGCCTGGCGGGCGGCTTCGCGTTCGCGAGCGCCTTCTGCGATGAGGCGATTGGCTTCAGCCTCGGCCCAGCGGTGCAGTTCCTCTTTCTTCCTGGCTTTGCGCTGGGCTTCTTCGAGAGCCGCTGCGCGCTCTGCTTCATCGTTTTCGTCATCGCCGGAAGTGCGGAAATCGGGTCTTCCCAGATGTAGGCGCCCAGGGGAGTTTGGTCGACGGCGCGAGGGTCGAGGACAACGTTGTGCGTGTGGGGCTCGAAGCTGGTGCGGCTGAGATTGGCGCTGGCGGTCTGCAGCGCGTAGAGCAAGAGTCCGGCGGCTTTCAGCTCGATGCGTCCGGCGGCCACCAGGCGCATGATCTGCATGAGGGAGACTTGGATGGAGTTGGCGTCCTCGAGGACGGGAAGTTCGAGCGTTGCAGGACGAAGGCGGGCGCGGTCGTCTTTTACCCGATCAAGGTTGAGCTGGATGCGCTCGTCGTGGTGGCGTTTGTGGAAGTAGCAGAGTTTGTTGCGGCGCAGTGCGGGGCATCCGCACTGCGTGCCAACCTTGATGTGTTGACACCGGTTTGGAAAAGAAAGCATGTTGAGACCCTCACGCCCCCTCCCCCATGATCTATTGGAATCACGGAGTTGGCGGGATTTTGAGATTTGATCCTAGAGCTGCAACGAGTTGCGGGCAAAATCTTGAGCCGCATCGGGTTAGATCCCCAGGAGCATGTTTGTTGTGAGCTATGCAGTCAGTGTTTAATATTGCGGAAAGCTAGTCAAGGTCGGGCAAACAGGGATGGTGTGGAAATCTGCAGGTGTTGGGAAGGTGGAGCCGAACAAGCGCGATTGCGATAAACTAGGCCGGGCGAGGTCTACATGGCACAGATGACACCGGAGGTTTCCAAACTGCTGGAACGGGCATTGTCGCTGTCGGTTGAGGAGCAGGAGGCGTTGGCCGATTCCCTGATTTCAAACCTAGGTGGCAAGGTGGACGAAGGCGTACAGGCAGCCTGGGAAGCTGAGATCGGGAAGCGAATCGCGGAACTGGACTCGGGCAAGGCAAGAACCACTCCTTGGGGGGAAGTGCGCAGGCGCAATTTAGCGAAGCTGCCCCGTGCCCATTAGTGCTGCGGAGTTTCATCAGGAAGCCACCGCCGAATATGACGCGGCATTTGATTGGTACTTAGAGCGCAGTCCGGATGCCGCTCTCGAGTCCGATGCTGAAGTAGATCGCGCCCTAGGGCAGATCATTCGCGCTCCGCAACGTTGGGCGGCCGGCCCACACTCTACGCGCAGGTTCTTGCTCAGACAGTTTCCATTTACTCTGATTTACCGGGAACAAGCTTCAAAGAAAATTCAGATCGTGGCGGTTGCCCACACCAGCCGGAAGCCTGGGTATTGGAGGCAGCGGCTGTAGTTCGCGCGGAGTTGTCAATGTCGGTGCTACGCACGTTTCGAAAACCGCGAAACGTGGTCAGCCTCGCAAGTAGCGACAAAAGGTGGGCCAGCCCCCCGGATAGAGTGTGCCGACCCCTCTGCTCCTTGTTCGGATCGTTCGGTTGAGCGAGAATGTTCCGCATGGCACGTGCATCGCTGGTGTTGAGCATCCTTGTCGCTTCTCCCGGCGACGTACCCGCTGAAAGAGATTCCGCAGGTGAGGCGATCAATCAGTGGAATTCCGAGCACTCGCGGCAGATGAAGCTGCACCTCGAAGCGGTTCGTTGGGAGACGCACGCCTATCCTGCCACGGGTGGACGACCGCAGGGATTTGTAAACGACCAGATGGCGGATGCGTGTGATTTTGCCATAGCTGTATTCGGCGGTCGAGTAGGCACCCCAACCGGGGAAGCACAGTCGGGAACTATCGAGGAGATCGAACGATTGCGGGGCAAGGGGAAGCAGGTCGCGCTATATTTCTCGAATGCTCCCCTGCCGCGTGACTTTGACGAGGCACAGTATGCCGCTCTGAAACAGTATCGGAAGGAGCGGGAACAAGACTCGCTGGTGTGGGAGTTCTGGGATGCGAAGCAGCTGAAAGACCTGGTCAGCCATCACCTGCCTTCACTCGTTGAGGAAGCTCACAAGCGTCTTCGCGCTTCGGGCGAGCTTGAGAAAGTTGAGAAAGAACTTGAGGATTCTCAACAGGTAGTGTCGCAGGGGTTAAGGCAGATGGCCGAGGGCGACGATTCCGTCGATGGAGTACTGCGTCGCCTTCTTACGTTGGAACTCGAGGTCGAGGTTCATAAGCAGTATCCGGATGCCACCCTGCTACTGAGATCGAACAAGGACCTTAAGTTGACGCGGATCGACTATCTGGATGACCACGGAGCTAAACGTTGGACCTTCAACCAGAACCGCTCCGGTCGCGAGTTCGAGATTCCGATTGATCTTCGTGCGATCACTGACATCTTCAACAAGATCATGGGGCCCTTCCACGTGACGTTCGCTCTACACCTGCTCGACGGCAGTAAACCCGTCATCCACAAGCTGCCGGTTATGGTGGATCAGCGATTCAAACCGCTGGGGACCGGAGGACAAGTGGCTTACATGCATCTGTCGGGCTGAGAGACTAGTCATAGCTGTCTCATCCGCGAAGGATGCGGGCAGCATTCTTACGAACTGGGCTGTCGTCCCGCTCGGCTCTTGCTCTGTGAAAAGGAAAAGGCCGGCAGCGACGTACTCTCCCACGCACTTTCGCGTGGCCCTGCGGGGCTTCTGCTGTACGATGTATGGATTATTGTGCGGGTGAGCATTTTGAAACCTAGGAGCACTGCTGCCGTGATGGTCGCCGGAATCGTCGCCAGCTTCCTACTTGCTGTTCTCGCGTTCGTTGCGACCTTTTTTCTCTGCATGATTCTTTTTAAGGGTACAACGGCGCTCTGGGTTACTTACGTTATGGTAGCGTTAGGATTTTCCGCCGCTATAGCGACCGTCTTTCTCGGCGTTAGGACGTCCTGGCGCTACTCGCAAGGAAGAGTGGCCATTCCGCATCGAGGCAACCGCCGATTTGAGATTACGATCTTGTTGGCAATCGCCGGTGCACTATCGGGCGGAGGCCTCATGCTAGGCAGCATATTCGTGCTTGGTCACATGCGCCCGATGTGGATGGAGCTAAGTGATGTAATTCCCGCTGCGATTGCAGGCTCGCTTGTTGGCAGCGCTGTAGGGGTTCTGCTTGGGTTCACACACCGATCGACATAGCTGAGGAAATGACCTGTTCAAATGCCCCATGCAAACAGGAAAAGGCTACCGACATTTCTGTTGATAGCCTTTATTTAATGCCGGCAACGACCTACTCTCCCACACACTTTCGCGTGCAGTAAAATCGGCTCTGCCGATGACTTTAGAAGCGGCCGCATGAAGGCAGTTGACGGCGAAGAGGCTTTCCCCGATCTTCGGCGTAAGAGCGAAGAGCGCCGCGCTGGCTTATGAGTGGATCATTCCTCTTAAGCGGACCCTAAGTCAAAGGCCCCACCCCTTCGGCTTCGCTCAGGGCAGGCTCTTGCCGCAACAAGCGCGGCAAGAATGGGGCACCCGCGTTTACGGGGTGATCTACGGCCATCGTCGACAGAAGAGGCTGAGGCGCCTTCAAAAAGGACTAGAGTCAAGGGCGGCGGACAGGAGTGTGCGCCCCACAGGTTCAACTGCAAGGAAAAGGCCAATCTGATTTCTCAGACTGGCCTTTATTTATGCCGGCAACGACCTACTCTCCCACACGCTTTCGCGTGCAGTACAATCGGCCCTGCGGGTGGGATTTCCGCGCGCGATGGTGGCGGTTCGCAGCAGGAAGCAGATTCCCTTCGGCTACGCTCAGGGCAGGCTCTCCTGTCTCGCTTCGCTCGCGCGTCGGAATGACAAAGGCTTAGAGTCGTCCCCTGCGGCCATACTCCACGGAAGAGCCTTGGGCATTGGGCAAGAAAGTCCGAGTCAAGGGCGGCGGACAGGAGTGTCCGCCCCACACGTTCACGGGCGGATCTCCAGCGCGGTTATCTCTTCTTAATAAAAACGTGAGTTGCATTTTCTGCGGGGACGGTCCGGACGGGTGTGAATCCGAGTTGGTGGAGATTGATTCCGGAAAACAGATGTTCCCCTTCGCCCAGCAGAACCGGCGAGATGGCTATGTGCAGTTCATCGATCTGGCCGGCGAGCAGGTACTGGCGAATGACGGACACGCCGCCGCCGATGCGGACGTCCTTAGCTTTATTTTTATCTTTATTTTTGCCTTGGCCTTGGGCCGCCTCTTTCGCTTGCTTCAGAGCAGACTCCAATCCATCGGTGACGAAGTGGAACGTGGTGCCACCTTCCATCGCGAGGGGAGAGCGCGCGTGATGCGTGAGCACGAAAACCGGGGTATGGTACGGAGGATTGTCGCCCCACCAGCCTTTCCAGGAATCGCCGTTCGTCGTCCATGGACCCCGAACCGGCCCAAACATATTACGGCCCAGGATCCAGGCGCCGATATTTTCGAAAGATTGAGCTGCGGCGTCGTTGTCGATGCCGTTGGTCCCGCCGCTTTGACCCTGCATTTTCTTGAATAACTCCGTCTGCATCAACCATGCGTGCAGTTCGGGCCCGCGAACTCCGAGGGGATTCCGCAGGTCTTGGTGGGGGCCGGCGCCAAAGCCGTCGATGGAGACTGAAAACGCAGCGACTCGAACTTTGCTCATTGGGACCTTTCTCGATACTGCAATTGTATTCAACTTGAGCAACGTCGGCGTAAGGGCGAAGAGCGTCGCGTCTCTGGAGTGGAGCATTTTCCAAGGAAAGTCAAAAGCAAAAGAAAGTCAAAGTTAAGGGCAGCGGGCAGGAGTGCCCGCTCCACACGTTCAAGGGGAAAGGAAAAGGCCACATTCAATTAAGAATGTGGCCTTTATTTAATGCCGGCAACGACCTACTCTCCCACACACTTTCGCGTGCAGTACAATCGGCCCTGCGGGGCTTTGCCTGTCGATAGGTGAGCAGATTCCTCCTGGCTCGCTCCGCTCACCTGTCGGAATGACAAACGCTTGGTAGTGATAGACTGACCAATTATGGAAGTACACTTTCGACCCGAAACCGAGTACCGTCTGCAGGAGATCGCCAGAAAAAGCGGGCGTGCGCCTAACGATTTGATCGAGGACGCATTGGCCGGGTATCTGCAAGAACTCGCCCAGGTCCGCGAGATGTTGGATGGCCGTTACGATGACCTTAGAAGCGGCCGTGTGAAGCCGGTTGACGGCGAAGAGGCTTTCGCCAGTCTCCGGCGAAAGAGCGAAAAGCGTCGCGCTCGTCCATGAGCGCATTTGTTCTCCACCCGCAGGCGTACGCAGATCTTGACGAAATTTGGGAATACATCGCTGCCGACAGTCCCGAAGCAGCCGACCGCATCCGCGAAGAGATCTACGAAACGATCCAATCTCTCGTCCCGTTTCCCTACATAGGCCACAGCCGTCCCGACCTCACCGCTCGCCCTTTGCGGTTTCAATCGGTACGCGATTATGTGATCGCCTACGCGCCCGATGAAAAGCCGCTCGCCGTAATCGCCGTGCTGCACGCCCGCCGCAGTCCACGCGTAATTGCAGCCATACTCCGCGGGAGAAAGTAAACAGCGGATTCCTCCATTCCTCCTGCCTCGCTTCGCTCGCGCGTCGAAATGACAAAGGCACAAAAAAGGAAAAGGCCAATCTGATTTCTCAGACTGGCCTTTATTAATGCCGGCAACGACCTACTCTCCCACACACTTTCGCGTGCAGTACAATCGGCCCTGCGGGGCTTAACTTCCGTGTTCGGGATGGGAA
>WNFI01697384.1_pt2 | contig 43731 bp, 77 predicted proteins | sample 5400471 | NCBI WGS metagenome assembly WNFI01 (sample SAMN13153348, study PRJNA577476) | soil metagenome | isolation source: 100 cm saprolite on Douglas fir-dominated hillslope | place: USA:California | collected 2013-09-17 | reverse complement strand
AATTCACTATGTTATGATGTGTATGGGGTTTAGTTGCAGCTATAGTACGGTTTATAGGGCAATGCAGTCAGAAGAGTTTGTTAGAGATGGATATTGGTACAGTTTACGGAATGTAGGATGATGGTATATGTTTATCTCTTACACGGAAACCAAGTTCGGTTATGACAGCAAAACAAAATTCTATAGTCGGGAATATAGAATTTTTGATAGTGACTTTGAGCATACCGGAGTCTCAAAAAATACAAAGATCGCACTAAAGCCAGAAAGTGTAGCTATTTCGGTTATAGATACATACGAGAAGAGAAACTTAAACGTAGCAGCAAACCTTGTCAGAGCATTTATCTGGTTGAACAAGAAATACAACTGGTCAGTAAGTAATATAATCACCTTGAACAAACAGTATAACCCAAAGTTCGCTAAATATGAAGAAGATCTCAATAAGTATTTAATGTTGATGTAGGATAGTGTATGTTTATCTCTTATACGGAAACTAAATTCGATTATGACTACAAAGCTAAGCTCTATAAGCGGGAGTATAAGATTATTGACAGCGAGTTTAAGGAGATTGGCGCTAGCGTGGGCGAGGGTATGGGTATCGTTAATGTAAGCAACGCAGTTATAGACACGTACGAGAAGAGAAATCTAAACGTAGCAGCAAATCTCATTAGGGCATTTATCTGGTTGAGCAAGGAATACAACAGGCCAATAAGCTATATCGTTAATTGGGACAAGCAGTTTAACCTGAAATTTGCCAAATATGAAGAAGATCTCAACAAGTATTTAATGTTGATGTAGGATAGTGTATGTTTATCTCCTATGAAAGTATAAAGTCTCCGGATGAACTTGATAAGGAGACAGGACTATATATTTGGAATTACAAGATTATTGATAGTGAGTTTGAGGAAATTGTAAGGGTCCCAGGTCAAGTAGCAGATGTCGGGATACTTGAGGCAATAATTGATACGTATGAAAAAAGAAACCTCCCAATCACATCAAACCTAATTAAAGCTATCTTACATGTGAGCAAGATGCATGGGTATGATATCGGATGGACAATTAGATATTACAGACAATATTTCCCGAAAATAGCTAACCACATTAAAGATATCGATAAGTATTTAATCCTATTATGATGTATATTTATGTCCCACCAAAACCCCGTATCAGTAGAAAAGCAGATATATCTTCGTTTAGTGAGATAATCTTGCTACTTTCTAAACACGGATTTGGTATCTCATCCTTTTATGAGTCCGGTGTAGCATTTTATGACAGGAAGAGACTTAAGGAAAACACTGTACCAGTAAGCTCCTATTTTAAGATGGACAATAAAGAGTTCACGATATTTACCGATGTGCTAAAGAGGTTGGACATAGCAGAGAAGGAGAGGATTGAGATGATCCGATTTATTAACAGGCCCAACTTTGTGTAGGTTGTGGGGTTGGGCTGCTCGGATCGTTTGTCGTGGATGTTGATCGAGCAGATGGACGAGAGCAGAGAAGGGTGTTGCTGGATCGTGAGGAAGCAAATCGTATTGGGAACGAGAGCGGAATAGTAAAGGATGTTGAGCGGTTGGATTACGCAAAACTTTCGTAGCAGAAAAGATCGAGTTTAGGGGTTGCGTTCGTTGGGTGGTGCCTTATGATGTTTGGCGTGAGGGGCGAGCAAAACAAACGCCCTAAAGAATGACGATAACACAAAAGAAAGAAGGCACAAAATGGCTACTGAAAATGGAACGGGAATTAACTGGTCGAAGGTTGCAATGAAGGATGCTCATGGCTGTCTGGACGTTGAGTCTACGATGGAACTGGTTCGTGAGGAGCTTGCTGCTCACGCCGCTGAGCAGGTTGATGTGAGTGAGATTGCGAGCGCAGTGGAGAAGGTTTTCGCTCGTCTGACTAACGGTGGCGCAATCGCTCGTGCGACGATTGATTTGGCCGGCCTATCCGCCCGCGCGCTGTCATTCCTTGGTGACGTGCCCATGACGAGCACCACTCAGCTGACTGATCGAATCAAGAATTACGTTCGTGGCGAGAGCACGCGATTCGTTGATTCGAAGGGTGTTGAGGGATCTGTTTGGCTGTCTAGGGGCAAGCTCGGAGGCTGTAAGCTTGCAACTGATGCGGTTCGAGCTGACTACCGTGACTTCCTCGCAAAGAAGGCTGCTAAGGCTGCTCCGGCTGCGTAATAATTGTTCTCTTTGGACAATGAAGCAAATAGGGGCTCGTCAGAGAAATCTGGCGGGCCCTTGTTGTTTTCGGCTTGCATGTTTTGATGCGATGATTAGAATGGTGGATATAGGCGGTTCTACTAATAGTTTCGCATAGTTAGGTAGGAAAAAGCTATGTCTAACCAGCTGATAAAATCGCAAGAACGTGTTCGTGATCTTGGCGAAGTATTTACTCCCGATTTTCTTGTTGAACAGATGCTAGATCAATTTCCTAAGGATGCCTGGGAGCCGGAGAAAAATTGGTTGGAGCCTACGTGTGGAAATGGCCAATTTATTATTGGTGTGTTGCGCCGGAAGATAAAAGCTAACTTAACTATTATGAAGCCATTTGAGGCTCTTATGCGGGCTCTCGATACGACGTTTGGCACCGATATCATGCATGACAATATATCTGATTGTCGTATGCGCATTTACAAAGAGATTATCATACCACACTGGCGAGAATATAAGGTATACGGCGATAGGAAAATAAAGCAGAGATTGCAGATAATATGTGTTGTCATCAATAATATTCGTCGAACAAATGATGCGTTGAAAGAAGACTATACCAAGTTTCAGCATTTCCTACAGCTAAAAGAAAACAAGCAAAAACGTTGTACTGATGGTATAAATGATTTGTTGAACAGAATTGACAATAGGATTGGGGCAGAATCAAAAGTGGCTAAGAGGTTATACAAAGAGCTATCGGTTCTGGGAAAGAAAGCAAGATGAGTACATTTCATGATAAACTTCCTAACCCAGTCCAAAAGGTAGGAGAACCACAGATTGTAAAAACTCCCGTGGCTCTTGTTGAACGGATTTTAGACGGGTATCCGGCTGAGGTATGGGGTGATAAAGATAAAAGGTGGCTTGTTCCAGTAAGTAAGAGCGGCGTATTCGAGCTTGGTATTTATGTGCGATTGATGAATGGACTTGTCGACAGTATTCCTAACACGCATGATAGAAGAGAATGGATCGTAAGACAAATGGTATGGTCGTTTGCTCCTACGGCTGCGTGTGAATTGTTTGTGCGACGTAATTACTTGGGCAAGGTTTGGAATGATATGCGCGGGTATGACAAACTTGTTGGGAACGTATTTCATAGGGATTTTCTGAAAGCGCGCGTAAAACTGAATGGAGAAGTTATGGTGAAGAAAGAAGCTGATGGCAAGGAGACGTATGTGAAGTTTGATTGTATTGTAGGAAATCCTCCATACCAAGATAATAGTAAAGCAAACGATCCAAAGAATATTTATCCTGACTTTGTATTTAAGTCTATAGATTGTAAACCTAAGTATATGAGTATGGTAATTCCTGCAAGATGGATGATGGGAAGTGGTAAAGGTATCCAGTCGTTTCTTAATATGATGATTGGTAGTAAAAGTCTATCTAATATTGTGGTTGAAAGGGACTCGTCAAAGTGGTTCCCAGATGTATCTATTAAGGGGGGAGCTATGTACTTCATTTATAATAGCTCTCACAATAGTCATATGACATCGATCAATGATGTCAGTATGAATCTTGAAGGAGAAGATTGTATATTGACCGACGCTATTTCGTTGTCGGTTAAAAGCAAAGTTTTGGCCAAATCCGACAAGACTTTTGATAAGGTTATGTTAGGTGGTTGCCCATTTGGAATTGTGTCCACCCATAAAGAATGGTCAGATAACATTGATGGATGTTACGTTTGCCATAATAGTGGAAAAGGTGATTCGGCCAAAACATGTCTTATATCGAAGGCGTTGGTTAAAAGGAACATTGAACTTATCGATAAGTACAAAGTGTGTACATCAAAGGGCCACGGATCTGGATCGGATGGAATTAGCAAACCATTTGTGATAGATCCAAATCATGTTGTAAGTGAGTCTTATTTGGTTATGGCTTACTCTGATTCGAAGAAAGAATGCGATAATGCGGCGGAGTTCCTTAGCACGCATTTTGCCCAGTATCTAATCTCTCTATTGAAAAATACGCAGAATGTTGCTAAACGTGTATTTAAGTATCTTCCATACCTCGACTTCACTCGTTCCTACACCGACGAAGATTTATATATTATGTTTGATTTAACACTTGAAGAAATCGCACATATCGAAGCAACAACGAAAGACTTCCATATCTTCCGAGCAAAGAAAAACGGAGTTAAAAAAGAAGTGAAGGCGAAGTTCAAAGAGATGGCTGCGAAGTAAGAAAGAGATACAAACGTTGAAATTGTTTCTTGATATAGTTGGAGCTATAGGATTTATATTATGGATACCAACCATAATAAAATGGATTGTGTCTTTTTGGTTTATGCGCAATGCTGGTTTAAAAGCGTTATTTGTGCGTAGGCTATTTTCAATAGACGAAATGAAGGTCATAAACGACCTATTGCTTTATAAGGAGGCAATCTTCTTTCGTATGTTTAAAAGCGCGACATGCAAAATACACTCCTTTGCAAAAACAGATATCTATCCTTATTATCCGGTAATTCATGATAAGGCTAATGATTGCTACTATTCTGGTGATACAATAAGGGCAGCTACTCCAAAAGAAAAGGTAGCTTTACATAGGCTGGTTGTTCTGGGATATTTAAGATTAGACCCTAGCGAGATATCATATAATGCCTCGATTGAGGACGAGTACTTTTATTGGGGTGGGGCGTATATAACCGATTTATTCAGATGTGTTTTTGATTTTTGGAGATAAAGAAGAACAATGCATCAAATAATGAACTATATAGTTGCTAATTCTGGCTCGGTAATTGGATCAGCTATTACCATATTATTAGGAATCATTTCCGTATATTATTTTAATAAGCAAGAACGGCGCTACGCTGCTGGGCAAAAAACTAATGTAAAATGTGAGTTTATATCAATTGATGGGGAACATAATCCTTCGCGACAGTTGCGTTTTGAACTTAGGGTAATCAATCAGTCATTTCACCCCGTATTTATAAAGGGCCATACAATAGACGGGGTTCATGCTCCGTTCAATCTTACTACTCGTCAAAGTAAAGTTTGGATGGACCCGCATCGAATCGATGCGCAGAGTGAAGCTTATTATAGAGACGTGCTTCTAGATCGTTTAAGTGTGCATAGAATTACGATCAACCTTTCAACTGGTGAAGATAAAGAAGTAAAATTACCAGCATGGCTGAATAAACAATGACAACCTACAAAAACCTCGTCTATTTCTTCGGCCCCGACATCGCGCACCTTTCACCAGATACGCGAATCGACGTCAAAATCGGACTATCCGGAAACAATCCTGAGAACTTCAACCAACGTCTCGGAGAACACCAACGTCATTGTCCGGGCCATATTTGCCATTCATCTTTCCCAACGAATGGAGGAGATGCGGCGGTTCGTAAACAAATGTGCTCAACTTACCCACAACTCTTCGGAACCAACCGTGGTAAAGGACACGAAGTTGTTTCTCTCCTCGCAAAAGATCTGCCATTCCTTCTCAAACAGTCTACGCTATACTTTAACGACGCCAACTATGGAAATGCAAAACTCCTAACTTTCGCGCTAAGACAAGAGCAAGAACAATGTGTTGCCAAGACACATGCATTCTATTCTGATCCTTCTAACATCGGTCGTGAGTTTCTTTGGGATGCGAAGATGCGTTTCGGTAAGACGCATGCCACATACAAACTCATTATGGCAATGGACGCTGGTCTCGTCCTAATTCTTACTGGTCGTCCTACTGATACGAAACAAGCCTGGATCGATGCAATGGATCACGTTGACTTTGATTTTGGTATCAACAACTTCATTGACGCATCTAAGCAGGGTAACACACCAATCGTTCCAGATCCTAACAAGCGCACAATCATTTTCTCATCCCTGCAAGACTTTGCCCGTATGACAGAAGGCGGTTTCAAAGAGAAGTTCAGCAACTTTCCTGAACTCACATTCGACTTACTCGTTAAGGACGAATGCCACCTCCATTTCGACACAATCAAAACCAAGGAAGCAATCTCCCAGCTTAATTGCAAACATATCTTAAATCTCTCTGGCACGCCATTCCAAGCTCTTTGGGAGGAACGCTTTATGGATGATGCCAAGTTCACGTGGTCATACATTAACGAGCAGTTTGCAAGAGCGCAAGAGATAGATAAACTTGGGCGCGAATTGGCTGAAAAGGAAGGGCAATACTACTGGCTTTGTCCCATGAAGATATTCACCATCCTACTTTCTGCCGAACTATATGAAGAGTCGGAACAATTCACCGATGACGAAGGGTTTACATTCACCAAGTTATTTGCGGTCGAAGATAAGAACGGTAAGTATGCATTTAGAAATGATACTGCGGTAAGAGCATTTGTTAATTCTATTTGCCGTGGTTTTATTATGCCTTACTCAAAACAAGCGCATAACTCACATCAATACACATCGATCAATTTGAAGCACGCCATATGGTATGTTCCTGGTGTTAAAGAAGCTAATATGCTTGCAGCTATGTTAAGAAAGCATGATACATTCAAACACTACGATATCATTATTGCCGCTGGTCATAACGGGGATGAGGGAAATGATACTGTAAAGCTTGTAGAAACAAGAATTGCTGATATCGAAAGTGGCAGAAATAAGCGCCACATCGGAACAATTACATTGACGTGTGGGAAGCTTTCACACGGAGTATCAATCCCTGAGTGGGGATCAGTATTAAACTTGTCCGATATGAAGTCTGCTCAGCTATATTTTCAGCTTATATTTAGGGCCCAAACGCCTTGGAAGAACGGACCTAAGCACGAATGTTACGTCTTCGATTTCAATCCTAATCGCACACTAACTCATATTCATACTCTCGCAGAAGCTACGGCCGGCACCAACAACATCATGCCAGTTCTTAGCGAGATGTTAAACGTGTTTAACGTTCTATGCTACGAAGGAACGGACTTCAAACAAGTAAAAGCGGAGGAGCTTATAGAGAAACTTGAATCGGGATTTGGAAGATCTACGAGTTTGTTGGGATTGCAAAGCTTGTTTTCAGAACTTCCGTTCGAGTGGGACACCGAGCTTGGAGAAGAATTATGTGATATTGAGGGTACTGGGAACTCGAAGGTAAGAGATATAGATGTAAACCGTAATGATAGTGCTCCAAATGGTAAGAATACTAAACGTCGAAACGGTGATAGTGATTATGAAGAAGATGATGACGACGATGAAGATGCTGATGCTAATAATGATAACGATGAAGAACTTTCCGAGGATCAAAAGAAAGCGCGTATAAAAATTGCATTAAAGGCCGTACCACTATATCTGTTTTTTACAGGAGATGATAGTTTCGATGGGTTGGTTAACAATCTTTCCGCAAATCAGAATAGTATTGCATGTAAAACTATAACAGGACTATTAGCAAGGAGCCTAAAGAAGATACTTATTACACAACCACAAGAAAAGAAGCAGATAATTAGTCAAGGCATTACCAGGTTCCGTGCATTAGAATCAAAAGATCATAACGAATTTTGTAAACTTCTACCCATTGACAACACCACTACCCGTCCTTAAATTACCCCGAACGCCCGCACTCTTCTAAACCCACGGTAAGATCCGCCGCAAAGAGCACGCGGAAATCTTGGTTCGATTCCAAGGTGCCGGGCCTAAAATAAAGGAGTAAACCAAACCATGCTACACTGGAATTATCGAGTAATAAAGAGTCGTATTGACGGAAGCCTCTCTATTCATGAGGTCTACTACGATAGCAACGATGACTCAAATCCTACGAATTGCTGTGGTTCCTATGGTTCTGCGGCAGCTATAGGCGATGACAAAGAAGAGCTGCTACGTGTTCTCGAAATGATGAAGGAAGCTCTTGACAAGCCAATATTAGATGAGAGCATATTCTACGAGCATACTACGATAGAGAACAGCTAATATGACTCCCGGAACAAGAGTTATCTACTATTGGGGTAAACGTCGTTGTGTCGGACGATTTATTCGACAGGACGGTGGCTATTTCTATTTCATGCGAGGCCCTGGGACATTCTCTATCAAAGCCAAGAATGTTGTTGAGCTATATGATATCGAATTTAATAGGATATAGCATGAATAAAGAAATCTCCCGTATCGAATATTATGTCAGCGGTCCAAATAAAATAGTAGCAGCAATCCTCGACAATGGCATGGTAGACATTCAAGTTGTCGAAAAGGATGTTATCAATGCAATGCGGGCTCATGCGGTTTTAAGCTCCATCGTTCTACGTAAACTTGCTGACCTATGTGATAATATGAAAGCTAAAATCTAATGCCAATATCAATTCAAGAAGTTTGGTTGCGTGCCTATTGTTCTGCTCTTTCTAATCCAAGTTTTTTTGGTGGTTTCGTTGATTGTGTTGCATTTGCTGACGAAGCCGTAAAGGATTTCCAAAAACGTTTCCCATCATTTCAATTTGTCTCCAATGAAAGCAAACAATGATCCAATCTCTACGCGAAGCTCTTGGGCATTTAGTGCGGGATATTTGGGTTTCCTTCGCACAAGATCGCATGGCTAAAGGGGAAGCAATCAAGCCCTCTCACTTACTAGAATGGGAAGCACTAAACGAGGCAGATAAAGAAGTAGATAGGGCCATAGGAGAAGCAGCGTTTAATGAAGGGATATATGCTGCGATCAATGTAATTCAACAACGTGCAGACAACGAGAGAATATACAGCGGCTATGATACTGAAAAGGGTGATGCTTACGCCGCTCCATATGAACGTGCGATAGAGGACATTAAAGCATATCAAAAAGATGGTATGTTGCGGCCGATCGGTGGTGCATATGCCGGTCTGAAAATAAAGAGGTAGCACATGAAATACGTTCTAATATTCTTCGTCCTATTACAGGGATGTCAAAACCAACAACAGCTACAAACTTACATTCACTATTATAAAGACGCACGAACTAATATGTGTTTTGCTGGTTATGCTCCACTTTTTTCTGGCGGTAAACTAACATATGTTCCCTGTACACCAGAAGTCGAAAAGCTACTGGAACCATGGCCGAATTAAATGCCTAATATCATACTCGCTAAAACAATGTTCGATGCATTAAAGCTGGATTATGCTACTAACAAGTCACGTAACGTAGGCCATATAAACCTTGTGGAGTATATGAAAAAGTTTGGTGTTACTGATGAGGATATAGTTGCTTATCATGAAACGCTTAAATCTATTGTTCCAGTTTATTCAGTTTGTCCTGTTTGCGGCAGTGAGTGGTGGTTTGGAAGACATGAGGAGTACCGAATTAAACCTATCTCTTTTGGTGGTATTATTGACGGAGTAGATGGCTTCGAGAATTTTTGTGCGAATGATGATAATCACGGTTGTTTGTGGTATTATCAGAACAGGGACGGCAGGTGTTCTTTTACGTTAGAGGTAGAAAATCTTAATGGTTGTTATTATGATGTAAGATGGAATTGTGGTTGCGCGGTTCAAGAATGCTATGGTAAGAATGTTATATACAAGAGAAAAAGTGAATTTGATTACGAAGTTGTTTGTTATATCGAAAATTTCCCATTCAATGTTTCACGAGAAGAGCTGCAACAGATAATCGAACAAGCAAAGGAAAAGAAAAATGAGTAACGGCCGGACAATCTATCTACGCAACCAGAAGAATATTCGAGTTAAGAAAGATGGCTCGTTTTCCAGGGGTGATCCAGTTGCAGTTGTAATCTCGCAAGTGGATTTTGATGCTGGAGAAATTAAGTTCGCAGTAGCATCGGTGCATCCGTCCGACAACTTCATAAAAAGTAGAGCCCGTCACATTGCTATTGAGAGGCTCCATACAATCGATAATGATGTAGATCAAACTTTGCCAAACGATCGTGGTGTATTGCGTGGCGGAATGGTTATGGAAGCTATCAACAGTAAGAGTGGTCACAATATTACAAGGCTCATTATGGAAGAGATTGAATACCTATCATCGCTCCCAACAAGCATCCGAAAAGTACCAACAAAAATCGGACGTTTGGCATCAAGATGGTTAAAGCTCTCTGACATCCCTAAACTGGCAGACGATCAACAGCAGACAATTCCAGCCCCGGCGCATCGAAACGCAATCAATCCGCCCCCGCTTGGTTCCGCTCTCACTTATCCGTTGCCGCGCTCTTGACAGCGTGTAAGCTGGTGATTATACTGATCTGATGAGACAAGTTCTACAAGTAAAGCAAGCAATGATACAGAAAACTTAAAAAGCACTTGACAGCTACAACGGGCTGGTTATATTGTCTATTGATGCAAATTAGACGCAACTTAAAATATCGGATTTACCCTACCGACGAGCAGAAGGCTATTCTTTTACATTGGGAGGATATATTACGATTTTTATGGAACCTCTGCAATGAACAGAGGCTTATGGGGTTGGCTCGCCCAAAAGAGGAACGCATATATTTAAGCAACTACGAACAACAAAGACAGATGACAGAATTGCTACCAGAATATCCTTGGATAGCAGAAGTGCAATGTCAAGCAAGGCAGGAAATATTAGCAGATTTAGATAAGGCATGGAGAGCGTGTTTTAAAGGATTAGCAAAACAGCCGCATTGGAAACGTAAAGGTGATCCAATGCATATCTATATACCAAATCCTACTCTTCCATATACATTAAGTGGTGATAAAAAGACAGCTAATCTATCGTTCAAGAAAAGCCCGGCATATACGAAGCTCGGTCCTCTTAAAATTATTCTCAGTCGACCGATAAACGGAACAGTTAAAAGCTGGGTGATAAAAAGAAGTCAAGAAGAGTGGTATGCGACTGCCAGATGTCTAATAGAAATACCAGATCCCATACCGGTTAATAACGAGACGGTTGGCATAGATAGAGGTGTTAAGCTTGCATTAGCAGATTCCGACGGTAGACAGGTAGAAAATCCGAGGTTTCTAAAAGATCTACAACCGAGAATAAAGAGAGCTGAAAGAAAAGTAAGCAGAAAAAAGAAAGGCTCTCGTAACCAGAAAAAAGCCCGCAAGAAAGTAGCAAGGTTGCGGCGCTTAGTAGCAAGACGTAGAGAAGTGTTTATTAATACCGAGAGCTTATATTACGCCAAAAATTATGGTGCCGTTGTTATTGAGAAGCTGCAAGTTAAGAATATGACAGCAAGCGCAAAAGGAACAGTAGAAGAGCCCGGTAAGAATGTAAGACAGAAAGCAGGATTAAACCGTGCAATTCTTGATAGTGGCTGGGGTTTGTTTAACAGAACGGTTGGTTATAAATTAGAAGAGCGAGGAGGAACGCTTAAGAATGTCAACCCGTCAAGAACATCACAAACTTGTCCTGCTTGCAGTCACATAAGCAAAGACAACAGAAAAACACAAAGCGAGTTTAAATGTGTTAAATGCGGACATACAGAAAATGCAGACGTAACAGCAGCAAAAGAAATAAGAGCAAGAGGAATAAGAAACGAAGTCATAGTCAAAAAGCCGATAACCAAGGTTTCAAGACCACGACGTAAAATCAAACAAATAGCCGTAAAGCCTACGGTAATGCAGCCTGCGGAGGACAATCTCAACATAATGTTAGAAGAAAACTCTAATATTCAGAGACCCGATGAGACAGGAACTAATATTCGTAAGGATGTTAACTATATGAATAATGATAGTAAGAGCTGATAAGGAGCTATATGTTAGTTATTATTATCGGTTTATACTTGATGATTACTTATTTTGTCGGTTTCCATATGTTTAATCTGGGTGATCCGAGTATAGGTGGAATTTGCATATGGTTATTATCCCCCGTCTCTATTCCGTTGATGTTTATTCTTGGGTTTGTTGTGGGATAATATATGTTTCTTTCCTACGTGTATTCGCCGTATATTTCTAATGAGGAGAGTGAGAAATATAACTACCCATATAAGATCGTTGATAGTGAGTTTGAGGAGGTTGGTGTGAACATATTGCCGGGTGTACGCGCCGGGGTGAGTGTAGCAGTTATAGATACATACGAGAAGAGAAATCTAAATGTAGCAGCAAATCTTGTTAGGGCATTTATCTGGTTGAGCAAAGGATATAGCTGGTTATCAATAAGTGAGATCGTTAGCTGGAACAAATTGTATAATCTGAAGTTTGCTAAATACGAAAAGGATGTTGAGAAATATTTGGTGCTAATCTAAAATGTTCCTCTTATATGACTACAGAAAATTTCTCGGTTATGACAACAAGACAAAGCTCTATCGTTGGGAGTATGAAATTGTTGATAGTGAGTTTGAAGAGATTGGCGTGGTCGGGATCGTGAGCGCGGTAACAGGCATTGACACGATTGCGGGAATTATAGATACATATGAGAAGAGAAGACTAAACGTGGCAGCAAATCTTATTAGAGCGTTTATCTGGCAAAACAAGGAATACAGTTGGCCAATAAGCGATATCGTCAAAGATAACAAACGGTATAATCCGAAGTTTGCTAAATACGAAGAGCAGATCAACAAGTATCTAACGTTGATGTAAGATACAGAAAATAAAAAACAAACCCAGGAGAACAAGATAATGAAAACGACAATGATGGTATTTCTTGCAGTGACTATGTGCGCGTGTGGTAGTTCACAATCAAAGCCGAAAATGGAACTACATTACAGTGATCCAGCAGAAAATCTACCACCAACTGATTTTGAGATGGCTGTAGGAGATCATCGCACCCCAGCTCACACATCGCTTCCTGCCCCCGTTGTAACCGAACAGACGGAGCAGGCGAGGTACGAGGAGTCAATGAAGGGAATTAACCAGACGTTTGCTGATGAGACACTCCAGCTTATGATGTGTGTTGACGAATATAAAAAGCCAAGTGAACGACATGTGTGTGTTGATCTCAAAAAGAAGCTATGTGAGATTACTGAGCTGATCGATTCTAAAGGCAACCGACATCCCAAGCCTTACTGCTGGCGCTAAATATTTGATTTTAGCCTCTTGACAGAAAATATTTGCCGCCGTATACTTTAACTATAACTTGAGGCCGTGCTACAGTAAGCGCGTGTCCCCAAAGAGGAAACGAAAAACTAAATAGCAGTAAACCATGTGCATACAAACAGACGTGTGCGCAAATAAAAGCCAGTATTTTATTATTGGCAGGCATTTGAAACTCTATACTCCAAAGGCGAGATTTAGCATTTTCACTCGCTAAAATTAATCCTGCCTAACCTATTGTTTAATTACAGTAGGTTAGGCCGATGATTACATAAGACTTTAAATCAGAACGGTAAGAAGAACTTGAATTTAATAGATGCCATAAGATTGTATTGTCATATTATGCAGCAATCTGGTGGCGGGCTTGAAGGACGACATGCGGCAACAAAGGCTCTCCTACAAAATACCGTTCAATTAGAGGTGTGTGAAACCATTGCTGCCGCGGTCTCTAACGACGGACATTTAACATCGGGAAGTGGTGGGACTTTCGCTATTACCCAACTTTCTGCCTCATGAATGGAGATTAACATGAATTGGACCCGAATTGCAACCTTTGTAATTGTAGCAATCTCGTTATCATTTTTTATGCGATGGTTTTCTGGTGGTGGCCCCGAAATCCTAATCGTCACACTAATATCAGTAAGTGTGGGATATGCGCTCGGGACATTTCAAACTATTCGACAATATGAAACCTCCATCGAAAAAGCATTAAGGTCGCTCAAGGAATAAAATGTCTCCTCTTTTCTTTCCATACAATCTTGCTGGTGAAATCGATAAGCATTTTGCGGCGACATCACAGGGAGCGCTTGATGATGACGACTTTTTCAACTTGATAGAAACGTTGCAGGCTACCGGAAGCGAAAAGAACCAGAAGGAAACCGCTAAACTATTTAAGACACTATCTAAGGACGAGGTCATTCGTAGGTCAGCTATTGTGTCTCGTCTTGATAAATTACTTACGACAATTAAAACGAACAGGATTAATGTTATACAGAATACATCGTTACAGACCCGACGGTAAGTCATTAGGCTATATATATTTATGTCCCGGCTATGTTAATATTAGCGGCATACGCGATGATCTCGTTAGGATAAAGATAGTATCGGAGAATTGGTTTGCACCGGAGGAATTGAGAGCCGTTGCAGAGCCCTCTAATGTTTATGGTGCCTCTGGGTATTCAGTTGTTCGCAGCAGGCCAAACGGTAAAAACCCATATTTGTTCTATCTACATCCAATAAAACCATTACCAGAGCAACTGCAATACGAGCCCTGGAATACTGCTAATTGGTATCTACCGCCATATACTACCACTGCTACGAATTTTATTACCAATCCCTTCTTCCAACAATCTCCCAGTGCAACATTACGGCAAGCAAACCCAAACGATCTTGACCAATATGTTTTAGCCAACCCACCAGGACAGCAGGTAGCATTTCAGGGACCTCAACCGCCACAAGAGCCGCATAATATAAGAGAATTACAGGATTACATTGCCCAGATAAACACCCGTTACAATCGTTGAGCATTGCTATGATTACAGTGGAACCTAAATATTCGTCAATCCCTCCTCCACCAATAGGAAAGCTGACAGTAATACCTACAAACAATCCTCCACCAGCACCTAAATCCGAAAGGCGCAAAAAGAAGGCAATAGATACACCTCCTCCTTCTCCGCTACCAAATCAAACAATACAGCAAAAGCCACAAGAGAATAATATTATCGTCAAGCCCATCAAAATGAAGAAGTGGCCTGATGATCCTTCCGAATTGCTACCATACGACGACATAATTAAACCTTTAAAGGAAATTCTTAATCGCGGATATCGTCTTTTTAGGAAGGAAGAGGTTAAAGCGTTTGATTACGACGGCTATAACATAGGTAAGCAGGAATTACAAACAAATATCTCACCAAGAGTAAAACTAACAGAGAAGTTTCTTGAGTATGAAAAGAAGTCGGGTCGGTTCTTAATTGATACCGTGCTTAATATTGTTTTCTTATTGGGTATTGAGCAGGGACGAAGAACGGTGCGCCAAGAATCAAAACCGGTAGAAGCCCTCCTCGAAACCCTTGAAACATACAGAGAAACTAATAAGGATCAACGTATTAGGATTGACGAGCTTGAGGTTATGTTGGAATTGAGAGAGAAGTTCCCGACCATACAAAAAGAGGAGTTTAATCATAAGGTTCAACTTGGTGTATCGACAAGAAGAAATAAGAGGGTCGACGCATTAAAATCGGAATTGCAGCTGGATAAAAGCCGATCATCATTCAAATTCAGAACACCAAAACGAGCGAAGTTTAGGGCTCTTGAACAAATTGCCAGAACGCTCACAAAAGAAACTACTAAAGATCAATGGAAACAAATTCTTGAGGAGCACGGTTGGACGTTAAAAGACTGGCTAAACAAGTGCAAAAAGAAGGTTATTAATACTTGTTTTCTCTAAATGTCCTATCTCGCACCAAAGCGGATTATGTAGATAGGAAGCTCTCACAATTTTCCACATTAGAGTAAGTTGTGTTGGTTTCTACCTTTTGGGATAATCGGAACAACCGTAAAGCAAATTAGGTCAAACTATCCCACTAATTATTTAAGGAGGAGTAATGTTCGTTTATTTTCACGGGACTAAAGATGGATACAATACGGTCCAAACATTTCATAAAGTAGAGAAGGCATCAGAATACGTTATAGCACAAATCGATTCTTACATTGCCGGAAAACCTACATCAGGCAAGAAGTCCTCATTTAAAAAAATAAGGCAAGCAGGAGTACCACAACCAGTAGGAGGGGGATTTCAGCCGCGACCACTAGCACCATTTGTTCAACAGATAGGAATAGATGAGTTTGATCTGCCGGTAGACCCAATTATACCCCTGCAATTAAACATTAACACGCAAGGTAGTAAACCGTTAGACAAATCTAAACTAACCGAAGATAAAGCTACCGAACTCGAAACATTACTCGCACATATGGTTTTAGCAAGGAAGAGTAAGACGTTTGATAATGCTATTCGTGCTATTAAGTTGTATGAGGAGTATGCTAAATATGTTCTTGGATCTGACGCGACTTTACATACGTTAGAGGAGATTAAGGTAGCATCATGAGCAAATTCATTGTTAAGCTCGGATATAAAGTGTCTTATCAAGTTGAGATAGAAGTTGAGGCAGAAAGTCCAATATTAGCATTAGACCAAGCAGTTTTGGCGCGTGATAACAATGCTCTACCACGTTTTAACGAAGTAGGATCGACCAGACCGGCAGTGATATCGGTCTGGGACAAAACCCCTTGACACCAGCAGTACAGGGTCTTATATTTTGAACGTCATGAAAGTTTCGTTCGAACAGGTTGCATTTTTAGACGCGCAGTTATTCTCGCGGCAAAACCATTTAGACATTTACGATCTTATGGAGCAATATAACGATCTGCTCGATACTTGTGGGTGGGAAAAATGCGAATACGAAAGACTGCTATTGAATCGAGTTGATAGAGAGTGGACGACAACCGTATGTTTAAACTAACGCACTCAAACAAGAACGGGACATTTAAGATCATACTAAACCGTGATGTGTCCGATACTGAAATGAATGAGTTGTGTCGATTAGCAACAAATCTAATACCAGCTGAAAATGTAGATAGCGATCAGGTTCCATTTGGTCCGTATCCCCAACAACCAAAGCAACAAAGCCTGCTCGATTACGCAAAGACTAACGAAGAGAAAGTATTCATTCAGAGCAAGTTAGGAGAGCACCCGACCGATAGCATTAATATGGGAGGATATGTTCAACCATCAGAGGGCGTCAGAATTAAGATGCTTCATTTGGCTCAACGTAGTAGTGTGATCGGCGTTATAAAAGCGTTGAGGAAACATACCGATATTAGTATTGTTGGTTGTAAAGACATTGTCTACGGTAATTATACCTGCCCTATTCTTGGTTTGGAAGTAGCACAAGCGGTTTTGGAGGAGTGGCGTGTGCTGGGTGTATTTGCAAAGATCGTGCCAGCATTAGTGATAGCGGCCTGAATTTGAGGGCTTGACGGGATGGGCGGCGGTGTTTAGATTGATAGCCAGAGACGGGAACAACAAAAATGAGCCAAGCAATAGTTGATACACTTAAGAAGATTGAACAGTTTTTAGAAGTGGTAGAAGCAAAGGTTGCCGAAGCCACATCACAAGGAAAAGCTATACCAGTAACGAAATTGGCAAAAGAAGTTGGGCCAAGTTTCGGATGGGAATGGCCGCAAGCTTATCAGGTTATTAGTGCTTATGCGGATGAGCGGGCAGACTTGGTTGTTAAACGTGGTCCGTCTGGTGGCTTAAGTTCTCGTGTAAAAGATGTTGTTGTGGAGGAAGGGAATAAAAAGGAATAAGAAACGAAGTCATAGTCAAGAAGCCGATAACCAAAGTTTCAAGACCACGACGCAAACCTAAACAAACAGCCGTAAAGCCTACGGTGATGCAGCCTGCGGAGGACAATCTCATCATAATATTAGGAGAAACGCCTAATGTTCAGAGACCCGTTGAGACAGGAACCGATATCTGTGAAGGTATTGACTATGAATAATAGGAAGAGCTGGCGGTAGCGGATGAAGGGAAAGACTAAAAAAGTTTGGGCCGCATCATCTAATTTGGAATTTAGGATATCAGTGCTTCGGCATTGAAAATGGAGCTTCGATTCCTCCTGCGGTCACTATTGGCCTAGTAGATCAAGTGTTTAAGATCGCCATTATTTAGGTAATGGAAATCCTCGCTCATACCGAGGCTAGGTCACCAAGTTTTTTCATATCTATAATTTGAGCGGCTATCTTGGCCTTCCTCGGCATTTCTATTGGATTGTCAGGATAATAAACCCAGGAAAGTAGCTAATGGCAGAAGGTTTATAGAAGACGTCGAGATTGGCTAGGCATTAGATTTTCCCCATCAACTATAATATATTACCCAAATATATTATCGTCAACCCAATACAAAAGGAAATGCATTATGGCTAAAGGTCAGCAAAAAGAAGCAAAAAACAACAAGAAGAAACTTTCGATTAAAGAAAAGCAGGAAAAGAAGAGAAAACAAACTGCATCAAAACTCGGAATTCCTGGATATTAAAATCATACCACAAGATAAATAAGAAGGACGGCGCGGCTTCTGAATACTTTACACGTTCGGACAATGGAAATTTCCTCTACTATATGATATATGGGGAAACGAAAGTTGTCTTGGGCGTATAAACTATCGGAAATCGCGCTTTTCGTTTTTTAGCGTTCGACACTTGACGTTGACGCAGGGAGAGTTATAGTAAACGCCATGGACCAATTTCTCCAGCTATTAGATATCTCGTTTGGCCTCTTGTGTCGTAATTGCGGATCTAAGGTTATGGATCCAGACAAGAAGAAGGGGCAAATCTATCTTAATGGTCTAAAATGTCCAAGTTGCAATAAAGAATCGAAGGAAGAGCTAAAGAAAAGCAAGCGTCAACTCAAGAAAGAACGAAAGTTACAACGTCGACTTGAGCAGAATAAAGATTGCCGGGGTAAACTCTAATATGCTTACTGAGAAAGACATTAAGGACTTTTATGGATCTCACAATCTAACATACGACACAGTTATTAACCGATTTGACTATATCGTTGTATTGACCGATGCATTTGAGAAGGATAATACATTTGGTCTATTTGTTAGGGAGTCTTTCATGCCACTAACTAACGATACATTCAAGCTAAATTTCGATGATTGGGAAGACCTGCTTGGTAGTTATTATTCATTCGTTGCAGGGTATCTCGGGAACAAATCGTAGGACAAACAATGCTAAAACGATGCGAACAATGTAAACTATACGGTTGTCGTCACGTTAATCCACGACTTGCTCCGAGGCAATCCGATATTACAGAGCTTGGTAGTTTAGGTTCGTTAGGAGATTTTGTAGGAGAGCCAATGCAAGATTTTTCGGGCATCAGAACAAGAGTTGCCAACCCACGTGCATCAAACGATCGTGTTATCATTCCTCCCACAGTCCCGCCGGTAAATAGGGAGTTGCAGTCAATTAATATGCAGAACGAATGGGTTAACTGCAATATATGTAAGTCACGAGTATTCATTAAATATCTCGATCAACATTTAAGGGCCCACACCCACACATATCAGCCTACGAGCACTGCTATTGTTAAGGTAGAACAATCGAATGTTACACCACAAACAATCGTATCTACAACAAAAAAAGAGGAAAGCATCATCCCTAAGCTTGATAAACCTGAGCCATATAGATTTAGACAATTAGAGCAAGCCTGTTGTGCATCGAGTGTATCCAACGATGGTAGATATAGCGACTTTACCATTGTCTTTTGGGAGAAGGATAAGCAAACAGTTCAGTCAACCGTTTATTCTGGCGGCAACACTTCATACACAACGAAAGACTGGGAGAGGTTTTCAGTTCATGTTGTGTATGATAGTTTGGAGGATTATTTCACTCTTGCATGCAAACTGCTTCGACGATCAGCGTATGGAACCTGGGATAACGAGGATGCAATACCGGATAGAATCTGCTATCAGGACGAGTTGATTACCGAGATTAAGAGAGCGCTACTATTTTTCCGTATCTCACCAAAAGACGCATTAGATCATTTCATCGTACTATGGAATGAACAACAGCTAATCATAAGCTACGATGAGAACGGTCGAGCATTCATTACACAAACGGAGAATTGTAGGGAGCTTGATGCGAGACTAAAAAAGAACGTAGGCACAAATGGTAATTGGAATGGACGCGGACATGCTGACAGTGATTGCTACTAAAGGCGAGAAATAGATGGCAAAAGAGAATAAGACTGGGCTATATGGGTTAGTTGCAAAAGTTGGTAGTAAGCTTTTGACGATCCTCCCAAAGCTACTAAAAGCAACCAAGTTCATTAAGTTCGGTTTACTTGCGGTATCACTTGGTAGTTACGCTTATTTGTATACCTGGAAATTCGCAATACTTATTATAGTATCTCTTTGGTGGCACGAAAGCTTTCATTTGCTTGGTGCTAAACATATGGGGATAAAAACGAAGGGGATGTATTTTATTCCGCTCTTAGGTGCCGTTGCTGTTACTGAAGGAAATGTCAAGTCATATGGTCAATGGTCGTATGTTGCAGTTATGGGGCCGATAGGGGGAACAATTCTTGCGCTGGCTTGTTGTGGTCTATACTATATTACTGGTATACCTATGATTGCTGCTGCCGCTGGGTTTATGGCATTCCTAAATCTCTTTAACTTATTCCCTGTGACACCTCTAGACGGGGGCCAAATTATGCGTGCTATTGCGTTCTCCATACATAAAAATTTCGGGTTTGTTTTCTTGGTCTTGTCTCTAATTGTTGGGACGGTAGTTATGTTTAAGTTGCATATTGGATTGTTTGCGTTCTTGATTGTTATTGGTGCCATTGATTTGATCGTTGAGTTCTATCGCAGGAGAAGTATTATTAGAATGCACAATGCGTATATGGAAAGCTCTGCTGAGTATAGCAAGTATCTTAATTATCAGCATTCAAAAATTATGCAAGAATGGGCTACCGCAAGGAAAGAAAAATATATTATAAAAGCTAAAGAAATATTAGGATCCGTTCCAATATCAATGAACAAATATCAAATCATAGCATCGGTCGCGTCATACACACTGACGGCAGCAATTTTGATAGCGATCGTAAAGCTAATGTCACATATACCTGGTGCTGATCTTGCTGCATCATTTCTCGCAAGCTAAATAAAATGAAACCCTGGGATATTAAAGGCAATTTCGACGGTAGAGGCCCATCCGATGCTTTTACGATGCCTCTCTGGGAGAAGTTTGACCCAACCGATTTCTATTTCGCTCTACGGGTTGAATCTGATGTTAATATGACGATTGCCTGTTTTGTCCCAGCTGAATACTTCGATCTCTCCGGTAAGATGTTCTATGATAGCATGCCAATAACAAAACACCTACCGCCCTATCTTGAAGAAATACTACCAGGAATGTATGAGGCAGATATACCGATACACGAGGTAAGAAGAGTTTTGTTAGATCGAGGCTTCACATATAATCATTTTTTCCAAAAGGTTGTTGATAAGCAAGAGGGTAACAAGCTATTCGCATACGATCTACTATAGGAATAACAAATGGATACATACCACGTCTGGATCACATTGCTTAACTCCTCCTATGAGAGCCAGATTATTAATGGTCTTGTATTGAAAGGCTATACTATTAATGCTGCTAATGGGAAAACAATAACAACTACATCGGAATATAATAACTATTCACTGGCCGCATTGAAAGTTGAGAAGGACGCGATAACAGCCAGGTCCTTATATGAAGATGTATCATTCGTGCTAGAAAACATTAAAGCGTCATATTTTTCCATTATTATATCGGAGTATACACAGGAGAGCGTTTGGTGCGACAGTAATATTATGCGGCAGGACGTTGTTTCTGGGTCCAGGGCATTCGATAAGAAGCTTAATTAAATTTCGTTGACAACTATCCAAGAAGTGATTATGGTGTATAGATGATTCGGTTTATTGTTCAACACCACCGAGGCAGCACGATCGTCCGAGAGGTTGAGGTTGCGGAGGTTTTTTCTTATCCCTGGCAGATACGACCTGGTGAGAAGAGGTATGTAATTCTTTCTGACAGCATGAAAGAAGATAGTGGTGATTATCCTATTTGGTATTCGTTTTTTACTTATGACTCGGAGGCTCTCGCACTAAACGCAGCTACTAACGATTTACGAAACTCAACGAAGATATTTAACGAGGGAGAGATAGCAACCAAGATAGCGGCAATCACGGTAAAGAAGCTGGAGAAGAAAAATGGCGAAATTAAATAACAACCGTAAACATCCCGATGGTTCAAGCCCACGACCTGATCTCTCGAATATTAAGAGAGAAGAGGCGAAGGAACGACAAGCTCATTACGACAGCCTTTCCGTTGAGCAAAAGATTGAAGCGCTCGATAAGAAGCTTGGTGTTGGTTTGGGGGCGAGCAAACAACGTGTGATGTATGCTGCTATGTTGAGCGGAAGTAAGAATGTACCGGTAGTTGTAGAAAATGTGGTAGAAGAAATATCAATGCTCGAACAAGAAAACACAACAAAGAAGCATCTAAAGGCAAAGGATCGCCGGAAAATGGAGAGGGATGGGGGCGATGAGTATGAAGATAAAACTTAATCTGATACTTGCAAGCGGTCTATGTGTTGTTTCCGCCAAGCTTCGCAAGAACTCTAATGTTGCAACTCTTTTCATTACTGATTACACTGATAGTACGAGAGTGTTGTTTGATTTGGAGCAGAAGAGAATCTTGGCTAATAGAGACGGAATTGAGCTAACAACAAAAGATGTAGAAAGTCTCTGCGTCGTGTTGAAAAAGGAAGAAAAGAAGGCTGTTAGTGAGACGAGAGCGGGGAAGGTAGCAGAGGTAACGGTAGTGGAGCAAAAGACAATTTCATCGGTTGTAATATATTAGATTGCCATTTTGATTTGTGATGTAGATACCGACCGATAACTCAATTGGTTAGAGTGCCACTCTTAAGCAGAAGACACTGCTAAAAAATAAGGTGGAAGTTGGCAGTTCGAGTCTGCCTCGGTCGACCATAACACCTGACGATTTGATACCAAATAATATCATATGGTTAAACTCAATGCGTAAACAAGTAGAAAACTATTTCGATATTGCTTCTAAAGTTGCAATGTCTAAACTTGATAAGCGCTCTTTTATTTTCGGAGCCGTTGGTATAAGGAATGATGGAAGGCAGGTCCGAGCCATAAACAGCCCAACCGAATTCCCAAACCGTAAAGCCCATGTTGAATACAAACTATCTCAAAAACTCGACAAGAATGCCGTTGTTTATATAGTTAGGATTAGATTGCTTGATGGAAATTTTGCCATGGCCAGACCTTGTAGCAGCTGTATGAAACTGTTAAAGGGTAAAAGTGTCATCAAGGCCTATTACACTATTTCCAACTACGAATGGGGAGTTTGGGACGTTGCTAACAATACCGACACATATTATACTAAATGACATCCGACGATCTATTTGCACGACTATTACAGCGATTTGATTGCGCATTCCAACAAACACTCAAGCGCGGTCATATTCCGTCTATGAGCAATTGGAATCTAATATTACATCCAGCAAGGGAGGTTTTTTCTATAGCACAAGAAGCTCAGCTAACAAATCCGTTCTCACTTGTTCTCGAGGGCACCAAAATAATGAAGCAGATATATGGAGAACAAAAGGGAGCATATAAACCATATTTAAAAGCACAGTATCCGTATTTTCAATTAGAGAGAACATTTTTGCTACCAATTAACACTCTTGCAACTGGATTTTATCAGGGAATAACCGAAGAATATTTCAGCACCTCATACCGCAATCTTCTCAAAAGCAATCCAGAATATATGATGGCATTTGATTGTGGTAGATATGTTATGAGCAAGTATTTTAATTATTCCACAGTATTTACTACTTGGCCTTTTATGAAAAATCCGTCAATAACCCACGGCTGAAAACCGTGGGCTTGGGAATACGTTGCCTAACTAGCAGCGGAACAGCAAGAGTAATTTATTGACTAGACAAAGCGAAAGGAGATTAAAATCTAAATAGCAAATAAGCAGATCAGGATCGTTATAGTAAATGCTACCTAAAACTGGTAGCAGCGACTTAAAAAGTATGTTAAGGGTGTTTCGCTAGCCTTTCTCCTCTACGATCTGCCTATGTCGAAGCGAGTTGAACAAGGGTGCGTAAGCATAACTTTTATATAGGAAATAAACAGTGGTCCCAGTATTAGATAGCAATAAAAAGCCTCTTATGCCTTGCAGTGAAAAGCGAGCAAGGAGGCTTATGGAAAAGAAAGAAGCGATAGCTTATTGGCAGAAAGGTATTTTCTGCATAAAGCTATTAAAGGAGCCAAGCGATAGAAAGTATCAAGCAGTAGCGTTAGGAATAGATCCGGGCAGCAAACGAGAAGGATATACGGCTGCAACAGAAAAGGATATAGTTCTTAACATCACAACGAACACTCCTACTTGGGTTAAAGGACATATAGAGACAAGGAGAACATTAAGAAGAAGCAGGAGAAATAGAAAAACACCATATAGAGCTTGTAGGAGCAATAGATCGACTTTAAAGAAATTAAATCGTATTCCTCCGTCAACAAAAGCACGCTGGCAGGCAAAACTACGAGTAATTAAGCAGCTCCTTAAGATATTACCTATAACAGTAATTAACGTAGAAGATATTAAAGCAGCCACAAAGCTTGGAAAAAAGAAATGGAACGTATCCTTTTCTCCTCTTGAACAAGGTAAGAATTGGTTTTATACAGAATTACAAACACTTGTCCCGCAGCTAATTAAAACAGAAGGTAAAGAAACCAAGCAGCATCGAGACAGTAGGGGATTTGAAAAGAGCAAGAAAAAGCTCGATTACATTTGGGAAGCTCATAACAGCGACAGTCATAGTCTTGCAGAAATAGCGATAAGAAAAGAAGTTAAACCGTTTTATGGTATGTATAAAGTAGAGTTTTTGGAATATCATAGGCGTCAGCTGCACGTTCAGAACCCAATAAAAGGAAATGTTAGAAAGAAATATGGCACAACGGTTTCCCTCGGTATGTCTAGAGGAAGTGTATTAAGATATGAAGGAGAGTTAACATATCTTGGCGGTTCCAGCAAAGGTAAAGTCTCAATACACGATATAATAACAGGAAAAAGAATAACGCAAAATGCAGATAAAAGAGATATAAAGGTTCTGCATATAACAAAACAAAGGACGCAATTACTCCCGTCGCTAAAGCCATGTGAGTAATTGCGAGATTTATTATGAGCGATATCCTACTTGCCAAAACATTATTGCCTGATGGTTGGATCGACACGGCAATTGGAGAAGCTCATATTGTAAAGGAAGCGTTATTTAAGTCATGCAATTTCTCAAAATCTCATTTAGTGAACTTGGAGCTTGATAAAAAGTGTGAATATCCAGCACCAAATGGATATCCACCACTTGTTAAACTATTAGAGGACAGACATAATGCACCGGTAATAATCACAAACGGAGCCAAGCAAGCATTAAGCGCAACGTTCTATGCTATTAATGCGATGGGTAAAACAAACCTCGGAATGCGAACTCCTTATTGGGCACTTATACCACCGTTAGCAAAAATGCATGGATTAAAGTTTGTGCAAAAGGATTACGATGCTTATCTTGCAATACTGCCTAATAATCCTTGTGGTTTTATGTTTGATTACGATTACGCTAAGTATCTTTCGGATCATCATAAGGAGCTTGGTATTCCATTTATCCACGACGCAGTATACTATAGCCACACATACCTACCATTGAGCTATAATCTTGGGCCACTGGGAGACTTGCAGATTTATAGCATGTCAAAGATGTTTGGATTGTCAGGATTACGTGTAGGATATATTGTGTGCTATAATAAAGACTACTACAAGACACTTCAAGAATATATAGAGACGACAACGGTAGGAGTCTCTGTCGCATCACAATATATCTGCCACAATATACTTAAAGAGCTGGCACAAGAAGATAAGTATAGCAAGTTCATAGAGGAATCACGTAATAAGTTGTATATAGCAAAAGCACTATGTAAGACAATTAGGAAGGATGTTTTAGGAGTGCCGGATGATTTTATGGAGAGCAACGGGATTTTTGGGTGGTTTAAAGTAGGGGAGAGATGTGATTTTACCAAGGCGAGGATTAATACTGTAAATGGTAAGCTATTTGGTGATGAGAGTATGGTCAGGTTTAATTTGGGGCTGCCTACGAACACAATGATAGAGGTAGTAGAGAGGTTGAATAGTTTATGACAGAAGTATTTATCGCAGGTTTTATTACCGGAGCAAGCGTTGTAATTATGGTTGTCAGTTTGCTTTCGAGGTCTTGACTGGCTTGTGGTTTGATGTTATGTTATGGGGAGACGAAAGGAAATTTGACATGAGCCGTGGACGTTTGTTTTATTGCGTTGTGCTGGGGCTTGGTGTTGCGTGCGGCCGAAGCAATGGTGATGCTAAAACTGCTGTGGAAGCCGGCAGTGATGTTGCTTGCGCGCCAACGGGATGTCCAGCAAGGAAACCAAAAGAGATTGCGCCAGTTGAAATGCAGGAAAAGATCTCTATGGGAAGCGATGAGAGGAAGGCTTGCCCGGATGATATGGTATTGGTTGATGGTATGTATTGCCCCGATCAATATTTGGAACAACACTGCTTATATAATACGAACATTGATGGTAGCAGATCTGATAAGGCACCAAGTCTTTTGTGGGCTTGTGGTGAGTTTGCTCCGTCTACTTGTAAAGGCGATCATTTTGTGCATATGAGGTTTTGTATAGATGTTTTCGAGTGGCCAAACAAAAAGGGAGCAATACCGCAAGACTGGATGACATATCGCACTGCCAAGAAAGCTATCGAAGCCACCGGAAAGCGTTTATGTACGGCACGCGAATATGGTAAAGCAGCGGAAGGTCCTAACATGCACCCAATTCCTTATGGAGACGGTTATCATAGGCAATCTCGTCCAACGTTCTTGCCAGGTGGTATTGTGAGTGGAGTTTGCAATTTCGATAGAGACATGGGACATTTGGATCCGTCGAAAGCAAGAAGGCCAAATGATGAGATGTCACAAAAGCTTCGTGCTATGCTTGTTCCGTCTGGTTCTATGCCTGATTGTGTGAGTGACTATGGTGTTCGAGATCTTGCAGGGAACCTTGATGAAATTGTGTATAATGAAGGTGGTGTAGAGACTTGTCCAAAAGGTGAAAGATGCTACAATTATGTTTCTGGGCTAATGGGCGGGCATGTGTGGCATGTGAGGAATGCCGCAAGATTTATTACTACAGCTCATAATTTAGACTTCGGATGGTATGAGTCAGGGAGTAGGGCCTGTAAAGACGTTATCTTTTAGTGTTAATGTTTGCTAAACGCCTCATTTCAGTCCTTATACGATGGCAATTAGCACACACCGCCTCACACTTTTCTAATTCTTCCGCTACCTTCCATCTCGGATAATGCCCCATATTAGATATTTCAAATACTTTTTCTCCCCTCACATGATCTAAATCCATAGCTACTGGTGGAAAACATAAGCCACAATCGATACACGGTGCCGATTTAAATTGATTTACTTGGGCCCGATGCTCTAATAATCGTTTTTCTTTCGATGGCTCTCTTCTATTATTGGTTCTTATACGATGGCAATTAGCACACACTACCTCGCACTTTTCTATCTCACGTATTAAAATGCTTATCTTTGTAAATTTCATTTCTGATACGTTCCCTGATTTATTTCCATTTACGTGATCTAATTCCATACAATGTGGTGGGAATGACTTATTACAATCCATACACGGTTTACATTTATAGCTATGCACAATCTTATTTCTCTCGGCACGTTTTGTTACTCTTTTGCGTCGAAACTTTTCTTGGTTAGCCGCCCTATAAGCCGCGTCTGATTTAGCCTTTGCAGCTTTTCCCTCCGGTGTGTTTCCTCTAATCTTTTTGGCCTCATGTTGACAAGCACGGCATTGGCTTTGTTTCCCGTCATAATGTCTAACATCGTTTCCAAATTCATCAAATGACTTGTTTTTCCCACAGCTCGTGCAAACCTTTTTCCTCGAGTCCATAAGTAATCTCCTATACTTACTATATATCAACCGTAATACATTGTTCCACCATCCATTCACAACATAGGTAACCCACCATGCCAGTAGAAGAAGAAAAAGAAGAGATTGAGCTCGATGCTGATACGATTAAACCAACGATGGTCAAACACCTTGAAACCATTTCTGAAACTCTAAAAGCAAATGCGGAGGATCTCGACGAGCTTAAACGGATCCTTGCTAAAGTATCAAGCGACAGAATTACTATGACCGATATTGAGACCAAAATAACCTCCCAAATTAACTTTCTGGCAAACCTGCAAGCCGTAAAAAACCAGATGAACGACGCCATAAATACCGCAATAGGAATACGTAGGGGATAGATAATATGCCAACTAAAAAAGAAACCCGCATCGAAGTAGATCTATTTAACTGCTTCGATCTATTCGAGCTAACCGAAACCATTTTGCCGCCAAACGAAGAATATCTCGTTAAGGGTAGTTACTTCCATGATTTCGACTTCAAAATCAATACAGGTGTGCTCGGAAAAACACTGCCACAACTACTTGTCTCCATCGGGAATGCCTATGATAAAGAAGCAAGAAAACGCCCAACGATAAAATGGGAAGATAACAAGCTTGGATCTGGCGAGGTTCCATTTTGGGGAGATCATGTTTATTTGGAAGGCATGATCATAGATACCAAGACCAAAGAAATAGAGCTGCATTTCGGATCCTAATGATCATATTTCTGCTACTCGGTATTGTTGTTGCAGTATTTTGTGCTGCGTCTATTCCTATGTTTTGGGAATGGGTATTGTATCATATCAGAATATCGTTTCTCTACTGCAAATGTTTTGTTATTGGGATGAAAAATGCGTTTTCAGATCCAATCGTAAAAAAGCAGAGTTGGTTATTGTATCCATATTTTGTTTATGTATATCTTAAGGGGTGGTTCGGTAAATGATCTGTATCTTTCGGACGATCTAATAGCAATTAAGGAAAAACACACATGACAAAAGAAATTCGAGTAAGGAGCGCGCCCTCGAACAGCGGGGCGGACATACACGTTGGAAATTGCCGGACGATCTTGTTTAACCACCTATTCGCAAGGAAGAATGGTGGCACGACTATTTTTCGTATAGAAGATTCTGATATTGCTCGTTGTAAACCAGAGTATGCTGATAATATTGCCTCCACGTTAGACTGGCTTGGCTTACGTGCGGATGAGGGGTACAAGATAGGTGGTGATCGCGGTCCCTATTGTCAAACTCAAAAACTCGATAGATATAAGCAAGTGGCCGATGAACTTATTGAACGCGGTTTTGCTTATCGTTGTTATTGCACACAAGACGAGCTTAACAATTTACGAAATGCTCTCCCGGAAAACACAAGACATACATTTCGTTATCCTGGTATTTGTCGGGATAGAAAAGATTGGCCAAACAATAAGGACTATGTTGTTAGGCTCAAAGCTTCGACAGAGGGTTTTGTTGAGTGGAATGATTTAGTGTTCCAAAAAATGGTGGTGCCGAATAAAGAAAATTTCGATTGGGTCCTTATGCGTAGTAATGGTATTCCGCTATATAATTTTGGTTGTGCTGTGGACGATCATGACCAAGCTATTACCCACGTGTGCAGAGGCCGCGATCACATTATTAACATGGGGCCTCAAATAATTCTACACGAGCTACTTAATTCTCAACATATAGAATACTGCCACCTTCCTATGATGCTCGGCGCCGACAAAACCAAATTAAGCAAACGCCATGGCTCCGTATCTATAACCGAATATAGAAATGCTGGATACTCACCAGGAGGAATACTAAATTACCTATGTAGATTTGGTTGGGGCTATAAAAACCAAGAGATATTTTCAATGGAAGACCTTATCGATAAATTTTCTTTCGATGGGTGTGGCAGGAATGATGGCTGCTTCGATGTTAAGAAATTCGCAGCTATTCAATATGAACACCTTAAGCGAGAAGACCTTACACCTAATGAAGAATACGCTTATCGCACACTGCCATTTTTGTCGGCTCGAGGAATTGAAAACCTAAATACCGACCAGCTAATATCCCTTATCCCACTAATCCGCACTCGCTGTAAGACATTTATCGAAGCAGCAAACGAACTGGATCCCATTATACGCAAAGACATAACAATTGATGAGGCCGCAATAAATAAATTCGTCACAGATAGATCAAAGTCTATTCTCAATAACCTATATACATATCTATCAACCGTAGAAACAATTAGTGCGTGGAATGAGCAATATCTATGTTATACTACACATCGCTGGTTAGAGACATCAAACCTCACACTAAAAGACATTGGGCAAACTTTACGTATAGCATTAACCGGACGAAGTAGCAGCCCAGAGTTGTTCGCTGTTATGGGTGCGCTCGGTAAGGATGTGGTATTAAACCGAATAAACAATCTACTTACACGATAACAGGATCTTAATATGTCAACACTGCTTACAAAATTCGTCTATGGCCTCGAAACGGATCCAAAGAAGACACCATTTGGTCTACTAAACAATCAAGTAAGAGCAGATTATATAATTCAGAATGCTGGCTGGTTCAATATTGATGGTCATCGGTTAGGGTCTGGTGATCTTTCAATTATCGACATGTATAAGGTCGCAAAGTTTATACCACCTTCCGAAGCGTTTTTTGCTCTAACCGAAATGGATTCTGGGTGGAACATACCGAGCCATTTAGATCGGGCAGCACCTGGTTTTCAATATGTAATACAGCATGCGACTTGGGTAATGGTAAAGACGTCGATTGGTGGTATTGTTGTTCGTGTTAGGGACGACATATCTAAATCGGAAGTGGGAATCAAAGACGGTCAAAAATACAACCGTGTTCCTCGCAGTGAATTGTATAAGGCATTTAGTTTGGATCCGGCCGGTGTTGCTCTGTCTGCATCGGAACCAAAACCAATTCCAAAGAAGACTCAACCAACAATGGCAGCGGCACCACAGAAGACAACGAAACCTAATCCGTTTATTGGCAGCAAGAAGATGTCAGCTGCACCAATTAATACCTCGTCTACTACTACTATGCCACCTACTACTAAACAGTCGAAGCCAATACTAAAAATACCAGGATCAGCACTACCAAAACAACTATCGACACCAAATGCTCAAAACCCTGGTAAACTAATTGGGCATAAGAAGCTTATTGTTAAGAAGGTAAACACACCGTAGAAAGAGTTTGTAAAGTTTGGATATGGCGAGCGTAGTTCAATAACAGTGGTGATTAAATCATCGCAAGATCGTTTAATTGATTGTTATTATTGGATTGCGAAACAAAAGTCCGCTGCGTGTTGTCATTAGTTGATCAAAAGGTGTTTAACTATTGACATCACGTTTCAGTATGACCATTAATAGAGAGAAGTAGTTGTCCTCATTGTTAGATATCCGGCATTTAAGCGATTATTTGCCCCATCCTAATATGACTGACAACGGCGGACGGTCATTAATCATTTGTTCTATTCGCCATACTCAATTATCTTTTGTGGAGTATATATGTTCATTCGATTTGAAGGTAGCTCTAGCGTAATCCTGGTTGATAGCGATTTTGTGGAGCCAAACATTGGGAGCTGGGAAGATGTAATTAACGCATATGAGAAATATAACCTACCAGTAGCAAAAAACCTGGCTCTTTCGTTTATATGGAATAGTAAATATGCTCCCATTAGTTTAACAGTGAATCAATGTAAGAAACAAATCCCAAAATATCTCAAGTATGCTAACGATGTGGAAAAGTATCTAATCCTGGTGTAAGATGTTTATTCAATTTATTACTACATCCGAGGAACCGCATTTAACCGGACTAATATCTGATCTAATTGATAGCGATTTTGTAGAGCATAATATTAGACGATGGGCCGATGCGATAGATGTATATGAGAAACGAAATCTCAACGTGGCAGCAAACTTGGTCCTAATGTTCTTGTGGAGAAAGAAAATGTATGGCAGCGAGATTGAGCCTACGATAGAATGGAATAAAAAACACACGGCAAAATATTCCAAGTATGCTAATGATATAGAAAAGTATCTGATGTTGGTGTAAGATGTTTTTATCGTTCGAACTTAAGCCGAAAATCTATCGAGATGTAAAAGGAATGAACGGCTACCAATACTCAATTATTGATAGCGATTTTAAGGAGTCACGATTTATAAGTACAAGCGATGATAATTTTAATGGGTGGGGCGAGTTAATTAAATCATATGAGAAACGAGACCTCCCAGTAGCATCCAATCTAATGAAAGCATTATTGTGGTATGGTAAAAAACATAACTTCAATATTAAAGAGCTAATCAGTTGGAATAAACAGTATAACCAAAAGTTCCAACAATACGAAGAAGAGATCAACAAATATCTAATACTGCTATAAAATAAATCTTGAAACAGTGCTTAATGTAGAGTAAAGTAAGAATTTCGGATGTGTGGGTAATAATGTTCGGCCGGTAAAACAGCTGCCATTATTACGCCGAGTGGTTGTCAGTTGATACCATTTCACACAACAAACAAGCCGCAGAATAATCACCTGCAAACGAGATGCAAAACTCCCACTTATGATCCAAGTAAATAAAGCTGCTGGTCATCAAAAGACTTCGTATAGAAAACATACGACAATTAAAAAGGCCAGGTTGAAAAAGTGAAACTCTTTTGTTCATAGAAAGACATAAACTTACCAGGCAAACTTAAGAGGAATAGGGATTGATTTCCAAAGCGGAGTGTCATTCCCTTGTTTTCTTTTATTAGGAGAATGTGTGAAAATGCAAAAGACAAAGAAAGTTCCTCGGAATGGTTATGCGTTAGCTGCAAAGATGCGACATGCTGGTCCATTCCACCATAAACTGGACCCAAGAGGCGGAAGTAAGAACAAACAAGCAGAGTTATTGGAGGAAGCGGAAACAGAGCGCAAACATTGTCATAACGGTAGTACTTGTCTACTTGGTGCTAAATCTCAGGGCGGCGATGGTTGTATTTGTGAGTGCGCCGTGTGTCTTGGCTACGATCCTCATAGCGATTGACAACAGGGCCGGAAAGCATTATATTTCAGCAATGGCAAACGACGGTGATCGCGAACAACTTATTAGATCGGCGGTAAAAGGTGCGACTAATAAGGGTATTCAACTAACAGCTCAAACGTGGGGAGTGGTTTGGTCAAAAAAGGATAAACGTTGGGTTCCTAAATCAGATCAAAAATGTTGTGCTCTTTCTTGCGTTATATTAGAATATCAGGACAATTTAGCGCGACGACTTATTGATTGGCGAGAATATACACTACAAACATTATTGGATTGTAATGCTAATTGGATCGCAAGTTTCATTTCAGGATTTGATGGTCATGCAATAGGGGAAGGATCGTATGGGTTTTCGTATGAGTTAGGATTAATATTGCGAGATGAGCTTACAAGCGGATTACCACAGCAAACTTTTTCGTTCAAGAGCAAATAGGAGATTGGTGCAATGGGAAAGTTAGCAATTATTATCTCGGCATTGTTTGTGGTTTCGGTTTTGTTCGCTCATAGTTCAAGTAAGTTTATTAGGTTTGTCGGAGTTATTTTTCTTGGGTTAACCGGCGCTTGCAATTTGGTGTTTGAGTATTTGGAAAGTAGTTTTAATCTTGTATGAACCAAGAAATGTATGGTTATGGAAAGATGGAGTTGGAAAACCCATTGAGATTAGAGGATTAAAGTTTCACAGAGTCTTTCAGGACGATCACTATTTTCACTTCGGAGACAAGCGGATAATGAATATATCGGTAATACACGAAGACGAGACAGAAAACGAAATTGAGCTTGAGTTATGTTGTGCGATGTGTTCTTCGGCGTATGGTTGGAGTTCTGCTCAATTCGATAAGATCTGGGCAGCTGCATCAAAATCGCTGCCAATTAAAATTCCTTCGAGCGTTGATTCGGTTGAGAAGTTTAAGCAGTTTGTTAAGACGCTATGAGAATATTTCTTCTTGGCATTACTATCATTAGCTGGGGGTTATGGTCATTTCTACAGAAGATATGCGTTGAACGTTTACATCCGTTGCAAATGTTCGTTATTGGATCGTCGTTAGGCCTCATCACATTACCGATATACTATTACTTATTAAGGAATAGTAATGTTTGCAATCCAATAACAGTAGGAAATGTTCTACTATGCGCGCTTGCAAGCTTGTTATCTTCTATTGGCGCAATCGTATATGTGTATGGCGTTAGAACGGGTGAAATTGGAACCATAGCATCAATATCGTGCGCATATCCGGTATTAACAGTCATATTAGCAGCAATATTTCTGGGTGAAGCTATAACGATGTCCAAACTAATTGGGATTGCATTGGTTATGGTTGGTGTTGTAGTTTTGGGCCGATAAATGGGTAAGTCGTATACGTTTAAGATCCTTGGCTACGACGCTATTGTTTTAGATGGTAGGGTAGAAGTTTCTGCGCCTAATGCTGATATTGGTAGCAAGATCATGTTAAAGCTTGGTGGCGCCATTCTCGATAACAAGATCAAATCCCTACGCATAAACTTACCTAACAAAATTGTATTCATTACGGCAAAAGATAAGGAGAATTTGCTTATTATAGGTAGCGAATGTGATAATAAGAAGGTAATGAATTAGCCTATGTTCCAATCATATGACTACCGAAAATATATCGGTTATGACAGTAAGACAAAGCTCTATCGTTGGGAGTATAAGATTGTTGATAGTGAGTTTGAGGAGATTGATGGAGTCGCTGGCGGGAGCGGGGGCACGACCGTGGGCGCGGGCGTGGCAGTTATAGATACATACGAGAAGAGAAACCTAAACGTTGCAGTAAATCTTGTCAAAGCATTTACCTGGCAGAGTAAGAAATATAACTGGGAAATAAGTAAGATCATTAGATGGAACAAACAGTATAATCCGAAATTTGCTAAATACGAAGAAGATGTCAACAAGTATCTAATCCTAATATAAGAGCATCATGATAAGCTATAATATACATGAAAAGCATATTAAACGGGATTCGTGGGTCAAGGAAATCAACAAGACATACAATCCCGAAATACTTGCCGACCTAATTAAGAAGAGGATCGAATATCCGAGTAGTACAGGTCCGTTCATCAGATATAATAGCGATGAGCTACCCTCCGATATTATTGTTTCGTTTATTTCTGACAGCGAGGAGTCAAGGAAAAAACTCGTACCTGCAATCGGTCTTTTGCTATATAGGATGATGCACGGTAAAATGCCCGGTCATCACGATGTCCTACGTGGTTTGTTTTCGGTTATTAGGGGGAACAAATTAACAGAGTGTAGAACGTTGGTTGCAAATTGGCTACATAATAAATACGCACAGGGGTCGAGTGATGGGCAATGGAAGCAGACATATCGTGATGCTATGATGGCTTATGCGCAAATTCAAGACAAGAATACTGCTACGGAGGAATGGTGGTATAACATTTGGAAGGAATGTGGTTCTTGGTGGTGGCCGGCAGCATTTTTAGGATTACGAATACAAAACCCAACTGCTGCTTGTAATGAGCTACAGCTACTCATTAGCAGGAATATTGACAAAACCGGATATCTGCTTGTTGGTATGTGGAAGATCATGTTAAGCTTAAAGGTCCTAATCGGTAAGGAAGGTAAATCAATACAAGTTAGTAAGCTGGAATGCTCGGTCTAGTATGTTCCTCTCATACGAACTCAAAAAATGCCTCGGTTATGACGACAAGACCAATCTATATAGTTGGGAATATAAGATTATTGACAGTGAGTTTGAGGAGATTTGGGAGGGCGTGGTCGGCGACCTAGGTGCAGGCGCGGGCGCGAGCATAGCAATTATAGACGTATACGAGAAGAGAAGCCTAAACGTAGCAGCAAATATTGTCAGAGCGTTTATTTGGCAGAACAAGGAATACGGCTGGCCAATAAGTGAGATCGTTAAATGGAACAAACAGCTTAATACGAAGTTTGCTAAATACGAAGAACAACTTAACAAATATCTTATCCTACTATAATCACATGACAAAAAACCATATACCAACCAACCTTATCTTAGATGAATTAGCTCGTTTACGTAAGGATATCGATAATCTTATGAGGAAGGAAGAGCGGGTTTCCTCTATATATTCGGGCAAAACTACAAAGGCGGAAAGACAGGCACTACGAAACCATATAGAGGATCTTGATAGGGAATTAGCAAAGAAGAAAGCCCAAAAGATAATCAAGCAAAACACATTCAACGTAGGACAAATTGTCGAACTAATAAACAGCCCGATACGTATAAAAGGTGAAATTCAGTATATAGCATGTAAATTAGCATTACCCTCGACAATAGAGAAGGTAAAGACTGTCATGCGAGCAATTAAGGATGAAGAGAGTATAAATAGTAAAATACCACAAGTATGCGATAAAAAAATATGCAGTCATGATATCCGTAGCTATGTTTGGGTCAGATGGCAGGATCAGAAATTATTTGCATATCATTTCAGCAAATTAAAGCTGATGTCGGAAGATAGATTAAAGCCAAGTATAGGTAGGGAATTATCTGGTAGAATTGGTCCTTGGGTATATGATGCGGATACTAAATTATGGAAGAAGGATGGAAGTGATAAAGAATATACTAATGATGAATTTGCTGATGAGTTATATTTTGAGACCCATCCCTACGCTAAAGACGATGGGGCAGATTTCATTAAGAGGTTAAAGAATTCGTAACGCCCTTATAATTTAACGGAGAAAAATTGGAGCTTCTAACTCTAAGATGTTGGTTCGATCCCAGCTAAGGGCACTAAATACCTATGCCAGTGAATGTGATAAAATGAAAAATCCCCTTATAGCAGCCGTCCAAAAGTTCGCCCGCCAATATCACGAAGTTCCTGGTGTGCTCGCAATCGATAGAGACGATCTATTCTCCAATTCAATTCTCGTTTTCGTGGACAAGACTAAATACAAACACGATCTACCACAAACGTTCAGCAATTTCAACGTTTCAATATATGACGTTCAATATATTCTCGCAGCATCAAACAAGATAATAGATGTCATTAATAAGGATAATGTAAATATTTCTACTCTTGATGACAAAAACAGGGATACATATGATTGTTTTATGAGGGCCGCCGAATTGTGTAGGGAAATGTTAGCAATATGAAAACTGACGAAGAAATTGCTCAAGAAGTTCGCGACAAGCTTAGCTATATGAGTAATAAACAAACCGTGGAAGCTATAGCAAAACAAAGCGTAAGATACTACCACGACAATATTAAACGGCAGGCAAAACTAAAGGATCTTAAAAATCTGCCTACATATGAGGACGACAATATTTCTCACGATCCATTAGCTAATAGATGTATGTGTTGTGGTAGGTGGTTAGTAGCAGAGAATTGGAACGGAGAATATGGCATGAGTTGGATTTGTCCGGCGAAATTATGTGGATCAGCAAGATGGTAGATCGTATACTATTGGTGGATGGATTAAACTTCATATATAAAAGCAATATCTCGTTCAAATCCGCCACTAAAGAAAAGCAATCGTTCACTATCGTATACAATTTCTTTCGAAGCATTAGAGCAACAGTAGAAGAGTTTAATCCTACCAAGGTTTTCTTTTGCTTGGAGGGGAACGATAATTTTCGCTATCAACTCTACTCCGAATACAAAGCAAATCGTATAGTAAAAACTGGAAGCGAAAAAACCGAAAAAGCTGCCGATTTTAATAGACAGAGAGATATTATTATTGATCTGCTGCCAAGCTTACCGATAACAATAGTAAATTCTGATAAATTTGAAGCAGACGACGTAATTGCTACACTGGTCGAGAACCTAAAAGACGAAGAAGTAATCATAGTAAGCAACGATAGCGATTTTATTCAGCTACTACAAAAAGGATATAAGAACCTAAAGATCTATAACCCGTTTAAGAAGGATTTCGTTTCTGCCCCAGCCTATCACTACGTCTCATTTAAATCGATTAGGGGTGATCAGTCAGACAATATAAAGGGATTAGCAGGACCGAAGAAAGCGGAAGCGCTCGCGACGGATATAAAGAAATTCGCGGCATTTATGGATATAGAGGAGAACAGATCTAATTATTCACTAAACAAAGATCTTATTGAATTGAGGATCATACCAGGTGAAGAACTACAATTTACAGAGTATAAAGTAAACTATTCGTATCTAAAAGAGCAGTTTATCAGGATGGATTTTAAGACGATGGTTGAAGATGCGTATTGGGATAGGTTTTGTGGAACGTTTGAGAAATTAAGGTAGCATATTTTGCATATCTAAATTTATCTTCTTTCCTATCAAGAAAAATAGTAGCATTTTTGTATAAGAAATCATAAATCTTGGATGTAATTGGGTTACCACCATATCTTAATTCGAATATATTTTTTATACGCCTTGGTTTTGATTTGTGTATTTTACATTTCATTCTTAATATTTTTTCAAAGGATTTCATTAAATTTTTTGTCCCAACCAAGCTAAAACGAATTTGTTTATGCTTATTTTTTGAAAATTCATAATACACACAACCATCTCCATCAAAATATCCACGTATAAAGTGGTGAATTAATGGATTATTAAATAGTCTTTTTGGAAATTTGTAGGTTAAACTTTTCCTTGGTGTTATGTTAAATTTATTTTTTAGATCATTAGATATTTGCTTCGACGTTAATTGAAATTCGCAGGTATGACACATTGTTCCTACCTTAGTTCCAGGAAAATTTCTTATTATATTCTTATATGTTATCGGTCCCTCGAAATCTAATAAGTTTTTTATTTTTTTCAGTAAATTCAGATCTTTTAAAGCAAGGCCTAATCTTAGATAATAAGAATTTTTCATCTTATAAACACATCCATCAGCAGCCAAAAACCCAGCTAAATAAAGAGATACCTCGTTGTCTTTTGAAAATAAAGTATGATTGCAGTTATATTTAACTAATTTATTATATTTTATACCATGTAAATGAATATATTTTCTAATTGTCTCATGTGATAAATTATATTTTTTACCAATCTTTCTAATACTTTGTAGATCATTGTAGTCTTTTGTAAGCTGTTCTTTAGTTAATTCTACTATTTTTTGTTTATTAAATTGTAGATTATTTTTTATAAAGTATCTATTTATATATGAATATGTTACTTTGTATTTTTTAGCTAATTTTTTGAAACTTTGTAATTTATTATAATCTGAAATTAGTTGTGTGTGAGGTGGCAATATAATTTTATTTTTCATATAAATTTAAAGGAGTTGCGAATGGGTGTGTTAATAACTAGACAGAGAGATTTTTTGGACGGTTGCTTATATGTAGAATTATGCGTAACTGGTAGAAAAAATGCAGGGCCAGATATCCTCACACCTCGATTCCCAAAAGAGGACAAAACATACTCCGACCCAAGAGACTGCATCAATATAGCCGTTGAGATATATAAGCAGTGGGATAAAGAATATGGAGATGAGCAAAAGAAGCTACGTATAATTGGAACACAGGGCACATTAGTATTTGATTTCTCGACAAAAGGTATTACTGCTGCTAGGGCGTGGGCTGATAGGATGTTCGCAAATATGGAGAAATGTGGTAGTTGTTGTAAGCCCATGGGAAACAGAGAAAAACTATGCAGTGATAACAAAAGCGATGTCGGGTTGGAAAGTGGCCTAGAGTATAACGCTAACTTGTTAAACGATTTAGTAAAGGCAAAAGCAAAAGAGTTAGTATTATCGGGCACTTGACAGCTGGCCCGCAAGTGATTATGATAATATGGTAAATGACTTATGGGAGCGGATTAAAGCTAAAAAACAATGTTGTAAAGCCCCTGAAGCCGGAGACATTAACAGCACTAAATTAATCAATAGAGGCATTCGTGCAGACAGGAAAGTGGTAGTGCTATCTTGCCATAAACTCTCTTCTTCTACCGAGGATTGTGCCAAGGAATCGGTAATCAGCAAAGCGCGGATTTAAGAAGAACTTGAGTTTAGCCAAAAAGCCAACCGGAGAAAGACCGGCGCTCCCTCCAATTTTAATGCGATGAAAGAATATCCCAAAGAATACTTCAGCTCATATGAGGAGTATGACACCTATTTCACCTGTTTGAGCAAAGTCAGACAAGGCGATAGTGTAGAGATTTATCTTGATGAGAGCAAATACCCAACAAGCCGTATTGCAAACAAAACAGCTATTGTGACAGTAATTGGAAGAGAGATTTCAGCTGATAGAAACAAATTCAACACACGAATTTTGCTCGGATCCAACGACAGGATCAGATCTTTCTGGGCGCTAGGGTATGGTATAGCAGATAGAGATTTATCGAAGGATGACGCTCAGTTTGCTCGCAATTTTAATTATGCATTTTGGGCAATTTATTTCGACGTTAGGATAGCAAGAATAATTAAAGTTGACAATGATACGCTCAAACACATTATATAAACTAATAGTAATCGCACGAACAGCAAGAAAGAGGATTGAATACCTTTCCGAAGTCGAGGGAGGGCCAGCTAATCTTGCGGGGTATTGTGGTGTGGCGGCAAGATACGTCGAATTATTAGCAAATGAATATGGAATTTACCCGGAGTTTGTTGCCGGATCATTTAGAGCTTACAACAGAGTGACTGACACATATAGAAATATAAGTGGACATACCTGGATTGAGCATGAAGGACACATTATTGATATTACAGCAACACAATTTAGAAATGTAGTATCGAAGATTGGCAGAGATTATTCGCAGAAAGTTTATGTGTGTAAATCGACGAATCAACATTACGATAAAGAGCTTGTTGGTGATGAGGCAAAACGTTGTGTTAGAATGTGGTATGTGGAACCGATTGACGAGATCTGCGAAAAGATTTGTAGGATGAATTAAATGGCTCAGATTATTGGATATGCCGCTATGTTGTGTTTGGCGTCTGCTACATTACCACAAGTATACAAGACGATTAAAGAGGGCCATAGCAATGGAATGGCTGGTGGGTATATAGTTCTGCTACTTTCCGGGTTTAGTTTGATGTCTACTTATCTTTTGTTGACGAAACCGGTATGGCCCGTTTTACTGAATTACTTGATTAATATTACCATGATGTTAACTATTGGATATTACAAGCTATTTCCGAGGAGCAAGAATTAGATGTTCCTCTCATATGGCTACCGAAAATATATCGGTTATGACAGCAAGACAAAACTCTATAAGTGGGAGTATAAGATTACTGACAGTGAGTTTGAGGAGATTGATACAGTTGCTGGCGGGAGCGTGGCAGCGGCAGTTATAGATACATACGAGAAAAGAAACCTAAACGTAGCGGCAAATCTTATCAGAGCGTTTATTTGGCAGAATAAGAAATACGACTGGCCAATAAGCGAGATCATTAAATGGAATAAGCAGTTTAATCCGAAGTTTGCTAAATACGAAGAAGACATTAACAAGTATCTAATCCTAATCTGATATCCAATTATAGTAAATCTTATGTTTAAATCCAAGATGTATTTTGAGTGTGGTCGGCTGGTTCATAAATCTATCATTCGCGAGATTAGATCATATTGTTTTACGCGCAATATAGAATGCAAAATCGATATTGATAAGGGATGGATTACCTGCTGCGTTTATATTGTGATGAGTGGAGAACAAAAAGTTCTTAACCAGGCACATAAGGATATTTATTCTTGGGCAAAAGAATGGGAGTAAAATAAATGGATCCAGAATATTTCAACAATCCCGACAATACCGAAATCTACACTCTTAAAAGTGAGATACAAGATCTTAAAATAAAACTCGAAGCTGCAAACAAAGTAATTACAGCTGCACGCACACTCACACGCGCGGGCAAGCAAAGAAAAGAACGTGCGGCAGCATTCCAAAAAGCAGCATCAATAGCAAGAAACGGTGGTCCAAAAGGTCCTGCTGCAATTAAAGAGGTAGAACAAAAACATCCTACAGTTATAGATATTGGGGATGCAGTTAATGATATTGAAGAAGCATTAGAATACTACGATAAAGTAAATAGATAAATACAATGCTACCAACTCAAAAAGAATTGCTTGAAGCACATAGGCAAGAATTAGACAAACGTTTCAACACAAAATATCCTAATGGCAAGTTCACATTACAATGCCGTGGAGTTGGATCAGATTTTTACCGCGGAGAACCTTATTTCCTGCTACATTGGGTAAATAGGTGACCAACTTCCCATTGTAGATATAGAGGAATTTCAGTAATATTTAACGGCAACATTAAGAATGCAAATTGTCAGAATAGCAGTTTTGGGAGATGTAATGACTATGATACACTTGACAAACTAATCGCAGCTTGTAAGAAACGAGCAGTGCCAGAAAAATTGGTAGAAGCATTCATTACACGATATAAAAATAGATACGTAGAAGGATTTCAATGAACCGAGAATACGTTATCCACAAATATTTTTCTAACGATGGCAAAATCTCTACGTCATCGGAAAGGCGTACATTTAACTCTTTTACAGACATGAAACCCAAACTAATTCAAGAGTATGCTGAATTCTACAAAGAAGATACTACATTTGTTAGAGTTAAAATCGAAGCGCTACCAAATGGAATCATCGACTGGGAGTTATCGGAACGTATGTCTGCTATTAGAGATATGTGCGAGCTTGGTCATAAGGTCCGGGCTAACACAAAGATCAGGAACCGTCAGCCGCTTAAAACCGCATATGTAGCATTTTCCAATCGTGATATTCAGGAGTATATGGTTTATCTCGAAGGTAAGCATGGAAGATACAGCGAAATTATTAGTGATGAGTTGAATGTATTGAATGTCGTTTTTATGGATGAGGAAGTGGAGAAATCCCTATTCAACTATAATATGAAGCCTAATTTCAGATCTCTCGGCCCAAAAGGATATGGGAAACAAGCACAAGCATTAAAGACACATATTGCTGCTATGGACCCTAACGATAGAAACATCCTACATTCTAAATTAAAGAACGGAGAAGTTGTTTCTATTCTTGATGTTCCTCTTACATATACAGACGTAGAGATTGAGTTTACGTCTAAAGAGAATTTAATGTCAGCGTCAGGTAAGATTGGTGCTATTGTTCTCGATACAAAGCTTGATAGTCAGTTAATCGAAGCAGGATTTATCGCAGACTTTCGTTCGGTAGTTCAGAATGTAAGAAGAGATGCTGACCTATCTATCACAGACAAGATCTTTCTTGAGGTATTTTGCAATGCAGCGCGATCTAATTTAATTCAGAAGTCATCGCAAAAGCTACAGAGAGATCTACTTGCAACCGGTATTAAATTCTTTCCATTATCCGAAGTTAACGTTGATGTAGCGCATAGGTTTTACTTCCATAACGGTGCATTAAAGACTGCGGCTCAAGTGCAAGAATTAAGAGATACAGCAAGCCAGAAAGTATTTGATGAGAAAGAGCTTGACAACGAACAATTCTATGTTAATTTGTATAGGGAGGGGTAATGGGAGTAAAACGAGCCGCAACAGTCTTGATTGTTGAAAACGGGCTTATTCTCGCGGTTAGTAGAAAGAATAATATTGACGATTGGGGATTAATTGGCGGGAAATGTAAGTCTGGTGAATCGTTTGAGGATGCTGCGATAAGAGAACTTTTTGAGGAGACAGGATTACGAGCGCATGATCTACATTTTGTCTACCAACGTAATGATGGCGACTTCATGGTTAAAACATTTGTCCCAGAAAAATACTATGGAGGGATTTTAACGGATGAAGAGCTTGCTAAAAATGGTGAAGGTCATGTTGCTTGGATCACAGCAGGTAAACTGATTTCTGGCACATTTGGAAACTATAATATGGAACTATTGAAAGCAATGGGGATGATGAATTACTATTAGCACAAGACTAACGGTTTCTCGTTTCTACGACTTTTCTTACCAATAGATTTTGATCTATTAGCAGAGGAAAACGCCTCACCGAGTTTTTGTTTTATATCCGATTGTATTCCACAACCAGATAAGTTTAAATCTTTTAGTCCCTTATCTCTTATATTTTTAGCAGCATTCAAATCTCTATCATTATGCTGTTTACAACTAGGACAATTC
>WNFI01041055.1_pt1 | contig 43782 bp, 38 predicted proteins | sample 5400471 | NCBI WGS metagenome assembly WNFI01 (sample SAMN13153348, study PRJNA577476) | soil metagenome | isolation source: 100 cm saprolite on Douglas fir-dominated hillslope | place: USA:California | collected 2013-09-17 | reverse complement strand
CGAGGTCGTGCGCAGGCCCACTTCATGGGCGGTGCCGATCACATTGAGCCATTCTTCGGTGTTGAGCTTGTCCGGACAGATGAACGCCCGCACCTCGTCGTCGAGAATTTCCGCCGCGGTACCGGGCAAAGAGCCGAGCCCGGCATCACGCAGCATTTCGAGATAGCGGCGAACCGGGATGCCCAGTGTCGCAGCGCCCTGGGCCACTTCCAGCGGCGAGAAGGCGTGCACATGCATGCCCGGCACCTCGCTCTTCACGGCGCGCAGTAACTCCAGGTAGGTGTCGCCGGTGTAGCGCGGATTGATGCCGCCCTGCATGCAGACTTCGGTTGCGCCGCGATCCCACGCCTCGCGGGCTCGCCGAGCCACCTCCTCGAGCGCCAGATCATAGGGCTTTCCGCGCAGCTGTTCGCTCATCTTCCCCTTGGAGAAGGCGCAGAAATTGCACTGATAGCTGCAGACATTGGTGTAGTTGATATTGCGATTGACGACATAACGCACGAGGTCGCCGCTCGCCTGCGACCGCAGGGTATCGGCGGCTGAACAGATCACGTCGACATCGCCGGCGCGGGCCTTGAACAGCGTGGTGACTTCGGATTCCGAGAGCCGCGATCCGGACATCGCCCGCGACAACAGCGCGTCGATGCCGTGATTGATCCGCGAACGGCGCGGCGCTACCGGCAAGGGCTCCAGCGAACCCGGAGTCCAGTCGTCCTCGCGCACAAAGCCATCGGCGTCAACGCTGCGCAGCACCTTCGTTGCCAATTTCTTATCGAGCCACGTCGCCGACCCGGCGACGTAGGCCGGATAGACCGCAAGCCGCTGCTGCAGCGAAAAGCCGGCGCGTTCGGTCGCCGATTCGAGTTTGGCGAGATCGGGCCACGGCGCTTCCGGATTGACGTGATCGGCTGTCACCGGCGAGATGCCGCCCCAATCGTTGATGCCGGCCTCGAGCAATCGCGGAAACGCGTCGTAGCTGAGATTCGGCGGCACCTGAATGTTCATCGGCGCACCGAACACCAGCCGCGTCGCCGCCGCGGTCCAGAGCAGATCGTCGAGATCCGGCTCCTCGCAGCCGGCGAAGCGGGTACCGGGCTTGGCGCGGAAATTCTGCACGATGATTTCCTGCAGGTGACCGTATTGGTCATGCAGATCCTTGAGCGCGAGCAGCGATTGAATGCGCTCCAGCCGCGTTTCGCCGATGCCGATGAGGATACCCGAGGTGAACGGCACCCGCTGGCGGCCGGCCGCTGCGATCATCTCCATGCGGAGCAGAGGATCCTTGTCCGGCGATCCGAAATGCGCGCCGCCACGCTCGCCGAGCCGCGGCGAAATCGTCTCCAGCATGATGCCCTGCGAAACGCTGACCTTGCGCAGCCGTGCGATTTCCGGCTCGGTCATCACGCCGGCATTGATATGCGGCAACAAGCCGGTTTCCTTCAGTATCAGCGCGCAGACCGATTCCAGATAATCAACGGTGCTGTCGAAGCCGAGTTCCGCCAGTGCATCACGCGCGGCGGTGTAGCGCAGCTCCGGCTTGTCGCCCAGCGTGAACAGCGCCTCGTGGCAACCAGCCCTCTCGCCGGCGCGCGCGATCGCCAGCACGTCCTCGGGCGATAAATAGGGTTTTGCAACCTCGCGCGGCGCTTTCGCAAAGGTACAGTAGCCGCACACGTCGCGGCAAAGATGTGTCAGCGGAATGAACACCTTGCGCGAATAGCTGATCGCCGTGCCATGACCGGCGCGGCGCAGATCTTGTGCACGCTGAAACAGCTCGGAAAGCGGCATCGCTTCCAATGAGGCGAGAAGCTGTTCGGGCGCAGCGTGCGCAAGCCTATCCATTTGCACTCTCCTCAATGCGACGACCGCACCAGGCAGCAAGTCGTCTTGTCCGCCAATAGCTGAATACGCTTCCGGGTCGATCTTGCAATCCACGCATCGACCGGGGCTGATATGCATCGCGTCTCCCCGACGCCCATCACTTCACGGCCACCTTGGTCATCACGTCGGTGGCGAACCACTCGACCTGCTCGTTCATCTCTGCCACCGAGTTCGCGGGGAACATCAGGGCGCTGCAATGATCGACGCCGATAGCACGTAGCTTGTCGATTTTCTCAAGAATCACGTCGGGCGACCCGATCAGATTGGCAACGACCTGATGGCTGAGATCGCGACCGGTATAGGACAGCGACACCCGGTGTGCGACCAGACCGCTTTCCATGTAGCGTTTTTCCGCGGCCTCGAGGGTCTTGTCTATCGTCACCGAGAATTGCGGCGCGATCTCGATCTCGTCGGGATCGCGGCCCCATTCGATGGCACGTTCCTTCAAGGTTGCGATGCGCTCTTGCATTTCGTTCAACTCCAATGCCTGCAGCCCTTCGTCCATCATGTCGCCCCTGCGCGCCTTTTCGACGCGCGATCCGCCCCAGGCCAGAAACTCCTCACGATAGGCGCCGAGGCCTACCGCCATGATGAAGCGTCCGTTGCTCATCTGGTCGAGCGTGATCGCCTGCTTGGCGAGGTAGACCGGATCGCGCATCGGCAGTACCGTGAGCGCGGTGCCGAGCTTGAGCCTGGTCGTGACGGCGCCGATCGCTGCCAGCACCATCATCGGTTCGTAGAAATTGGGCGGCTTGCCCGGAAAAAGCGCGCGAACATAATTCTGCGTGGTGATGTGGTCGTTGCCCCAGACCGAATCATAGCCGAGCCGCTCGCATAATTTGCCCTGCGCGATGAAATCCTCCGGACCGGCGAACGGGATCGGATACATCACACCTTCGAAGCCGGTCGGAAGACTTACACTGAACTTCATTGTTTTCTCTTAGACCGTTACGACATTCAACGCGGTGCTCGCGCGTCGCTAGTGAGGAAAAATCCTGGCGGCTTTCAGCACCCCAACCGCATCGTTGAAATCTGCTGGAACGGTCAGCAGGTCCTGCTGCAGCGAAGCTGCCATTGCCGGATCTTTCAGACCGCTGGCAGTCAGCAATGAAACGACCGTATCGCGCCCGCCGATGCGACCGGAGAGTGCCAGTTGCTCCACCGCCGCGAGCCCCGCCGCGGAGGACGGCTCGACGAACAGACCTTCGCCGCTCGCCAGCGTCTGCTGCCAGCGCATCATCTCGTCATTGCCGATGGTCAGCGCGGTACCGCCGGAGCGGCGAACGATATCCAGCGCCTGATAGGTGCCGCGGGTGGCGCCGATCGAGACCGCGACGGTCTCGTAATTCTTCCGCACGTCCGGCGGCGTATCGCTGCCATCGGCCAGCGCGGCACCGATCGATCCATAGACTTCCGCCGCGACCATCCGCGGCATCCGGCCGGTCCAGCCGAACGCCATCATGTCCTCGAAGCCTCGCCACATCCCGAGCAGCGCATCGCCGTAGCAGACCGGCACCACGCACCAGTCCGGCACGTTCCAGTCCATCTGCTCGGCGATCTCGTAAGCCAGCGTCTTGTAGCCTTCGATGCCGAAGGGATTGCTGCCGACGACAGGACCGAAGAACGGCGAGGTGGGAAACCATCCGTAATTGCGGACAGCGTGCTCCATCAGGATCCAGCGATCGGCCTTGTTCTCGCATGCGATGACGGTGGCGCCGTAGGCACGCATCTGCGTCAGCATGGGGCCGGTGGTGCCCTTGAAAGTGAAAATCACGCAGGCCAGCCCGGCCTTCGCCGCATAGGCCGCGGCCGCCGCGCCGGCATTGCCGGACGAACTCGACACGATAACCTTCGCGCCCATTTTCTTCGCTGAGGATACCGCCATGCAGGCCAGCCGGTCCTTGAATGACCAGGTCGGATTGCGCGTCTCATCCTTGCCGAACAGGTTGGCGACACCGATGCCGCTGCCGGCCCGATCGAGACGATGCAACGGCGAACCGCCTTCGCCGAGGCGGACTCCCTCGGCCTGATCGACCGGAAGCAGATCGCCATAGCGCCACATTCCACGCTCCGCATCCGCCGCCGGCTTGGCGCGCGCCGTGCGCAGCGCCTCGTCGTAAACCACCATCAGGTTGCTGCGCGCGACCGGCCGGCACGCCGGGCAATCTTCGGCAAAATGATCCGCCGGATAGTGCGCGCCGCATCGGACGCATTCGAGGCCGAGGACGGTTGCCATCAGATGACCTGAAGCTCGGTGCTGCTCAACATGAAGGACTCGACGCCGTCCTTGGTGATGACGAGCGTGTCTTCGACCTGGAGGCCGGCGAAACCCACTTCGTAATAGGGCGTCTCGACGCAAATCACCATGCCCTCTTCGAAGACCTCGGAATTGGACGGGGCAATGTTCGGCGCATCGTAGCCGTCGAGTCCGATGCCGTGGCCGACATGGCTGCGCTGGTAATGCGGGATCCCCTCGCGCCGCACGGTCTCGACGCAGGCCTCGAAAACATCGGCGGCGCGAACGCCAGGCTTGATCATCTCGATGGCGCGATCGAGGCCGACGCAGATCGCACGGTGGTATCGCGCCAGCTTCTTGCTCGGTTCGCCGAGCACCGCATTGCGCGCAATGTCGGCGCGGTAATGCCTGTAGCGGCCGCCGACATCGAACCGGATCACGTCGCCCTGCACCAGCTTGCGCTCCGAGGGTTGCACGTTGGTCATGGCGCTGCGGGTGCCGACGCCGATGCAGGCGAGCACGGGCAGCCCGCCTTCGGTAATGGTCTTGGTATGAAAGGCATGGGCGAGGTCCATTTCCGTGGCGCCTTCGCGCGCAACAGCAAGCGCGGCCTGAATCGACATGTCGGCGATCTGCGCCGACTTGCGCAGCCGCATGATCTCATCCGGCGTCTTGATCGTGCGCGCATAGCGGAAGATATCGGCAGCGCGGATCAGGGTCGCGCCAGGCAAGGCCTCGGCGAGCTTGTCCCAATATTGCGGCAGGATGCCGATTTCATCGACGCCGATCCGCGCATTCTCCAGTCCGCGCGCCTTGATCGCCTTGACAAGCGCGCCGACAGCATCGCCATCGTCGCCCTGCGCCATCAGCTCTTCAATCCGGGAATCATGGGAATCGAGTCCGATCTCGGGCGTGCGGTCGATCACGAATTTTCCAAACCGCGAGATGTCCTTCACCCAGACGTCCGGATCGGCGGCGAGGTCGATCAGACCGGTACTGGCGATGACGACGGATTCGCCCTTACCCTCGGCGGGCGTCAGCACATAGGCCTGCGGGCCGCGGCGAATCCACTGGCTCATGGCCCAGAACCCGCTTGCGTAGGTGACGTTCTCCGGCATCGTCGCGACGATGGCCTCAAGCCGCTCCTTTGTCATGCCGGCAAACAAGCGGGTCGAATTCATCAACATCGTGGGGGCGTCCTTCAAGACCGAAGAGCCGTGTACCGTTTAACGGAACGTTGTTCTGATTATGTAAGCGGCGCGGCGACGCCAAGTCAAGCGCGCGCTCCATCGATCGCAGGACACGCATAGGAACCGCGGTTGTGAAGACCGGAAAGTTATCGCGCCAAGGTCGATCCCGTGCACATTGACGGGCAATTGCGCAGGCGATGCCGCACCATTGAGCAAACGGCACCCGAGGAAAATTGACGCGGCAGCTTGGTTTCAGTAGACTTATCGGAACGCTGTTCTTCTTATCGGAACAGGATCTGGTCCGGCCCGTGGATGTCATGGAAGTCAGCGCCGCCTATCTGCTGCAATTGATGCTGAACGGGCTGATGCTCGGGTTGATCTACGCGCTGATCGCCGTCGGCCTGGCGCTGATCTTTGGCGTACTCGAAGTCATCAACTTTGCCCATGGCGAACTGTTGATGCTCGGCGGCTATGCCATGGCGCTGTCGCTGCCGCTGTTCGGCCTCTCCTATTGGCCGGCGCTCGCGGTTGCGGTGCTGACGACGTCGCTGGTGGGCGTCGTGCTTTACGAATTTTTCCTGCGCCGCATCGATCAAAAGGAATTCGAGCGCAGCATTCTCACCACGCTCGGGATTTCGATGATCCTGCTGTACGGCATGCAGTATCTGTTCACCGCCACGCCGCTGATGGTTGATACGGCCTATGGTTTCGACGGCCTCGAAATCGGAACGGTCCGCATCACAATGACGCGCGTGATCGCCGGCGCGCTGTCGATTGCGGCCTTCACGGGTCTTTATTGCCTGCTGAAATTCACCCAATTCGGCCGCGCGATGCGCGCCATTTCGCAAAACCGCGAGGCGGCCATGATGGTCGGCGTCAAGCCACGCTCCGTCGCGCGCAATGCGGTCGCCCTGGCGGCGGCGCTGTGCGGCCTTGCCGGCGCGGCGCTGGCGCCGATCCAGCTGCTGCATCCGGCGATGGGCCAGGCCATCATCTTCAAGGCATTCGCCCTCGTCGTGATCGGCGTGTTGCGGCCGGATGGCATCTTCCAGCGCGGGGGCATGCGCGTCGGATGACCCAACCTCGATGGAGCCTCGCCGCGGTCGTTGCAGCCGTCATTCTGCTGTTCTGCCTGCCGCTGCTGACCGGCTCGAACTACTTTGTCGGAATCGCGATTTCCGGCCTGATCTTCCTCACCGTCGCCGCCGCGCTCAATCTTGTCTACGGCTATGCCGGGTTGCTGTCCTTTGCCCAGCTCGGCTTCTGGGGCGTCGGCGGCTATTGCTCGGCGCTTGCGGTGATGGATTTCGGGTGGAACTTCTGGACAGCAGTCCTGTTTGCCGGCGGCGTCAATCTCGTGCTGGCGATTGTCATCGGCGCTCCCATTATCCGCACCACGCGCCATGCCTTTGTCGTGGTCACGCTGACCTTCGCCCTGCTCGCCGGCCTGATCGCCCGCGACTGGGTCGATGTCACCCGCGGCCCGCTGGGCATCCCCGGCCTGCCCGACCCGAGCCTGATGGGATTTGCGTTCAACACCAGCGCGCGGTTCTATTACATCGCGCTGGTGTTCACGCTGATCGCGCTGGCATTCCTGTATTGCCTGAAGACTTCGCGAATCGGGCTGATTCTGAAAGCGATCAAGCAAAACGATCCCCTCGTCCAATCCCAAGGCATCTCGCCCGCCCCCTACAAGCTCGCCGCATTCGTAATCGCGGCCGTCATTACCGGTATGGCCGGCGCGATCTTTGCCTTCCATCTCAAGATCATCGATCCGAGCTTTCTCGATTTCTACTACATGCAGACCTTCCTGATCATCGTGATCATCGGAGGCGCCGGCAGCTTCTGGGCTGTCGTGCTGGCCGGCGCCGCCATGGTCGTGCTGCCGGAAGCACTGCGTTTCTCCAATGAATTGCGCATGGTGATCTATGGCGTCGTACTCGTCGCCGCAATGATGTTCATGCCGCGCGGGATTTCCGGCTGGCTCGAAGACCGCCGCATCGCGGCGCTGCGCAAGGCGCTGCAATGAACGCGATTCTCAAGATCGCCGGCCTGTCGAAGGCGTTCAGCGGTGTGCGCGCCGTGCAACATGCGTCGTTCGACGTCGAGGAAGGCAGCATTACCGGCCTGATCGGCCCTAATGGGTCCGGCAAGAGCACCACGATCGACTGCATCAGCGGCTTCCAGCGCCTTGACGCCGGGCGAATTGAACTGGGCGGCCGCGACATCACCAAATTCAATCCGCCGACGGTGGCACGCGCCGGTCTCGTCCGCACCTTCCAGAACGTGCGGGTCTACGAGACCTACAATCTACTCGACAATCTTCTTGTCGCGGAAGCGTCGTTTCGCGGCCTGAGCTGGTATGATGCACTGGTGCGAACCCGCGCGTTTCGCAGCGTGCGCAGGGCCGCGGACGAGCGCGCCCGCGAACTGATCGAACTCGTCGGCCTGACCCGGCTGGTCGACGCCCCCGCCGCGGTGTTGTCCTACGGCCAGAAGAAGCTGCTTGCCTTCGCCGCGGCCATGATGGCGCGGCCGCGGCTGATCGTGCTCGACGAGCCGGTCGCGGGCGTCAATCCGACGCGGGTCAACGAAGTCGCCGACATCCTGCGCAAGGCCAACCGGACGGGCATTTCCTTTCTGATCGTCGAGCACAATGTCGAGTTCATCAACAGCCTCTGCCACAAGGTGATCGTGTTCGAACAGGGCAGCAAGCTGACGGAAGGCTCGCCCGAGGATGTACGCAACGATCCCCGCGTTCTCGACGCCTATCTCGGCCTCGCGCCGAAATCCGAGACCAGCATGTCGGAGCCGACATGACCCCCTATCCGAAGCTGGAGCTGATCGATCTCTGCGCAGGATATGGTGACGTTCCGATCGTGCGCGATTTCTCGACGCGGCTGCCGCCCGCCTCCATCACCACCCTGATCGGCGGCAACGGCGCGGGCAAATCCACCTTGCTGCGCGCCATCTTCGGCACCAACCGCTGGTTTTCCGGTCAGATCATCTTCCACGGCGAGGCGATCGAGCACCTCAGCCCGGCGGAGCGCCTGCAGCGCGGCATCGGCTTTGTCCCGCAGGGGCGCTGCAACTTTCCGCAAATGACGGTCGCCGAAAACCTCAAGATGGGCTGTTACACGCTGCCGAGCCGCACGCACCGGGCCTCCATCGCGCGGGTGACGGCGCAGTTTCCCTTGCTGACGCGAAAATGGTCGGAAATGGCGGGCAATCTGTCCGGCGGCGAACAGCAGGTGCTGGAAACAGCGATGGCGCTGCTCAGCGGCCCCGAATTGTTGCTGCTGGACGAGCCGTCGCTGGGCCTTTCGCCAAAGATGCAGGCCGAGGTGTTCGACGTGGCGCAGCAGATTGCCGCCTCGGGCGTCACCGTGCTCGTCGTGGAGCAGAACGTCCATGGCGCGCTGCTGGTGTCCGACACCGCAATTGTAATGGAACTGGGCCGCAAATTTCTCGAAGGCCCAGCCGCCGAGGTCCGCGGCGATCCACGTATTCGCGAGGCCTATCTCGGCGGCAATATCAAGGGGACAATTGAGGAATGACTTCCGCTCGCCTGGCTGTCGATATCGGCGGCACGTTCACGGATTTCGCACTCGAGGTCGGGGAAAAGCGATTCAGCCGGAAAGTCCTGACGACTCCATCCGCTCCCGAGCAGGGCGTGCTCGCCGGCATCGAGATGATCCTGAGCGACGCGGCGCTGCGCCCGTCCGATCTCGGCCTGATCATTCACGGCACCACGCTCGCCACCAACGCCATCATCGAGCGCAAGGGCGCGCGCACCGCGCTGCTCGCAACCCGTGGCTTTCGCGACTCCATCGAGATGGCTTACGAGCATCGCTTCGAGCAATACGACATCTTCATGGACAAGCCGGCGCCGCTGGTGCCGCGCAATCTTCGGCTTTCCGTTCCGGAGCGGATCGACGCCACCGGCCGCATCATCGAGCCGCTCGACGAGCAGGCGCTGACCGATCTCGTCCCCGTGTTGCGCAAGGAAGGCGTCATCAGCGTCGCACTGGGCTATCTGCATTCCTACGCCAATCCGGTTCACGAGCTTCGCAGCCGCGATATCCTGAAAGAGATCGCGCCCGACCTTGCCGTCACCATGTCGAGCGAAGTCTGTCCGGAGATGCGCGAATACGAACGCTGGTCCACTGCCTGCGCCAATGCCTATGTGCAGCCGGTGATGGATCGCTATCTGAAACTGCTCGAGGACACGCTGACCGAGCGCGGTTTTGTCTGCCCGATCTTCCTCATTACTTCAGCGGGCGGTCTGACCACGGTGGCGATCGCGCGCCGCTTCCCGATCCGCCTCGTCGAGTCGGGCCCTGCCGGCGGCGCCATTCTCGCCACCCACATCGCGCAGCAACGCGGCCACGATCACATCGTGTCGTTCGACATGGGCGGAACAACCGCGAAGATTTGCCTGATCGACGGCGGCCGACCGCACTTCTCGCGGTCGTTCGAGGTCGCGCGGCAATACCGCTTCCTGAAGGGCAGCGGCATTCCAATCCGGATTCCGGTCATCGAGATGGTGGAGATCGGCGCCGGCGGCGGCTCGATCGCCCATATCGACAGCCTCGCCCGGATTCAGGTCGGGCCTGCCAGCGCGGGATCGGAGCCGGGGCCGGCCTGCTATGGCCGCGGCGGTTTCAACTGCACCGTCACCGACGCCAATGTGCTGCTCGGGCGAATCCAGGTCGATCGCTTCGCCGGCGGCAAAATGCAGCTCGATCCGAAGGCCTCTGCGTCCGCCATTGCAACCTCCATCGGGCGGACCTTGACTCTCGACGCAACCACGGCGGCACTCGGCGTCACGGAAGTCGTCGAAGAAAACATGGCGAACGCCGCGCGTGTCCACGCGGTGGAGCGCGGCCGCGAGTTGACGAACCGGATCATGATCGCGTTCGGCGGCGCGGCGCCGATCCACGCCGCGCGACTTGCCGAGAAGCTCGATATTTCCACCGTGATCGTGCCGGCCGGCGCCGGCGTCGGCTCGGCGTTTGGCTTCCTGCTCGCGCCGATTGCCTACGAGGTCGTCCGCACCCGCTATACCCATCTGGATGCGGATTTTGATTTCGCAGGCCTCAACGGACTGCGCGCCGGAATGCGCGCGGAAGCAGAAGCCGTGGTACGGCTCGGCGCCCCCGTGGCCCTGTTGACCGAAGGCTGGACCGCCAATATGCGCTATCGCGGCCAGGGCCACGAATTGACGGTGACGATTCCGGCCGGGGAATTGGACGAAGGCTCCGCGGGCGAACTGGAGCGGCTGTTCATCGCCGACTACGAGCAGCAATTCGGCCGCCGGATTCCCGGTCTCGACGTCGAAGTTCTCAGCTGGTCGCTGCGGCTTGCGACCGTCGGCGCCCGGATCGAGGTATGCCCGCCTGCCCCGGCCGATCATCCGGCGACGCCGGCTGACCACGTTGAAGTCGTCGATCCGGCAACCGGCGGGCTTGAGCACATTGCGCTACATAAGCGCAGCGAACTGGCGTCGGGATCGACGATTGCAGGACCGGCATTGATCGTCGAGGATGAAACGACGACGATGGTGACGAAATGTTTTACCGCGCGGATCGACGCGCTCGGCAGCATCGTGATGACCAGGACATGACCATGGATGGAAATAAAGCCCATACCGAGGACCCGATGTTCGTGATCCATCAGCAGATCATGTGGGATCGCCTGATCTCCGTGGTCGAGGAACAGGCGCAGACCCTGATCCGGATCGGCTTCAGCACCTCGACGCGCGAGGCCGGCGACGTGTCTGCGGGCGTATTCAACACCTCGGGCCACATGCTGGCACAGGCGATCACCGGCACGCCGGGCCATGTCAATTCGATGGCACGCGCCGTGGTGCATTTCCTCGATAAGTTTCCGACCGCCTCGATGAAGATCGGCGACATCTACATCACCAACGATCCCTGGAAGGGCACCGGGCATCTGCACGACTTCACCAGATCTATGAGGAAGGACTCTACGTTCCGATCATGCGCTTCGCCAGCGCGGCCGGCACCAACGAGACGCTGCTCGACATCGTAAAGGCAAATGTCCGCGAGCCGGTCCAGGTGATCGGCGACATCTATTCGCTGGCTGGCTGCAACGACGTCGGCAGCCGGCAACTGCTCAACATGATGGAAGAGTTCGGCATTGAGACCCTCGATCTGTTGGGCGCGCATATCCTCGAGCGTTCCAGGGTCGCGACCCTGGAGGCGATCAGGAAATTACCCAAGGGCACGTTCCGCAACAGCATGCGCGTCGATGGCTACGACAAGCCGCTGGACCTCGTGGCGACGATGACGATCAGCGACGACGGCATCGACGTCGACTTCACCGGCACGTCGCCTCCCTCCTCGTTCGGCATCAACGTGCCGTTCTGCTACACCGAGGCCTATGCCAGCTTCGGCGTGAAATGCATCATCGCGCCTAAAATTCCGAACAATGAGGGGTCGCTGGCGCTGCTGCGCATGCACGCGCCGGAAAATTGCATCCTCAACGCACAGCACCCGCTGCCGGTGGCGACGCGCCACGTCGTCGGGCAGATGCTGCCCGATCTGGTGATTGGCTGCCTGAACCAGGCGCTGGACAATCAGGTGCCTGCGGAAGGCACATCCTGCCTGTGGAATCTGTTTGCGTTCGGCGGCTCCAGCCAGATCGATGCCGACTCCACGGAAATGATGAAGGCCCGCGTGTTCAACGTCATGTCGTTCCATTCCGGCGGCACCGGCGCGCGGCCCGGCAAGGATGGCCTCTCCGCTACCGCGTTTCCAAGTGGCGTGCGCAACGTGCCCGTCGAGGTGACGGAAGCGATGTCACCGCTGCTGGTCCGCCGCAAGGAATACCGCATCGATTCCGGAGGCGCCGGCCAATATCGCGGCGGCCTCGGCCAGGTGATGGAAGTCGTCACGCTTGACGATGCCGCCTTCGCCATCAGCGCCAACTACGACCGCGTGCTGTATCCGGCGCGCGGCCGCAATGGCGGCGGCGACGGACTGGCCGGTGCACTGTCGCTCGGCTCCGGCGCGACGCTGAAAAGCAAGGGACAGCAAACCATCGCAAAGCATGAGTCGGTCATTATCGAAATGCCTGGCGGCGGCGGTCTTGGCGACCCCCTCGATCGCGATCCCGGCAGCGTCGCCGAGGACGTCCATCTCGGTATGGTCTCGCGCGCCGCCGCGTTCAAGGATTACGGCGTCATCCTGCACGACGACCACACCATCGATCACGACGCTACGACGGCGGCGCGGCATAGCCGCCGCGCCTGAACTTTCGCGGACAATCCCAACACCAGGGCACGCGGTGCCTGACAGGAGTGAAGCATGAGTCTGATAGTGAGCGCCGGCCTGCCGACCGGAATGGAAGGCCTGACCTATCCGGTCCCGTTTTCGACCCCGGAAAGCCTGATCAAGATCGCGCAGCACGCCGAGCGGCTGGGCTATCATTCGGTCTGGGGCAACGACCACATGACCACCCAGCATTACGTGCGCGAGGAATTTCCGGTGCCGCCTCGGTTCTGGGAGCCACTGATGACCTATGCCTTCATCGCCGCCAACACCACGACGCTGCGGTTCGGCACCGGCATCCTTGTGCTACCGATGCGGCGCGACATCGTCGTGCTCGCCAAGCAGATCGCGACGCTGGATCATTTCAGCGGCGGCCGACTCGAGATCGGCGTCGGCGTCGGCGCCTATCGCGAGGAGTTCGACGCGCTGCGTCCCGAAGGCGGGGTACACCGCGGCGACATGGTCGAGGAAGGCGTGCAGGCGCTGCAATTGCTGTTCAAGGAACGCAACGCGACCTTCGACGGCAAATACTACAAGTACAAGGATGTCGAGTTCTTCCCGAAGCCGAAGCAGGCGCATCTGCCAATCTATTTCGGCGGCAACAATGAGAACCACATTCGCCGCGTCGCCGAAGGCGCCGATGGCTGGATTCCCGCGGGCATGCCGGCGGACAAGCTGAAGACGATGGTCACGCAAATGAAGGAGATGACGGTCGCCGCGGGGCGTGATCCCTCGACGATCGCCGTGGCGCCTCAATACATCGTCTATGCCGGCAAGAACCACGAAGCTGCCGTCGCCCGCTACAAGCAAAGCCAGATGCACAAACATCTCCTGTCGCTGTCAAAATCGACGCTGAAAGGGCAGGCCAGCCTGGCCATGGAAGACATCAATCTGATCGGCAATGCCGACTCCATCGTCGAGAAGGCGCATAAGCTCAAGGATGCCGGCGTTACGCACCTGCTGGGCCTGTATTTCGCGGCCAGCGACGTCCAGGAACTGCTCGACCAAATGCAGTTCTTTGCCGAAGAGATCACGCCCCGGATAGTATAAGGTCACCCAACTTGACTTCCTTTCGACCTAAGGCGCGTCATGCCCAGCGAACTTGGACTCTCCTTTGACGGCAGCGAAACGCCGGACGCACTGCGCGCCATGGTCAAGACTGCCGACGAGGGCGGCGCGTCCACGGTCTGGCTGGCGTCGCATCTGTTCCAGCGCGAACCGATCGCCACGGCAGCCCTGGCCTTGGCCAATGCGAAAAACATCAGCATCGCGCTGATGGCGATGAGCCCTTATTCGGTTCATCCGCTCTACGCCACGATGGCGGCGGCGACGCTGGACGAATATTTTCCGGGCCGGGTGAAGCTCTGCTTTGGCGTGGGGGCGCCGCGCGACCTGGAAGCGGCGGGTCTCGTCGCAGACCATCCGCTCGGCACCATGCGCGAGGCCATCGGCGTAGCCCGCGCTTTGCTGAGCGGCGAAACGGTCGACTTCAAGGGCGAACGTTTTCGCGTCTCCGGACGACGCCTGGCCAGCGGCGCGCGCGAGATCCCGATCTTTCTTGCCGCATCAGGTCCGCAGATGCTGGAGCTGGCAGGCGCCGCCGCCGACGGCGTGCTGATCAGCGCGGCGACGTCGCCGGCGTTCATTCGCTGGACGCTGGACCTGGTGCGCAAGGGCGAGCAATCGGCAGGACGCCGCATCAGGAAGACCGCTTTGGTCTATGTCTCGGTCGATGACGACGAAACGATCGCGCGTAACCGCCTTCGGCGTGTGCTGGGCTTCATCCTGCGCGGCCAGCATCACGCGCGAAATCTCGAAGTGGCGGACACGGCACTCGACCAGGCCTCCCTTGTCGCGGCTTACGCCCGTGAGGACTGGGATACGGTGAACAGCCTTGTGAACGACGACGTCGTGATGCGTCACAGCGCCAGCGGTACGCCGGGCCAGGTCAGGGCCGCCTTTGCATCCTACGAGTCCGTCGGCATCGACGAAATCGTGGCCTCGGGTGTCGGCGACCCAGCGCATCTGCAAAAGGTGCTCGATACGCTGAAGCGGAGCTAGCGCCTGCGCGGAGCGAGCGAGGCGGGCGGCGCCCCCATCTTGCGCGATACGCTGTCGGCGGCGTCCTTTACCAGGGCGCAAAGATTGTCGATGTCGCGCTTGGTCAATCCCTGACGGGGAACGGCGCCGCTTAGCGAGGCGACTACCGTCCCTGATGCATCGCGCACGGCAGCGCCGACCGAATAGACATTGGCCAGGTTCTCCTCGTCCGAGATCGCGATTCCGGTCTCCCGGATTTCGCGCAGCTCGCTCAAGAGAGACCGCAGCGAGACCTTTGTCTTTTTGGTCAGCTTTTTGTAGGGCTCCCGGCCCATCACCTCGGCAACCTGCTTGTCGGAAAGCGCGGCGAGCAGCACTTTGCCGAACGCCGTCGAGTGCGGCAGCGCCAGCGAACCCGGCGCATTGTTGATGGCTATCGGGCCGTTGCTCTTGACGACTTTGAGGTAGACCACCGCGTGGTCGCGCAGCACGCCGAGAAAGCTGTTGACCTGGTGCTGCTCTGCCAGTGCGACGAGTTCGGGCGTGCTGGCGCGATCGAGATCGTTTTGCGACAGGAACGAGCAACCGATCCTGAACGCGCGATAGCCGATGCGGTATTTCTGCGTATCGGGCGCCTGCTCGGCGTAGCCGGTCGAAGCCAATGTGCTGATCAGCCGGTGAACGATGGTGGGCGACAGGTCCATGCGACGGGCGATGTCGCGGACGCCCAACGAGCCGTTTTCGGCGAGCAATTCGAGAATATCGACCGCCCGCGCAACCGACTGGCTTTCCGCACCCATCTGCTACATTCCGATAAACAGGAACAGTGTTCGTCCTCGATCATAGCTATGCGACCCCGGCTCTAGAAGTCAACGAGTCCAGCGTCGGGTGTCGAGCGAACGGCGGCACGCGCTGCAATCTGGGCAGTTGGGCCGCAATTGTAAGCAGCCGATTGCTTGACAGCCCATCCGATTTTTCCTCTAATCGCCATCGGAACGATGTTTCTATAATCGGAACGGCAGGTCAATGCTTGGGCTGACTAAAGAGACGGCGACGATTTTGCGAGTGACAGTGCGGACGGCCCACCTTGGTGGCGGCAGACATCTTGCGTTGAAGACGACATAGGCAATCATGGAAAGGGTGACAATGTTGACGAAAGCACTGGCGGCGGCGATCGGACTTTCGCTCGCGTTGCCGATGGCCGCGAATGCGCAGAACGTCGTGATCGGCGCCAGCGTACCCGATACCGGTCCCGCAGCAGCACCTGCGGTGTGGCAACGCTGGGGCTACCAGCTCGCGCTCGATGAAGCCAATGCCGCGGGCGGCGTGCTCGGCAAGAAGGTCGAACTTCTCGCTTACGACAATCGCTGCAACCCATCGGAGGCCGTCAACGTCGCCAACAAACTGATCGAGGCGAAGGTCGTCGCCATCGTCGGCGCGCATTGCAGCTCCGCAACGCTGGCGACAATGCCGCTGATCGCGACCGCCAAGATTCCCCTGGTCGACGGTATCGCCTCCAGTCCGAAGATCACCGAACTGTCCGGTGTCGGCGGCAACGAGTGGACCTTCAGAATCAATCCGTCGGACGACGACATGATGAACGCGCTGGGCATGTATCTCGGCGAGGGCTCGAAACTCAAGCGCATTGCCATCCTCGGCGAAGACACCGATTTCGGTCGCGGCGGTGCCGCGGCTTTCGCGGCCGTGGCCAAGAAGAACGGCCTGGAGATAATCTCAACCGACTTCCATCCGCAGAGCTATCCGGACTTCACCTCGCTGCTGACGCGGATTCAGCAGAGCAAGCCGGACGCCATCGCAGTCTTCCAGCTCGCTGGCGATCAGTTGAACTTCCTGCGCAACGCCATGCAGCTCGGTGTCAAGATTCCGTATATCGGGCGCTTCGACCCCGGCGGCAATAATCTGCAGATCATCCAGGCTGGCGGAATGGAAGGCTCGATCACAGCCTGGACCTACAGTTATCTGGTCGATACCCCTGAGAACAAGGCCTTCGCCGCTGAAATCGAAAAGCAGCACAAGACGACGCCAGTGCTTCAGACCTGGGCGGGCTATGACGTGATGCGTCTTCTGCTCAAGGCAATCAAGCAAGCCGGTTCGACCGACCCGGCCGCGATCCGCGATGCGCTGAAGAAGATCGAGTTCACCAATGTGATGGGGGCACCGGTCAAGTTCGACGATCACAACCAAGCCGGCAAGCTCGTGCTGATCGAAGGCGTTGCCGACAAGAAGGTGAAGATTTTGAAGGAAGTGACGCTTAAGTAACACTCAAGGCGAGGCCGCGCGCTCACCTGCGAGCGCGCGGCCTCGCCGCATGGTCCGCGGACCCAAAAACTGGATCGTTTTTAGCCAGAGTTTTCCGCCAGACTTCCGGGGCCGGCCGACGAAATTCAGGCGCCGCCGACGTTTTTCAACGCATTTCACACTCGGCGGGATGCGCGAGGCTTCGAGCCAAAACCCCGACCGGAGCAAGCTCTGGGCATCCGCCAGATGCCTTGTTAGAATAGCCGTCGAGCCGTGGCTTGGCGCGATGCAACAAGGGACAGCGACCCGTCCTCCAAGCGCAGACCGGCGAAAAACCCCAAGCTGAATTGCGATTTGAATGGATCCCATCATCAATCTCGACTCGACGGCACTGCGCTATTTTCAAGTTGCTGCTGAATTCAAGTCGGTGAGACGCGCTGCGGAAGCGCTGAACATTTCGGCGTCCGCACTCAGCCGGCAGATCGCCGGCCTGGAGCAGAGTTTGGATGTCACGCTTTTTGAGAGGCTCCCCCGCGGTCTCAGGATGACTAGCGCCGGAGAAATTCTGCTGTATCACGTCGCGCGCAGTTTCCAGGAAGTGAGTCGAGCATTCAGTCAGATCGATGCGCTGAAAGGGCTGCGCCGGGGCCACATCAAGGTTGTCGCAGTCGAGAGCGCGGCCCGTGGCGTATTGGCAACGGGATTGTCAGCATTCTGGAAGAAACATCATCATGTCGAGGTTTCGGTCAAGGTCGTCGGAAACATAGAGGCCTTGAGGCTGCTGGAAGAAGGCGAGGCCGACCTCGGCCTTGCCTTCTGTGCGCCGCGCGGGACGAGCCTGCCAGTCCTGTCAGTTGCGAATCTGAGGCTCGGGGCAATCATGTCGAGCCGGCACCCGCTGGCCGGGCGGAGTTCGCTCCTGCTTCAGGATCTTGCCGGCCATCCTCTGCTCTTATCCGACAGCTCGCTTGTGCTGAATGCGGCGCTGAGCGAGGCGCTGGCGACCGTACCGATATCCGTCCGGCTGGTGACGAATTCGATTACGGTCATGAGTATTCTTGCGGCTTCCGGTGACGGCATCGCCCTGAAGACCAGGGCCGGCCTTACCCCGGCGCTCGATAGTGGCGAACTCCGCATGGTGCCGATTGCGGATCGGATTCTACCCCTGCAACATCTCGCCATCCTGACAAGGCGGGGGCTGCCGCTGCCTGCTCTTGCCCATGCGCTCGCGCAGGACTTCAAGGTGGCGCTCGATGCGCTCAACGAAGATTCCCCCGTGGAGCAGACGACGGTCTCTCTTCCTTGACCGCCTATCGCGGAGCGCAGCGCACCTCGTGCCGAGGCCGCTATTGAGCGCCGTCGTTCACACCACGCTTCGTTCGCGACCGGCGATCAGTTCGAGTCCGACCTTGCGGGCATCCTCCGCCAGTGAAACCCATCGATTCGAGACCAGCCGCCCAGCGCGGGTCAGGATCTCGCCGGCAACCATCGTTAGAACTACGTCCGAACCACGCGTGGCGTGGACGAGGTTGGTCGGCGCGGCCTCGGGCAGCATCGGCTGCGTATGGAAGGCGTCGAGCCGGACCAGGATCAAGTCGGCCGCCAAGCCTGGGATGATCGCGCCCGCCGGGATGTCCAAAGCGGCAGCGCCGGATCGGGTCGCCATATCCAGGATCTGGCCGGGCGGCAGCACGGCAGGGTCGCGGAGCACGCCCTTCTGAAGCAGCGAGGCGAATTTCATGACGTCGAACGGGTCGAGCCGATTGTTGGCTTTCGCCCCATCCGTCGCGAGGGTGACGTTGACGCCGCGGCGGAGGAGATCAGTGATCGGCGCAACCCCGGATCCGAGCTTGAGATTGGCGTGCGGACAATGCGCCACATGCGTGCCGGTCTCCGCCAGAAGGCGGCGGTCATCATCATCGACCCAGACGCAATGGGCGAGCACGGTTCGGCGTCCGAGCGCCTCCAGGGCGGCGAGTTGCGCGACCGGCGTCCGTCCGGTTCGGGATCGGGTCCGCTCGACCTGCCGCTCCGTCTCGGAACAATGAAGATGCAAGCCGGTTGCAAATCGCCTGGCGAGAGCGACGCCCGCCCGGATTTGGTCGTCGCTGCAGCTCTCCAGATCATGCAGCCCGACGAAGACCCGCACGCGATCGCCATCGGCCGCCGCGTGGTCCAGCAGGCTTTCCGTCTGCGCCAAGGTCGGCGTGAACGGCTTCGTATCGGCCACGTAAGGCGCGATGACGGCCCGGATGCCGATGTCGCGCGCGGCGCGATAGGCCGCCCGCGGAAACAGGCACATGTCCATGATGGCCGTCGTTCCGGACAGGAGCGCCTCGGCGTAGGTCGCAAGCGCGCCGATATAGAGCTGATCTTCCGTGAGCCGCGATTGCTCCGACTCGATCACGGCCAGCCATTCATCGAGAGCAACCCCTTCCGCGGTGCCCCGGGTCAGGCTGGAATGGGAATGCGCATGGGTATTGATGAAGCCCGGGAGCAGTGCGCACCCGTCCGCATCGATGACTTCCTCGGCGTCGGACGGATGCTCGCCGGCGACGATCGTCTCGATGAGCCCGTTCCGGATCTCCACCTGACCGAAGAACGGCTGCCCTGAGGCAGGCTCGGTCAGGATGAGAGCATTCCGGATAATTATCGATCGAGACATCAGATGATCGCCTTCGCCTCTTGTCCGCGCGTGGCCCACCGCTCCAGTCGCCCGAAGATGGAAAACGAGATCACCCCGAGGGCCGCAAGGATCGTGATCGCGACAAAGAGCAGATCCGTGCGCAGCTCCGTTGCCGAGGTGATGATGAGATAACCGAGCCCCCGGTCCGAACTGTAGAATTCCGCCACGACGGCGCCGACAAGCGCCAGCGATGTGGCGATCTTGAATCCGGCAAAGATGAACGGCAGGGCGCTCGGGAGCTGCACCTTCAGGAAGACCTGCAGCGGCGTCGCATTGATGGACCGCATGAATTCGGTGACGCGGTAGTCGGCCGAGCGCAGTCCCCGGGTCGTGTTGGTGACGATCGGAAAAAACGAGATGATCGCGCAGATCATGATCTTCGGAGCGATGCCGAACCCGAACCAGATCGTCAGCAGCGGCATGATCGCAATGATCGGAATCGCGTTCGACACAATGATGTAGGGCAACAGGCCGCGCTCGAGGAATCGGGAATGAACGATGCCGCCTGAGAGGCCGACGCCGAAGATTGCGGCAATCACAAAGCCCGAGAGCGCTTCGATGACGGTCATGCCGGTGTGGTAGACGAGATTGCTGGTCCGCCCGAACCGGGCGACGATATCGGACGGTGCTGGCAGGAGCCAGGGCGGCAGATCCAGCGCGCGGACCGTTCCCTGCCAGACGATCAGGAGCACGACCAGGATGATTGCTGGCGGCAAGGCCTGATCGAGCCAGCGTGGACTGCGCAGCCGCCGCTTGCGCGCCCTCATGCGCGTAAGACTTCGCGGGCCGCTCGCACCTGGCTCAAAAACTCCGGCTGCTCTCGCAAGTCTTCGGTCCGGGGACGCGGCAGATCGACCGGCAGGATGGTCCTGATACGGCCCGGATGCGGCGACATCACGACGACCCGGTCGGCCAGATAGACAGCTTCCGAGATACCAAGGCCCTGACGATTGCGACGCGCTGCTTCATCCCGCCGGACAATTCATGCGGATAGGCATCCTTGAATTTTAGAAGCCCGACCGAATCGAGCAGTGCCTCACAATGCGCCCGCCGCTCGTGGACTGGATACCCGACCACCTCGAGCGGCAGCTGCACGTTCCCAATCGCGGTGCGCCAAGACAAGAGAGCCGGTTCCTGAAATACAAAGCCGAATGTGTTGGTCCGCCTGGCTTCGATCGCCGGGCCGCCACGGATCGTCACCGTGCCCGACGTCGGCATAATGAGATCGCTCACCAGCCGCAACAATGAACTCTTACCGCATCCCGTCGGCCCGAGGAATGCAACGAACTCGCCCTCGGTAATGTCGAGGTCCACGTTCGACAAGGCGTCGGTCTCGCCGCGCTCGGCCTGGTACCGCAATCCGACATCACGCAGCCGAATGCAAGGTTCTCTTGAGACACTTGGCGCAGCGATGCTTTCGACGACGTTCGGTGATTGCCTGCGGTTCATGAAGGCCGCGATCCGGAATGACGGCGCATTTAATGGGGGAGCAGATCGTTCGAGTACAGCTGCCGGGCTGGAAGGTCATGTTCGACGAGGCCCAGCTTCTTGGCGACGGCGATCGTATGTTCCCAACGGTCCTCGCTCTGCCAACCGGCTCCGCCTGCCGCTTTGCCATCAGCTTCGAAAAACGGCAGGGTGCGATGGAGGCCCTGGGCTTCGCGAGCCGCATCGCTCTCCGATACGGCCTTGGTCACGGCCGCCACGGCGGCGGCCGGATCCTTCTTCGCGTCGCTCAGCCCGCGCGCCGTCGCCTTGAGGAACCCCTTCACAAGGGTTGGATTCTTGCCAATCAGGTCGGGATTCGAAACGATCATGAGGCCATACGCGTCGACGCCGTGATCCGCGATCGCCATCATCGTGACCGGCATGCCGGCGCTTTCGGCTTCGATCGGCTCGTTCATCGAGAAGCCCATCATGGCATCCACCTGCTTGACCAGAAGCGGCTGCACGCCGAACCCGATATCGACGAGTGTAATCTTCTCCATCGGGATATCGTTCGCGGCGAGGAAAGCCTTCAAACCCTGATAGGTCGCGCTGCCCTTCTTCGAGCCCAGCTTAACACCTTGGGTAAGCTGCAGGGGGTCGGTGACCGGTTTCGATCGAGGGCTGAGCACGACGATAGGAGTACGCTGGTAATAGGCCGCTATTGCCGTCAGCGGCACGCGTTGCTCGGCCGCCTGGACCAAAACCAGTGCGTCCGCGACTCCGAAGTCGATCGCTTTCGAACCGACCTGTTTGACGACATCCGACGAGCCCGATCCCGAAATGATGTCAAGATCGATCCCCTCGTCCTTGTAGTAGCCGCGTTCCTTGGCCAGGTAGAATGGCGCATGCTGGCCGCCGCCCTTCCAGTCGAGCCGGAGGCTGGCCTTGGCAGAAGTCGCGGATTGGGCGAATGCCTGGCAGGAGCCACAGGCGAGAAAGACAGCGATCATCAAGCCGAGCGGACGCGACCACGAATGCATGACCTGACTCCTTCTCTGAAAACGGAGGACTACTAGCAAGACTAGTTCTTGTCCAGAAACGATGTAGCCCAGGCGGCCGCCTCGGATGGAACGATCGCGCGTTCCGCATCCGAGTTCAGCGGAGCCGTGGCGTCTAGAGCAAGCTTGGCCGACATCCCGTCGCGGGACGAAGGATCGAGGCGATTGCAGAAGACGTTCGGCACCATGAACATGTCGGTGTCTGCCTGGAAGCGTGTCGCCAGTGCCCAGAGGACTTCCTCCTCGTTGAAGACGTTCACGTCTTCATCGACCGCAACAACCAGCTTCAGATATGAGTCGAGACCGAGAAGCAGCATGAGGGCATGGCGCGCCTGTCCCTCCGCGGTTTTCTTGAAGGACATATAGGCGTGAAAGTGGGTTCCGGATTTTGGAAAGTTTAGCGCCTTCAGCCCCGGCACCATCTCCTTGAGGCGCATGAATGTATGCGCTTCCTTGGCGGCGCGCCCGAGCAGCAGGTGCTCTGACGAATATCCCGGTATGATATCGTGGAAGATCGGATCCGACCTGTGCGTGATTGCGCTGACGACAAAGATGTTCTTGGTCGAACGGAACGTCGAGTATCCGGTATACTCGCCGAATGGTCCTTCCTCCTCGTGTTGACCCGCCAGAATCTCGCCCTCGATCACGATCTCGGCCTGCGCCGGGACCTCGACATCGATGGTTTTGCACTTGACCAGTTCGATCGGCTGCCCGAGAAGCGCCCCCGCTATCTCGAATTCGTCAACCTCCATCGCTACTTTGGCTGCGGCCGCTATATTGATCGCCGGGTGAACACCGATAACGATTGCGACCTCCAGGTTGCGGCCGCGCGCTTCGCAGCGCTGCAAATGCTCCCAGATATGCCCGCGCGAATGCAGGCTCGCACCGAACTTTTTTGGACCCTTGAGCTGGAGGCGCTGATAGCTCAGGTTACGCGTACCGGTGTCGGGGTCCTTGCAGACGAGAATGCCCGATCCAATGTAACGTCCGGCATCCTTCTCGAAGTGACGACTGATCGGCAGGCTTCCGCAATCGATCTCCACTCCCGTCCGCGCGATCTCCTGAACTGCCCCGGTTTCGACGATCGTCGCAGGCAGGAGGTTCGCGAGCGCCTTGGTCCACGCCTCGTTAAATCCGCCCGGCTCGGCCCCAACCATACGGGCGATTCGGTCGCGACTGGCGAACAGATTGGTCACCACAGGCATGCTGAACCCGACGGGCCGATCAATCGTGACGACCGGCGCTTGGCGGCGGTTTTCCAGTTCGAGGACGATTCGTACATGGACGGTCATTCACACGCCGCCTGCAGAAAGACAAGCGGCTTCGGCGCCTACATAAGCCGAAGCTCGTTCGTCTCACAACTACAGAGTTCCGAACGCTCCGTTGATCGAGACGCAACGCTTGGCATGCTCTGGCGACGGCCGTCCCTGTCTAGCTGTTTTGTCCGGCGACATTCCGACCCCAGCCCGGCGTCGCCGTCGGCCGGCCGTCTTGTGCCACGGTCTTTCCGCGAACGAGCGTTCGCACGGGCATCCCGACGACCTCGAAGCCCTCGAACGGCGTGGCGTTCCCGATCGAGTGGAGCCCTTGCGCCTTGATCGTGCCGCGCCTGGCCATATCGACCATGACGATATCCGCATCGGCCCCCTCGGCGAGCACGCCCTTCCGAGGGTATAGACCGAATGCTTTGGCCGGCATCGCGCAGGCCATGCGCACATAGTCGGGCAGCGTCAGGCGCCCCCGCGAGACCTCCGTCAACATGAGCCTCATCGAGGTTTCGACACCGGGAAATCCCGGTGCACAATCCCAGATCGAGGGGCGATGCTTTTCCTCCGCTAGATGCGGTGCGTGGTCGGTCGACAGGATGTCGATGGTTCCATCCATCAGAGCCTGCCAAAGCAATTCCTTGTGCCCGGGCTCGCGCACCGGAGGCTTCACACGCAGGAAATTGGGACCGAGTCGCGCGCCGTCTTCGGTCGTCAGGAACAAATAGTGCGGACAGGTCTCGACCGTCAGATCGACCCCGCGTTGCTTCGCGAAACGAATATGCGGCAGCGAAAATCGCGTGCTTTCGTGGGCAATATGGACCTTGCAACCGGTCCATTCGGAAAATATCGCAACGCGGCTGACCGCCTCGATCGTGGCGATATCGCTGTGATGTTCCAGATGCGCCGCGGCGTCGCGCCGGCCCGACCGCATCAGGCGCTCGCCGCGCCACTTGAGGATCGGGGTGTTCTCGGCATGCACCGTGCAGCGCATGCCGAGCTCGGCCAGAACCTCGAATGCGTCGAGAATGGCGCCTTCTGGTGGACAGGGCACCAACGGATTTTCGCTGCCCATATAGAGCTTGAACGATATGGCCCCGGCCTCGGCCATCGGTTTCAACTGGTCGAGATTGTTTTCGCCAATGTTGCCGTAGATTCCGAAATCGACGATTGCCTGGCGCTGCGCAATCTCCAGCTTCTGCAGGAGCGCTTCCACATTTGACGTTGGAGGATTGGTATTGGGCATGTCGAAGACCGTCGTCACACCACCGACGGCCGCGGCCTGAGTGGCGCTGGTCCAGGTCTCCTTGTGCGAGAATCCTGGCTCACGAAAATGGACGTGCACATCGATTGCGCCCGGCAGGAGATGCAATCCGCTGGCGTCGATCCGTTCTCGCCCAAGCGGCATTTGATCCGGCGCGCCGATCTTGACAATTTTCCCGGCATCCACGGCGATCGCCTGCGAGACGATTCGTTCCGGGCTGACGATTTGTCCTCCGGTGACGATAAGATCCACTTCCTTCATGGTCGCCTCATGGCACGAATTCCGCGATGTCATGCGCCACGTCGAACAAGTCGGCGTTGCGCTTCCTCAGACTCCTGGACATCGACTGCACCTCCCGCAGGAGCGCGTCGACATCGAATGTCGTGACCACACCCTTCGCAACAACGACTCGTCCGTCGACCAGCACCGTGTCGACGCTGGCACCGGTCTCGGCAAATACCATTTGGTTCACGATGTCGTTCACCGGCACCCACCATGGTGCATCGAGACGGTAGACCACCAGATCGGCGGCAAAGCCAGGGGCGACCTTGCCAAGCCTTTGATGCCGCAGAGCAGCCGCCCCGCCTTTCGTCGCCATGTGCAGCACGTCGCCTGCGGTGATCCAGCGCAATCGGTCGGGTTCGCTTGAGCGATGCGCCACAGCGACCGCGCGCATCGCCTCGTGCATGATGAGGTTGTCGTTCGCGCCGGAGCCGTCAGTCCCCAACGCCAGCGCGACTCCCCGTTGGAGCATGACCGGAGCTCGCGCCAGTCCAGTCCCGATGCGATCGTTGCTCTCGGGGTTGAGCACGGCGATCGCTTTGCGGGCAGCCATGAGTTCGATGTCGTCATCCGTCAGCCAGATGCTGTGCGCACAGGACCAGCGGTCCGAAAGCACGCCAAGCTCATCCAGGTGCCTGACCATCGTCGTCCCGTAGCGCGCTTGCGCGAGCTCAGCCTGCTTCTTGGTTTCAAGCAAATGGGTGTGGATGCCGGTGTCATGGCGCTCGGCCAACCCGGCGCAGAGCAGCAGGGCCTCGTCGCTGCAGCGGTCGGGGTTGGACGGCGCGGGAAACACCGAAAGACGCGGCCGGCGATGCCATTTTCTGATGGTCGCATCCATGAGATCGGATAGTTCGGCGACCGGCTGCGGCTTGAGCAGTTCGATCCCCCTCATGCGCAGCTTCAGCGTTTCGGGCAACGGCGCCGCTGGAAAAATGTCGCTGAACGCTCCGTCGAAAAATCGCATGCCGAGCGCGATCCGCATGCCAGTCTCGCTCCAGGCCGACAGCACAGCATCCATGTCAGCCAGCGTGAAGCGCTGACCGGGAAAGTGATCGATCGCCGCCGTGGTGCCGCCGGTCATCATGCCGTAGGCGGTCAGCAACACGCTCAAGCGGATTTCGTCCGGCGTCCGTCGTGAGGTGTGGGCCTGGGTCAACCACATGAAGGCGGGGTGACTGAGCCGATCCCCGAAGCCGGACATCGTGCTCGACTGGGAGTGGGTGTGGGCGTTAACAAGGCCCGGCGCAATGAGCCTGTCACGGCAATCGATCTTGCGATCGGGAATCTCGTCGCCGGCATAAGCTCCTTCGCCAACCTCGACGATGCAGTGATCACGAACCAGCACGTATCCACCATCGATCACGTTGCTTTCGGCATCGAGCGTGAGGATCAGCGCATCGTGCAGCAGCGTGAGACTCATGGCAGATGCTCCGCTGGCAGATGCTCCGCGAGCAACTCCGCGGCCGCTAATGGCCGCGAAGCGTCCGCCGGCCGGCAAAGTCCGGTGTTGGGGTCGAATTCGATGCCGATGCCCTCCGCTGCGGCGCGGGTCACGATTAATTCCGCCAATGCAAGGTCCTGCGCGATGATCCCAATTGATTTGAACACCGTGACGTCTTCCCGACCACGCAGTGGCTGCGGCGGCTGTGCCAACAGGCCCCCTATCTCGCCGACGATCTGCTCTAGCCTCAGGTGACCCGACCGCAGCGGAATGCACAGGTCGCCGGCCCGCTCGATGCAGCCGCTGCGGTGATCGACGCTGATGCTGGCGCGCGCGATCAATTCGTCGTCGGCCTCGCGGGCGTGCGGCCGATTCGCACCCGCGAGAATGACAAGAGCGCCGGGCTTGACGATCCGCCCCGGAAACACCGGCATGTCAGCCGTCGTGATCGTGACGATCACGTCCGCGTCTCGCACGGCGGCGCTCGCATCGGTGACGGCCTCCACGTCTCGTCCGGCAAACTCGGATGAGCTCCGGATCGCCTGGGCGAGTTCGCTGGACCTCTCGGTCTCCCGCCCGATAATCAGAATTTTTTCGAACGGGCGGGCAAGCATCAGGTAGCGTATGACCGCCGGCGCGATCTTCCCTGCGCCGAACACTGCCAGGGTCTTGGCCTTTAGCGGCGCCAAATGCTGGGCGGCCGCGGCCAGGCCCGCGGCGGTGCGATGATTATTGAACAGCGTCGTCGCGACCAAGGCCGTGGGCACACAGCGCATTGCGTCCCACAGCAGCATCATGCTCGCTGCCTTGCGATGCCTTGATTCCGGCTCGGGATAGACATGCATGTTCGCCTTGATCGCGAACGACTGGGTATCGGAATGCCCTGCGAGGACCAGCACATTGCCCTTGGGTGTGTCGCGCCCCATGTCCAGCCGTCCCGGCACCGGCATGTGGCCGCCGGCATGGCGGCGATAGCCGTCAGCCATCGCCGCGATTGCCGCTGCGGGCTCGATAAGTCGCTCGACGTCTTTTTCGGAGAGAATTCGCATGTTTTGCAGTCTTGGCCTTGATGTGGAATTTGCGCTGTCGATCGGCGGCGATGTTTATCGATTGGTCCAGCGAAGCAATCTTCTCTCGCCGGCCGAGGTGGTCCAGAACACGGCCAGCGCGATCGCGACCGACGTAAGCACTGCCGCCCACAACAGTTCGGTCTCGCGCATCTCGCCAGCATCGAGGATGAGATTGCCAAGCCCCTTCGATCCCGTGATCCATTCCGACAGCATCGCTCCCAGGATTGCGCTCGATCCGGCGACGCGGAGGCCGGTGAAAAGATAGGGCAGAGCGAACGGAATGCGGACAAAGCGAAGGTGCTGCCAGCGTGAGGCGCCGTAAACGTGCAACAGCTCCGCGGCATTTCGATCGGCGCTTTCCAGCCCCCGCATCATGTTCACCAGCATCGGGAAGAAGGAGACGATAGTGACAACCGCCATGCTGGTGCTGATGCCGCGGCCGAAGATCAGCATCATGATCGGTGCGACGGCGGCCACCGGCGTCGAGCGGAATACCATCACCACCGGCAGCGAGGCCTGCGCCAGATTGCGACTCATCGAGAAGGAAAGCGCCACCCCCACGGCAAACAAGGTGCTGGTCGCAAGGCCCAGTCCCGCGGCGGTCAGGGTAAAGCCGGCCTGCCCGGCGATCACAGCCCAGTTTTCCCGAACCGACTTGGCGACATCCAGGGGCAGCGGTACGAGATATTTCGGAATCCGAAAGCCGATGACTGTCAGTTGCCACAGCGCAATGAAAATCGCGACGCCGAGAGCGATTTGCATCAAGCGCTTGAGCAGCAACCGTGGGGTTTCCGAAGTCATCGGGTTAATCCGCAAGGTCAACGTCGTGGCGCCAATACACCGCAACCCGTTCGATCACCGCCCAGATGCCGAAGCCGGCACCGGCCAGAAGACAGGTCAGCACCACCGAGAGCCACACCTTGGGCGTATCGTAGGAAAATAGCGCGTACAACATCATGGCGCCGACACCCTGATCGGCGCCGGCCCATTCGGCGGTGATGGCCCCGAGCACGGCGGACGGCGCCGCAATCTTGAGGCCGGCGAACAGATAGGGCAGCGCGCTCGGAATGAGCAGGTAACGCAGCGTCTGCGACCGCGACGCCGACAGCACATGCATCAATTCGCGCTGGCGCGCGTCGGCGGCCTGTAACCCCTGCATGGTTCCCACCAGCATCGGAAACTGGCTCGCCAGTGCAGCGATGGCAATTTGCACCTGCGTCCCGGTACCGAGCCAGAGGGCAAGCAACGGCGCCGTGGCGATGATCGGCACGCTGTTGATCATCACGCTGATATTGTAGATCGGACCATAGAGCGCCCGCAGCGACACTGCGATGGAAGCCGCAGCGATGGCGACGGTTGCCGCGATGCAATAGCCCGCGGCAGCTTTCCACGCCGTCGGCGCCAGATTAGCGGTCACCAACCGCGGCGCCTTCCAGATCTCCCACACCACCTCGGAAGGAGCCGGAATGAAGATCGGAAGCAGATGAACGCGCTTGGCCGCTTCCAGCAGCGCAACGAGAACAATGCCGGTCGCCACCGGCCTCCAGCTTGCCCGCAAAATCGCGAGGGAAGGCGTCGAGGCCATCAATAGGCCTCGACCGGCTCGCTCGCCGCCGCGGCCTGGGATTGCTGATGGCCAAACAGCCCGTCCCGGACACGGTTGACGCAGTCGAAGAACTCGGGGCTTCTCATCATATCGAGGCGTCGGGGCCGCTCCAGCGGCACGTCGACGATCGAGGTAATGCGGCCGGGTCTGGCGCTCATCACATAGATCTGGTCCGACATGAACACCGCCTCGGCGATGGAATGGGTCACAAGCAACGCGGAGGTGCCGGACTCCGACCAGATGCGAAGCAACTCGAGATTCATTCGCTGCCTCGTGATCTCGTCCAGCGCGCCGAACGGCTCATCGAGCAACAGAATGTCCGGCGTCAGGATCAGCGCCCGTGCGATGGCGACCCGCTGCTGCATGCCGCCGGACAATTGATGCGGCAATGCGTCGGCAAACCCGGTCAGCCCGACCAATTCGATCAATTCGGCGCTGCTGCGCGTCGACCGCTTGGCGCTGCTGCGACCGACGACATCGAGCGGCAGTTCGATGTTCTGCGTGACCGAGCGCCAAGGCAGCAGGGTCGGGGCCTGGAACACGAAGCCAAGCGAGTGCGCGTACCTCGCTGCGCGCGGCGTATCGCCGCCGAGCGTAATGGTGCCGGCATGCGGCTTGGTGACGTCGGCCACCAGGCGCAGCAGTGTCGACTTACCGCAGCCGCTCGGCCCGATGATCGACGCGAACTGCCCGGCCGGCACGCGCATGTCGACTTTGTCGAGGGCAATCACAGGCTCTCCGCGGCCATAAAAGACCATGGAGACCTGTTCAACGTGGATGTCGCGGGACATGGCGATGATGGCTGGCGGCTCAGGCCGACAGCGCAGCGTCGATATAGGATGGATCGCAGAGATCTTCCGCCTTCATGTCCGTCTTCACGATGCCGACCTTGCGATAGACCTCGATGATCTTGCTGAACAACGGAACATCGAGCGCGAGCAGGCCTTTCGTCGTTCCGGGACCGAACTCGATGTATGGCTTGCTTTCGTTTATCTCCGTAAGCTGAGCCTGATAGTCGAGTCCCGGCGCGCCGTATTTCTCGACCATGAGCTTTGCCGTCTGTTCCGGATTTTTCAGCGCCCAGCCATGCGCGTTGACCGCGCCCTTGAGGAATCTCACAACCAGGTCCTTGTTGGCGGCGAGGAAGTCTTCCCTGCCATAGATCGTGCCGGTGGTTTCAGGGAGCCCGAGGTCCTGTGCGTTCAGGGCGTAGATTTCAATGCCGCGAGTCTTGAGCATCACGCCCTGATTGGTCTCGTACCCGCAATATCCATCGATCTGACCGCTTACCAGCGCGGAGGGGTCGGGCGACGACGGCACGATGTTGACATCCTCAGGCTTCAGCCCCGCACCCAGCATCATGTACAAGATGAGGGGACGCCCTGAGGTCGCGACCGCGATCGTCTTGCCCTTCAACTCCTGCGGCGTCTTGATCGGCGACTTCGCCAGGCTGATGATGCTGTAAGGGCTCTTCTGGAACACGGTGCCGATCACTTTGATCGGAATGCCCTTCTCCTTCGCGACGATGAGTGGACCAATGGGCCGGTCGCCGAGCTGTGACTGCCCGCTTGCCACGTTGGCCACAGGGTCGACGTTGGGGCCGCCGGAGACGAAGGTCGGCTCGATTCCGAATTTCTTGAAGCTTCCCTGCTCGACGCCGGCGAAGAAGCCGCCATATTGGATGCTTTTGATCCAGGACAATTGAAACGACAGCGGCTTCGCCTGCTGCGCCAAGGCAGCCCCGAGCCCCATCCAGGAGGACGATGCGAGCGTGGTGACCACGGCCGCGGACGCGCCGGCTTTCAACACGCGGCGCCGGGTGGGATCGACGTTAAACTCCATTACTGCTCTCCGTTGGGGAATGGCTTGCCGGAACAGCTAGCAAGCAATGTGCCACATCACTCCACGCATGCGGAAAGCCGAGCCAGTCCGTCGGCTCCGAGCAGCGACGCGAATTGTGCCGCGCTTTCACGGATGTGGGCGGCGAGCAGGCCTTCGGCTTGTTCGACGTCCTTGGCCAGCGCCGCCTTGACGATAGCGCCATGACTGGACTTCAGGACCGGATGCCGACCGCCGCGAAGCACTGCCAGCCGGCGATAGCGATCGAAATGATCGTGCAGCATGGTGCAGAACGCGAGCAGGCGCGGCAAGTCGCAGGCCGCGATCAGCGTCATGTGGTAACCGCGATGCAACTCCTCCCACGCCTCGTCGATCAGCAGCTTTTCGCTTCGCTGCCGGCGGCTAAGACGATGATGAGCGGCGAGAACAGCGGCTTCCCAGGCATCGTCGCCGCGTTCAATTGAAAAGCGCAGCGCCGTCGTTTCAATGCTGACTCGCGTCTGGGTGATGTCGCGCAGGTCGTCGGCCGAGGCTTGCGCGACGCGGAAGCCGCGCTGCCCCTCCTGAACAACGAGACCGCGCCCTGCCAGACCGGCCAATGCTTCCCGCAGCGGGCTCATACTGACGTGATAAACGTCGCACATCGTTTGCAGCCGCAGCTTGGCTCCTGGAGCCAGACGGCCGTTTAAAATGTCGGTTGCCAAGCGGGCATGAACCGCTTGGGCGAACGTTCGAGATTCATCCATGGGATCGGCTTTCGGTGGGCGTGGTCATGGAGGACGCGGGACACGAGGATTGAGCATTGCCGAAATAATGGGCAATAATTTGTGCAGAATGCCAATATTTGTGCAAAAGGAAAAAATTTCGAAATTTTATCCGAACGGTCATGGCACGATCTCTTCCATTCGGGCAGCCCACCTTTGGAGGTCAGGGGCGCGATTCCGTTGCCGCTGCACAAGACCCCGAACCTCCGCGAGAATGGGCTCCATATCGAAGGCCACGATCCTACCGCCCTCGACGATCAGCTTGCCGTCCACGATCACGGTGTCGACTGTCGCGCCGGTCCCCCCGAACACCAGTTGGGTCGCCGGATCATTGAGCGGAATCCATGATGGTGCGCGCAGATCATGGAGAACGAGATCCGCCGGGGCGCTGGGCGCCAGAGTGCCGAGCCCCGCGCAGCGCATCGCCTTGCCACCGGAGACCGTCGCCATTGCAATTGCATCACCGGCCTTGGGCCACCGGCTGCGATCCGGCTCGCCGGGTCGCTGGAGCATGAGCGCGAGCCGCATCACCTCGTGCATGTCGAGATTGTCGTTGGTGCTCGCCCCATCGGTGCCGAGCGCAACGGTGACACCCGCGTGCAGCATCTTCGCGATCGGCGAAATTCCGGTGCCGAGTTTCAGATTGCTCTCAGGATTGTGTACGGGGATCGAGCCGCGAGCGGCCATCAAGGCAATGTCGTCGTCGTCGAGCCAGATCGTGTGGGCCGTCGAGAGCCGGTCGGTGAGCAGACCCAACGTATCAAGGTGCTGCACCATGCTGCGTCCATACCGCTTCTTGGCGATGCTGGCCTGAACCGCGGTTTCCAGCAGATGCATGTGCACCGCGGTGTCGTAACGCTCCGCGATTCCCGCGACGGCCGACAGCAGGTCGTCGCTGCACCGCATCGGGTTCGACGGCGCCGGACAAATCCGGATTCGGCCGTCGGCGCTGCCGTCGTGGCGTTTGATGGATGCTTCAACCAGCGCAACGGTTTGATCCAGCGGTGGCGGCGACAGCGGATTGTCTGTCGCGAAGCCGGACGGATAGCCGTCCGGCGGCTCGATATCGGTATAGGCCTCGTCGAAAATGCGCAGCGCGACCATCGCGCGCATACCCGTCATTCGATAGGCGTCGACGACAGCGTCCACATCGGCTTGGGAAAAACCCTGTTCCGGAAAGTGATCGATGACCGCGGTGGTGCCTCCCAGCAGGTGCTCGATACATCCCAGCAGCGCCGACAGCCTGATTTCGTCGGGCGTGCGGCCGGCAGTGTCCGCCTGATTGCGCCACATGAAGGCGGGATGACTGAGACGATCCCCGGTGCCCTTCAACACGTTCGTGGGCGAGTGCGTGTGCGCATTCACCAGGCCAGGCATCAGCAACCGATCACGTGCATCGATGATGGTCGCGCCGGCCGTCGGTGCGGTTCCCGCATCGACCACGGCCGAGATGCGGCCATGCTCCACCACGACATCCGCGCGGGAGCGATTTTGGTCGCAATCGGCCGACACCACCAGCGCGTTCCTGATCACCAATTTCGACGTCATGGTTCTACTCTCAACGTTGTGCCCTTTGGGCCTAAGCAACCGTCGTGCCAAGACGCTATCGAGCTGATCAGGCCCCGATATTGCCCGGCGTCGGAAGCCAACGGCGCAGTGCCACCGCATAACCCTCACCGTCGGCTCCAACGAGAAACATTCCATCATGTGCGCGGGTTCAGTCCGCGGGACGACCTCCGTCGTTGAGGGTTGCAGTCAAACTGTCGCTCACCCGGTTCGGCAGTCAGAGGCTGCATATCCGTCGGAACAAGTACCGCGGAGGGTCCAAAGCCTTATTCGTTGATGCAGTCGGATTAAGTTTGTGAGTGGATGAGCGCGACGCGACTTGTCAGCATGGCGACAGCCGCGTCCAGGATTTTCGTGACGGCTGAGTGTCGGTAGGCCCATCGCTCGTCGGGATCCGGGCGACTGACCACCATCGTTGAGTTGGCCTCGAACAGCAAGACGTCGCCGCTCGGGCTGAGGCCAAAGTCGATGCCGGCGTAGTCGAGGTTCAGCCGGTCCCTTATGAGACCAAGGGCTGTAACCGCCTTCTTTCCGAGTACTGCCGGCATATCGCGGAGGAATGCATTCTCCTCCAGCCGATGGTCCGGCGCGTCTGCCATATCCGCCGTGAAATAATGCACTTTCCAATGCCTCGATATGGCCAAGTGCAACGGATAGATTTTGCCATCGATGATCATCACACGGAATTTTCTCGCGCTGCCGTCGTTACCGCGGGCATCAAGGTATTCAATCATCAATAGATCGTCGCCCGGAAGGCTCGCGGCGGCGGCCGCCAATTCGGCAGCTGTCTCGACCAGGACGAAATTGCGCCCGGTATGAAATCCGAGCGAGCGCAACAGGAGCGGAAATACAAAGCCTTTTTCCGCAACAGCCACACCCGCATCTGAACCGGCAAGGACCGCGCGCGGCATCGCGATTGTTCGTGGCGTCACCACACCCGGCAAGGCGCGAAGGCGTTCCGCATTGGTGACACGGCCCGTTTTGCGCACCGCCGACGGGTCGTTGATAACCGGGGCGCGCGTGCGCTCTATCAAGCAAGCCGCAGCTTCGAGCGCGGGTCCACAGAGGTCGGCGTCGCCAATTGTATTGAAAACCAGGTGATGAGGAGGCAGCGAGATCGTCGGATCCAGAAAGTCGGCAATGATCACAGAAATCTGAAAGATACGATCATCCAGGAATGAGGCGGTAGGGATGTTGCCTCCACCTGACGATACCAGTTGCAGGAGGCACACCGGGGGCTTTGCCCCGCGATAAGGCAGAGATGAGATGGAATGCCCGCGAAAGCCTTTCTGGAAATGCAGTTTAGCGCGGCGGTGCTCACCGGTTTCCGAAAGGACGGCGCCAAGTCCTTGATGAGCGTGCGGGTGATTGGGATCGAGGAGCAAGGCCGTTTCGTAATGCTCGCGCGCTGCTTCTGTTTCGCCCCTGCGTAGCAGCAGATTGGCCAAATTGACGTGTCCCATCGGGTTTTCCGGATGGTGCGTGATTGCCTCTGAATAAACCCGGCAGGCCGCATCAATCGACCCCATATCCGACAGCAACGCCCCGAATTCGTTGAGCGCGTTGAAGTCAGCGGGCGCTCGGCGCAAGATATCGATGAAGGCCTGCTGAGCTTCAGGACGCCGATCGAGTGCGCCCAGGAGCACCGCGCGTTCGATTTCGTTATCAATGGTGCCGAGCTTGTCTGCGAGGAGATCCTCAAGCTGACTAAGCCGCGTCTCTTGTGCCAGCCGGGGCGCCCAGGCGCCACCACCAGTCGGGGTGTCATGTGAAGCAGTTGGCTCTGGCATCACCTGGACCACGCAGCCTCGATGCGTCGAACGCTTGTCGTTTTTCCATGGTCCGATTCGCTGGCTTTCATGCCATATGATATTGATCTTCTCTACCGAAAAAAGCGAGATCGACGCTTCGAACAGACATGAGCATGACTTCTCCTTCCATACGTGCCAGCAGTTCCTGCGAGATCCTAAATTCCATATCTTTCAATATGCGAAGTCCGTGACCGAGGAAGCTCACTACCATTCCCGATGTGCAAAGGCTGTATTGCCAGCAATGCATGACGCGATCTACTTCTCGCTCGTAAATCGCTCTTCAGCCGGCCATTAACGTGACTGCCACGGCACAATGGTCCGCTCCAAGGCATCGAACCCTGCGTTCATAATAAACCCGATAATGGCGATGACGAAGAGACCGACATACATCGCTTCGACATCGAAAACTTCCCAAGCATTCCAAATCATATAGCCAAGGCCCTGCTTCGCACCGACCATCTCGGCAATAGCAATGAGCACCAGACCCATTCCGGCGCCAAGCTTGATGCCGGTCATGATCAATGGCAGTGCCCCCGGGAATGCGACCGTGCGGAACATATTGAAACGGCTGGCGCCAAAATTGCGACCGACGTCGAGATAGATGGGAGCGATCTGCCCGACGCCTGCTGCCGTGTTGATCACGACCGGATAAAACACGCCGATGGCGACCATCGCGATCTTGGAGCCTTCGCCGAGACCGAAAATGAGGAGGATCAGTGGGAGCAGTGAACTCTTCGGAATGGGATAGGTCGCCGAGATCAGTGGATCGAACGCGGCCCGCACCGGTCGATACAATCCCATCGCCAGTCCAAGAAATATAGCGGGGACGCCGCCGACCAGGAATCCAATCATCAGTCGCGACAGGCTGGCGCCGACATGGCGCCACAGCGCGCCCGACGCAGAGAGGTCAGCCAGGTGGACCAGTATTTGGGAGGGCGCGGGGAAAAACCGCGTATCAACCGCGTGAGTTCGCGCGCAGACTTCCCAGACCAACAGCAGCAAAACCGGAGAAAGCACACTGGTCATCCGGTCATTCCAAACGAATCCTCGCTGGCCGTGATCGCTGGCTGGTTTCATGCTCCGCTCCCGGGCTCTTGGCTGCGTGCACGATCCACCTCTTCGCGTAGATGTGCCCAAATGTCGTAGACAAGCTCGCCGTAAGCCGGGGTATGCCGGAGTTCGAGCACATTGCGGGGCCGCGCCAGGTCGACATTCACCACCGTCTTGATCCGGCCCGGGCCGGCGGTCATGACCATGATGCGGTCGCCGAGCGTGGCGGCCTCATCGACGCTGTGGGTGATGAAGACCACCGTCTTTCGGGTTTCCTCCCATATCCGCAACAGCTCCTCGTGCAGCAATGTCTTGTTCTGCTCGTCAAGCGCGGAGAATGGCTCATCCATCAGCAGGATATCGGGATCGGTGGCAAAAGATCGCGCGATCGATACGCGCTGCCGCATGCCGCCGGAAAGCTGGTGCGGATAAAGTGTGCGTGCGGCATACATGCCAGTCCTGTTGAGGTAATGACTGACCACCTCGGTGATACGCGCTGGTGCGACGTTGCGCATTTTCAGGCCGTAAGCCGCATTGTCCCACACCGTCATCCACGGAAACAGCGAGTCGCCCTGAAAGACCATGGCGTTGCGAGGCTGACCGGGCTTTGGCTCCGCGATTTCGATGACCCCTTCGGTGGGCGCGTCCAATCCCGCCAGAATGCGCAATAACGTGGTTTTCCCGCATCCGCTCGGTCCAACCACCACGAAAAACGTGCTCGCAGCAATGTCGAGCGTAATCTTATCCAGCGCCAGGTGCGCGTCGTGGCGCTTGCTCACACCGCGAAGACGGATTTTAGGAACCGCATCACCGGGTGCGGGGGTCGCGCTGGGTGTCGTCATGTCCGCCATTCCACCGCTTCTGCCGGGGATCGACTACTTTGAGACGCTGAAGGGTCCGAGAACCGGCTTGAGGGCGTCGATGAACGAGGTATCGACAGTACTTGCGGCGGTAATATCCTTGGACACGAGCCCTCTCTCCTGAAAATAGGCGAGATCGGTTTCGATGCTCGGACGATTGACCTGCCCGTCGGGATCGATGAATACCGGCACCATCAGCTTCAACAACGAGGCGTCCTTGATACCGGTCATTTCGCTGATGTCCTGGATCATCGCATCGGCGCCGGGTCCCGCGATCTTGCCGTCCTTCAGCGTTGCATCATAGGCTCGCACACCCCGCAGATAGGCCTTGAGGAATTTGGTGACCGTCGGCCGATCCTCGGCGAACTTGCCGTTGATCAACAGCATCGCAGTTTGCTGCACCGGATAGAAATCATCGAGCCCCGCGAAGCGCACCGCAACGCCGGCACGGACCATCGTCGTGATGCTGGGTTCCGCGGAAATCGCGGCGTCGATCGCCTTGTTGCTGAAGGCGGGAAGATGCTGGGGAAACGGCAGAAATACCTTCTCGATGTCGGCATCGTTCAGGCCTGCCTTGAGCAGCGCCTGATGGATCACCGACTCGTCGGCCGCGCCGTTGGCAATGAGCGCAACTTTCTTGCCTTTCAGATCGCTCAGCGACTTGAAGGCGCCGCTGTCGATAAGATCCTTGCGGACGGTGAGCGCCTTGTAGCTGTATCCGGCGATATTGGTGCCCTTGTCGGCGACGATCTTGAGCTTGAGCCCACGATTGACGGCATTATACAGCCCGGCAGAGGCGGCGCCCGCCGCGGCATCGAGATCGCCAGCCCCCAGCGGCGCCACCATTTTCGCGCCGGAATCGAACGGCACCAGTTCGACTTTGATCCCCTCCTCCTTGAAATAGCCGCGCTTGTCCGCAAGAAAAAGCCCGATGTCCGAGGACAGATTGGTGGTGCCGACGCGCACCGTTTTGAGGTCCTGTGCGTGCGCCGCTCCCGCGGCAGCCGTGACGATCGCAATCGCAAGCATCTTTTTCAGCATGATGGTTGTTTCCTCTTCTGTCGCTTCGATGAGATCTGCTGCAGCGGATTCGCTCCCGTTCAAGGCAAGCGTGGAAACAGGCGGCGCGGGTTGACCTCGGCAATGGTATCGATGTCGGCTGCCGAAAATCCCGCATTCTTGACGCTTGCCAGCGGATCGCGGTCGGCCGGCGGGAACGCTTCGTCGGTGCCGAGCGCGATTTGCGAGATCCCTACGGTTTCGGCAAGGAACCGCAATGCCTTCGGCGCGTGCACGATGGTGTCGTAGGCGATCCGCGGCGCGTATGACGAAGGCGCGAGTTCCGCGACGTCGCCTTGGCTCTTGCGGTCCATTCGGGCATGCATCACGTCAAAACGGCCAAGCAAATAGGGGAATGCTCCTCCACCGTGGCTGAGCACGAGGGAGAGTTGCGGGAAGCGGTCGAGCACACCGGAGAACAGAACCGATCCAACGCCGAGCGTGGTGTCGAACGTGTATTGTGCGATCTGGGTCAACGCGAATTTCGCAGCACGCGGCGCTGCATCGACGAGAACCGGATGCAGAATCACCGGCATGCCGAGCGCCTGGGCCTTCTCCCAGAACGCGTCGAGCGGCTTCTCGCCGATGTTGACGCCTTCGATGTTGGCAGAGACCATCACCGCCACGGCACCAAGCCCCGCGGCGCGTTCAAGTTCGTCCGCGGCATCGCCGCCGTCGGTCAGCGGCACGGACGCGACGAAGGAGAAGCGATCCGCATTGGCATCGCACCATTCCGCGAGATTGTCGTTCAGCATTCGGTGCCAGACGGCGCACGCCGCGCGTTCAAGCCCGTAACCGTAGATGTCGGGCCATGTCGCGACCAATTGCCGGTCGAGCCCCTGACGATCGAGGCTTGCACGGCGTGCCGCGACCGGCTCAACCAGTTGCGGGAAAAACGAGCGCACCTTGAAGCCATAGTCGAAGCTCAGCGCCGGCGGCCTGCCATCCGGCGACGGCAACAGCCGCACGCCGCATTCCGCGCCACGTGCCGCAATTGCGGCGAGCAATTGCGGCGGGACATAATGAGCGTGAATATCGATCGGCATGGCGGGGCCCCTAACTTGCGATGGCCGCGCGGGCGCGCGCGTCCTTGATGAGACGCCACAGGCGCGGCGGAGTCAGCGGCAAATGATGAATCTCGACGCCCATTGGCGCCAGCGCGGCAGCAACTGCGTTAGCGGTAGCTGCAGCGACCGCGACGATTCCACCCTCGCCCGCGCCTTTGGCACCCAGCGGATTGGTGAGTGACGGACGCAGCGCCAGCGTCACCGCGCGGATCATCGGAAAGTCCGTCGCAGTCGGCACCAGATAATCTGCCAGCGACGCGTTCAGGAGCTGCGCGTCCGCGTCGTAGACCAGATGGTCAAGGAAGACGCCGCCCAGGCCCTGGACGATCGCACCGATGGCCTGGCCATGCACGATCGCGGGATTGATCGCCCGTCCGACGTCCTCGACCGCGACGTAATCGAGAATGTCGACACGGCCGGTCCGCGGATCCACGGTCACATGAGCCGCGTGCGTTCCGTAGCTATAAGTTCGCGTGGTGTTGGAGAAAGTCCCGTCGGCGCTCAGTGCCGCGTCGGCAGCCAGTTCGGCAAACGATACCGAGGCTCCATTAGCAGCGACAACACGCTCTTCAGCGATCATCAACTCGGTATTCGGCCGACCCAAACGATCGGCTGCGTGCTCGAGGACCTTCGACCGCAGCTTCTTGGCAGCATCGAGCACGGCCGAGCCACCCATCACCACGGCGCGCGAGTGATACGTGCCAAATCCCTCTTCGAGCAGCGTGGTCGATCCGTGCAGGACGCGGATACGCGCAAACGGAATCGACAGCGTATCGGCGGCGATCTGGCCGAGCACTGTTTCCAACCCCTGCCCCAGCACCGAAGAGCCGACCGCGACGGTCAAAGATCCATCGCCTTCCAATGTCAGCAACGCGTTCTCTTTCGGACCCGCGCCGCCGCTTTCGACAAAGCAGGCAATGCCCAAACCATGTCGCAGGCCGTCGATCAGCTTGCCTTGAACATGGCTTTTGTCGTGCCAGCCGATCTCCGAGAGACCCCGCTCGAAAGCCGCATGGTAATCGCCGGTGTCATAGGATGTCGGCCCTTCGTAGGGAACCAGTCCATCGATCGGATACGGCAATTCGCGCTCGCAGATCAGATTCTTGCGACGCATGTCGATGACATCGACGCCGAGGTCCTTGGCCGCCATGTCGATCAGGCGCTCGCGGAAGAAGTTCGCCTCGAACCGCCCGGGTCCGCGATAGGTGCCGGCCGGCGTCTTGTTCGTCAGGAACGCTTCGACTGATATGCTGACATTGGGAATGCGGTACGGCCCCGGAAGAAACTGCGCGGCCTTCGCGGGAACCACGCCGCCATTCGTTCTGATATACGCGCCCATATCGCTGAAGATCGCGCCGCGCAGGCCAAGCATGGTCCCGTCGCGGCGGCAGGCGATCGACAGTTCGCATGCGATCGATCGCTTCCTGGGGCAGGTTCAGCATCTTCGCCAGGACCCTGCGATTGAAGAAGGGGACCTTGCTCGCGCCGCTGACGACAAGTCGTCCCGCAGACGCGTCCCATTCGGCGAGCAGGCCGCGGGTCTCCATCGGCAAAGCCGTGTGTCGTTGCGTGCTGAAACGCTCGGTGCGGACATAGTCGGCCGAGGCGAACGCCGCATCGGCGTCGCCAAATCCGGCGGTGTATCGCAACGCGACGTTGTCGGTCGCGGCATCGAACAGCGGCGCTTGCGCGGTCTCGGCTCCGGCGCGGCCCGAGACCGCCGCAAGCGGCTCAAAGCGGACGTCGATGGCTTCCATCGCATCTTCGGCGCGCGCGCGGCTGTCCGCAATCACCACGGCGATCGGCTCGCCGACATAGCGAACCTTGTCGACGGCGATTACCGGCTGTCGAAAAGCTTCGAATTCCGGAAACGGCGCGAGCCGGAACGGAATGATCGGAATTTGCGGCCCGATATCGGTGGCAGTGATGATCGCGTGGACGCCATTCAACCGCAGCGCAGCCGATGCATCGATGCAAAGGATCCGCGCGTGAGCGATCGAACTGCGCAGTACCGCCGCATGCAACAGACCGCGGCGATCGAGATCGTCAACAAAGGCCCCCGAACCCGACAGAAGCCGCGCATCTTCCATCCGTTCAACCGGACGCCCGACCAGCAGCTTGCTGTTCCGGCTCATGATACGGCCTCGTCAACGGCGCATCCGTAGGCTTGACGGGCATCCAGTACGGCCGCGACGATCGGCAAATAGCCGGTGCACCGGCAAAGATTTCCCGACAGCACCTCCCGGATTCGCGCAGCATCGGCGTTCGGCTCGTCGCTGAGAAGCGCGTGGGCTGTGGTCAGGATTCCCGGCGTGCAGAAGCCGCATTGCAGCGCATGATGCTTGCGGAAGGCCAGTTGTAGCGGACCAAGGTTGGCGGCGTCGCCGAGACCCTCGACGGTCGTGACGTCGCGTCCTTCGGCCTGGACAGCCAGCATGAGGCAGCCGCGAACGGCTGCGCCGTCCAGAATCACGGTGCATGCGCCGCATACGCCATGTTCGCAACCAAGATGGGTGCCGGTCAGCCGCAGCTCGCTACGCAGCGCGTCGGCCAGTGTCGCCCGGGGCTCGACGTTGATGAGCACCGCCGCGCCGTTGACCACGAGATGAACCGCAACCGTACCCATCATGCAGCCTCCGCCGCGCGGAACAGGGTACGCTCGACCAGGGTACCGACCAGGTCGCGGCGATAATCAGCACCTGCATGAATATCGTCCGGCGGATCGACCACTTCCCTGGCCATCGCGGCGGCTTCCAGCACGTGGTCCGCGTCGATTGGCCGGCCCTCAAGCAAAGCCTCCACCGCGGTCAGCCGCGCTGGACGATCTCCGGCTCCGATGACGCCGAGATGCACTCCGCGCGCCAGGCCTTGATCATCGCGATCGTAGAACAAGGCGACGCCGGCCAGGGCGAAATCGCCGCGGCGCCGGGCGAATTCCTCGAATGCCCAGCGCCGGTTTTGCCGCCAGGACGGCAGCCGCAAACCGGTAACAATTTCATCGGCGGCGAGAACAGTGCTCAGGCCACCGAGACAGAAGTCACCCGCAGCCACGACGCGCTCGCCGGCAACGCCGACGATCGTCAACTCCGCATCGCATGTGACGGCAATCCCCAGCAACTCCGACGCCGGATCGGCATGCGCAAGACTGCCGCCGACCGTCCCGCGATTGCGGATCTGGTAATGCGCCACATGCGCGATGGCCGCCACCAGCAAGGGATGCGCATGTGCGAGTCGATCGTCCCGTTCAATGTCGCGCCAAGTCACAAGTGCGCCGATGTGCAGGCCGTCAGCGCCGATGTCGATTTGCTTCAGCCCCGGCAGGCGGCCGATATCGACCAGGAGTTTTGGCGTCGCGAGCCGGAAGGCCAGCATCGGCATCAAGCTCTGACCACCCGCGATCACCTTGGCTTCGCCACCGTGCGCGGCAAGCAACTCGATCGCCTGCGCCAGCGTGCCCGCGCAAATATATTCCAATTGCGGAAGCTTCATTGCGTCGCCCCAAATTCTCAATTGATGAGAATGACATCTCATTATATAAGAATTCTTAAGCGCGGCAATATTTGTTTGTGCGCAAATGTGATCCAATTGCTGCCTGTGCAGGCAGCCAGCCGGACCGGGAATTTGAAACGTCACCGACACCAGTTGCATGCCTCCGCGCCCCGTGGCGGGCCTATCGCGACGGAGAAAGCAGACGGTAGTTCGCGCAAGGTGCTGCGCGCCCTGATGGCGTTCTCGGCGGACGCACCGCGGCATTCGGCAGAGAGTCTGGCGCAGCAGATCGGACTGCCGTTATCTTCAACCTACCGCTATCTTAAAATTCTCCGCGAAGCTGCACTGGTGGAAGAGGACAGCCGCGGTTCATTCGTTCTGGCACCGCGCGTGATCGGACTGGCGCAGGCCGCGCGCGCCGGGACCAATCTCGCCGCGATCGCCCGCCCTCACATGAAGCGATTGTCGCAAGAGACCGGCGAGACCGTGATCCTGGTCAGGCGCTCCGGCGATCGCGCCATCTGCATCGAACGGGTTGAGTCGTCCTCCCGTATCCGCCTGACATTCGAGGTGGGAACCGCATTGCCGCTGCATCGGGGCGCAGCGCCGAAGCTGCTCCTCGCCTATCTGTCGCCCACCGAATGCAAGGATACGCTTGAAAAAGTCATCGCCAGCAATCCGGACTTTGCTTCTCAGCTGGACCCGCTGCTCCATGAACTCGCCATCGTACGTCGGCAGGGTTGGTCGGAATCAAGAGCGGAGATCACGCCGCACGTATATGCCGTGGCTGTCGGCATCGTTGAATCTGGCGGCGTCGTGGCGGCGCTCTCTATCGTCGCGCCGTCGTTTCGTATTCCGCGATCCGCGCAGATCAAACTGAGAAACTCCGTTCAGAGGGCAGCTACGGACATTGCGAAATCCTATGCGGCCGTTACCATTTAGCTGCCGAAGGCAGATTCCCATCGCGTGTGGCCCTCGACGAGCGATCAGAGCTTCAGCAGCGTCTTCGCTGTCGCGCCCAGCACCTTCTCCTTGTCGTGCTGGCTCAGATTGGTGCTCTTCACCCAATCGGTCCCGGCCTTGTTGGAGGCGAACGGCCAGTCGACCGAAAACATGATGCGATCGATTCCCATTTCGGCAACGCTGCAGGCAAGCGCCGGGTCGGAAAAGTTTCCGCTAGAGCAGATTCCGCCTGATGCAGGTCAACGTCTATAGCCGGCATGTCGAAAATAGTTGGCGCATTGGTCAGGTGCAAACGATTTTACAAGTTTGC
>WNFI01122722.1_pt1 | contig 43872 bp, 36 predicted proteins | sample 5400471 | NCBI WGS metagenome assembly WNFI01 (sample SAMN13153348, study PRJNA577476) | soil metagenome | isolation source: 100 cm saprolite on Douglas fir-dominated hillslope | place: USA:California | collected 2013-09-17 | reverse complement strand
GTCATAGACGGTGAGATTGTTGCGCTCGATTCAGAAGGTAGAACTCGGTTTCAACTGCTGCAGGGGCGTGAAATTTCCGGCGCACGGCCTCCGATTGTCTACTACGTGTTCGACATCATGCATCTGAATGGCGGGTCCCTGCTGAAATTGCCCATCGAAGAGCGGCGCGAGAAATTGGAAAAGTTAATCAATCGGCCCTCCAAAACACTTCAGCTATCGCCAGTGTTTGACGTCGCTCCGCAGACAATGATGACGGAAGTACGGAAGAATGGCCTGGAGGGCATGGTGGGAAAAAAACCGGGTTCACTTTACGAACCGAACCGCCGCTCGGGAGCTTGGGTGAAGGTTAAGATCGTAAATGAGCAGGAATTTGTCATCGGCGGATTTACGCCACCGCGAAAAAGCCGCAAATATTTCGGCGCCTTATTGGTCGGCTACTACGACGAGGGGAAATTAATGTATGCGGGCAAGGTTGGAAGTGGTTTCGATTTCAAGTTGCTCAAGTCGCTTCATGGGGCGTTCGCTAGTCGGCTCCGCACGGATTGTCCTTTCGTAAATTTACCCATGCCGCGCCGGCCACGTTTTGGACAGGGAATGACTCGAAGCGAAATGCAGAAGGTGACGTGGATTGAGCCCGAGATGGTGGCGCAGATTCGATTTGCCGAATGGACACATGAAGGGCTGTTGCGACAACCTGTGTTTCTAGGATTGCGCGAGGACAAGAACCCAAAAGAGGTGCGCCGCGAAGCGCCCTCAGTTCACAGGGATCCAAAATAAATCTGATTTTCGGGCTATCATTCTAAAACCCACTGAAGGAATGGTTCGAGGCTTTCGCTCGATGCAGAGGATCCACGAATAACCCGAATAACAGGAATGAAATTAACTTAGAAAGCCATCGATCTCGAGGCAGTACCAAAGCGGTGAAAGGATTTGGCTCGGTCGTTTCTCAGTTTCTCTAGGATTCCGCACCATTGGATCTGTGAGCGGTCTTAAAAGGGATGCCAAAAAAAACCAAAGCGCCTGAGGTGCGTTTTACTAATCCCGAAAAGATTTTTTTTCCGGCGACTCATTTTACGAAAGCGGAGATGATCCATTACTACGTCGACGCTGCGCCTTACATCTTGCCTCATTTGCGCGATCGACCCGTGACCTTGGTGCGGTTTCCCGATGGCGTTACCTCGGAAAGTTTTTACGAGAAAAACGCGCCGTCGTTCACGCCCGATTGGGTGTCTAAAGCTGCGGTGCCTCGACGTAACCACGAGGGCGAAATCAATTATATCCTGGTAAACGATGTTAACACGCTGGCTTGGTGCGCGAATTTGGCGGCGATTGAATTTCATCCTTTCCTCCATCGCGTACCGGACATCGAGAAGCCCACGCATATCGTATTCGATCTGGATCCCGGGGAAGGATCCGATGTTTTAACCTGTGCGCGGGTGGCGTTCCTTTTGAAGGAAATTTTGGATAAACTAGGACTGGAGTCTTTCGCGAAGGCATCCGGCTCAAAAGGCATGCAGATTTACGTGCCGCTCAACACACGCGTGACATACGATGCGACAGGGCCCTTCGCTCGCACGGTTGCAGAATTGCTGGCGCAAGAACACGCCGATCTCGTCGTAAGCAATATGTCGAAGGCGTTGCGAAAGAAAAAAGTCCTGATCGATTGGAGCCAAAATTCACGCTCGAAAACGACCGTGAGTGTTTACTCGATGCGAGCGAAACACGCCGAGCCGTACATTTCTATGCCAGTGGAGTGGGGTGAACTGAAGACTGCCCTGCACAAGAAAGACCTGAAGGCGTTTTATTTTACACCGAAGCAAGCGCTCGCACGCATGAAAAAGAAGGGTGATTTGTTCGAACCTGTGTTGACGCTCAAACAAAAGTTACCGAGCGCGTTTATGGCTCAGGTCTCGAAGACAAGTCGTCCATTAGAAGCCTACAAAAAAAAGCGGGATTTTAGCAAAACGAAGGAGCCGGCACCAACGAGGGCGGATCAACGCAAACAAACGGAGGCCGGTGGCCGAAGATTCGTGATTCAAAAACACGCCGCCTCACATCTACATTACGATTTTCGTTTGGAAATGGACGGCGTCCTAAAATCGTGGGCCATTCCAAAAGGAGTGCCTTACGAACTCGGTGTGAAGCGCTCGGCCTTTGCGACTGAGGACCATCCGTTGGAATACTTCAAATTTGAAGGCACGATTCCGAAGGGGCAATACGGCGGCGGAACCGTCATGGTGTGGGATATTGGCACCTATGATGTAACCGAAGGAAGTTTTTGGAAAGGTAGCATGAAGATTTCGCTCAAGGGAAAGAAGCTCAAGGGGCTCTGGCACATGTTCAAGATTCGGAGCGACGGCGGAAAAGACGTCTGGTTAATCGCCAAGTCCGAAAAACCAATGAAGCCTTTGTCCGCACGAGACGAAGATAAGTCCGTGCTTACGGGGCGATCGATGGCCCAGATCGCACAGGACGACGATGCTCAGTGGCATAGCGACCGCTCGCCGGACGACGAGAATACGGTCAAGCGAATCAAGAAGAAACGGGCGGTACCGGCTGGGTAACCTCAGCTGGTTTCTGCGGCGGGTGTTTCGATACGCGCCAGATGACGTATGCGGTGAGCACGAAGAAAACGACGATCGCGACCGCCATGTACAGGTTAACCTGGGTCGTCTTTTTAGTGGGGTTTACCACCGGTAAGTTGCTGTCTTTGTCGAATCCCATAGTAATCCGGGAGGGAAAGGATAAGTGACAGCTAGTGACCACGACGGTCGTGGACGGTTCGTCCGTTTTTCCGGGTGGATAGTATGCTTTTCGAATAAAGCGTCGCATGGCCGGAATCTTCCCGGGGCACCTTTACGAGAATCGCCGGATGGAGAAAGTCCGTGAGGTGTGATATGTTTAGTTATGACGCTCGATGGGGGGACTTTGCAACAATACGACGGAACTCAAAGGAGGGTAGAAGCTCTTAGGAGAGCGGTAAATAGTGCAAAGGCGGCAACTACTATGAGCGTATTCAATCCTCAAACCGGCTCGGAGGAGGGGTGGAAGGCAGCTTATTCTCGGTTAGAAGACTACCTTCGAGCACATTCGTGCATCAGTAAGCTCCATCAAAGCCAAATTACGCTCGAGATTTTACAGGCTGCGGCGGCAAAGCATGCTAAAGATCCACAACAGGATCCCATTCGCATCACCATGGCCGAGGCGTACAATCGGCTAGACCAATGGTTTGAGCGTATCTTGGACGAGCAGGATGTTCCTGTGACGCGCATAGCAAATCATGGTCGTGTCCTGATGCATATGATTGATGCACCTGAACGATGGCCCGACGTGTTTTTAAGTGATGAGGTGCCGGAAGAATTCGTGTATGCAGTTCATCAAACTTCAATCCAGAGCGGCCCGGACTTGAATATTTCTACCATGGTGGCGCGTCCTCTGGACGTACAGCCAGTCGCTGAACTTTTGGAACAAGGCTGGCAGAAAATTGGCCGATTGGGTGTCGGTATCATCATGGGGTCCGTCTTTGTTTCGTGTGCGTTGTTTGTGTTTTATCTGAAACGATAACATGCCTCGCTTATTTCCCTGGCATCGGCTTGCGATGGATCCGGCGCGTCGGCGCCAGACTCTTTTTTGTCTCAGTCTTTTGCTGATCTTCGGGATCGGTTTTGCAATGATGACCGATCTGCTCTATACGACCGGATTTACGCTGTGGAAGCTAGGTGTGCTGGGCTTGTTTGCGCTGCTTTTCGGTCCTGTGGCCTATGGCGCTGGAGTTTCGATAGCGGGTTATTGCGTGCTCCGGTCAGAACGGGACGCTTTTAAAATTACGGCCAATTTAAATTTCCCATCGAGCGGTGGAGTCCTCCCGAGCACGGCGATTGTCATGCCGGTATTCAATGAAGATGAAGGGCGCGTATTTCAGGCAGTGAAAGTGATGTACGAGGCCCTGAGCAAGGATACGCAGGGCGACGCATTTGATTTTTTTGTATTGAGCGATTCGAGCGACTTGAACCATTGGATCAACGAGGAGGAAGCTTGGCTCGACGTCTGCAAGCGGGTGAAGGGCTTTGGCCGGATTTTCTACCGCAAGCGGAAAGTCACATTGAACAAGAAGAGCGGCAATGTCGCCGACTTCTGCCGGCGATGGGGCGCAACCTATCGTTACATGATCGTGCTCGATGCCGACAGCGTGATGACCGCGAACTCGTTAATTAGCCTGGTGCGGCTAATGGAACAGAATCGGAACGTGGGTATTATCCAAACCGTCCCGCAGCTCGTCATGGGCCGAAGTCTTTTTAGCCGGATACAACAATTCGCGGCCCGGGTGTACGGTCCGCTCTTTTCGGCAGGATCAAGCTATTGGCACTTGGGTAGTGGCTCCTACTGGGGACATAATGCGATCATTCGGGTGAAGCCATTCATGGAGCACTGTGCGCTACCCGGGCTTCCATCCACGAGTTCTCTGGGGGGGATGATTTTAAGCCACGACACCGTCGAAGCGGCGTTCATGCGAGCCGCAGGGTACGGCGTGTGGCTGGCGTATGATCTTGGCGGAAGCTACGAAGAAGGGCCGCCGGATCTCGAGGCAGCATTGCAGCGAGACCGTCGCTGGTGCCATGGAAATCTCCAGCACTTTCAACTTCTACTGAAACGCAACCTAGCCACCGCGAGCAGAATCCATTTGTTAATGGGAATTCTGTCCTACGCCTGCTCGCCCGCCTGGCTTTTGTTTATCGCAGTTACAATGTTCCAGCCACTCTCCGGAACGATGCCGACACCGCCGATAGACGGTGGCAGCGCGGTTACACATCCCGTTTCGGTGCAAGCGGGCGTGCTTTTCAGTTACGTCATGCTCACACTGTTTTTGCCAAAGATTCTTGGTGTTCTTCTGGCTTTGAAAAACAGTGATAAGGTTTCGGCATTTCGCGCACGGACCGAGCTGATGACGTCGGTGTTGGGCGAGACATTATTCTCAATAGTGATGGCCCCGATCCTGATGGTTGCCTACACGCGCTTCATCGTATCGACGCTTACCGGGTGGCGTGCGAAATGGGGTCGGCAAAACCGAGGAGAAGAACGTCCTAAATGGTCGGAGCTTTTGCGGAGTCACGGATTGGAGTCATTGGCGGCCTTGGTCGTGTTTGTCGGGCTCTTGGCTATCGCGCCGAACAAAGCTCTTTGGTTATCCCCGGTCTTGATTGGTCTGATCGTATCGATCCCGTTTATACGGCTGACGAGTTCGGTGGAGTTTGGACAGGAGGCAAAGCAATCAGGGCTTTTTCTGATTCCAGAGGAGATCGAACCTCCGGTCGAACTGCAGCGTATCATGGAAAAGAGGCCCAGCGGCCGCGCACCGGTTTTCGACCAACCTCGATACGCCCGCCATTTTGGTCTGCTTCAAGCGGTGCTCGATCCCTATATCCACGCTGTCCATGTATCTTTGCTGCGTTTGCGTGGCACCGTGAACGATCACAAGCGCCAATACTTGGAAGAGGTGAGTAAGAAGCTGCTCGCCGAAGGACCCGACGCGCTCACGATCGAAGAGCGCAACGCGCTACTGTGGGACGCTGACGCGCTGATGGACCTCCATCGCGAACTCTGGATGTCATCGGATAACTTGCACGCGTGGTGGCGCTTTGCGCTCGAGCATTACAACGATACCAAGACCCTGGTCGTCGGAGAGCAGGCGGCGTAGCGGCGGAAGCGTGGCCCATTAGGATCGGATTTTTGGCCACGAAAGTTCACATGGAACGCAGGGAATTTCTCTTTGAGATTTTTTGTGGCTAATTTTGCTCCTCTTGTTTTTTCGCGGCCATTCCTTCTGCGGATTTTAGGATACTAGCTCGCGATCTCCGTGTTCAACGATGCCTTTTAAGCCCATTTTACCTGGTCGTTACATAAAATCGCGTCGTCGTAACAGAACGGCAACCACCTAGAACCCGCGCTGTCTTAAGCTGAAGTATAGAACGACCGCTTCATGGCTGGGCCACTTTTTCATAAACCATTCCACGCCATGATTAAAATCTCTGCTGGAGCCGGGTCGTTAAGAATTCATAGATAAAATTTTCCTCCATGGTGAATCTACTCATTACAGTCATTTACGTGGCGGCCGCAGTCGGGTTGCTGCTTTATAGTTTAAATTGTTATGTGCTGGTCGCACTCTATCTGAAGACCTGCAAGCACGCACAAAACGAAAACCTGGGTATCATTTGGAAGGCGGAAAAAATTTTTCTGAAGCCGAAGAAGCTGCCCATAGTGACGACGCAAATTCCGCTTTTCAACGAATTCAATGTGGCGGAACGGTGTATGCGGGCTGCGTCGGAAATCGAATATCCGAAGGATAAACATCAGATTCAGATTCTGGACGATTCGACCGATGAAACGAGGCACCTGATTGATCGAATCGCAGGAGAACTCAAACGATCGGGCCACTGGATAGAGGTGATTCGGCGGACAAACCGAACGGGTTTTAAAGCGGGTGCACTCGCTGATGCGATGGATTCTGTACAAGGGGAGTACATCGCAATTTTCGATGCCGACTTCGTTCCCCCGAAACACTTTTTTCGACACGCACTACCTTTTTTTCTTCGCGATCCAAAGATCGGATTGGTCCAAGCGCGGTGGGGACACCTCAACCGCAAAGACTCACCGTTAACTCGAGCGCAGGCCATCGGGATCGACGGCCATTTTATGATTGAGCAGACCGCTCGGGCGTTCACGGGACTCTTCATGAACTTCAACGGCACCGCTGGACTCTGGCGGCGAACCGCGATCGTTGAGGCGGGGGGCTGGTCGGCTGACACGCTGACGGAGGATCTAGATCTTGCTTATCGCGCACAGCTCGGTCGGTGGAAAATGCGTTTCATCTCGCACCTCGAAGCGCCAGGCGAACTTCCCACAAGCATCACGGCATTTAAGAGTCAGCAATTCCGTTGGGCGAAAGGATCGATACAGACCGCCTGCAAACTCTTGCCGCGCATTTTGAAGAGTGATCGCTCATGGTGGATGAAGTTTCAAGCGGTCATACATCTGACGCATTATTTGATTCACCCGTTAATGCTGATTCAAGCCGTCCTTGCGCTGCCGATGCTATTAATTCCCCACGACACTATTCCGCCTGCCGTGACAGGATTGGTGATCTTTGCGATGGTTGTATCCTGGTTCGCCCCGAGCCTGCTTTACTGGGTAAGTCAGCGCGCGCTCTATCCACAGTGGTGGAAAGAAATGCGCTGGATGCCGGCATTGATGTGCGTCGGCATAGGACTGGCGATTTCAAACACCTGGGCCGTCTACCAAGCGTTGACCGGCAAAAAAAGCGATTTCGTGCGCACACCGAAGCAGGGGAGTGGCGCGCACAAACAATATAAGGTGTCGAACCCAGTCCTGCCGTGGGTGGAAGTGGGCGTGGGCCTCTATTGCGCCGCAACGCTAGTGGTGTATCTATCCACCCAACATTACTTCATCACGCCGTTCTTGGGACTATACTCCGCAGGCTTCCTCTGCATAGGCATCGGCGGACTATTCGAAGCCCGCAAAAAAGCGCAAAAGACAGCCGAAGCCACCACCCGTGCCGTGCGCGCCGCAAAACGAAAGCGCACGCTAAAGCCTACTACGACCGTTGGCTTGATGGAAGAGGGACAAAAAATATGAGGACATAGGGCTTCCGTTTAACCTAAATTTCGCAGCTGCTTTTGAGCACGCCCCGCGCTTGCGTGGCAGGGAGCCCACAGAGGCAGATCTTTGGTTAAGCCCCGAACCCATGACGGGTTTAGCGCCAGGCGGCGAAGCATTGCCTTCAAGTTTTTCCTCTGTGCGCTCCGTGAGCTCCGTGTTCAACTGCGTTTTTTGGTACGATCTCTAGCTTCCGCGTTTCCGCCCTTCCGTGCTTCAGCGATCTGCTCGCGATCACGTCTTCGGTGATTCGGTTCGACGTAATTTTATCGACTGCCCGAGAAGTCATTGAAGAATTCACCCATGGAGTCCAACACCGCTGACCGAGTTCAAGAACTTCTCACTCAACGCAACCAAGCCATCGCCTGCGCGATCCTCTCGATCACACTCTCCCTAGCGTTGATCATGAACACCTTCCTCCGTCACCGCACAGAGCTGGTCGAAGCAAACAAGCAGGTCCTAGAACTTCAGCGCATTGTTACAGCTCTTCAAATCGAGGTGCGCGCAAATCAACAGGCTCTAGTAGATACCCAAAATGCACTCAAACGAGCCCAAGGCATCCACTAGGATGTTGCTCGAGGTTGATGTGCTAACGTAATATCTTCGATTGACTTAGCCACGACTGGAGCGGTTCGTTTCACTGCAGTGGTCAGTGCCGCAATCAAAAGCCAGAAAAAAAATTGCTGAGATACATAGGTGCTTAAGACGTGCGTTGCCATCTGAACGGTCAGATAAACAACTGTAGCAATTAACAAGCCGGTAGCCTCGCTTGAACCAGCTTTTGCCGAAGTATACCCATTGCTTAAAGCGAGTATAATAAGAATACAAAAAACGATCGTGATCGGTACTCCCATTTCTGCCGTCAACTGCAGTATAAGATTGTGTGCAAAAGTTTGATAGTCATAGTACTGCTCAGTTTCTCTTCCAAATTGTAAAGAATGCGTATAATAGGAGCCAACGCCAAAACCTGTTAATGGGCGCGCTTTAATCATTCTTATAGCTCGTTTATAAAGAGCACTCCTAGGAGCATCTTTGCTTTCAAAACTTTCTATACGCGCGAGGCTTGTCAATCTTCTACCATGCCACGTATCGGCCAATTTTTTGCTCTTGAAATTTAAAATTAGGATCGAAGTGATAATCGCAAAGCCAAAAAAATATAAATATTTTTTTGGCAACTTCCACCAAATCACCAATCCACAGCCAAATACGACCGAGCTCCAGCTTATTCGATTATAACAAAAAAATGTTATCACCATTAAAGCCAAGGAAAGAACTGTATCCATGATTTTTTTTTTATAATTTTGAGCCGAAATTGTGGCTAACAAATAAACTAACATCGAAGAAGTGACGCCGCTCAGGGCATGGGTTTCCTCATAAGGAGAAAAAGGAGCATAGAGATCGAGAAATGGGAGATGCAAAATTATTTGAATGAGCCAAAATATTATAATGACTATAGCATAAACTACTAAGCAGAAATGTGTCCGCCCCAGGAGATTGTTTTTCTCCTTTAAGGCAAAAGTAAAAAAGAATAAACCTTGAAGCCAAATGAAACCGGCAGTTATGAAATATAGGGGGGATTCGTATGGAAAATCCGATTTTGTCCAAAAATCTTTTAACCACCCATTAGAATTTCGTACGTCGAATAGCTTTGATGCTATAGCAATTGTGATTGCTATTTTTAAGATGTAGGCAAGTTTCTGAGTAATTTCTAAGATGGAGAAATAGTTTCCTTGTCGCTGAGACGACGTCGCGGTCGATTTTTGCGAATCACGATTTGCTGTTGTAAGCCAACGATTGTGCGCAAACGCAGCACGCGAGCTATAACCGAGAATAATAGCGCTAAAAACGAAACTAGGTATCGAAGAAAGTGATAATAAAGCACTCTGTTCCAATCCCCTGAAAATAGGGACATATAAAGCAAAGGCAAAAAAAGCGGAGGGATATGACCACACGCCCAAGCCGAAGGCCACTGCAAAGACAATAATCGTTTGTGGAATATTGTCAATTTGAGTATAGCACGAAGCGAACACAAATCGGATGCATAATAATATAAAAAATATAAAACAGATTCTTTTCAACTGACGTTCAAAGGTATGAAATAATGACATGCGGGAATTAATGTAAGTATGCTGTCATCCTACATTTGGATATCGGCCTTAATATACGAGGAAATCATATCGTCGTTTTTCAATTAGTCCGTCTTAGAAGCTCTCGCTGCACTAAGCCTCAGTGGTTTGAATTTAGAAACTATGTAGCCGAAGAAGTAAAATGTAGCTGGATTTAATATTATTCAATGTTTCTGAATTTGGCGGAGCACTTCTTGGTAAATATTGAAATAAGATTTTTTATTTGCTTCGCAGCGGATTTATATAAAAACCTAGTAGGCTCAGACCAATTCCGGCGGCTACTCCTAATACGACGCCGATTACGCCATTAACAACAAGTCTTCTAAAAATCCCCTCTGTTTGGACTGCACCGCTTATGCGGATAGAGTTTCCGAATTGCTGACGAGTAAAGTCGGCGTGGGTCTTGCGGATTTTGTCGACCAATTCATTGTAAGCATCCTCTAACTGGCGAAGGGAATTTTCAACTTTGGCTAGGAATATCGTCTGATCGCCAGAGACAGATTCAGCAAACGATTCCATATTCTTTCGGCGCTGTAATAGTTGCTCTTTTCGGCTTTGGATACGTTTTACCTCTAAGCCCGCGTCTAATGCGCGGCGCACAAGAAAACCGTATGAGTCATTTGCCAACAAGGAATCGATGAGCCCGCGGTCTAAAACCGGAACGTTGGACGTTGGTTGGGATGCCTGAGATTTAATGCCGAGCACATAATCCCGCGACCGTTCCTGGCCCTTATCTAGAAGATCTCTCACGACTTTCTCGTCTTCAATTGCATGATGCTCCTGATTCTCCAATGTTCGCAGATAGTAATCCATTTTCAACAATGCTGTCTTGCGGTCTTTGGTTAGGCCGTTGGCGTAAATTAAGCCAAGTGTTTCATTTAATTGGAGTTCGATGAACAATTGGGCCTGCTTCTCAAGATCAGAATAGCTTAAGTTTGTCGTTCGTGAGCGAAATGATTTTATTCCGTTTGTTCCCTGTTCCTGTTGCTGTCTTAGGAATGCAATTAGATTTAGCGCTTCATAGTTTAAGGTAAGGTCATATTCGCTGTAATCTGAATGCTTGAGGCTTTCAAAGGCGTTGCCAAATGTGATGGGAGCATCGGCGTAAGTTCGTTGAAAATTTTCCCTATACACGTTAACGATATCGTTAAGAAGCAACTCACGTCGGTCATTTGGCAAAATGTTGCGGGGAAGCGTAAGTGTAATGACATACTCGTCTGGAATATAAATGGACGGTGTCTGGCCGGCCGCCCTCTGTCGGTCGCGTTCTTTAATGACTTCCGGGGGAATAATCCCCTCAATGTTTATTGCGCCTCTAATTTTACTCTGCAACGTTTCTGCTGCTTCGATGTTTTGCCGCTTTAGCGCTTCAAGGATAATCGTCGGAGCAAGGACGTCGCCAGGCTGGAATTTGGAATGATCGGGATACTCCCCATGCTCATATCCGGGAAATGAGAAAACCAGACGAGTTGAGGTTGCAACTACTTGCCATGGCCTCGCTACCAAATACCCAATAGACACGATAACAAACCCTAGCAACCCGAGGCCTATGGTTTGACTAAGCCCGCATCTCACCAGCGATAAAATATTCTTAATATCAAGTAACTCTTCGGTAGCGGAATCACCTGTGGGAACGGTGGTGGCTTCTTGGACGTGTGAGTGAGATGGGGGCATGGAAAAGTATCAACGGGCTGCAGTAACGCTACAGATGGGTATGGATCCGATTTGAGCGACAATTTTCATCCACAAAGGTGTGTCGAGATCAAAAGCTGATATTAATGATCTCAATCACAAATTAATTTTGTTGAGATTCGGTTCGATATCAATCTTGGATTCTTGTGAGTGGCTATCATTTCTTGCGATTTTATCACTATTACTTCTGATCTCGGAGGAGGCTATGGAAGCGATGTCGCAAGAGATTGCACGATGGCTTACCAAACACGTCCTAGATCACAATTGAATTTCTTTGAACTCAACTATTCCAGCCCAATTTGGTAAGGTCTTAAGAAGCGCGTTCTATAATAGCAGTTCTTGGATGCTGGTATTGATGCTGAATCTTCTCTTTACGCCCTTTCTTGTTAGGACGCTCACTCTCGAAGTATTTGGCCTGTTGGTTATTCTTAACGGTATTTTGGGCTATCTTACGATAGTCGATTTTTCCTTCCGTGATGCCCTTATTAAATACATTGCTGAGAGTTGTGCGAAAAATCAGTTGGCTGAAGCGAATGAGACTTTCAATTCTGTTTTAGTATTTCAGTTCTTGCTTGGTGTCATCTGTACAATATTTCTAGTCTATGCTGAATCTTCTGTCCTTGGATTGTTTAAAGTTTCGGCAGAGTTAAGTGGTAACGCTCACAAAAGCTACCTGATAATGTGTATAGGCTTTCCTATTTCATTGATCAGTGGGCTCTATGCAAGTTTTCCTGTAGCAATGCAACGCTTCGATGTTTCTTCATTAATTAGCACTGCCACGGGATGCGCGAATATAATTGGGTCGATAGCCATTGTTGCCTTGGGATATAATATCCCGGAGATTATGCTCTGGAATGTCGGTGTGCTAGTGGTCTCCTGTGGTGTCTACCATTTTTGGATAAAGGGAACTTATCCGTGGTACCGGTTTACCTTGGTATTAAACAAAAATATATTTAGAAGACTGTTTAGCTTTAGTGTTTTTTCCCAGTTGGCAAAAAGTGCATCGATTGTAAATGATCAACTGCTTAGAATTATTGTTGGTTCATTGGCGGGAGCGAGTGCAGTAACTTACTATTCTGTGCCGCTTCGACTAATTAACGGTTTGCAGGGGTTGATCGACAAAATTACAAGGGTAATGTTTCCGCTGGCCAGTGAGTTGGGGGCCGCGCGCGAATTCGGGGCTTTAAAGCAGAATTATTTATTTGTTGCGAAATATCTATGCGTATTAGTTACGCCTGTTTATCTGGTTATTGCTCTTTTTGCTAGGGATATTCTGAATATTTGGATGGGACCAGAGTTTGCTGACAGAAGTTGGATTGTATTGACCTTATCTACGCTTACATATTATTTTGTCTTTTGGACAATGGTGCCATCTAATATTGCTTTAGGTCTTGGGAAGGTGAAAATAAATGCCTTTTTTTCTGTGGTGGTCGGAGCCGCTAATGCAGTGTTAACATATGTGCTTTGCCATAAATATGGCATCACTGGAGCGGCGTCCGCTGTTCTTATAACGCAGGTGCAGACACCATTATTTGTAGTGCTTGTGAGTAATTATATAGAGCAAGGATTTGGGCTGCGTTTGCTGAGAGAGGCTTATTTGGCTCCATGTTTATGTGGAATTGTTATCTTTGGGGCTGGTTTGCTTTTTTTAAGTACGGTGAAAATCGCGGGATTTCGCGTGCTTTTGGGGGTATGCTTAGTTGCATGCTATTATGTGACAATTGTTGCATGTGGTATTTTACCTTTTGCTGATATTAAGCGACTAAGGACGGCGTTTAGTACATAAATAGTGTCTCGTATCGAATTTTATAGTAAACAAGACTGAATATATTAAAGAATAAAACTACAATGAATAGCTGTCCCGTATGTTGCGCCGACGGAAAATGCGAGGTGAGTGAAACCATGACGGAGGCGATGTTTTTGCGATGTGCAAATTGTGGTTTGCAATTCGTTACGCCATTACCAGCAAACATCCCAGTGTTTGTAGACTTCTCGAATGCAGCTCGAGAATTGTTTGCATCTCTTAAAGCCGGTTTAAATATCCGAACCATTCTTACTCCGTCGGAGGATATCGCTTTGCGATGGATCAAGCGTTCGGGGCGTTCCGGTAGCGCTGTACTCGAGATATGCTTTGAGTCGGGCCGATTTCTGGAGGCTCTAAAGCGGCAGGGATATGCGCCATTCGGTGTCGATCCTTTGTCCGAGCATACGGCGCTTGCGCGGGAGCACGGTTTTTGCGTTAACGAAGGGTTGGTTGACTCATGTGGGCCTGAGTGGCCGTCTACTGGTTTGGTGGTTATGCTGGAGAGCTTGGTTCGTTTTCCGGATCCTATTGCTTTTCTTAGCTCAATAAAGAGCAAGTTCCCAAGCGCGTCTCTAATAGTAAGCGTTCCTTCGCCAAATCGGTCTCTGAAGTCTCCCGGCTTTGACCGCCGCTCAGACTACCCTCCACATTATCTAACGCGTTGGACGCGCCAATCCCTTCGGATCGCGATGGAAAGAGCTGGATATAATTGCTCTGTAAAAACGGCATTTATAAATGCCAATTCACTGGATGTTCCAGCTGCCGTTCGAGCATTGGTGCGTTTAGCTTATAGGGCAATTGGGGAAGCTGAGTATTCATATATAGCTTTGGGAAAACCTAAGGCATAAGGTTAGAACAACGAACTTACATTTTATTGGTCTACTGAATGTCGCCGTGGGAAACAAAAATATATATTTTGAGGATCTAAGGCTAAAATCCATCCTCAAAGGACTTTATGCGGCATACGTCCCTTATAATTATCGACTAAGTCGGACGTTTCGGAAAACGACGTCTTTTTTATGCGATTCGGAATATTGGTCGAGGGAACGAATTCATACTCACCAATCAAAGCAGCTGAGGAAATTGGTCTTGCACGCGTATCAGCATGTGCCGTGGTATCGAAGAAAGTACGATTCGGAGCAAATCGATATTTCCAGCATTAATGGGGCGGATGATTTATGCCGGCTTCCATTCCTGAACAAGGTCGATGTGAAAAACGCTATGGAGAATGATTTTTGCGCCTCTAATTTGAAAAGAGATCGTCTGGTTAAGGTTATGTCGGGAGGGACAACAGGTTCTCCAGCCAGTTTTTATCATCTAAAGGGTTATAGCGACGGGATCTTCGATGCCTACAGGATACGTGCTTGGGAAATGAGTGGCTACCGACCTAACGCCCGGGCTCTTGATCTTACATGGGCATTTAGTGGTGCTCGGCTTCGTTTTAATCCGTACATGAATTGGCTTTCATATTCGATTTCATCGCTAGGCCCTGGCTTCTTTGAGGAGGATTTTGAGAAAATCCGAAAATTTGCACCGAAATTTATTATCGGCTACCCTTCATCGGTGACAATGTTCGCCGAATTAGTACGCGAGCAGAAAATGGGAGAACTCGCTGTAGATGGGATTATTACCGGTTCAGAAATGCTGTATTCATCTCAACATGAGATCATTTCGGAAACATTCAATTGCCGAATCTCTGAGTGGTACGGGCTATCTGAGCTCGCCGGGTTTGCCGCATTTTGTGAAACCAGCGATCACTACCATTTTTTTCCTCAAGCTGGTTGTGTTGAGCTCATTGACGATAGCGGAGCGTATATCACAAAAGAAGGGGAGGAGGGTGAAATTGTCCTAACTGGATTTCATACATATGCCACGCCATTCATTAGATATCGCACGGGTGATCGAGGTATAAGAGGCGGCGACCGCTGCGATAAATGCGGGAGGAATTACCCAATTATAAAAAAAATTATCGGAAGAGAGCAGGATTATATCTTGTCGCGAGGAAGTAAGGTTCCTCTTTCAGGCCTCAATTGTCATGCCGATATATTTCAGCATGTATGGAAATATCAATTTTATCAAGAGCGCCTCGGAGCCGTTACGCTCAGATTAGTGCCGAAGCCAACGTTCAATGAAGAAGATTTTAAAGCGATTTGCAGTCTACTAGAACAGAAACTGGGCAATAGCTTCCAATGGAATATAGTTCAGGTCGGCGACATTCAAAGTACATCGCGCGGCAAACATAAGTTTCTTGTGCAGGATTTTAAACATTGAGCGAATATTGGATACCCAATTTAAATGAAAAAAATGAAAGTTTTGATCACTGGCGGCACTGGGTTTGTGGGCAAGCGCTTTGTTAAGAATTTGACCAACATGCCATGGGAAATAGTGCTGCTTACACGCAACCGCAAAAATGTCGCGGACATTGAACGTGCCGGCATTAAGGTCTACGAAGGGGATGTGGCAGATCCCGAAATAGTTGAACGGATCGTTTCTGGCGAGCGGCGTTTTGACGGGGTTTTTCATCTCGCCGCTTCGCTCGTTTATTTTTGCGACCGAAAAGAGATTTACCGCTCCAACGTAGGTGGAACAAAAAACATGCTCCAGGTTGCTGAGAGAACAGGTGCGGAGAAGTTTGTTTATGCCAGCAGCATCGAAGCTGCCGGCGGAGTCCGCGCTCATGAAATCCCGGCGCCAACCGGTCGCAAACCGCACCCCATTAGTTCTTACGGGGCGTCAAAGGTTATCGCAGAGCAAGAGATTCGGAGAGTGGCAGAAGGAAAATTTAAAGCTGCGGTTCTCCGCATTGGCAATGTTTATGGGACAGATCATTTAAATTTTATAACTTTTATTGCCGATTCGATTCTTAATCGGACGCGAGTGTTGGAGTTTCTGCCCTATTATCGGGACCGGTATATTCACCCGGTTCACAACCAAGACGTTTCGGACGGGCTGCTGGCAGCATACAATTGTAACGAAGATTTTGTGACAGCCACCTTAGCGGGCGAATACGCTACAGTCGGTCAGATTTTTGACACCTGTGCGTCTGTGATGAATCGATCATACACTTGCCGACTGAAGAGCAAGTTGGTAGACAAGTTCTACTTAGCGATAAGACGGGAATACCACAGATACCAAGGAGGCGGCGGTGATTTTATCACATATCTAATGGCCGGTAAGCGGGGATACGTGCATAGAGCTTATTCGCTGGATGAACTGGTAAAGATTATCGGTTATACCCCCAGGTTTACGCTTAACGCTGGGATCGCTGATACCCTCGCGTGGGCACGTTCTGTTGGACAGTTAAACTATTAACATTCGCATTTTAGCCATTTAACGCCTTCAATATTGAAAGTAGGAATTATAACCACTATCAATCACAATATCGGCGATGATTTTGTTCGCGTTGGTATTGTCAGTCTTATCAATGAGCTCACTCATGGCACACGGGTCGAATTTGTGCTCATCAGCAAACACGAACCGCTTAGCGTATATCCAGTCTCGCATCCGCTTCATTGGGTCGGCCAACTGGCTGGCAAACTTCCTCGTGGACGCCGTCGCGTCGAGGCTTATAGCGAGCAACTCTTATATAAGGTAGGGAAGAACCGCTTCGATGGATGCGATATGATCGTGCAATCGGGCGCTCCCGTTATTTTCGATGGGTGTGCGGATGCGGAGTGGTCAGTTCCGATTTGGGAGCATATTGTAGGTCGACTTTCCTCAAGCGTCACCGTAATGAATTTGGCTGCTGGTACATGCTATCCTTGGGAAAATCCTCCATCAGTAGTTTCGAGTCCAGAAGATGCAGTGTTTCTGCGGAAAATATCTGGATATTGTCGATTAACAACGGTTCGTGAGCGCCTCGCGGTAAGACTCATGGCCGATGTTGGCGTCAATACTCCGATTCTACCGTGTACAGCGTTTCTATCTGCTGAGAACTTGATCAGTTCAGCCACAGAGTCATCCCCAATTTACATTAATTATATGGAAGGCGCAGGCCATTATTCCTTTGGTCAAACGGTATCAAGTTCCACTTGGGATAGAACTCTAAAGGAATTAGTGAAAAGATTGGAAAAGCGCCATGTTATTAAATTCCTTTGCCATACGAAGAAGGAGTATACTCTTGCTCAACGTGAATTCCCCGAATTTGAGGCGATCTATCCAAATTCTGTTGAGGAATATTATCGTGTTATTTCCAATGCCAAATGTGGTATTTACAATCGCCTTCACGCGTCGGTCGCACTCGGAGGTATCGGTGTCCCGTCAATTGCGATTGGCACAGATACTCGAATGCTTATGCTCGACGAGATCGGCTTGCCGTATCGGTTCGTTTCGGCGGCTAATGTTGACGAAATTGAAGATAGTGTAGAGGGCTTATTGGCGAAACGGGCTTCCGAAAAACACCGTCTTATTGAGCTGCGTGCCCGAACTAAGCGGCAATACCTCGAGTTGTTGAGGCCCTGTATCGCATCTGCATAGAAATCTTAAGAATGCTAATTTCTGGTGAGAGTGTTTAACAAAGGCCTTAACTGGTTACTTTGGCGCGTTGGCGAGTTTCTACCGAAGCGACGAAAGACTCGGGGAGTATGCGTTGTACGAAACGATCTAATCGGGGACTTTATTCTTTTCACTCCAGCGCTTCGCTCGCTTCGCGAAAAATATTGTGGGTTGCATCTGACCATCATCGTAAAAGTGCAGGTAGCCGAGCTACTTAGGGCCTGTCCTTATGTGGATGAAGTTATGATCTTGGACGACCGTAAATTCAGGCGCCAGCCATTGTACCGCATGCGTTTCCTGATACGCATATACGCAAAGAGCTTTGGGACGCTGTTATACACATGCTACTCACGCAACACCGTCGGGGATATGATTTCATTGTGGGCGGCTGCTCCTGTTAGTATTGGATGGGATACTAATTGTCATCATATGAGTTTGGCGGAGAATGTTCGAGGGAACAAATTCTACACACAATTAGTTGAGGGGACGTTTGGTTCAAATGTTCATGAGACTGTGCGCAACGCAGCATTTCTCGAGGCTATAGGATTTCGCGGGGATGTTGTGTCGGTCAAAACGGAAGTCTGGCCTGATAAGAACGCGGAGGCGAGCGCATCCCACATGCTGATGACGCACGGCCTCCAGAACAAAAAACTGATCGCTATGTTACCTGGAGCATCCTTTCCTCTTAAGAATTGGGGGAAGAGCAATTATCTTGAGCTAACTCACGCGCTCCTCACGCGTGGTTTAGCTGGTCTTGTCGTGGTCGTATGTGGGCAAGACGGTGATGGGTTTGACCTAAGTTGCTTGGATCCGGATATAGCTAACAAGGTCGTCGATTTGACTGGAAAGACAGGTCTCACGGAACTAGCAGTTCTTTTAGGCAATTCGGTATTGGTGGTCGGTAATGATACCGGTACGATGCATTTGGCTATTGCGATGAGAGCTCGCACTGTCTGTGTTGTCGGAGGCGGTCATTTCGGTCGCTTTGTGCCATATGGGATTCCAGATCGCAATATATTCATGACTCACCAGCTTCCGTGCTATAACTGCAATTGGAATTGCATCTATGATCATGCTGTTTGCATTTCGAATATATCGGTAAAGGACGTTGTAGAGGTTTGCAGAAAATTGCTGCAGTAATCGATGGCCCTCAAGCATGTCATATTTTTAGTAATCTTACTCTGTCACACCTTCTTACTCGAAGACAGATATGGTTACCTCGCGTCCGAGCCGTCGGTTCTCTATGTTCAAATATGGGGCTTGAGTGCCGTCACGGCATTATATGGTCTGCTTTACCTTGCACTTTCGCCTCAAAATAAAATTAGTGATCCTGATCGCGATACAAAAAGGCTTGGAATTATATTGGTCGCGACTTTAGCAGTCACTCTCGTTTTTTCGTTAATCACAGGCGGACTAACGCAGGGGGAAGGTACTGGGCTCATGGAAATTCGAGCCTCGGTCATTTTGGTTTTCATGTACTTTACATTCAGAAGGTATTTGAACAAGGCTCAGATTGAACCGTTTGTGGAAGTTTTTTATCAACTTTCGCTCCTATCAGCGGCCGTATTCCTTTTCATTTATCTGGGAAGATTTGATATTATGGTGTCGGCCGTGGATCAATATGGTCGTTCAACAGCATTTGAGGGAGGATTTCTTTTCATATGGAGCATATTCTTCTGCTATGCTTTGGCTAATACTATATTGAGAAGAAAACCTCTTTATAATACATTATCGTGTGTGCTTCTAGGATTTACCGTTTTTCTTTCGTTTAGGCGATCTTTCGCTTTGCTATTGATCGGCAGCGCCTTTATAATGTTTTTTGTTCTCCCTTCTTCGTCTCTGCGACAGAGTTTAAGCCGAAAGGCCAAACTAGCATTATGTGTTGCCCTTGTCGGTGCTTTGGTCATGTGGCGTCAACCGGAGTTGGTTAGCAGAATCAACCCGGCAGATTTTTTTCGGAAGGGCAGTGAAGCTTACGCAAAAAGCTATTCAAGTAATGTGGGTCACATGGCAGACCTCAAGGTGGGGCTAGAGCTAGTGAGAAAAAATCCCATCTTTGGGCTCGGTTTTGGAATTCCAATACGAGGTACAAATGACGAAACAATAGCATCGTCTCTTTTGCATTCTCAGGTGTTGCATTTCTGGGTGCGAATGGGATTCCTGGGAGTTTGTTTAATTCACTGCTTCTATTACATAATGCTTAAGCGTGCGTATGTCGTGATTAAAAAAAGCGACAACGCATTTAATAAGGCATTTGGATTAGCTGTGTATGCGTTTTTCTTTTCCCATTATTTGCTCTCAGTTATTGCACCACCTTTTTATATAAGCCAAAAGATGCAATTCATTTTTATGCTTCTAATGGTCATAACTGAAATATTGTACCAACAGGTTGGGGAAAGATCGTCCCGATTGATTGTAAAAATAAAACTCATATTGCGATCCAAAGTGTTAACTTCCTAGAGGATTTTATTGAAGCCACTTAATAATACGTCGTTTTACGATGGATTGGTTTATAAGAGTAACTGAACACTGGGACAAGAGGACGAGTTCTAAAGCGTCGTCGTATGATTGCCGGTAACTTACAAAAGATTTGCTCACTCGCAAAATTTCGCTGGTTCGAACGGAGTATCAACTCTGGCACTCGTGCTAACCATAGTGAAATGCTTCGGTGGGCGTTTGACATCGCCGAAGAGGAGAAGCGGTCGCACTCCCGAGAGAGCGTCGACATTAGTTTTGAACCCGTTGTTGCCCAAGGGCTAGTTTTGGCCAACAACGCTAGGCGTGCTTATGAGGGAAAATATTCTGCGAATAGTGAAGGATTAAGAGTTCTTATTCATCTTCCGCCTTCGGAGCATTCCGCCGGCGGATATTCGCTTTTTAGAAACCTAGCTCAAAGCCTGAGCTTCATTGGAATTCCTACTCAGTGTTTCGCTTGGCGTGAATCTATTGAGGACCATCTCCGAGTTTTCGCACCTACGGTTTTGATTTCGAGCGATGCTTCTAGCTATCTCAATCGAATCCACTGGGGAGCCGTAGATGAATACCGAAAATCAAACACACTAAAGTTAGGCCTTACTGCGTCACTGGAGGAGTATGGCAACACGCCTTTGTCGGAACGGTTGAAATGGGCTGAAAAGCATGGGGTCAATTTTTATTATAGTTTTAAAGCACCTGAGTATTTGATTACCAGGGGCGAGTATCGCCCTTATTTTGAAGCTGGATACAAGATTCTTAGTGTTGAATTTGGGGCTAATCCGCTGTTGTACCATCCGGTAGCCGGAATAAAAAAAGATCTCGATTTTGTTTTTCTCGCCTCAAGCAATGGCGACAAACGCCAGCGCTACTACAGCTATTTGAATAATATCTTTAGATGTAATGTTGGCTTGATTGATGGACCCGGATGGTCCGGCATAAAACTCTTTGCCCCTCCCGATATTCATCGATTTCTTTATGCGCGAGCTAAAGTAGGAATTAATCTGCATATAGACAACAGTCTTGACTGGCCAAGCGAGCTAAACGAGCGAACGTACATTTTAGCTGCGTGCGGAGTTCCTCAACTGATTGATGACGCAAAACTACTTCCGTATAGGTTTAGCCACGATGCTATGTTTGTAGCGAAGACGCCCGACGAGTACACCGCCTTGTTTCATGAGATCATTGCAAGGCCTGATTTAGCTCAAAAACGTGCGATGAAAGCCCTCCGGGAAGTTTTCGAAAAACATACGACCTTCCATCGCGCTGAAAAATTTGCTCTAGATCTCCAAAAACTAGTTCTTTCACGGTGATGCCCAGTTCAATAAAATCAGACGATATAAAGATGCCCTTAGCGCTCCCAAATCCTTTGGTGGCCGTTGTTACACCGATTTTCAATCGAGTTGGTAATCTGAAGAGGTTTCTAACCGCATTTGCGCAAGTTAACTACAGCAATTATAAAATGGTCGTAGTCGACGATGGTTCTACTGATGGATCAGCCGAATACATAAAAGCCAATTACCCAGATATTGTTCTGCTACATGGGGATGGCTCCCAATGGTGGGCTGGTGCGACAAACATAGGCATGAAGTGGGCACTAGCGAATAATTACGACTATGTTTTAACGTACAATGACGATCAGGTTTGTTCACCCGATTTCTTGAGTACGCTACTTCAAAATACGCTGACGTACCCATCCGCGATTTTATCGCCGCAAATCTGTTACCTTCATGATCCGAAGCTCCTCGTATCGGGAGGCATACGCATTGATCCACATACCCGTCGTACCTTTGGCGTGCTAAATGAAACCTATGCGGATAGTTCTTTGCCGCCGTACCAGGTCGACTGTGTTCCCGGATATGCCATGTTGATACCCATAGCAGTGATCAAGCGTATTGGTCTCTTCGACAACGCTCGATTTCCTCAAATCTACATGGAACTCGATTTCTGCCTCCGTGCCCAAAAACGAGGGATTTGCACCATGGTTATTCCTCAAAGCGTTGTATGGAATGACCGCAGTGATAAAATAAAAGATCCTGTTGCGGGACAAAATCCATTCAAAAAGCTTGTTTGGTACGTCTCTTGCCCTAAATCGTATCTACACTTTGGTCAAAATATGAACTTATCATTATTGCTGTATAGTTGCGGTACTCGCTTGGTGAGATTTTATAATTTTATTTTATTTTGGATGACCTACCTTGTAAAGCTCTTGGGTCTATCGATATTCTCCAAATCTTGCGCGCGCCGAATAAAAACAGTGCTAGCGCTTAACGTCGACAAATGGGCCTAATGAACGGGAAGGACCTAATTAAAAGGAGCAGGCTTTTTACAACGATATACCGGTTCTTGGATGAGGCGGTTGATATCAAGAAGCTCGTCTATCTTCTGCCCAACGGTATTTACTACGTTTGGTCTTTAGTTAAATACCGACGGGCGTTGAAAAATAGGGAAAAAACAGGGTTTGAATGGTATCCACAAATTCACGATAGGACAGCGACCACAAAAGTAGATCCGCATTATTTTTACCAAGGATATTGGGCTTTTGAGAGAATTCTTTCCCGGAAACCAGAGGAGCACTACGATGTTGGATCTCAAATTGACTTTGTCCGTTATCTCTCCGCAGTAATTCGAGTCATCTTCATTGACATTCGGCCAATCGAGTTGCCGTTGCCTAATCTCAAGTGTGTTAACGGATCGATCTTGTCCACGGGATACCCTGACAACTCGGTATCGTCCATTTCATCGCTCCATGTTATCGAGCATATCGGCCTTGGCCGATATGGTGATCCCATCGATCCGGATGGATCTGCGAAAGCAGCTCGCGAAATGATGCGTATGCTAGCTCCAGGCGGTCGGTTATATATTTCGACTCCGGTGGGGCGCCCACGAGTCTGCTTTAATGCTCATCTTATTCGAACTCCGCAGCAAGTCGTCGATCTGTTTGCGCCGTTAGAGCTCGTGGAATTTTCGATCGTGGGTGACGATAGAAGGTTTATCGAAAACGCGGATATAACCAAATACGATAATAGTGCGTACGCTTGCGGAATGTTCGTATTCACGAAGTCCGGAAAATGTTCGTTAATCTGATAGGGAATCACCGCGATGGTTTCACGACGTATATTTTTAGTGATTCCCGATGCTGGCACTGTTGCGAGCTCGGTCAAAAGTTTCATCTGGAAAAATAACCTCTATAGTCCACTCCGAGAGATGGGGAATGAGGTAGTATTGCTGGATTTCCCTTATGATGAATTCTTCCTTCACGCGGAGAGCGATCGGTGGCTAAAAAAACATAGGACGGCTTTTACGGAAAAACTATGGGAGCTATTCGATACCCACGATCGTCGGGCTCCTTTCGATTTTTGTTTCTTCTACCTGTGCGACGGATTTGTAGACATTGCGGTGTTGCGCGCGATTCGAGCCCGAGGAGTTCCTATTTTAAATTACAGCTGCAATAATATTCACCAATTTCATTTGGTGAGAAACTTAACCCAACAAGTGGATTGCAGCGTCTATGCCGAGCTGCATGCCGGAAAAAAATTTGTGGCTTTGGGAGTTCCGGCGGTGCATATGCAAATGGCGGCAAATCCGGAATTCTATAAACCAGCTGAAGCCCCTTACCAGTTTGACACTTCCTTCGTGGGCCAGCGCTATGCCGATCGCGGTCGGATTGTTGCGTCTCTCGTACGTGCGAACATTAACGTCCAAGCATTCGGCCCTCGCTGGTCGAACGACGGTGAAATGGTAGGAAATGTCAGTTTTTCCGATCGTATGGACAAACTCCTGACCTTGCTGAGGAAGAATGGCGGTTCCTATGTAATAAAACTTATCGCCCAGAAATTGAAAAAGCAGGAATCCGATAGAGAAGAGGACGCCATTCTCGACGGGCATGTGAACGGCATCGTCGACGACGCGAAAATGATCGAAATCTTCGGCCATAGCCGAGTGAACCTTGGCTTTGCGACCGTTTACGCGGGGGGGCACGAGGGCGGCGAGGAACTTTACCACCTGCGCTTAAGAGACTTCGAAATACCGATGTCGGGAGGGTTCTATCTCACGCGATATACCCACGAGCTTGAGACCTATTTCAAGATAGGTGAAGAAATTGAATGCTACAAAACGACAGACGAGCTGATAGACAAATGTCGTTTTTATCTGAAAAACGAAGGCAAGCGAGACTCGATTCGGCGAGCGGGCCTCTTGCGAAGCCGTACCTGCCACACTTGGAAAAATCGCTTCAACCAACTGTTCGCGGATCCGCTCGTAGCAGGTCTAATCAACGCCAGGAGGCGTGGATAGGGTGAGCACAGCCTCAACCTCAATTGTGTCCGTGCTGATGTGTGTCTATAACGACCCGCGGTTTGTCGGACATGCCATTGAGAGTATTTTAACCCAATCGTTCGAGGATTTTGAGTTTGTTATCGTTGATGACGGTTCAACCGACACAACACCGTCCATCTTGGAGAAATATGCCTTTCAGGACTCCCGCATAAGAATATTCAGGCAGCCGAACGCGGGCACTACGGCTGCGGCAAACTATGGGTTATCGCTTGTGCGGGGGAAATATGTAGCTCGGATTGATTCTGATGATATCTCATATCCACACCGTTTGGCCACTGAGGTGCAGTTTCTTGAGCAAAATCCCGATGTTGCATTGGTGGGAGGAGGGGCTCATATCATCGATTTCGAGGGCCGAATCGTAGGCCTGCGCAACATTGTAACTTCCCGGCCAGAACGTACGCTATGGCATCGATGCATCTATCAGCAAAGTGACGTAATGTTTCGTACTGAAATAGTAAGCAAGCTGGGTGGGTATAGAGAAAAGTTCCGAAACGCTCAAGACTACGATCTGTGGCTTCGCATCAGTGAAACCGCGCAAATTGCAAAGCTCGATGTGATTCTTGGGCAGTGGCGTTTAAATGGAGGTGGGTACACACTGTCTCGGCGGATTGAACAGAAAAATGAAGTTTGTTTAATAAAGCGTTTTGCATATCGACGACGAAAATCGAATCCAGACCAATATGAAAATTATCATCCTCCAGCTCTTCCAAAGCATAGAATATCAATGGACCGTTTAGATTATGATTTAACGGTCGTTGCTGTGCTCATCCAATCTATGCGTTTGCGTGAGGCAAGAAATCGGCTGCTCTCAGTCTTGCAGGAGCGCCGGTCAAAAAAGATATACGTGCTTTTAGCTATTACATATACCCCGAGTTGGAGCATTTTCCTCGTCTTTAAGGTTAGGGATATTTATCTGAATCTATTCGCTTAACTTATGACGTCGCTGTTAGTTATACTCGAAGCCACGCTAGGCGGGACGCGCAGGCATGTCGTAGATCTTCTTAGTTCATTGGATGCGACGGCGTATAATATAACATTTATTTATTCTTCGGATCGTGCAGACAAGGCGTTTTCTACGGCGCTTAAAAAACTCTACGATCGCGGCATCAGATTGCAAGATGTGAGGATGGATAGAAAAATAGATTTAATATCTGACATACGTGCACTGATCAAAATAATCGCTCTAATAAGAGAAATCAGGCCGACGATTATTCATGTTCATGGCGCTAAAGCAGGCGCGCTCGGTCGGGTTGCGGCTGTATTATGTGGTATCAACGAGATCGTTTACACGCCGCATGGAGGTGCTTTTCACAAATTCGCTAGCTTGGGAGGCAAACTATATTTAGGAGTGGAAAGATTTCTTTATTTGCTTTGCGATACTCGTTATATAGGTGTCTCCAGGCATTCTTGTAAGCAAATTATAGACAGTTTGGGGCTTCCTCCTAGTAAAGTGTGTTTAATTTACAATGGAATCGATCCTCCGTCTTCATCGCCAAATACAATGGCTGAAGTAATAAATATCGCGGATAAAAAATTATTCAATATATTATATCCAGCTATGTTTCTTGAAGCTAAAGGCCATGTTCCTTTTATTGAAAAAATTTATCAATCGAAGACGAAAATCGATCCTCGGATTAGAATAATACTGGCAGGCGACGGACACCTTAGAAGGAAGATAGAGGACACAATCCGTGTCTGCGGACTGGAATCACAAATTATAATGCTGGGTTTTATCGATAATATGGGCCCTTTGTATGAAAAATGTCATATGGTCGTGCTTCCCTCTAAAGACGAAGCGTTTGGTTATGTCGTTCTAGAAGCGATGTACTACGGGAAGCTAATTGTTGCATCAAAAGTTGGTGGAATAAGAGAAATAATTAGACACGAAGAGAATGGGTTGTTTCTGGACGTAGATGGCCCGGGCGATTTAGCTGTGACTTTAAATAGTTATGCGAATAATAGTGAATTACTAAATGTGATTGCGGAAAATGGTAAAATATTTGTGCGAAAATATTTTAGCCTGGCTAAGATGGTTGAAAATACTTTTAGATTATATGCGGCTAGTGAATCACAATGTATTTATTAGTGATAATGGCATCGGAGCTAGAACGAAAGATATTTAACTGCTTCCGCCTCGCTTGCTTGGAGATGCCAAAGAAATGCGCTGCGCATCAGCCGACCTTTGAGTTGAGATTTATCCTAGTGAGTTTGCGCCGCTTTCTGGTGGAGTACTCGTGTGCTTGAGGTTGCCTCATTAATAGCCGACTCGGTAATTTATGCGCGTAGTCGGCTGAACTTATTCGGTTTATGTTACATGGCCGTGGTTTTGCCCTGCGAGCACGAGACGGTGCTTTCAGATCTACGGCTGAGCGGGCTCGGTGATTTTACTGATGTCGGTTTAGAGCAGAATACGGCGGTCGATTTCGGGGCTCGTCACTCTTCTTTTGTTGTGAATGACGTCTGTTTCTTCCTTGATCCCTCCGGCTCTTTGCCGGTATCACTTGGCTTTAACGAGTCTAGTCATTTCCCCGTTGATTGCGCCCCGACAATCCGAAGCGTTCTTCACATTTTAAATAGTAACAATAACTCGTTTTAAATTAGCCCTCTGATGAGGGTGGAGTAACAGCACAAACGTAATGCAACGATATCAGCAGCTTCGAATTCGCTTAAGCAAGGTAAGTGATACAGGGCTTTTTTGTGTGGCATTGACGATCGCATATTATGTCCGATCAAAATTTCCTTTGAGTTTATTTACGAGTGTTGAATCTTTTTCAACTTACTGGTCACTTTATTTGATAGTTGCGATTTTATCTCCGATTGTATTAGCGACCCAGGGATTTTACAATCGCCCTCTTTTATCCGCACGAATTACCACAGTATTTACACTCCTAAAGGGGTGCACATTGCTGGTGATTTCGATTATTTTGGCGATGTTTTTGTTGAAATTACAGTTCGCGCGAGCGGTGGTTATTTTATTTGGATTTATAGGTTTCGTTTTGATATTAATAAAAGAAGAGTTATTGCGTAAAAATTATCGAAATAAATTTACCAGAGAACAGTTTTCACGTCGCATCGTGCTTGTTGGGAACCGCGAAGGAATGGAGTCAATCTGCGCACAGATAAAGGACATGTCGTATGGTCTGGTGGAAGTTATCGACATATTCGACTTGGAGTCGAAACCTCTCTCGGAATTGATCGATTGTTTGCATCTGCACTCGATCAACACCGTTGTATTTAGAGTCCCCGTGCATCAGTTATCTCTCGCTCAAAAGGCTATCTGTATTTGCGAAAAGGAGGGAGTGGAGGCTCTTTTAATAGCGGACTTCTTCGAACTCCAGATTTCAACCGTAACTTTCGATCATTTTTGCGGAAATCCTGTTTTGGTTTATAACTCTGTTCCGGCTAGCGATTGGCGTTTTGTGACCAAGCGTATTGTCGATGTAATTGGTTCTGGTGTATTGCTGTTGCTGACTATGCCGCTATTCCTGATCGTTACGGCAATAATACGGCTATCATCCCCTGGCCCTGCATTTTTTCGACAAGAAAGGGCTGGTACTAATGGGCGACCGTTTATCATGTATAAATTTCGATCCATGACTGCGGATGCCGAAGAAAGGAAAAAAGAGCTTTACGTGCGCAATGAAATGTCCGGGCCGGTTTTTAAGGTAACAAACGACCCACGAGTGACATTAATTGGTCGGTTTCTTCGACGCTATAGTATCGATGAATTTCCACAGCTAATTAATGTTCTTCGTGGTGAAATGAGCTTGGTTGGGCCCCGGCCGCTGCCGTTGGACGAAGTGCTACGATTTGATAATAGCTCTTACCGACGTCGCTTAAGCGTTAAGCCTGGGTTAACTTGCTTGTGGCAAATAAAGGGTCGCAATAGTATTACTGATTTTAGGGAGTGGGTTCGATTGGATCTTCAGTATATTGATAATTGGTCTTTATGGCTGGATTTTAAAATTCTCTGCCTAACGCCACAAGTGGTCCTTTGGGGCCATGGAGCGAAATAGAATTCTCCGACTAGGCGAGAAGGGAAGGGTGCCTGAAGATAGGCGATGTCAACAGGTTCATTAACGGCTAGGAAAGAATACACCGGGTAAAGGGTACAGTAAACAGATGTAGTCTCTAATCAGGCCCAGAGCGCCGTATGAGTTATAAACCATGTTTTTTCTGATAACTCCCATGGAGCTCAGAATGGTTCACGGGCCGTATGCTTTGTCGAATTACTAACACCACATTTGCATGCTAGGCATCGCAGATCTTATGATCCCTTGGAGATCAAAATACCAATTCCCGCGGCTATAACTGCAATTGCGGTACATACCGCATCACTTCGTTGTCTCTATACGGGAGCGTTCCTATCCGCAACTGGCCTTTGGCTTTCCATTCTTTCCACCAGTATTCGGCAAAGGCACGCACGGTTTGAGGCCTTCCGGTTCCAACATTTTCGATTAGCGGTCTGGCAGCAACCAGATCTGCTCTATCTATTGCATGCGCGAAATAAGCGGCGACGTCTTCGACGGGAATAAAATCCCTAACCTGCTCGCCCGGGCTCATGTCGAGGTCAGAACCACTTAGCGCCTTTGCGCGGAGCGACGGCCATAATCGCGTTTCCAGTTCACCTTCTCCGTACACTTGGAAAATCCGACCTATCAACATCTCGACTTTAATTTCGCGCGCGAGTCCTGCGAACGCGATCGAGGCGGCCGCCTTTGAGATCGGATAAGTCTGGGTTGGCTCGAGCGGAGCGGTAACGGGGATAAACTCATACCGCTCTCCAGACTTTCCATATTCGAAGCCGGTTCCCGCCACGATAAAGCGCTTTATTCCTGCGCGGGCGGCCTTTTCAAAGAGCTTGGCTGGCTCATAGACGTTCCACCGCAGGCATTCGCTCAAGCAATCATACGGCACATTCGCTGAATGGGCAGCGAGGTGAACTAGCACGTTGTGCCCTTGTAGATCACTTTCGGAGATTTCTGGGATGGGTTTGCCTAACCAACTGGATGGGGAGCTTAGTGGAATTCGTACGTTGCTTTCCTTTCTGTAAAGCGCGGTTACAGTATGGCCAGCAGCTATTGCTCGACGGATGAAATGGTTTCCAATGAACCCGGTGCCTCCTGTGACAAAAATTTCCATGTGAAAACGTCACTTTGCAGTGAATTAGAAAACTGTCTGGTAGTCTTTAAGACTAGCGAATCCTTTGTCGCGATCTGAAATGATGGGAGCGTTTACAGGCCACGCATAACCAAAACTATTCCAGCGAATCCCTGTGTCATTTTCGGGGGCGTACATTGCCGAGCATTTGTATTCGAGTGTTGTCTGGTCCTCCAGGGAAAGGAAGCCATGTGCAAATCCCTTTGGAACGTAGAGTACGTGCCGGTTTTCTGCATTGAGGTAATGGACTGAGAATTTCCCGTAGGAAGCCCCTCTACGTAGATCTATAATAATATCAAGGACAGCACCCGAAGTACAATAGACTACTTTATCTACGCCGTGGGGCGGTGTCTGAAAGTGCATCCCACGGATGACATTTTTTTTTGAAACCGTAAAGAATTCCTCAGCCGGTACAAAAGGTATGTTGAGGGAAGAAAAACTGTCTGCGTGAAAAGTCTTCACGAATATCCCTCGGGTATCTTCATGTACCTGGGCCTGCAAAAGATATGCGCCAGGAAGAACTTCGGCTACAATATGCATGGAGTTAATATAGTGAGGAGCGTGTTGGATCGTCAGATTTGATAATATGCACCATTTGGACCGTACAGGTCTCGGCAGAGCCATAGTGGAGGTCTTGCATGTAGTGAAAGAGTTTTGAAAAGCGATAAAGAACTATCCGTTTTGGCGTGCGTATTTCAGCGCTTAAGATTCAAAAGACGATGCGCCTGAGGTGAATAGGCTCAGTAGCTCTAACCGGTCTTCAAACGATCGAGCACAGTGCGCCTACGAGAGTGCGGACTGACCCCGTCAGATCGGCCCCTAAAACGTTGGGAGCGATTTTCCCAGCTTTTTGCATATCGTCGCCGAATATTGTTCAAAGACACGGTAAAACACTGAGGCCACCAATATTAGTAACGGAGTCACGATAGCAAAGGTAATGAAAAGGGACGGAGGGTGTCGTGCCAGGTACTTCAAAACAAAGATAGTAACTGGCATGCGGACCAAATAGACGGAATACGAGATACGGCCGACAAACATGATGGCTTGATGGATCGGTCGATAGATTGGCAATTGTATTAGCCAATCCTTGGCCATCGCGTCCCTAATAATCAACGTTAACAGGAAATAGACTCCGACTAGAATCAAGCGAAAGTTGATACGCATAAACCCAAGAACGGTTTTCGTGAAAAATGGACGCCTGTGATCGAGAAGAAACTCGGTCGCAGGCTTACACAGGAGGAAGGTCAGACGCAGCCGGTCGTCGCCTACCGCCTGTTGGCGAGTGACACCGTGGAACAAAAAATTCGGGCCTTGCAGCGCGAAAAGGCGGCGCTTGCCTCTGCCGTGGTGCAGGAAGAAACGCTGGCGCAAGTCATGGACTTGGAAACGCTGCGGCAGGTTTTGTTGTGACGGAGACAAGATCGGAACGGACCTATCGCGGAAATGCGGAAGAACGGAAGCGCTGAATTCCGGGCGCCCGGATTTTCAAAATCGCCCCTCATTCTCCGTTCATCCTAAATTCCGCAGGCATAGTTGAACCACAGAGGCACAGAGCCAACTCTTTAAGAATTAAAATATACCGTGCGAAGCTTCGCCTGCGGGTGAAATCATTTTCCAAAGCTCACATTGAATTTCCCTCTGTGTGCTCTGTGCCTCTGTGGTTCAACTGCGGTTTTTAATTTCGTCGGTTTCTCAGATAGTTCCGCGTTTTTGCGATTGTTTTTTGTCCCAAGGTCAAACTCAATGCTTCTTCAGCCACAAACTAGTACAAGGAGCACATAGGATGAGGTCGTTTTTTTGCGATCTTTGTGATCTTTTGTGGCTAAAATTTGGATCAGCCGGCTTTGGCGGTGAAATGGTAAATCGTGTTGAAGATTAGCTCTACGTTCCTGGAGACTCGGATGCGGACTTTGATTTTGCCGGTGAGGTGATCCTGAGGGTTCGGGTAGGCTTTGCCGGTAATGATGCGCTCTTTGTTGGCGTCGTTTATAGCGTGGCCGGTGAACTCGCACGGGCTTCCTTCGAGTATTTTTGTCAGCGTTTCCGGAGGAAGATTGATGGAAACTCGGCCCGTTTCGTTGTAGAACAAAAAAGGAATGACTTTTACCTGATAAGTGGAGTCGTAGGTTGTCTCGCCCTTAACAAAGAGGGCGGGTTTCAGCGCGACTGAACCGAGGTAAATCGAGGTGGTGGCAGGGTCCACCGCGATTTGATCTATGCGTGAATCGGTTTCAGCAGCGGCCGTATCGGCGTGAGTCGGTGAAATGAGGAGAAAAAGCGCCCAGCCCCACGTGGCTAAACGAGTGAAAGTCATCCGTAGGACGGTGACGATGCGTTGCTGCGCTTCAATCTCAGATTCATTGCAGAGGGTTATCCACGAATTGCACGAATCGACACGAATAAAGTGTGGGTCAGATCTCGCGAAGCTACCGGTCTGAGCGTTCAAGGCGCTGAACCGATGCATATTTTTTGAACAGAAGTTAAGGGAGAAGGGAGCGGAAGGCGTGTGCAGAATGACAGGTCCCAGCAGCTACGCGTCAACGCGGTTCTCTGTGTCCACTAAGTCGAGGCAATCTCAAACCTTCTACAACCCGGCCAGGCGCCACAGTTCGTTGGGTTACCTCTCCCCTGTGGCCTTCGAAAAACAACCCACACACTAAACAACATCAAAGCCGGCTAAAGTAATGTCCATTTTTTCGAGGCAAGCCCACTAACTTGTCTGTCTCCCTTGCCTCCTGTTAAACCGCCTTGGCGCATCTTTCGCATTGCGGGCTAGGAAATGCCACATGAGGCTGCGAGGGTTATGGCTAAGAAATCCCAAGCAACGTGGGGCGGGCGGTTTGCCGCCGGTCCTGCCGAATTAATGCTCCAGTTTAGCGAGTCGGTTTCGTTCGACCGCCGGCTCGCCTTGTTCGATATCGCAGGGAGCAAGGCTCACTCTGCGATGCTCGCGCACGTCGGGCTCATTACGGCCAAGGAGCGCGACGCGATTCATTCAGGACTCGACGAGATCGCTGAGGAAATCAAGGCAGGGAAATTTACCTGGGATACCAAGCTCGAAGATGTTCATATGAACATTGAGCAGGCGCTGACCAAGCGCGAGCCGGCAGCAGCCAAGCTTCACACTGCGCGGAGCCGGAACGATCAGGTGGCTACGGATATGCGGCTTTTCTTTAAGCATGCTTGTGCCGATCTGGATAGCCGTTTGGCCGAGCTTCAGAAAACGATTTTGACGGTGGCCGAACGGTTTCAAACGGTTTTGATTCCCGGTTATACCCATCTTCAACGGGCTCAGCCGGTTTATCTCGCCCACCATCTCTTCACTTATCTTGAAATGTTTCAACGCGATCGTGAGCGGTTCGCGCTGGCCGGTAAACATGCGAACATTTGTCCGCTAGGATCGGGCGCGATCGCTGGAACGACGTTGCCAATCGATCGCGAATTTACCGCGAAGGAGCTGGGCTTCGTCGATGAAAAGGGGCGTCCGCAGGTGACCCAAAACAGCATGGATGCGGTGAGTGATCGCGACTTGTTCATCGAGTTCGCATCGGCGTGTGCCCTTACAGGCGTGCATTTTTCACGAGTTGCCGAAGACTTTATTCTTTGGAGCAGTCAGGAATTCAAATTCGTAGATCTTCCCGATACGTTCTGCACCGGTTCCTCGCTGATGCCGCAGAAAAAGAATCCTGATTCGATGGAGCTTTTGCGCGGAAAATCCGCTCGATTGCAGGGCAATTTGCATACGTTGCTGACGCTCGTGAAGGGCCTTCCGCTCACCTACAATCGCGATTTGCAGGAGGACAAACCTCCGGTTTTCGATAGCTTCGACCAGACGGCGATGTGTGCCGATGTTCTGGCGGGTACCATCGCAGGCTTGACAGTGAATGCGGCGCGCTGTGCCGAGGCTGTGAGCGACCCCGCCTTGTTGGCGACCGATTTAGCGGACTATTTGGTTTTGAAGGGTGTGCCGTTTCGTGAAGCGCATCATGCCGTGGGTGCGGTGGTGAAATGTGCCGAGAAGAGTGCAGTCCCGCTGAATCAACTTTCCATCGACGAAGTGCAGCAAGTCCACCCGGCTTTCGGTTTGGATTGGGTCGAGGTTTTCGATCTGGAGCGCGCGATGAAGAAACGCACGGGGACCGGAATGCCGGGACCGACGCAGATCAAGAAGCAGTTCGGCCGTTGGAAAAAACTTCTCAACTGAGGCAATCCGATCGCGGAAATACGGCCAAATTAACCAAAGAGGCACGAAGGCACAGAGGTGCTGCACATCATTTGATTTAGAAGAAGCAAAGGAGTGAGTAACGCAGTTCAATTAATGAGCATTCCGTGGCTTGAGATTAAATCTATAGGGTCTTTTTTACTCGCTCGTCCTTCGTGTCTCTGTGCCTCTGTGGTTAATCCGTGAGTTTTTGCGATTACCATCTGCCATGACTGCCATCAGAATTTTACCAGACCGAGTCGCCAATCAGATCGCCGCGGGCGAGGTGATTGAGCGGCCGGCGGCGGTCGTGAAGGAGTTGGTCGAAAACAGCCTGGATGCCGGAGCTACTCAAATTGAAGTCGAGTTTCGCCATGGCGGACGGAGTTTAATCCGCATCGAGGATAATGGGGGAGGGATGTCCCGGGACGACGCGCTGCTTTCTCTGGAGCGCCACGCGACGAGCAAATTGTTGGAAGCCGCCGATCTCGATCGCTTGGGAACGTTCGGTTTTCGCGGAGAGGCGCTACCCTCGATCGCGAGCGTGTCGCGCTTTGAGATGCAAACGCGACCGAGCGACAGCGATGAGGGATCGGAGGTATTGATCAATGGAGGCAAGTTTGTGCATGTGCGGGACTGCGGGCGTCCAAAGGGCACGCGCATCATTGTTTCGCATCTTTTCAATTCCGTGCCAGCGCGGCGAAAGTTTCTGAAGTCCGACACAACAGAAAGCGCGCACATCATCCATTGCGTGCGACTGTATGCGCTGGCTTGTCCGCAGACCGCTTTTACCTTGATTGAAGACGACCGGGTGATCTTTCGCTCGCCGCAATGTGCGACGTTGGAAGAACGCGTGGCGGAAATTTTTGGACGACAGATGGCCGAGGGGCTGTTGGCTTTGGAAACGGTTGAACCGGGGTTGCGGCTCAGTGGATTGATCGGCAAGCCGGCGGTAAGTCGTGCGACGCGACACGAGATGATCACGTTCATCAATCGTCGTCCGGTTGACAGCCGCACACTCAACTATGCGCTGATCGAAAGTTTTCACGATGCGATCCCGAAGGGACGTTACCCCGTTGCCGTGCTTTTTCTTGAACTCGATCCGGCATCGGTCGACGTGAATGTACACCCTGCCAAGCGCGAGGTGCGTTTTCGTGACGAGAGCCGGGTGAGAGGTTTTGTCATTCGCGCAGTGCTTGACCGATTGCGAAACGCGAGTGCGTCTTCTCTGCCCCCTGATCCAGTTTCTACCAGCGACGCAGTTCCGATCTCACCGGGCGAGATTCGTCCAATAACGTCTGCGACCGTCCCGACTGTCGATGCATCGCGAGAATCGCGAATCGCGGCGCCTTTCCCTGTCTACAGACCTGCGTTACCTCTCGCGTCGCCGCCTTCCGCGCCCATCGCGTTTCCGAATTCGACTGTTGCTCCACCGCAGGCTGCTGCGACACCTCCGTCGCGGCCTGCACGGTCAAACTGGCGCTATCTGGGACTTATACATGCGACTTACGCTCTCTTTGAAACGGATGCAGGGTTGGGCTTGCTGGACCGTCGAGCGGCATTGGAGCGAATTTGGTTTGAGCGTTTAGATGAGCAATATCGTACGGGTACTCTGGAAAGCCAACGATTGCTTCTGCCGGTTCCCGTTGAACTTGATGCTATTTCGAGCGTGCTCCTGGTCGATAAACTCAGCTTCTTAGAGAAGCATGGGATCGACGTCGGCGAGTTTGGTCGAAATTTTTTTCGCATCGAAAGTATTCCGTCTTGGTTGGAGCCGGGAGATGCCGAAGCGTTTTTGCGCGATTTGATTGGAGCATTTCGCGACGGCCGAATTGATGAGAAAAATTCCGTGCTGGCACGTGAAGAGTTGGCGCGACTATCGACGAACCGGGCTTTGCGGCTTCCGGACAATTTGAATGAAACGGAGGCGCATGGCTTGGTGTCGCAATTATTCGCGTGCCGCCAACCTATGACTAATCCTTCGGGACGACCTACGTTTATCGAGCTCAGCCACGGTGAATTGGCGCGCCGTTTTCAGAAATAGTTCACTCGTATTCGTCACAACAACCGCCTTGCCAATTTTCCGGGTGGGTCGAATCCTGCTTAAAGTCCTTTCATCAACATCCTTATGCCTGCCGAAACAAAGAAAAAAAACGCCGAAAAAAAAGCGACCGAGGCATCTGTTCCTGCTTCCGCGAATGGTTATCGGTCAGCGGTAGAGAATACCGTCCCAGCCATCAAGTTTTCGATCCTTAATCACCTCAAGCATACCCTCGCGCGCGACACGACAACCGCAACAAAACGCGACTGGTGGATCTCCACGGCCTATGCTTCACGCGATCATATTTTGGAGCGAATGATCGATACGCAAACCGTACATCATGGTGAGAATGTACGGCGACTGTACTACTTCTCGCTGGAATATTTGATGGGTCGGCTGCTCGTGAATAATCTATATAACGTCGGTATTTATGATAATACCGTCACGGCATTGAAAGAGTTGGGGCAGGATATCGAAGTCCTTCGCGAGGCAGAAGAGGACATGGGCCTAGGAAACGGCGGTTTGGGTCGCTTAGCGGCGTGCTTCTTGGATTCACTCGCTACGATCGATCTTCCCGCGATCGGCTACGGCATTCATTACGAGTTCGGCCTCTTCAAACAGGAGTTTGTTCACGGTCATCAGATCGAGCGTCCGGATAATTGGCTGATTTTCGGCGATCCCTGGGAAATTGTTCGTCCGGAATATTCCCAAAAGGTCCAGCTTTATGGACAAGTCGAAAACGTATTCGACGATACCGGCCATTACCGTCCGAAATGGGTCAACACGAAGACGATTCTTGGTGTGCCGTACGATATTCCGATCGTCGGTTTCGGGACAAAAACCGTTAATTTCCTTCGTCTCTGGGCGTCGCGCACAACAGAGGACAGCGAATTGGATCTCACGAAATTCAATCAAGGCGGTTACGTAGAAGCGGTCCGTGAAAGGTGAAACGATCTCCAAGGTTTTGTATCCGAACGACAAGACGGAGAACGGCAAAGAACTGCGCTTGGTTCAGCAGTACTTTTTTGTTTCGTGTTCGCTTCGGGACATCATCCGCCGCCACTTCATGAAGGGGCACAATAATTGGGAAAATTTTGCGGATAAAGCGGTGATCCAGCTAAACGACACCCATCCGGCGGTTGCCATCACCGAGCTGATGCGGATCTTGCTCGACGAGGAAAATTTCACGTGGGAGCGAGCCTGGGCCATCGTGAGCAAGACGTTTGCGTACACCAATCACACATTGATGCCGGAGGCCTTGGAAAAATGGAGCGTGCCTCTTTTCCAGCGAGTGCTGCCGCGCCATCTCCAGATCATCTTTGAAATCAACAACCGATTGATGGCCGCGGTTGAACTCAAGTGGCCGGGCGAAGATGGCAAGAAGAACAAGCTTTCATTGATCGAAGAGGGCGGCGCCAAAATGGTGCGTATGGCGAATCTCGCGGTTGTAGGTTCGTTTTCGGTCAACGGAGTCGCGGCTCTGCATACCGATCTTTTGAAGAGGCATTTGTTTCCTGAGTTCAACGAACTCTATCCCGGCCGATTCAACAATAAAACCAATGGCATCACACCCCGCCGCTGGCTTTATGCCTGCAATCCACGTTTGTCCCATCTCATTACCGCCAAGATTGGGTCGGCCTGGCCGCGAAATCTTGATGAATTGAAGAAGCTGGAAGAGTGGGCCGACGACAAAAATTTCCAAGACGAATTCATGGCAATCAAGCGTGATAACAAAGTTGACCTTGCCGCTGTTATTAAGGTCGAGTGCGGGATCGAGGTTTCGCCCGACGCGCTGTTCGATGTTCAGATCAAACGCCTTCACGAGTACAAGCGGCAGCACCTCAATTTGCTCCACATTCTGGCGCTGTATCGTCGAATTCTCCAAGATCCCAACGTCGATGTTGTCCCGCGAGTATTTGTCTTCGCGGCCAAGGCGGCCCCTGGTTACGATTTGGCGAAGTCGATCATCAAGGCGATCAATGCGGTTGGCGCAAAAATTAATAACGACCCTCGCGTCAATGGGAAACTAAAGGTTGCTTTCCTTCCCAATTACCGGGTCTCGCTTGCTGCGAAGATCATTCCGGCGGCAGATATTTCGGAGCAAATTTCCACGGCCGGCAAGGAAGCGTCGGGAACGGGCAATATGAAACTCGCCCTCAACGGCGCGCTGACCGTCGGCACCCTCGATGGAGCCAATGTGGAAATCAAGGAAGAGGTCGGCGACGACAATATCTTCATCTTCGGCATGACTGTGGACGAAGTCGAAGCTCTGGTTGCCAAGGGGTATAACCCGTGGTCCTACTACGAAAAGGATGAGGAGCTTCGCGCCATTGTAGATTGGATTGGATCCAATTATTTTACGCCTGATGAGCCGGGTTCCATTTCGTCGGTCCGGGATTCGTTCTTAGATGGCGGCGATCCGTATATGGTGCTCGCTGATTTTCGTGCCTACAGCGACGCACATCTCAGGGTCGACGCGGCCTATCGCGATCATTCCAAATGGGCGAAAATGGCTATCCTCAATACTGCCCGCGTTGGAAAATTCTCGAGCGATCGCACCATTCGCGAATATGCCAGAGATATTTGGAAGCTGCCGTCAGTTGAGGTCAAGTGAAGGGGAAGTGACTAGTGATAAGTGATGAGTTCGGAAAGCGGTCTTGGGGGCGAATGCGACTTCTGAGCGCGCTCACAGGGGATATGAATGAAACTTCGCGCGAAGGCGCTAAGGCGCAAAGTTTTGCCATCACCTCAATTTTTATTCCCTTTAGGTCTAAATACCCCGCAGCTTGCTGCAGGGATCTTTACTCCTTTGAGGCTCGGGGTCGTCGTGTGAGTTTTTAGAGCTTTCTTAACTATGGGCTTTTCGATGAAGAAATTTGTTTGGTTCACCGTTTTTTTAATCGGCGTGTCGCGGTTGAGCGTATTGGCGGCGGAGAAGTTTTTGCCGGCGATCGTGTTCGATACCGGTGGCAAGTTCGATGGCTCGTTCAACCAGTCCGCTTACGAGGGTGCGGAACGTTTTAAAAAGGAAACGGGCATCGTTTACCGCGAATTCGAAGTGACGAATGGCGCTCAGCGCGAGCAGGCGATGGAGCAGTTGGCGCGGCGAGGAGCCACCGTCATTGTCGCGGTGAGTTTTACCCAAGCGTCGGCGGTCGAAAAAGTGGCCAGGCAATTTCCGAATGTGAAATTTACGATCGTCGACGCCGTGGTGGATCTGCCGAACGTGCAATCTATTTTGTACCGCGAGCAGGAATCCTCGTATCTCTGCGGAATGTTGGCCGCGCTGGTGTCGAAGACCGGTAAGATCGGATTCGTGGGCGGTATGGACATCCCGTTAATCCGTCGATTCGCGCTCGGCTACGAAGCCGGGGCGCACGCGGTCAATCCCTCGATCGAGGTGTTTCAAAACATGACAGGCACGACGCGGGCTGCGTGGAACGATCCGACCAAGGGAGCAGAGTTGGCGAAGAGTCAGTTTGGGCGCGGTGCGGATGTCGTTTTTCATGCCGCGGGTGCGACGGGTATCGGCGTGATGCAAGCGGCGCAAGATGCGGGTAAATTGGCGATCGGTTGCGATAGCAACCAGAACGGACTTCATCCGGGGCATGTCCTCACGTCGGCTCTCAAGCGTGTGGATGTCGCGGTTTTCAGCGCGTTTCAATTCGCGCGCGATGGCTCGTGGAAACCGGGTGTGCATGTGCTCGGCCTGGCCGAAGATGGGGTGGATTGGGCGTTGGACAAATATAACCGTTCGTTGATCACGCCTGAAATCGAAGTGAAGATCAGGCAGGCCCGGGCAGATATTATTGCCGGAAAGATCAAGGTTCCTGAATACCAGAGTCCGTAAGGTAGGTGTCGCGGCGTTCGAGAGACGGGTGTTGTTTGAATCGAACCCTCGGATTGAACCACAGAGGCACAGAGTTCACAGAGCGAAATTCAAAGCGGACCTTAAAAAACAATTTTACCTTAGCGGGAAGCCTAACGCTCTGTATTTTAACTCATAAGGAATTGCTCGGTGTCTCTGTGCTTCAAATATGTCTGCGGAATTTAGATTGAATCGTCGGTGCGATCATTCTGTAAATTCGGTTCAAAACCCTGTTTCGTTTTCAGGTGCATTCACTCAGCCGAATTTGCCGTGTCGCGGAGCGCGTTTCAGCGCTTGCGGTCGCGTCGCTGATTGTTTGCTACGCTTCCGCTGCGGAGGAGGCGATTGCGTTGACGCCAGGGATTCCGCCTGGCGCGCTCGTGGTCGGGCCGTATGAGCTCCAAAGCAAAATCCGCTGGAGCGATGGAAAATTTCAGATTGATTTAGAAGTCACCCATCTTGCCGTTACTTTGGATTTGGATCGCTGGCTCGCCCTCTTGGCGGAACAGCCGGAGAACAAACCATCGGTTAATAATCCCGGCGCAGCAGAACCCAGCCGAGTAGGAGCCAGCTCTTTTTTTCGACGTGTCAAAGTGAGTGATTCCAGCCTTCGCATCACCACCGGGGACGCTGCCTGTGATTTAAAATTGGAGGCGGAGTTTCTCCTCGAATTAAGCGAATGGCGCGGAACGCTGACGGCAGCAGGGGAGGGCACCGATCTCGCTATACATGTGAGCGCCGGTGAGGCTTTGACGACTTGGACGGCGACTGTGGACAGAGGACGCGCAGATCTGCAGCGCTGGTGGGCGGTAGCCAGACTGGCAAATCGCAGCGCTTCGAGCGGTTGGAAAATGGCGGGCGCTTTGGATATTCAGGGATCAGTCACCGCTGACGCAAACGGCATAGCTGCTCACCTAGCGATGCACCTAATCGATGTGCGTGCGGCGAACGCCGATAAAAAAATAGACGTGAACGGAATCAAAGTGACGGCAAATTGGGCGGGGCAGAGTCCGGTGTGGTCGGGTTCGTCGCTGAGTGTGGCCGTCGAAGACGGCAAAGTGGGTGAGATGGTTTTTAAGAATTTGAATGCTCAGGTAGACGTCGAACCGATGGGTTCACTCCGTACACAGGGTGTGATCGAGGCGTTGGGCGGGCGCGTGATCCTCGAACCTTCTCTAGTGGATCGGAGCATGAAACGACCACATCTGACGCTTCAGGCCCAAGCCATCGAGGCGAACCAAGTTCTCGCATTATTTCCATCGGCCAAGACCCACGCCACCGGGCGATTGGATGGCCGCATACCGATCGTGTGGGATGCGAGCTCCCCCGAATTCGGGCAGGGGAGATTGGAGCTGAAAAAGGGAACGCGGGCCGAGGTGATCTTTGAGCAACCTGGGTTGATCACGCGGTCAATGCCGACGTGGATTCCCATCCGGCCGATTCTAGTCGATGTCGAGAACGGCAAAAGACCCTTTTACGCAGACGAGGTGTACGTTGAATTATACCCGCGCGGTCTCGCTGCCTACCCGTCGGCAGCGATCCATCTTGTTGGAAAGCCCAAGGGATCGTTTCTCTTGCACAAGCTGACCTTGGATATCGATGTCAATGGACGCTTGGAGGAACTGATGAGCCTGGGACTTAATAAGAACCTGCATTTGAACATGAGGTAGGTGGCTCGGAGGACGGAGGGCGGGAGGCGGAGGGCAGAGATCGGAAGGCAGTGCCGGCGGAGTGGTTTCCGTGACAGGCGTTCCGGTTTCATCGGCGCTTCTGGTGCCGAGGTGGGCCGTCGCGTCCCTGCGATGGCATTTCGCGGTTCCGACGTTCGACCTGCTTGCCATGCCGTCGCAGGGACGCGACGGGCCATTTTGGCAGGTTATAGACACCACTTACACTTTTTTTGGTACTTATAAGCTTGCATACGGTCCCTCTTAAGAGCGGTGAGAACGTAGCTAGTTCCATCCCCTTGCTGTAAAACTTCTCCGATCTTTTCAAAACAAGGTTTGTCGCTAATCGACACCCTCCATAACTTCTTTCGTATGCTGCGTTTCCCACCTTTGTTGTTAGTCTGGATCCTCGCCGCACCTCTCGGTGGCTGCCTATACGTCAAAGTCGATGTCAACGTGAAGGTCGACAAGGCCTTGGATGATTTTTTCGGTGACCTGGATAAGAAGTCTTCAACCCTTGAGAAGAAATAAGCGAATCCCATGAAAACAGTCTTTTTCCGATTTCTAATGTTGATGGCTCTGTCTTCGCTCGTCCTCCCGATCAAAGCGGAAGATGCGGATAGCATTCATCGTCGCATGGACAGTCGCTTGTCGGCGATCGATTCTCTTAAGAGTCGCAAGATCGTCGGCGAGACGAACACCGGTATGTTGCAGCTACGCGGTCAGGGCACCGCGCAGGACGAGCAACTCGTTTCCGAGGAGAATAAGGATCGCTCTGCGGTTTATGCGATCATTGCTAGCCAAGCCCACACCAGTCCCGATGCCGTAGGGCGTGCTCGCGCGAAGCAGATCGCACAAAATAGCCGATCAGGTGTCTGGCTCCAGGACGACGGTGGCAGTTGGTATATCAAAAAATAGACCACTTCGAATCCCTCCATGCGTGTTCTCATTGCGACGGTGACAGCGGGCGCTGGTCACCTGCAAGCGGCGAATGCATTGGAAGAAGCCTGGCGGGCGATGAGACCGCGGGACAACGTGCTCAAGTTGGATGTCCTCGATTTCACGTCGGCTTTTTATCGGCAGGCTTATGTAAAAGGTTATCCGAAGTTGGTGGAGTATGCCCCGGAACTGTACGGCAAACTTTTTGAGAAGAGCGACGACCCGAAACTGTACCACAAATTTGCGGATATCCGACGATTGGGTGCTCGGCTTCCGGCGGCGAGATTTTTGACCCGGGTTAAAAAATTTAAACCCGATATCGTGCTGTGTTCCCACTTCCTGCCTACTGAGGTGATCGGAGGCAGCGCCGACGATGAAACGGACAGTTTGAATCCGCTTATCGTGAGTGTCGTGACGGACTTTCAAGCCCATGCGATGTGGATGGAACCGTGCGTCGATCTTTACTGCGTCGCGGCGGAAGAGACCAAGCAGCGTTTGTTGGAACGCGAAGTGCCCGAGCAGAAGATCGCAATCACGGGAATCCCCGTGTCCCAACGTTTTTCAAAAACAATCGACAAAGCGGCGGTGATGCGACGATACGGGCTGCGTGACGACTTGCCGGTATTGCTTGTGCTGAGTGGGGGATTCGGGATGGGGCCGATCGAAGAAATCATCGCGGCGCTCAATGAAGTAAAGAAGCCTTTTCAAGCCGTCGTCGTGTGTGGACGAAACGACGAACTGCGCGCCAAAGTTTCCCTTGTCGATCGGCGCTACCCGGCTCATCTCTTCGGTTTTGTGGACAACGTGGAGGAGTTTATGAGCGTGGCCACACTCGTAATCGGAAAACCCGGCGGTCTCACCAGTTCTGAAACGTTGGCGATGGGTCGTCCGCTATTCATGGTAAATCCAATCCCAGGTCAGGAGACCGCCAACGAGGAGTTTTTGCTCAGGCATCACGCCGCGGTCAAAGTGGAACGGGTAAAGGACCTAGGCTTGGAAGTGAATAAATGGCTCGGCTCCAAGAAGCTTCTCAAAGTCGCAGAATCGGCGCGATCCATCGGCCAGCCTCACGCTGCGGAGAATGTGTGCCGCGCGGTGCTCGCGGCGAATCAAACGCGGAAATAGTCCTAAATTCCGCAGGTGTCCTTAATCACAGAGGCACGGAGGTCTGAGGGCAGAGGTCGGAACGACAGGAGTCGGACAACGGAGATCGGAACACGCAACTACGAGCTCTGAACCTCGAACCTTAATCTAAGCGTTTCGTATTCAACCGCGCTTTTTAGGATAGAGTATTCGATCAGCCATTGATTCGCGGACTTTCTTGCTGCATGTAACATGTATATTCCCATGAAATTTCTCCCCGCGTTTTGGTTATCGCTCTTTGTTGTTTCGCTCATGA